>Ga0315533_1000097_pt1 | contig 81680 bp, 41 predicted proteins | sample SalMarSW160130MG_FD_203081 | JGI IMG/M metagenome (GOLD analysis project Ga0315533, IMG submission 203081) | Salt marsh sediment microbial communities from the Plum Island Ecosystem LTER, Massachusetts, United States - Salt Marsh Sediment SW1601-30 ...
TGCCGATAATTCGACTGTTGATGAACTACCGGTTAACAACTCAACACTATCGACATCCGTAAGAAGTTGTCTAACAGCCAGCTCACTTTCTAAGTCTTTAACTATAAGTTTTATCTCATCCTCTTTGCCATTGTAATTTGTTGTTACAGTAGCCTCACCATAGTTAGTCCCATAGATAATCCCATCAGCAATTGAAATTATGTTTTCCTGATCAACAGTAATGGAAGCTTCTGTGGTAATATCTTTGCTGGTTCCATCTGAATAAATGGCCAACACTGTTATGGTTGTACTGTCATACCCTGTAATGGTATCGATTTTATATTTCTCAACCGAAGCGTTTAAAGCAAAAAGTTCATGAGCACTGCTTTTTTCAATAAACTGCCAATTGTCAATATTGAAAAGTCTATTGGTTTCTTCGCCTGTAAATACAAAATACATGTCATGTATGCCGGTAATACTATCTACGGATATCGTTTCAGACTTCCAAACATCCAATCCACCGGTATACGAAACCGGAACAGATCCTATCAGCGTTCCATTGACTTCATCAAGACGAATTTCGATTTTGCTTCCTTCGGAAGCTGAGGCCCTTGTTTCGCCTGATACTCTTGCAGTAAAAGTGCCTGCCCCTGTTGTGCCATAATCGATACCCCGTACTTTAATATAATCTCCATTTTCAATATCGGTTACATAAATCTCTCCGCTGACCGTGTCCTTAAAAGTCTCAACTCCTTCTTCCCATCCAATGGTTTCCGCTTCGGTAAGCAAATACGGATTTAAATTATCGGCACTCTCAACAATACCGGCCTGGCTAGGGGTAATTACCGGTATGGTACCGTCAGGGTTAAATTCAAATTCCTCAGCACACACAGAACGTTTGAAACCACCTCCTCCGGGTAAGGCTCCACTATGATAAAAGAAGTATGATTTACCCTTATAATCGATAAGTCCGGGATGGTTGGTAAAAGCCCCTCCGGAGAACACGTGCATTATTGTATCCCTGTATACCCAGAGGCCTGTCGGACCGGTACTTGTTGAGTAAGCAATATGCTCGGGAATTCCGCCTGCCGGATATAGTAAATAATACAACTCATTCCTTTTATACAACCAGGGGCCTTCTTCATAAGAGGTTTCCCTTTCTTCATTATCCTCACGGGGACCGAAACTTTCAACTGTTAAAGGGACCTGGACTATTCCTATTGATTCATCGTATGAAATCATGTCTTCATTTAACTTTACATAGTAAAGATTGGGGTTTCCCCAAAATAAATAAGCATGTCCATCATCATTGATAAATACTGTGGGGTCTATATATCCATAGCCGATAAGCAAAGGACTACCGAGAGCATCGCTAAATGATCCCGTAGGGCTATCTGAGATCGCAACCCCGATAGCATTCCCGCCGGATTTTTGAGTAACTGGAACATAGAAATAAAACTTACCGTTTCTGTAAATGCACTGACCGGCCCATGCATCACCACTTGCCCAACTGAAATCGGTGTAGGACAATACCATACCGTGATCAGTCCAATTTACCATGTCTGTTGAGGAATAACATCTCCAGTCGTTCATCGTGAAGAAATTGTTTACTAGTACGTCCTCGTCATGTGTGGTATAAAGATATACTGTATCGTTATGCACCATTGGTGCCGGATCAGCTGTGTAAATTGTCTGGACAATAGGATTTTGGCTAAAACCTATCAGGGGTAATAAAAAAGCTAGTACTAATAATTTAGCTTTCTTCATTTTTAAAATTATTTCAGAATTATTTTTTGAAAGTTCACATTGTATTCCGTATCAACTACTTTAATGAAATAGATTCCACTTGTAAACTTGCCAATATATATTTGCAGCTCATTTGAGGTAGACGATCCGGAGTACACTTCGGCTCCAAGGCTATTTATCAGTTTTACCCGGAATGGAGCTGAGTCGCAAACAATATTAATTATGTCGGAAGCCGGGTTCGGATATACCTTAATAAAGTTGTCCGCTGTGATTGAAAAGATTTTCCCGGATTCAAGACCAGGATTATATAAGCCCTCCGGACCAAAGGCATTAACCAGGCTACTATCTGTACCCATCAGGTCGCCGGGGAAATAAGATACGGACACATAATCACCGGCTGTAACCGCTGCACTCAAAGCCATCAATAATTCATTTGAATTTTCCTGGTCCACCTGAATCTCTTCTATACCAATTTCATAATTGGAGAAAAACTTAAAATCGCTTTTTGTGATAGAAGCAGGCTCAATTGATTTATCGAATGTAAGTTTAACCATATCATCGCTCTCCAACTCAGCAGTAAGAAGTTCGGGCCCTTTTAAAAAGGCGTCTGCTTCATGTAAGATAAAAACAGAATCTGCATAGTCTGCCAGACAAGGTATAGTAAATACCTTAACCGTATCGTTTAACATTACTTCGATCTCATAATCGCCATAATACGCATTAAATGCAAGGGTATCGCCGCTAACAACCGAATCGAAGTTAGTGGCCCATTTGGTTTTTGTATAATACAGAAGGGTATCAGCGGCGAGTTTAGGCCGGTGATGGGCATCGAAAAATCCGGTGTTTTCTCTCCATGCTCCATCATCGCTCAGCCCCCAGCATATCATTCCATTCACTGAGGGGTGTGAAAAAGCAATCGTGAGCACTTTGATAAAATCTGCAGTCTGCTGTTCCTGGGTAAGGTCAGTTCCCCAATCATATTCCGTTAATCTCATAGGCAAACCTGCTTCAGCAATAATATTCAGATTGGTCACCAATTCATCAACATTGGGCCTGCAACAATCCCAGAAATGTGCCTGAATTCCAACGCCGGTAACCGGGCCGTCATTTTCTTTAATTTGCAGTATTAGATCGCGGTATTCCTCGGCCTGCCCCCAATAGTATTCTACATTGTAATCGTTGATATATAATTCAGCATCCGGATCGGCAGAACGTGCCCATTTAAAGCAGTTCCAAATTATGGAATCACCGACCGTATTTCGCAGCCAGTCGGCATGACCGGTTAAAGGTTCATTAATAACATCATATTCTTTAATAATTCCTCTATAGCGTGTTACCTCGCGAATAACCCTCATTCTGCAGGTATCGGTAATGGCTTCCGGTGTGGGAAGTTCGCGGACCCAGGCTGGCATTGAGTGGTCGTCGTTACCCCCCCAAAGGAGGGTGTGGGCTCTCAATTCCCAACCTACACTTTGGGTCCATCGAACAGCATTTTCAAAGTTAGTATAGTCAGGGGCGGTATGTTGGGGTTGAATTCCGCTCCATTTGAATGAATTACCGCAAGTCCCGTAATTAAAATATTTATACATGGCTGCCTTCATCCATTGTTCTCTGGTGGCCACGCTGAAAACATCCGGGTCAAAAAACCCTTCTTCACTTACATATTGGTTCCCATCCAGGGTGGTTAGTGCTGGTCCTCCGCAGTTGATACGCACAACATTGGAACCGCCTTCTTCAGTTACTTCAATTCCTTTTATGGCAGCATTGTCGAGTGAAGCGGTAAATTCAATACTGATATTATTTTCAGTGGCAGTTACAACAATAGAGGTATCCAGCGCTATATTTCTTCCACCAGCTGCAGAAAATACATCAAAATCGTCAAGAAACAACTGCCCTTCCACAAGTACATCAAAGATCCTGGAACCACCTGTACTAAAGTATATTTCTGCAAACTTCAGCGTAATTTCGTAATCTTTGCCGCTTTCCAAGGGAATGGCATAGGCAAGGTAATCGTTCCATCTTTCCGTCTGATAAATCTCAGCATCTTCCTCGGCCTGAATTGTTTCCGTAGTAGAATAGGTGTTTCCCATAGTTCCTGGGACTTCATAAAGATCGAAAGCAATCCCGAAGGGAAATTCATGTTTTTTCATACGAACAGCGACTTCTCCTGAGTAAGGTTCTCCGTTTCTGTCAAGAATATTTATCCCAAAATCACCTTTTCTTAAGGTGTCGATGCGCTCTTGCGCATTGTTATACCACGTTGCATACGATTGGGCATCCAATCCGGTATTAGCAACCAGAATTGTCATAACCGACAACAAAATGACCCTGGAGATCTGTGATGCACTATTGAATCTCCACTTTAGAAAATTTAGTGTATATTTCATAATTGAGCTATTTGGTTTCATTTAATAATCCTTAGATCTTTATATATCTGTAACTTCCCTGGCAGGCTTCCGCAGGTTTCAGTGCCCAGGTCGGTATAAATGCCAAATTTTAAACCTTTTGAATGTACATAATCCGCCAAGTATTTTATTCCTTTCAGGAAACGGATAGAATCGGCGATAATTTTTCCGTTTTCATCTCTGGCTATTTGCCAGCCATCGTCAACAACAATATATTCATAACCGGCATCGGCCATTCCCGAGGCTACTATGGCATCAGCAGCACGCATTACTTTTTCAGCATTGATATCGATGCCAAAGCTGCTGTATGAGTTCCATCCCATGGGTGGAATCTGGGCTAAATCTAGCATGGAATATTCCTTGTTCGTATCTGATCGAAAACAACTACTTATTAATATAAATAAGAGAGTTACAACCAGGATCAGTTTATTATTGAATCTCATAGTTCTTTAACTTTCATGTAAATATAGTTATACTGGGGCCATAGTCCGGTACAACTTGGTTTCAATTTCTTTTCCCTATGTTATTTCCTGTTTTTTTCTTATTGTAATCACCGATGAAATTCGAAAAGTAATCCCGCCTTAACACGAAGGTCTGCGACAATTTCAGATGAAGCATTCACAACATTTGAAGCAAGGAACTGCCCAATAGCTCAGGGGTAATGATTTCTTCATGAAAATCATGAACTTGTCACTTTATTAACAGAACAATATTCTGAAAGACGGGATTTATTACCGTATTTCAAATATTCTTCACAGTCAATTGACTTATGGGACAACACCTTAATTCGAGACACTATTCCTGTTCTGCTACTACAAAGGAAAATATCTTTTTCATATTTATAACTGGCCAGCCCGGTTCTTGCCTTTCGTTTCAGACTCATAACCAGGTCTGGCCAGATAACTTGTTTCACTCAGCAATAAGTTTACAGTTGCCAAAATGGCTGGATATTAGCTACCAGCCAGGTGTTTGCGTCAACCCAGGGTTACGTTGAATCTCATCCGCTTCAATGGGAAGAAAATTCATCTTTTCTTCATAAGTTCCTGATTTGTCCAGCAATACTACCTCTTCATACCTTTTTACGCCGGTCGAAAGATCCAGGTAAATATCTAACGTCCTGATCGGACGATTTTCGACATCGATGGCTATTTTCCAACGCCTGACGTCAAAGAACCGTTGGTTTTCAAATGCCAGTTCAATCCTTCTTTCGTTATAGATCCTTCTCCTCAGGTCCTCCCCGGTAAGGGACTCCGGTAAAGGAGGCATTCCCACTCTGGCCCTGACCATTGAGACATATTCCCTGGCGGTAGCTTCGTCGCCCAGCTCAAACTTCGCCTCAGCATAGTTCAGGTATATCTCAGCCAACCGGATATGCGGCCATTGTATCGTGAATATCGTTTGCCAGTTAAAATCGCCCTCTGTAGGCATGAACTTTTTGAGCACATAGTTTGTCCGGGGATTGTCACCTGTATTCTTATATGAATCATACCCCCATTGAGAACCATCTTCTGAGATCCACATCTCAAAAGTATCTCCCCGGAATACGGTTTCGTCATGAAGAATAGTCGCTTCAAACCGGGGATCACGGTTCAGGAATGGGTTTTGCGGATCATAGCCTGAGGCAGGGTTAATCGTCCCCTCTTCCAAAAATGGTGGTTCACCATTGGTCATGTCGTAATCATCCACCAGGTTCTGCGAAGGTCCGTTACTGCCCCACCATCCGCCGTAGGCCTCGTAGCGGCGGTTAAAATTATGCATGGGAGCCTGGTGACCGTTGGAGGTGGTAAACCCCCTGGAAAAAATCACTTCATCCTGGGCATCTCCCTGTGAGAGTTTAAAAAGCTCCTGATAGTCGGGGTACAGCTCGTAGCCTTTATCTAACAGAGTCTCGGCAGCATCAGCGGCTTTCTGCCACTTTTGCCGGTCGTCGGATGAATTGAACAAAGGCGAAGCGGCATACAGGTATGTTTTGGAAAGTAGTCCCCATGCCGCATCCGCCGTAGCCCTACCGTAATTGGCATCAGTCGAAAGGTATCGATCTGGCAGAGATGCTATAGCTTCAGTAAGATCCTGCTCAATGAATGCCAAGCATTCATCAAAAGAACTTCGCTCATATTGTACATCATCACCGAGTTCATGAACCTGCGCGACGATGGGGACCCCACCAAACCTTTTAATGAGGTCGAAATAGATGAACGCCCTTATAAATCTGGCTTCTGCAACCAGCCGATCTTTATCCTCCAATTCAAATTCGGTTTCCTCCATTTTTTCCAGGAAAACATTGACCTTGCGAAGATAATGATAACCCCGGTCCCAATAATAAAGGAAATTAGAACACCAGTTTTCCTCTGTGCTTACACCTCCCATACTGGAAATGTTATCCGGGGTATAGGTGTTTAGTACAAAAAGTTCGGCGCAGCAGCACGGCGCGCTGTTATAAGCTTCATCCGTGTATTTCGAATACATGTGTATGTAAAATCCATGAGGAATAGCGTTGTAAAGCGATGCCAGGTAAGCGTTTATAAGGACTTCATCGTTCCAGACCACGGCATCAGAAATACGATCCTGGGGCGAAATGTCCAGGATGTTTTTATCACAAGAAATACAGTACAGTATAAGTAAAACAGGTATTATTCTTTTTAAAGTTTTCATATTTTAATCATTTTAAAATTCGACATTAACACCAAAGTTAATTATTCGCAGGGGCGGATATTCAGTAAAATCGCCACTCCTTAATTCCGGATCTTTCCACGTAATTTCCTTGGCCCAGGTCAATAAGTTAGTACCATTTACAAATACCCTTACGTCCTTCAGTTTTATTTTTGATATCAGTTTGCCCGGCAGTCTGTAGCCCAATTCAGCATTTTTAAGCCTGACAAAAGTCGCATCGTACAGGAAGAAATCCGTAGTTCCCGGTTCCCAGCTATCGGACCGTGGCATGGTAGCGCCTTCCTGGTTGTACCTGGTCCAGCGGTTTGTTGCCCGGTAAACAGTATTGTTGTCAAGGTCCTGTTCACCAAACTCGGTAAGTGTATAGTCATAAGAATAGGCGTTGGTTTGTCCCTGGAAAAATAAGGTCAGGTCGAATCCTTTGTATTGAAAATTTAAGGTCAGACCAAAGACATATTCGGGAATCGGAGATTGGTTGGTCCGGTATCTGTCGTCTCCGTTTATTACACTGTCGCCATTCAGGTCAAGTATCTTAATATCGCCCACCCGGGTGTTTGATGAGTGCGGGTAACTATCCAGCTCTTCCTGGGTGTTGAAAATCCCATCTGACATGTAATAAAGGCCCGACCCGACCGGATGACCGGTTTCTGTTTGATAAGGTTCGGCCGGCGGCACTTCGTCCATAAAGATTATCTCGCTTCGTGCGAAAGAGGTGTTTGCAATAACTGAATACGACAGATCGCCAATGGTGTTTCGATGACTCAATACCAGTTCAAATCCGTGATTATCCACCTTCCCGATATTTTCATCGGGGAGTTCGGGGAAACCGGACACATGGCTTACCGAAAGGTTGCGTCGCCACAGAATATTGGATCGTTTTTCCTGAAATACCGTTAGATCTGTGCCAAGTAGTCCGTCCCATAATTCAGCAACCAAACCGTAATCAAGTTTCTTGCTTACCTCCCAGGTAATATTCGTGTTTGGCAAGACACTGGAGAAAACTCCCGGTGCATCGCTGCCGCCAAAAACGTAATTGTCACCAAATTGGAAAGACTGCAGGTATTGCCATTGAGGTACGCGGTCGTTACCCAACTCACCATATGACCCCCTGAGCTTCAACTCGCTTACGAACGGCAGATTTTCACTGATGAAATTTTCTTCCGACAACCTCCATCCCGCTGAAACCGCAGGAAAAAAACCATATCTTTTCCCCTCAGGAAAAACCTGCGAACCATCATAACGGAACACAAACTCAAGCAGATACTTGCGTTTGAAATCATAATTCACCCGGCCAAAATAGTTGTTGTAGGCGGTCTCCGCAGCGCCTCCGCGATTGTCCTTATCTTCCGGATCCGTACTCCCCGCATCGATCTGGGGTATAGCCGGACTGACAAAATTTTTCCGATAGGCCTGTGCCCAATTAAATTTCCAACTCTGTTGCTCAATACCCGCCATAGCTGAAATATTATGGTTCTGGTAGATAGTTGTTTTATAGGAGACCCTGAAATTGAACAGGGATGTTGTCCATTTACGATAGGTATCTCTTAACTCGATCGGATTATCGGTAATCATGCGGTCATATTCCCCGGTTTCCACGTTGTATTCATGGTAGTATATCGGGGTACGGTACCACTTTTGAAACTCGTTTCTCAGATCGTAATTATAAGAAGCATCCAGTGCCAGGCCCTTAATGAATGGAACCTTGTACGTTGCTGTGAATGTTGTATACAGCGGATAATCCTCGGTCTTATCGTATCCGCCCCGGTCTATCAGAAGAGGATTATTACGGAACCGGCCCGGTGCAATCAACCCGTTGGGATACACTGCTACCAGTGTCGGGTTTGACTGCAATATGCCGACAAAATCAACTGGTTGTGAAGCATAGGTTCTGTTATTGAGAATAGCACTCATGTTTGCACCAACGCTCAGACTCTTTGTTAAATCAACATCTATCCTGGCCCGCGCGTTAAACTGCTTATAGTGTGTGGGATTATTCTTTAAATTGCCATCCTGATCTGTATATCCTAAGGAAAGCAGGTACCTGGTATTTTCCGACCCCCCCCCCGCTTGAAGATTTACCTTTTGCAGATAGGAATAATCCTTTATTACCTCACCCGGCCAGTCAGTATTTGGATATAAAACGGGATCGGAGCCGTCGCGGTATCTCTGAATAGCTTCATCCGTAAAGAATGGAGTGTAACCAGTGTCCGGCCGGCCCTGACGGTTCCATTCGGCTTCATTGTATATTTCTGCAAACGTGGCGGCATCCATCATTTCCGGGATCTTTGTAGGTTTGTGAATGGCATAACTATAGGAAAAGTTAAACACGGGAGCACCCTTAGACCCTTGTTTTGTGGTTACCAGAATCACTCCGTTGGCCCCACGCGCTCCATAGATAGCTGCCGAGGCATCTTTTAGCACGGTTATACTTTCAATATCTTCCGGATTAAGCCGGCTCAGATTATCGCGTGGCACGCCGTCAATAACTACGAGAGGTTCATTAGGATTAATAACATCAAATGGATCATTAGGATCATCATCATCACCCGGTTCATAATCAGGATCACTATCCATTGTGGCATTTCCACGGATCACTATGTCGAGAAACTCCCTCCCGGGCCATCCGTCACGCTGGTTAACGATTAAGCCAGGAAGCTTACCGGCCAGAGAAGTTGAAAGGTTTACCGAGGGACTTATAGAAATCTCCTCACCGTCGACTTTTGATATCGAACCCGTCAGCGTTTCCTTACTTTGAGTACCATAACCAACAACAACAACATCCTGCAACTTCATAATGTCTGGTAAAAGGGCGATGTTGATTTCTGTTTGGTTTCCAACAATCACCTTTTCGCTAAGGTAACCCACATATGAGAAAGTAAGAGTCGATTCAGCACCGGCTTCAATCTGATAATTACCGTTTATATCAGTAATGGTACCAAGGGTTGTCCCTTCAATTACAACATTTACTCCCACCAACGGGATTCCTGTTTCGTCTGTTACAGTGCCTTGTATTATTGAAAACTGGCCAAAGCTCCAAAACGAAAACAATAGCTGAGGTAACATGAATAATGTTACCTTAATTAGGCTGTTTTTTTTCATAGTGCTTTAAAATTGATTAATAATGGATTAGTTAATGATTAAATTGTTAGACTAAATTTAAGTTATAGCTTATTGCACACGTGTGCATTATTTTTTAAAAATTTATCTTTCTATAATTTTTGCTGAAAAAGTCTGACTTTCTATACTATCACTATCATATTTCTCTATTTTCTTTGTTATCATTTCAAATACTGCATTTGCGATGGATACATCAGGTTGGATTATTGAAATAACTCCTGTATTCATAGCTTCCACATATGGATTATCACTGAACCCAACAATACCAATATCTTCAGGGATTTTTAAGTTTAATTCCCTGATTTTGAATATTGCCCCCAGCGTTAGGAAATGAGAGTCACATAGTATTGCATTTGGTTTTATATCTTCCTCAAATAATTTTTCTGTTGCACGTTTTCCCTCATCGATAGTAAATGCAGTATTTATTATCACAACTCTTTGATAGGGCAGCTTTTTCTTATTAATGGCTGAAATATAACCTTCCTGCCTGTCACGAAACACATTAATATTTCTGGTCCCGCTAATATGGGCAATATTTCTGTATCCTCTCTTAATTAAGAGTTCCACAGCTGAAGCAACAACCTCAAAATTGTTAACCAACACTTTCGAAACTTCCAGGTCAGCACAAACACGATCAAACAGAACCAGCGGGATTCTGAATCTTTTTAATTCCCGGAAATGTTCTGAGTTAATAGTTCCCATTGAAATAGAAGCAATTACGCCTGCAGAATTATTACGGATAAGGGTTTTTATTATTTCTTTCTCCTGTAAATAATTCTCATTCGATTGAAAAATCGAAACGACAAATCCTTTCTGAAATGCTAAATTTGCTACTTGACTTACTATATTCGAAAAGAAATTATGGTGTATATTCGGCACCACTATAGCAATTGTGTTCTTAATACTACCACGAAGTTGTAACGCGTTCATATTTACCTGATAACCAATCTTTTCGGCAAATTCATTTACCTTTTCCCTTGTATCATCACTAACACTCTTATCATTTCTCAGCGCTCTTGAGACTGTGGAGTGATGAATATCTAATTCCCGGGCAATATCTTTAATGGTAATTCTTTTCAATAAAAATCTGATTTATAAGTAAATATATGTTATTGAACTTTTTTTACTTATGTGTCTTTCACAAATATATAATAAAAACACACGTGTGCAAATATTTTTATATATTTATTTACTCGTATAAGATATTCAGATTACGATCGTAATAGACGTTATCTTGAATAGAAGACACAGTTTCTTTTAAAGATTCATGCGCTTCATTTCTGTTGATTTTATTGCATATCAGTTCTAAACTTATCGTCTGCAATCACATTTATTTGACTTCAACTTTTATCGATGAAACAGAATGAGCAGGGAATGAACAGGAGAGATAATCTTTTCTGTTTTAATTTCTTTTACTGAAAGAGTGTATTACTTCTGTTTATTAAATGTGAGGGATTTGCTAAGTTCCGTTTTATTAATGATGGTTGTTTTCTCTTTTCTTGTGAATTCACCTAAAGTTAATAAGTACCTCGGCTTTGATCTCTTTGTTTTTAAGCCTTATGGAACATCCATAATTTTAGGTGTTTATTAAAATTTTATTTACTCCAAATAGTCACTTCTCTTTTTTTAATTTATGGATGTTTCATGTGTTATTTTTATGATAATTCTTTTCAAATCATTTTTCGTTTGAATAATTATTCTTTCGGATATTTTTTTGTATCCAATTGAGTGATTTTATATTTCTTCAAATACCATTTTATCAAAGTTTAAGAAATCACCGTCAACAACCAGCTTCAATACATGCTGACCTGCATCCAGTTTTATAGTCTTTTTTACAACATCCCAGGATTGAAAGCCTGAAGTATTTGGAATTGATATTATTCCTGTCTTGTTTTCACCGTCGCATTCGAGATGCATTTTAGCATTGTCGAAGTTTGAGGCTATATAGAATGAAACCTGGTAATTGGCAGATTTTTTTACAGATATAGTATAAGCCAACCATTCACCGGTATAAGTCCATCCGATATTATAACCACCTGCCGAACATTTTTCAATATCCACTCCTTCTGTGGAACGATACTGGCCACCTTCATTAATATCATTACCATCGTAGTATGCATCGCCGGGGCATCCGATATCGAAATCTTCGGCTTCGATGATTCCGGGAACCGTATGTGGTTTGAAGGCTTCCTGCCTGATCTCGCAAATTTCCATGAGTTTCCATACAGAGGATAAACCATTCTCCGAATCTTGTAATTCAGCCATATTTCCCTCATTAGAAGGAATATTTACAGATAATATTCTGTTTGGAAATTGTTTATTGGGAATTCTTAATAATCCATTATGTGCATCATCTAATTTCCATAATTGATTGTCATTCCCGTTATAATCTGAAATTATCAGATCCTGATTCGAATTACTGCACGAGAGCACCTTCCCGTTATTTTCACGGTTCATAATTTTATAAATGCCTTTGCCGGCAGATTCCAATTTCCACTGATTTGAAATATCTTTTCTGTTTTCTGTCAGTTTCAGATCTGAACCGAGTACCAAACTGCCTTTATTATCACCCGGAACAATATGATAATGTGGAGTACAGTCAATTTCTGCATACATGTCAAGTGGCAGTATTTTACCTTTGAAATTCAGCTTAATAACATAAGCCATTTCATCGAAAGAACGTTCGGGTAAACTAACCTTCAATCCTTCCGCATCTTGCTTGAAAGTCAAAGGCAGGTAGCTGCCGGCTTCGTCATTTATAAGTTCAACAGTCTTTAAATTACTTAAATCAATTCTTTTGGAAGACAATGATTCAAATATCACTTCTTTCTCACCTTCTTCCCAACCCAGTAAGATCGCATAAAGCGTTTTATAATCTTTCGATCTGGTGTAACGAATATCCCTGGCAGTTCCTTCAATCGGAGCGCCCATTACGCCGTGGGCAGCACCCATTTTGGTTGGGCCTTCTCCATACTTTTCCCAGGCACGGGTTGCATACACTGCTTCGCCATATTTTTTTAACCAGTCACCTATTGCAAGCAAAACATCTTTTTGTTCCTCTGGTATGGTACCGTCAGCTTTAGGAGAAATGTTCAAAATCATATTCCCGTTTTTGCTTATTCGGTCTATAAAGCCATGGAGAATCTGTGTTTTGGAGTAATATCCAATTCCCTCGGTATAACACCAGCTCGATGAACTGATCGCATCATCGGTAAGCCAGTAATTATCAGTTATATCAGGAGGACCACCACGTTCGTAGTCAAGTACAGCACATTCTTTATTCAATCCATCTTTATATGTGGCGACAACTTCTTTGTTCCATTCGTTTGCCCTGTTGTAGTAGTACGATAAAAACCCGAGCAGAACAGGTTGAGAAATCAGATGTAAATTGAAGTCCTGGTAAATTATATCAGGCTTATAATTGTCAATAATTTCTTTATGTTTATTTAGCCAAAGTGCTTCGTTTTCTTCCTTACTCTGTTGTCCGTAAAGCATTTGAAGCTTTGGATCATCGGTTTTGGGAACAGCATAGTAATACCCTGTAATATTAAATGCATGATGCATGGAAAGGAAAACTTTCATATCTCGCTTGCGGATCGCATCCGTGAACAAACCCACCAAATCAAGTTTTGGTCCCATGTCCTTAGAATTCCATGGATTAACCTTGCTGGCCCACAGGGAAAAACCATCGTGGTGCTCAGCTACCGGGCCGGCAAATTTTGCCCCTGCATCGGCAAAGAGCTGTGCCCATTCTTCAGGGTCAAATTTTCCGCCTTCCGATTTGAGTTTAGGTGCAAACTGAACGAAATTCCCTTGTTTATCTGTGGCACCCGTAATAAAATAGTTGTAAGGCCACTTATCAGGTTCACCGTAAACCTCGATGTGGTGTTTATTTTCAGCAGATCCTTCGATATACATTGAACGCGGATACCACTCGTTTGCATAGGCAGGAACAGAATATACACCCCAATGAAAATATATACCGAACTTAGCATTTTTAAACCATTCAGGAACAGAGTTAACCTTCTCCAACGATTCAAAACTGGGTTGAAATTCCTGCTTTTGATCCGGATGTGTGGTGCAACCGAATAATCCTGAAATGAACAGGAACAGAACGAATGTCTTACTATATTTCATAATATATTTATTTTAGAGTGTTCAATTTATTTTCTTGTTTTTATTAAGCAATATAAGGTTTTGAAACAAAACTTTTTTACAAACTCATCGATTATTACTTTTTTCTTCTGCCCTTAATAACCTGACAATATAAACAGCGCCGGCTGTATTCCATGGAAGTGCCTGAAATTTAATCCTTATGTGGCTTTTCCCCTTGATCATGGAGTCAGGAATGGGATAGACAACATCTTTAAACATTGATAAGTTCCATTTACCTGTATTGTCTACAGTTACCAGTTTTTCATCGTCAATGTAAATATCGAACTTTCGGCCACCCCATTCAGCGCCCCAATATCGAACAAATAGGCTCAAATTTATTTCTGAATTTGTAGCCAGATCGTAGCTAAACCAGCCTTCATCACGTGCATCGCGGTAAAATTCATTCATGGTATTGCCCGTACCTGAGTTCTCATATTGCAAGGCATGGTCGGTTTCCGGTTGTTGTTCGCCGGTGGCTACATAGTTGATGGTACGCTTTTCGAGGGCAAGCTTTTCTTTTTCAATGTTTGCCAGCGAATCGATATAAGTCTGATAGCCTTCATTCGTTAATGCCAGCCAGTAAATCATATACCTGGCATCGTGGATTTGATAAAAAGGCTCCAGCGTAAGCTCCATCGGATTGATCATTTTAACGTTGAGTTTGAAATGTAATGGTTTATCTTTTATCGGTTCCAATTTATTCGCAATATTTTCAAGATCATCTTCAATCAGGATAGGAGCTTTGTCAACAGGTAGATATTCCCCTGCGGCATATTGTCCCCAGCGGCCATCATCGGCAATGAGACCTAGGAGATCCTCAGTTCCGGTTTTTGCTCCAAGTAAAATGGGGCCATGCATAAACGCAATATATTCAGGAACGTTGGGTATATGCTCTATGCTGTTTTGCATAGGCAACATGATTTGAATCACATCGCCTTTATTCCATTTCCTGTTAATACTTACATATGAAGAAGGAAGGGCAGAATAGGGAATTTCCTTGCCGTTAACCGTAATTTTCAAAGCTCCCTTATTGACCCAACCCGGATACCGCACCTTTAAGTTAAAACTGGAAGAGCCTTCTGTTATTGTCAGTTTTGTTTGTTCCTCAAAAGGGAAATTTGTTTCCTGCCTGATTTTTATTCCTTTTTCTTTCCAATTGAGTTCAGAAGCAATAAAAAGATTCAGGAATAAGGTGTCTTTTGAATGGGTATAGATAAACTGGTTGTATTTGCCATGATTTTCCATTCCGGTACCCACACAGCACCACATAGCTACATTAGGTGCCGAATACACCCTGTAATGACGGGGTCTGGCAGGGGTGAAATAAACATATCCTCCATGTCCGGGATGCTGAGTCGAGAGGATGTGATTATATAAGGTGCGTTCATAATAATCGATATATTTGGCCGAAGGGTGTACTCTGAATAAATCTTCGGTCAACTTGAGCATATTATAGGAATTACATGATTCAGGCCCATCATTCACATTAACAAAATCGATACAGGATGTTTTGCTGGGGAAATGCTCCCTCCGGCTATTGCCACCAAAGGCAAGGGAACGATTGGCAGTAACCGTTTCCCAGAAAAAAGTACCTGCTTTATCGTATTTCTCATTACCACTGAGTTCTGCTATTCTTTCGAAACCAACAAATTTGGGAATCTGGGTATTCGCATGTTTGTTATCGAGATTATCAATCCCTTCCGACAATGGGTCGAGCAACTGTCTGTGAGAGTATCGTTTTGCGGCTGTCAGGTACTTTTCATCGCCTGTCATCTGATAAGCATCGGCAAACACTTCATCCATACCACCATGTTCCACATTAAGCATGACTTGCATTTGCTCATCGGAAAGAGCAGAGGTGATGTCAATTCCCCAATCGCAGAATTTCAGGAACATGGCTTTGGCATCTTCATTGTCGCAATATAACCAGGCATCTCTTAGTCCGGCATACATTTTATGCAAATTATAAAATGGAGCCCATGAAGAATTATAAATGCTGAAATCGCCTTTTTTAAAAGCCGACCATAATTTTGCGCTGTTTGGAAAACCTCCGACATAACCAACTCCCCACTCTGAGTTGTTCACAGCATTTGCTTCCTGGCACTCTTTGAGTTCCGAAAGCATATATTCCATCCTTTTTTTATACTCTTCATTTCCGGTAGCAGCATAATTCATAGCCATAGCCGATAGGTAATGACCGCCAACATGGCCATCGAGGCCTGCCCAATTGGGATAACATTCGGTTTTTTCAGGCAATCCTGCTTCTTTACGGTACGGGGCCAGCAATCGGTCAACATCATACTTCAGGAGAACCTCTATATTGAGGTCGCGGGCATGTTTGAAAGGACCGTCAAGGAGGGTTACATCTTCTAAGGGAAATTCGTTTGGGTATAACTTGTCTTGTGCATTTAGACTGATGCTTTCAAAAATGAAATAGCCTGACATAAAAAGGAAAAAACTAAATCTTAGCATAATTAATATTTGTATTGAATTAGTTTATCGATCATCTTTGATGAATTAATCGGTATCAGCGTAAAACCATATCTGTACCCCTCTGTACTTGGTCTTATGAGGTATTGCTCGTGTGGCCAGCCCCCCCAGCTATCATCGCCGGCAATTCCAATCTGGCGATAATCGATATGTAGTTCAACCAATTCTCGGGGCTTGATATCGTTACTGTGGAGAAGGTTCTTGTTTTTATCCTGTCCCGCGTCAAAGTCTTCTACAGTATTGTTTAGTGCATTGAACTCGATCAGCGAATCGGCAACTACCAAAAACCCTGATCCATCGTTTTGGGTTAAAGCCAACCAGCGAACATCGGTGCGGTGACCGTTTTCCTGGGGACGGATACAAGGAACGTATTGTTCAGCAACGGTCGATTTGTAAAGGCCTACAAATGTTGATGAGTTACGGTCGCAATAATTTTCCCGTGGCCCACGGCCAAAGTATTCCAATTGAATAAATTCTGCAGGCATCTGCATTTTCATGCCAATCCTCGGAATAACTGGAATTTTATCGTCAGCATTTATAAGTTCATTTTCAACTTTTACAGCGCCATTTCCCATAATGGTATATTGTGTTTTCCAGGTAGAATTTACCGAATCGAGCTTATAAACCACTTCAATCTGTACTGCATTTCCCTGTTGACTTGTTTTTATACTTTCTGCCATGGGAGCTTGTTCCGATGCCTGTTTCCAGAGGCGACAAATCCCGGGCATCTGCCAGCCGTAATCATTATCCGTCGGAGCACGCCAGAATGCGGGACGCGGTCCATATCCGTCGAGCAACAATTCATTTCCCTTGCTTTCGTAAGAGGTCATTATCCCTGTTTTGGCATCAATAGTGATTGAGAAATCGTTTCCGGAAATTTCAATGGAAGTGCCCTCTTTATAGGTGACTTTCCCGGCTTTCGAAATATCAAAATGTTTTTTGTCAGTCTCAACAGGCAGTTTGAATTGTTCGGAAGCTATTTCCCATTCGGCAGGCAGCAGGTTTTCAGCTACTTTTGTTTTTGCAGAAATGGTAATAAAATATTCCACCCCGGGTTTAGCCTGCAGTTTGCCTAAGTTTATATTAACCTGTTTCGATTGCTCGGGAGCAATATCCAGAGCAGGTAGCTTACCACTTTTAATCACTTTACCATTGGCAGCAATTTCATAAGTAAAAACGTATTTTTTAAGGTTGGTGAAACGGAATTTATTAGTTATGGTAAATAGCCCGGATGAAAGGTCATCGGCCTTAAAACCAATATTCTGATACACATGTTTTACTTCAAGGCTTTGTGGTTTTATACTTCTGTCAGGGAAAACAACACCATTGATACAAAAGTTGCCATCGGATGGCGTTCCTTCCGGGCCATAGTCACCACCATAAGCCCAGAATTCACCCTTCTCGTTTTTGTCAGCAAGCCCCTGGTCAACCCAGTCCCAAATAAAACCTCCCTGAAGATTGGGATATTTTTCAATAGTTTCCCAGTAATCTTTAATATTTCCAATACTGTTGCCCATGGCATGTTCGTATTCGCAAAGAATCAGGGGGCGGTCATTGTAATTTTTAGCATAACGTTCAATATCAGGTATCTTCATGTACATGGGACAAAAAATATCGGTATTCCATTCAAGGTGTGCCTGTTCATATTGTATAGGCCTCATTTTATCACGACTTCGGATGAAAAGATAGGTCTGGTAAAAATTATATCCGTTTCCGGCTTCATTGCCTAATGACCAGATAACTACCGACGGATGGTTTTTGTCGCGCTCAAACATATTCCGTGTGCGGAACAAATGCGCTTCCGTCCAGTCGAGATTATTGGCCAGGCTTTTCCCTTTGCTGCGGTCGTACCCCATGCCGTGTGATTCGATATTGGCTTCATCTACTAAATAAAATCCATATTTGTCAGCTAAATCATAAAAAAATTCAGGTTCAGGATAATGGCTCAACCGGATGGCATTGATGTTGAGCTGTTTCATCCTTTTAAAATCAAGTGTTGTTGTTGCTTCATCTATAACCTGCCCGGTTATAGGATTAAATTCATGAAGATCGACTCCCTTAATTAACACTCGTTTACCGTTAATCAGGAATAAACCATCCTTAATTTCGCTTGTACGGAAACCAATTTTAACAGAAGTTACCTCAGTTGTTTTACCTAAAGCATCTTTCATAGTAAGTAACAAGGTGTAAAGATTTGGCGTTTCGGCTGACCATGCCTTAACTGAAGGAATAGTTGTTTTAAGATTCAACGTTCCGATAGAGTCTGTTATTTCTAATGTTTTAGTTTCAGAAGAAACCGTTTTATCTGCATCGTCAAGGATTTCATAGCATACCGATGAAGTGGTATTCTTCCCTGTGTGGTTTTTCAATTCCAGATCAAGGTTAAAAACTCCATTGGTATAGCTTTCGTCAAGTGTGCTTTGGGCGAAGAAATCGCGCAAACGAACTTTTGGCTGGGCATATACATAAACCTCACGGGGAATACCGCTTAATCGCCAGAAATCCTGACATTCGAGGTAGGAAGCATCGCTCCACCGGAAAACCTCCACGGCAATTATATTGTTTCCCGATTGAACATATTTGGTAATGTCAAACTCCTGCGGCGTTTTGCTGTCCTTGCTCATACCTGCTTTTTTGCCGTTGACCCATATAAACCCAACCGACTTGATGGATCCAAAATGCACGAATACCTGTTGGCTGCTCCACGATTGGGGAATTTCGAACTCACGGCGATAATAACCAATGTTATTCTTTTCTAAATCATTAATGTAAGGGGGTTGGAAATTCCATTCCGGATAGAATTCGTAACCGACATTTACATAGATGGGAATGCCATACCCTTTCATTTCCATGTTCGACGGCACTTCAATTTCCTTCCAGTCGGAAAGGTCGAACCCCGGAGCTGCAAATCCCTCAATGCGGTTTGAAATACCGGTTACAAAATTAAATTTCCAGATACCGTTTAGCGGGATAACACGAGAAGATTTGCTTTTATCGTTTGTCAGTGCAGTTTCCCGGTTTTCATAACTGATAAAAGAAGCATGCGGATATTCTTTATTGATTCCCTGAATGGAGGGGTTCTCTAATTCATGGTGAGTGGGTCGTTCCTGGGCACTGATTATTATAGCCGTTAACAACCCGGCAATTATAGAATTCATTCTTTTCATTTACTAACTTTTTTCATTCAGAATAAATATAGTAGTAATTTTTATGTTTTTTACATCTGCGTAACATGCAAGGCAGAAAGCAGTAGAAATAATTTTTATCATAATATTTTATTTAGTGAATTATGTTTTTAACTAACGCCTTAATGATTTAATATTTAAAGTAGCCTTCGCTAAACCCGGTGAAGTTACAGTTAGTTTAATGTCTCCGGCGTTATGATTACTTTTTATCACGACCAAAACGCGTCCATGCCATGCTTTACGGCTATTACCGATATAGGGATCGTTGTCTTTCATATCGGCATTGCCTATTCCTACAATTGTACCGGGCCCTTCAATATTAAATTGTAACCGGTTTGCTGCATTTGGTTGAAAAGCTCCGTCTTTATCGGTTATTTCGACAGTAACGAAAGACAGATCCTGTCCGTTAGCCCATATTTCATTTCGGTCAGTTGTCAATTTTATTCCGGCAGCTTCGCCGACCGTTTTCAATGTAGTTGTTTCAATTTCTTTGTCGTTTTCTACACCAACTGCTTTAATCGTTCCAGGAGAATAAGGCACTGAAAATGTGGCTTTAAATTGTTGTTTAACAGTGGTTGCCTGTTCCACGATTAACTTATCGTTAAGGTACAGCCTAACCTTTGGATATTTCGAATAAATTTCAATCTTAATGTCTTTTCCTTCATATCCGGGCCAGGTCCAGCTTTCCCAGGTTGGCCACACGGCCCATCCGGTTATTCTGATTTCTCCACCTTCGGGATTTGGTTCCCGAACGGCCATGTAAAGCTTTTCATCTTGATTATACAGCATGCTCCGGTAATGCGATATGGGTTTTCTCCAACCGGTAATGTCGATATCGCCACAGTAAGCCCCATGCCAGGGGTAACGGTCGCTCTGCCAATGTTCATCAGCATTTTCATCGGGATAATAATAAGCTCCAATACCCGATTCGCCCAAATAATCCATAGCTGTCCATACAAAATCACCAATGATGTAGTTGTATTCTGATACCATTTTCCAAATATCAAATGCGTTCCCCGGATAAGATTCCGTATTTACAATTATTCTTGAAGGTACCCTTTCGTGATCCGATGGGGCACGGAACAGTTGGTAATTATACCCGCAAACATTGTGTGCCGCCATAAGCGGATCGAAAATATCCCAATCCCTGTCCCACGTGGTCATCGCCGATGTAACAGGACGCGTTGTATCTAATGTTTTTATTTCGTTTGTCATCATGTTGGCAATTTCGACAGCTACCGGCTCCTTTCTTTCGTATATTTCATTGCCTATACTCCACATAATTATTGAAGGGTGGTTGCGGTCGCGAAGGACCATAGCATCCAGGTCGCGTTTCCACCATTGGTCAAAATAAATGGCATAGTCATAAGGGTTTTTATTGGCTTTCCAACCATCAAATGCTTCATCAATAACCATCAAACCCAATTTGTCGCACGCATTTAGGAAAGCCTCTGATGGCGGATTGTGCGATGTTCTCACCACATTGAAACCAGCATCTTTTAAAAGCTCAATCCTTCGTTCTTCCGCGCGATCGAAAGCCGCAGCGCCCAAACAACCATTATCATGATGCACACAGCCCCCGTTTATTTTAACTGTTTTGCCATTAAGCTGAAACCCGTTTTCAGCAGTAAATTTTATGTACCTGATCCCAAAATTGGTTTTGGTATCGTCCAGTACTTGTTTTTCTTTTAATACCTGTACTTTGGCCTGGTATAAATGAGGGGTTTCGGGCGACCAAAGTAAAGGGGCTGGTACAACAATGGTTTGCAAAACCTCTTTTTCACTATTGGCAGGAAGTTCCACATTTGTTTCATTATCCCCTGCACTCTTTGAGTTTTCATCAAAAAGCAAGGTTTTAAGGACAATACTTTGTGGAGAAGCGGTTTCATTTTTTATCAAAGTTTTTACCTGGATGGTGGCATTTTCCGAAGTAACATCGGGAGTTGAAATGGAAACGCCCCACTGTGCCACATGTACCGGGTCAGTAACCATCATCCAAACATGCCGATAAATACCTGAACCACTATACCACCTGCAATTCAACTGTTGGGAATTATCAACCTTTACTGCTATAACATTTTCTTTATCAAAATCCAGATAGGGTGTAAGGTTATAACTAAACGACGAATAACCATAAGGATAAATGCCCAGTGACTTTCCATTAATAAAAACTTCGGAATTCATGTAAACACCTTCAAAATAAATGGAGACATTTTTACCTTTTAATTCTTTAGGGACGGAGAAAGTTTTTCGGTACCAACCTATACCTGCCGGAAAGTACCCACCGGAACCACCTGTAGGGTTTTTAGGGTCAATTTTCCCTTCGATACTCCAATCGTGGGGTAGATCGAGGCTACGCCAACTATCGTCGTTAAAATCTTTTGCACTGGCGGCAGTGGTATCGCCCAAAAAGAATTTCCAGTTGTTATCGAATAGTTGTTTCCGAACGGTGTCAACCTGATTTTGTACCTGACCTGAAGAGCAGCTCAATAAAATCACGAATACCATTGTAATTGGAATTACATAAAATTTACTGTTTTGAATTTTATCGAACCGGAAGATAATGTTATGCTTTTCCATATTTATATTTTACTCTGTTAAAATCATTTATCAATTTGCTTGTTTTATTTGCAAACCAGGGCATCAATCGCCACTTTTCCAGGGCCACGGTTTATAATATTAATAGAGTGTTCACCTGCACCCAGTCCGGTTAATTCGCATACTGTCTGTTGGGGCTTTCGTTCGTCATTTGTCGATAAATCGGCTGTTGCACGTGTTTTTCCGTCAATCTGAACCTCAATCTTTCCGGCTCCCTCTTCTTTTGGTGCTATAACTTTAATGTTATTCCCCGTAAACGAACAACTCCAAACATCACCGGGCATTTCGCTTATGGTAAGGTCATTATTATAATCGCCTGTGCCAAGGTTGCTTAACCGAAACCATCCGGGGGCAGTCACCCCGTAATCGTCATCATTAAACCAGCTTTTATCGTGAGTAATACGTAAAACACGGCATCCACCTGACAATGACTGGTTGTCGATACCTGGAATTGGCTGTGTTGCTCCATTTGAAATTATTGTAAGGCCATTATTGTCCTGTACAAACTTTATTGCAACATCAGAGCCAAGAAGTTCAACTTTGGTCACTTTGCCTAATGTGCTTCCTCCTGAATGGAGTGCATTAAGAGTAACCGTACTGTCCTTCCAATCAAAAACAGTTGCATATACATGGCCATTATTGCGTGTGTAAGTAACTGTATTGTCGCCGCAGATTTCAAACGGGCGTGATCCATAAACCGCTTCACCATTGATTTTAATCCATGCACCAACATCTTTGCAAATACGGATCGCTTCAGGGTCAAGATCACCACGCCTATGCTGCGTGATATTGAGTAACATGGATCCATTTCGTGAAACGTTTTCCATGAGCAATTTAACTATTTTTGCGGCATCCATGTATGTTTGGCCTGTTTTGTAATGCCAGTCGGCAATGCTGGTTTCTGTTTGGAACGGGTAAGCCATTATTTCAGGTTCGATAACGAATTCGGAGCTTTTAACTAAAGCGCGTTCAACAATGGGAATGAGTTCGGGGTTCTTTTTGAAGCTGTTGTAATATCCGCCCACACACTTGAGGTTGATAACAACATCCATCTTACCCTGATGCCAATTCAGAGATTTGTTATAAAAGTTTGCAACCAAAGACGGAGCGAGAAAACCCAAGCCCATGTGAACTCCTAAATCTATTAAGGAATCGCCGGCAGCTTCATCGAAATAAATCATATCCGGATGGTATTTGCTTATTGCATCATCGACCCGCCACATGAACTGGTTGGCAAAAGGCGATAATAAAGGGTTCTTTATATCATGAACAGGACCATAGAGATCGACTGGGTCCATCCCTTCCCACCATTTTCCTTTTCCATCGGCAATTGTTTGAAGCGCATCATAAGGAACGTCCTTCTTATCACCTTTTTTGTCGCTGGTGTACCGAACGGTCATAAATTGCCCCCAGGTACGTGCAGGAGTATTATGAAAGCCTATTCCAAAGCGCAAGCCATGTTGGCGGGCAACTTTTTCCCACGTACCGACAATGTCTGTTTTTGGTCCAACATTTACCGAATTCCAGGGCTGGTATGCCGAGTTCCAGCAGTCGAAATTATCGTGGTGAACGCCCATAGTCATGAAATACCGGGCACCCATTTCTACATACAAATTCATCAGCTCTTCAGGGTTCCACTTGTCAATTATCCAGTTGTGGCATACGTCTTTATAGCCGTATTCCGAAGGATGCCCAAAATGTTTGAGGTGATAATCATATTGCCAGTGCCCTTCCATATACATGCCTCGGGCATACCAATCGCCCTGTTCGGGCATCGATTGCGGGTCCCAATGTGACCACGCCCCAAATTTAGCTTCACGCCACCATGCAGGTACAGTGTATATGCGGCTTAGTTCTTCCCAGTCGGCCTTATAAGGGCCATCGGTAACTTGTAATGGCGGCAGGTTCCAGATATCAGGCTTCAAACCCAAATCTCCATTCCCAATAATTATTTGATCAATATTAATAGCAACATCAGAACTGTCGAGATATATTTCCAATTTAGCCCCTTTAGGGATATCTATGTTAATAATTGCATTTAGAAAAGAACCGGTAAGTGCCCCTGTGGAATGAACATTCACCTTAACCGCTGATTGATTGTTTACAACAACGCTTATTGTACCCACTTTTACCGAAGCGTATCGGATAGCTAATTTAGCTACTTCCGGCATGTTTTTAAATTGCACCCCCTCGCCTGGTTTGGCCAGGCTGATCACGTACCCTCCGGAAGCACTCTTATCTGCAACTTTTAATGCCCTGCCTGTCAATTTAGCCTTTTCTGCCTCAAGTATTTGTTTTTCTGTCGATCCCTGTGCCATTGCTTGACTATTAATGCTTGCGGAATTAATAGTAAGAATAAAATAACACAAAATAATTCTATACATATCTCTGTTTATTTGTATTTAAACTTCCACCAGTCGAAGTTGAATAAATCTTTCTCTCCCCTGAACACAAAAAATAAATCATGAACACCTTTTATATTGTTTATCGGGGCGCTGATAGTTTTCCAGACTTCGCCTTCCCCTGAAGTATTTACATATACAGTTTCTACTATTGGCCCGTCAATTTTGTCGGAACGGATTTCAATCTTCCCTCCATATAATGAAGCAACATTCACCTCAACAAATGAGACACCTTTTGAAAAATCAACACCTTTAACCTGTATATAATCTCCATTATGGATATTGGTCACAAAAAACCTGTCGGCTATTTTATTCCCTTTGTCCCATGGAATATTACGCTCCCATTCAGTGGCAAATTCAGTTTTAAGACCTTCGCTATAAGCCATGGTTTCGGCTTCGTTTTTAATGTATGGGTTAAGGGTTCCTATTTGTGGGGTTTCTGTTTCAGGCCACCAGGGCAGTTTTATTATTGACCCATCTGTATTATATGTCATTTTCGCAACACAAATCGAACGTCTTTCATATTTCTTCGACATGGTTTGTTTCAGGATAGCGTAATTGAAACCGAAAACATAGGAATTACCTTTAAATTCAACAATTCCCGGATGGTTGCCCGATGACCTTTCATCGGGGTCCATAATAGTTCCTTTACATGTCCAGGGCCCGGTTGGGCTATCGCTCATGGCATAACCAATTCCTTCTGGACAACAGCGCGATGCCCATGCCAGGTAGTAATGTTTGTCCTTTTTCCATAACCACGGACCTTCTGTATAAGATGCCTCGGGAGGGGTTCCGGTAAAATCAATTGAAGCAACCTGAATGTCGCCCGCGAGTGAAATCATGTCTTCGTTCAACAATGCGTAATAGCAAGGGCCGTTCCCTCCCCAGTACATATAAGCTTGCCCGTCATCGTCAATAAACACGGTTGGGTCGTAATCGCCCGGGTTTGACCTGTAAACCAAAGGTTTACCAAGCGCATCGGCAAACGGGCCATAGGGACTGGATGATACGGCTACTCCAATGGCCATCTTACCCTGAAGGATAGTAGGGCAATATAAATAGAACTTACCATTACGGGCAACACACTGTGGCGCCCAGGCACTGTGGCCATCGGCCCATTTAAATGTTTTGTAAGGTTCTTTTACACCTGCAATAATCCCGTGATCTGTCCAGTTCACCATATCTGTAGATGTGTAAAGCATCCAGTTGAACATTTCAAAACCAAAGGCATTGTCCTCGTCGTGGCTGGTGTAAAGAAACACAGTATCGTGGTATGCCATAGGAGCAGGGTCGGCTGTATAATTTGTCTGGATTATTGGGTTTTGAGCGGTAATGACAGAAAACAATATCGCCAAAAAAAATAGAGTTGTAACTATCTTCAATTTATTATTCATGGTTATCAATATAAATATTGTATTAAATAGGTTCTGCATAAGCAACAAAACCTCCCTGGTGCAACATTTTAACTTCAATCGTCGATGATTTGTCAACGACCATATACTGGATAATAAAATCCTTATCATGTTCTCCATCCTTTATTAGTGTTAGTTTATACTTTTTGCCTTCAGGTAAAAAATCAAAAGAAACAGTTTTTGTTTTTTCTTTGCTTTCTCCGTTGATTCCTCCGAGATACCATGTTGATCCTTTCAGGCGGGCAATTATTATATCTTTACCCGGATAACCATCAATCAATTTAGTGTTATCCCATGCATTTGGCACCTCTCTGAGGAAGATTTCAGCAGCATCGGGTAAGCCTGAATAGCCCTCAGGACGGTCGGCCATATGTTGAAGTCCCGATTCGAATACAATGCTTAATGCCAGTTCATGTCCATACGATGTTATATGCGGGTATTGAGAATTGGTAAAAGTAACAGGATCGCTCCACGGACCATTAATTGAATCGGCTGCTACAACATAAATATTATTATTCGCCGGAAAATAGATGTAATACTTGTTTTTATATTTCACCAGATCAGGAGCCCAAACCGAACCAACATATTTGTATAATGCATTTGTAACCGGGGTCCAATTGATCAAATCTTTTGACTGCCAGATCAGTAATCCCGGATAATATTCAAAGGATGAATGAACTATATAATAATTATCTCCGTCACGTATTATGCTTGGATCGGGATAATCGCCGGCAAAAATGGGATTTAAAAAGTAATCAGCTCTTAAATCGTTTGTTTTAGTCTGATATTGTGCCTTTGCAAAAAAAGTCAGTTGAATAAGTAAGATAATTAATTTAAATACTTTCATGTATAGATTATTAAAACATCTGTACCTGCATACCTTTTAAATGAAATTTATGATATCTCATTCATATTTTCAAATCTTTGTAATTCTGCTCCATCATTTGAGTACTAAAAGTTTTTTAATATCCTGGAAGTGTTCCGTTTTAATTTTATAAAAATACACTCCATTTTGCAAACCAGATACATTAAATTGCACAGAATGATCTCCTTCATTTTGGTATTCCTTAACAAGTGTTATGATCTCTCTTCCCTGAAAATCAAATATCTCTAAGGTCACAAAAGTATTTTCCTGCAATTGATAACTTATGAGAGTAGTCGAATTAACAGGGTTTGGGTAATTTTGATTTAACCCAAATGAACCTGCCTTTTCAAAGTTTACTCCAACTAAAATTGAATCGTTAACTATGATATGATTAGTCCCCTTTTCTATGAGGATCATTTGGACTGATCTGGCAGGTGAAGTAAATTTAATTTCTCCATCAATAGTGTAAGCATTTGCCTTAATATCAAATAACTGATCATATGGGCCCCATTGGTATGGTGAACTGGGGCCTTCACCGTTTATATAAACATTGGACGAAAAATCACCATTATCTGTTCCCCCTGTAAATGAGTATATATAGTATTTTTCACCAACGCCAATTGAGTCTGTACTTACAGTGATCACTCTTTGATCAGTACTTTTGTTAACAATAATCATTGCGGTTTCACCGGATGAATAGGTTGAAGCATAACAAAGTATATCAGAATTGGATGAAGCAGTGGTAATTTCCAGATCTCCAATTATTTTTTGCAGGTGAGTCAGATAATAAAATTCTGCGTGGGGATGATTTAAATAATTGGCATCCGTACCACCATAAAACATTGTTGTTTCACCGGAAATCAGCAACCATCTTGCACCTAATCCGAAATTGTTTTTGATTAATTCACAGATAAGAATAACAGCCTGCATACCATTAATATAAGATACTGATGCCTCATCGTTTCCACCCCACATATTATATTCCGTTAAAGCTACCGGTTTTGGATAGGCTTCTTTATCAATGAAATCCTGTTGTATAAAATCCATGTTCTGTTTAAGATTTGTTTGCGCACTATTCAGGATATTCCTTACACTTGAATTATCGAAATAGTTGTGTATAATATAAAAGTCTGCTGCATCGCCTATTTCCCGAAAGGCTCCCTCGTTCCAAGTCCAGTCCACAAAATTCCAGCTTGTCTCACCATTCACGACAATCTGTGCACCAATGTAAATTGTATCCCCTGTTTCTGCTGCGGCTTTCCTCATGGAATCAGCAAAAACCTTAAAATGCTCTCCATACAATTCCCCGGTAATGATCTGAGGTTGTCCGTCCTGGTTAAGGGCTGTATCAATCATCCATCCATATTCCCATGGGCCACCATTTTCATTACCTATTTCCCAGAACTTTGTCCGGCCGACATCATAACGCACCCATTCAGCAGCATGATGAGCAGCTTGTGCTACAGGATCTTCGCTCAAACCATAACGTGCATATCCGTAATTAACAGTTATTAATCCCTGAGCAACATCACTATTAGCACGAAGTGTATAATACTGGTCGGGTGTGGTTTGCCAACCCCCTTGCCCTGTTTGTGCCCAAAATTTGACCTTTGTTGCAGTTTGAGTTGCCTGGTTGTAGGTTGTGCCATCATAGATTGAATCCGGAAGATCGGATGGCAATCCGTTCCAAAAATATCCATCTGACCAGCTTCCGCCGGGGAAACGAATGAGAGTGGGTGCAAGAAGACCAACACCTTCTACTAGTGTGGGATTATCATGAGCACCAGCCCAGGCTGCGATTGCATTACCGAACACATACTTAGAAATCTTTCCGATAGTATCCCCCGTTAAAGAAACTTTAACAGAAGGCCTTTCAGTAGGTTTTTCTGCGACAACAGATTCAGGTATGACTGCTGTGTCCGGTTCATAATCATAAAGGAAACAACTAGTATCACTCTGTCCATAAAGAGTAGAACTAATTGTCATTATTGTTCCCAGTAATAATATGTTATTTTTTATGTTCATAAGGTTTTCCTTTCTTTTTATTTTGTTTGAAGTTTAATTATGATTTCTGGAATACATTTATTTCAACTCAATAAACTCCGGCTCATAGGGTGCTATGGTAAAGCTACCGGTGTAATCCCTTTCGAAAAGAACACTATGTGAGTTTCCTTTCATTTGAATCTCTTTCGGCTCACTGCTTACATTCAGGTATAAGAAATGTTTTTCATCGATCTGACGGGCCATTACACCTTCCGGTACGTCCGGCCCTTTTGTAATGGATAGTTCACTGATCAGATCGTCCACCAGCGGTCTAAGTATCTCGATCCTTGCCGGGAGACCGATGTAAATTGCCCTCCCTTTACCATATATATTAGAAGTTATAACCGGGTACTTTTTATCGAGACTTGTTATATTTCCGAGAACTTCTGCACCTTTCGGTTCTATGATATCAAAACGGGGCGATTCGGATTCTATGTTATTCCCTTTATAACTTACCCGAACTTTCTGACCTGTATAGGATATTGGGGATATTTCATTCATATTATTAATTTCTTCATAGCTTCCCAAACGAATTCCAAAAACATCATTCAACAAACCGGGGCGGGTACTTGAAAATACCTGGTTAGAGCTATCCACAACAGCAGAATAACTGGTCATAACTACAGTGCCTCCGTTGTATATGTAATCGCGGATTTTTTGGGCTGTTTTCGGATCCATCACGGTAATCCCGGGAACAAACACCAGTTTATAGTTAAGGTCACTATGGTTAATATCTAACATCCTTACATCCATATTGCGGTTAAAGAATTGCCTGAAACAAGTTCCTACCTGACCTTCGTGTTGTTCGGGGAACGAAGAGCTAACAATCTGACTTGGGAAAGAAAAAGCCAATCCCACTTCAGCCTGTACTTCATAAGGAAAATACTTCTCAATCTTTTTAAATTCCGATGCAATTTGTTTGTATTCATCGTATTTACGGTTTGGAATACCATCCCAATCGATGAGTCCCTCCAGGTACTGTTCTTCACCGGCCCACATGGTTTGCCAGGTCCATCCGCAAACCATTTGGTTACCAAACATAAGTGAAGCATATGCCTGCTTTCTGCAGGAATTCGGTGTGGCAGTCATGGTTGTAAACTCATTACACCAGAAAGGATTTGTGCTCTCGTATTGAATTCGGACAATTCCGAATGAAGTCCATATAATACCCTCGTTGTTAATTAAAGAGGGGCCCGCATAAAATCCTTCGCCTTCGCGGGTCATTTTACCCGAATAGGCAATGGGGGCGTAGTCGAAATATTTCATATGGCTGAAATACCAAGCATTCGTGTTTACCAGGGCATTTGGTGCATTGGTATTCACAACATCAATAACTTTAAAGAGTAATTGATTGATCTCGTCCGAAACAAAACGCCTGAAATCGAGCATTCTTTCCGGTACATCGTTATAGTGGGTTGCTACTGGAAAGTCAATTTCGTCCCATTGGTTAATTTTTCTCGACCAGCGTTGTCCTGCCCAGGCTCTGTTTAAATTTTCAATGGTTGTATATTTATTTTTCAGCCAGGCAATATATCGTTGCCGTGCGGTTTCAGAATACGAAATACGCCCATCGCCTGATTCGTTGTCGATACCAAAGGCCAGTAAAGCCGGATGATTGGCATAGTGTTTTGTCATAACATCAGTAAAGCGTAAAGCATACTTCTGGTACATCGGGTCGCCGATGTCTTCCATGTAACGATGATTGGGATATAGCACATTACCATCTGCATCAGTAATATTAATTGACGGATATTTATAGTGTAACCAGATGGGTGCAGGCCGTATGGCAATGTCAAGAATTACCCTGATTCCAGCCTCGCTCATCATATTCATAACAGTATCGAACCAGCCAAAATCAAAGTTACCTTCCGATGGTTCATAGCTATCCCATGCTAAATGACCCATGCGTACAACGTTAATCCCGGCGGCTTTCATCAGAGCAATATCCTTTTCCCATTGATCAATATTAGAATCATGCGGATGATAATTGGCTCCTACATAAAGTACCTGCGAATTTACATTCAGATTTAAAAGGAAAAGAATTCCTATTGTTGTCAATGCATAGCTAAAAAGTGATTTCATTTTTTTTAAACCTTTAATGGATTTTATAAAAAGGGAGGCTTTCATTAATGGATTTTGCCCTATGAAAGCCTTTCCTACTTACCTAACTAAATTAAATCTAAGAGACTTCTTTTGTATCATGTTATTCAACTGAAGAATATACTGATCGTTACTGAAATATAGATTCTTTCCAACAATTATTGTTTATTAAAAGTGGTCTGCACAAACAGTGAACATCAAAGTCTATACTAATCAATTGTGTCTTAATCCTTGGTCGCATCTTATTAACTTTTCATCATTTACCTTTCTTACAAGTAGAATTACCTGATAATGGAAAAGCTTTTAATTGATGTTCCATTACTGTTTTTTACTGACAATAAATAGAACCCCTCAGAAAGTGCAGACATATTAATAATGACTGGTGAATTCCCGTCATAATATTTTTGTAAAGACTGTATCTTACATCCACTCTGATCATATACAGTAATTTCTACAGGCCCTGCGATATTCGAACTCATATCAGCATACAGTTTATCAGAAACAGGATTAGGAAAAAGCTTCATTTCATCAACCTGATTATTGTATTCTTCAATTCCAACTACTATCGATGAAAATAAAACTGCCGTTGTCGAAAGAGCGGGTACTGTTATATTAAATGAATTTGAGTTTACTTCTACCGTATTTTCTTCCAGTGCGTTGTTAGTGTGTGAAATGAACGTTTCAGTTGTCGGTAACGAAGACAATTGTAATGTTGTGTAATTTCCGTCGTTTATTCTACATTCATTGAGATTTACTATCACGTTGCGTTCGGAAGTCATATCGCGATTCACAATAATTACAGTCATAGAGTCGGTTGCTTCATTCAATGAGGTGTAAGCCGAAACTGTATTTTTTAGGGAAGAAGTACTTGGAACACTGTAGCTTTTTGCATAACGGCTGAAAAGATGCAATGTTTCCCACATACCAATTTCCCAATTCCAGGGGGTGAGATATTCAACACCATTATTGGCAAAAGTGCCCAGTATCGAACTATATACTACAGAGCATATATTCGGATCTGAATTAGAGGGTCCCCATTCACTAATGCCGCAGGTTATACCATGATTATTGCTGAAATATTCAATCAACCAATCATCGATACGTTTGAAAATATATTCTTTTGTCAGGGAATTGTCCCAACCGCCATTAATTGTTTTTACTCCGTTGGCCCCGGGATAATCATAATCTGTATCATAATACATCCGGTGAACTTGTAAGGCATCCAAATCAGTTGGTGCATACGGATAATTATGAAGATCTACTACATCGAGCAGCTTTATACCAGTTGCCTTTTCCTCGTCAGATATCCGTTTAAGGAAGTATTCAAGCCAGCAATAATATTTCCCATCTATCCGGATACTCTCGTCGCCCCATTTATACCACTGCCATTCGCTGGTAGTAACCGGTCCACATATCTTAATTTCAGGGAACAGGGTACGGGCTTTTTTGGCTACCTCTATAAAATGATCCACAAATTCCGAGGCGGGCAATAAGCCGGATGACATAACATCATCATGCGTACCGTTCCAGATGTCCGGTTCATTATCCATATCCCAATAAAGAAACTGATCCTTTTTCAAGCCGAGTCCATCCGGACCAAACCAGTGATCCAGAATCGCAACGGTAGAATCGGCAGGCCATTCCATGGTATAAAGAGTAATGTCACCCTCGACCAGAGCGTGTCCTCCGGGATCATCCGTATTCGGAACACCCCCACCGGCTAAATTCTGATACACACCCTGCCACCACTGCGAATTATTAAAATTCCAGTCGTCAAAATTGTTATTAGTGTTCGAAGCCACTCTGCCGACCAATTGGAAAGCCCACATAGCCTGCATCTCCGGATGATCTGAAGCAATGTTTTGTGATATTTCGTCCCAATTAATACTGTAAACATTGTTATACCAGTCGGGGTGGCTGGTAATTTTTTTGCGCCAGTTATATTTGGTTGCGTTATTACCCCCACACATGCGTACAAAACGCAATCCGGCATCTTTATAAAATGACGCTGGTTTATCAAATGTGTTGTTTCGTCCGTAAATATTTGGCGATATAGCCTTTTTGTTCTGAGCCGCATTAACCGTTATGGTAACATCCTGTGTATATACTGCATTTGTTCCCATACAACATAGTAATGCCAACAAGAAATGATACTTTATATGTAATTTCATCTGTTTATTTTTTAATTTTTAATTGTCAGATGGAACCGCATGCTGAAAAATAATCATTGTCGTGTGTGGTTATAATTGTTTTTATCATGCTTGTTTCATTCTATTTAATAATTAATTTTCTCGTTATCGGCAACGATCCAAAGTTTGCTTTCAGGATATATATACCTGTACTCAAACCAGAAACATCAATTACTTCGACCTGAGAACCATTACACATTTGATTTATTAATAACTTTCCTTCAATAGAAAGGATATGAACCTCTCCTGCAATGTTTACTGAATTATTCTCAATGTACAGAAACCTATTTGCTGGAATCGGATAAACCTTAATTCTATCGTCACTGACAGGATTAATAACCGACAGGTACACGCTATCGAAGTCTATCCAATTAAAATCAAAGCCTCCCGTAAAAGTCAATTTAAGAATCTTATTTTGTCCCCGATAGAGTTTAATTTCAGGAATAGTAACGGTTGTCCAGGCTTGTAAAGCGGGTACGTCAGCTTCAGTAATCATGTTCCCATCAAGTTCGAATTTAACTTTGCCACCACTGTTCCATGCGGCAACCCTAAGACTTAGATTGGCAATTGTATCATTTACATCTACAGTATACAATAGCCATTCGCCAGTGTTAATCCAACCAATAATGTAGCCATCATCTGTATCCCAGCTATTACTAATATCTACACCATCTGTTCTGTAGGCCCCGCCGTTATTCTCTGAATCGGTATCATACCAGCTTTCATTTATTTCACCATAATCGTAATTTTCAGCTTCAATTTTACCGGGAATTTGTGAAGGACTGCCAAGATAGGGACCTATCTGGTGAATACCATTTTGGCTGACAATAATAGAATCGCACAACGTACTTTGGCTATAAACATAAATCAGACCTGTTCTGGATGAATCATACGGGTTGTCAGTCTGGCTGTTTATCAGAACATATTTACTTCCAATGCCGGCAGTATCAGAAATTGTTATCCAGTCAATAGAAGGAGACAGCATCCAGTCGGTATTACAGTCAATCACTACCTGGAAATCACTGCCTTTTATATAAGGCAGTTTTATATTATCTGTAGAGATTGAAAAATAACTGGCTATTGAATCAATGAAATTTCGTTTGTATTCACATTGTATTGCACCTGTCAGAAAAGCAAAAGGGGCATTTATGCCAATGGCCACTTCGTTGGTAGAATAGCTGCATTCAGAATCGAGATATGAGCAGGCAGGAAATGTGGAAGGATAACTCGAGGCGCCGCAATCATAAACGTCTGCAGCATCCGCGCCACACACCAATAAACCCGGAACAGGCTCAGCCACACCATCGGCACTTGAAATACGGTGATGGATATGCATGGGATGTTTGGTGCCCTCGCCCGTTACAAAACAATAGGTTGTACCATTTTTACCTAATAAATAATCGAGAGTATATACAGCAGCATTAAAAGAGTTGATATCTCCGGTATGCCTGAACGCCTGCATGAAAAGCATTCCCCAGTTGGCAAAAGCATTGTTCCCTGCCCAGTAATAAAAATCTCCGGGAATGCGGTAGGGCGATGATGTTATATTGTTTTTTGTATTGGAAACCAAATCAATAAATTTAGTTTCTATTAAATTGATATCTGCAACCGGGGATAGGGAGTCTTTATTTACCAGAAGAGACAAGAGGCCAAGGGTATTAACTATTGGCCAGCCCGGCAAAACAAAGGATTCATCGAAATCAATTTCTTTATAATAATTTGAATCCTTTGTTGTTATATACAATTCCGAAGCACACCAAAAAAACTCGTCATCAAAACCTGAATCCCCGTAACCACCTGTATTAATGGCAGGATATCCGCCAGATGAAGGAGGATTGGTAAATTCAACGTCAGGATTATCCTGGGCCCATTGCCAGGCTCTCACTGCCTGGGCTAATGCAGTATCGGCCAATTCAGGATCATACTTTTTGTATATTCTTGCAGTCATAGCCATAATAGCAGCAAAATCGAGTGTAGCTGCCGTACTCTTTGCTGTAACATAGCGTGTGGAAGTAACATCTGAGGGCATTAAAAACCCGCTGAAATTTGCTTCTGTAGTTTTATTATACACGCCTCCGTCGGTATCCTGCATGGTCATCATCCATTTAATATTCCAAAAGGCTTCATCGAGAATGTCAGGTATTGTGTTACTGCTTTCCGGGATGTTTAAATTCAATGTATCATAATAATCAGGATAGGTTTCGTACGCTGAAAGCAGCGTAAAAACAGATATTCCTGAGCTGACTATATATTTATTATAATCTCCTGCGTCGTACCATCCCCCGGGAGTAGAGATCACGGTTCCGGCAGGTCTGTTGACGGAAGCAGCTGACGGAAGCACAATAACAGCCGTATCGGGATGCCCTGCTTCACGGGCATAAACTCCTCCGTATTCGCTTAATACAGGAGTTGATGCACGGTTAAAATAGTATGCTTTTAAACTTGCCTTCGACAACCCTGTAAAAACATTGCTACTGATCTCGAAGGGAAACGATTTTCCAAGATCATTAACTATAAGCACATATTCACCCGGTTCTGTCAGTAAAGTAAAGTTTGCCAGGCTTACATATTCTCCTGAGGATGAATAATAAACAGCAGGCAATAATTCACCCTCGAATACCGTCGCACTCAGGTTGCTTGTCATCACCTGAAAGCTATCGGATTCTGTATTAATTACGGCAGCCACTTTGACTGCGTTGGGTAAATAACCCAACTGATTTAATCGGATGTCATAGCTTAATGATTGAGCCATTGTTACGAGGGTTAGTTGGACAAGGACACTGATCAGCAATATATTTTTATTCTTCATAATATGAGAGAATTAATAACCATTAGATTATTAAAGTTTTATAAGATTCAAAAAGAACACATCGTTTTCACGGATATCAAGTTCTTTTAAAAATACTGATCCTGCTTTCACTTTGATTATTTCAGCAGAAAAGGGTGCGCTGCTGTTAATCTTTTTAATCTGCTCAACCTGTTCTTTAGTAAGTTGATTTGGCCTGCCCAAATCATAATAGCTTGTGTAGGCATCGTTGCAACGATATCCGACTTTATAGACTTGAAGCGAATAGTTGCCTTCAGGTACACCGGTGATGTTAATTTTCAATTTGCCCTTTTCTTTTGAAGGCAAGTCCCGTATATAATATTCCTGGTTGTTAACGGAGTCTTCAGCATGAGTAATTGTAAAATCCCATGCTAACACCTGAATGTTTCCTTCTGCATCTTTGCATACCCATGAAGCAGGGTCGTTATTTGTCAGTTCAATATCGCCCAGTCTGTTTAAAAACTGGTAAGTATAAAACACGGGCTTGTTTATACCCTGAATATTTAACATTCCAAAACCTCCATGAAAGGGAGTAAACCGTGGTGCAGATTCTTCAAAAATATCGGTAAAAACCCAGTACGACATGGATTGGGGCGCATCGCCAACTTGTTTCAGTTTTTGCAATACATAAGCTGCTTCATGATAGCTGTCATGGATAGGGTCCGATGGTGTATACGAAGCGCTCCACTCGGTATAGTGCAACTCCAGATCGGGCATTGAGGATTCTGAAATTTCCTTCCGCGACTGAAGAACATCGCCGCTAACAGCAAATTCTTCCGTAGCAAGTACAGTACCCGCATTGCCATATTCATCGAGAAAGCCTTGTCTTACTCCATAGGAATGTGTACTGATAAAATCTATGGGGACATCATTTTTTTTGCAGAACTCAATCATTTCGCTTTCCCAGGCAGCACCGGCAGTGGCTGGCCCACCCACACGAAAAGAAGGGTTGACACTCTTTACAGCCTTTGCAGCATACCTGTATAATTTAAAATATTCTTCCTGAGTACCTGTCCAGAAACCAGGTGTCAGATTGGGTTCATTCCAAACTTCAAAATACCAGGTTTTTACTTCATCGGTGCCATAGCGCTCAGTGAAATGCTGAACCAGGTTACGGATCAAATCCCCCCACTTATCGTAATCATTGGGAGGAGTAACATTACCACGCCACCAGAAAATGGTTTCACTACCGCTTGCCAGTGCTGAAGGCATAAAACCAAGTTCAACAAACGGTTTCATGCCAATGCTTTGTAAAAAATCGAACAAGACATCTACATACATGAAATTATATTCCGGCGTTCCGTTTTTATCCTCTTTATAAACTCCCATGTCGTCGGTTAGAAGACCATGCATTCGGATATATCTGAAACCACATTCATTCTTAACGTATATAAGTTGCTGCTGCCAATCAGCTCTCAATCCTTCGTTTGCCCTGCCGGCACCTATACATTCGTTGAACATTGTATTCAGAGGGCCTTTTTCCCTGCCGAAATCAATGGTAATTATTCTTTCGGCTATTTCAGGTTGTGAATGTGTTTTGCTCTGTGCAAAAACGATGGCGGGTATTAAACAATAAAGAATAAATGAAAACGTACGCTTCATATCATATAATTTAGTTATTAAAATACATCTAAATGAAATATGCTTCAAAACTATATTCATTAGACTTCCTTTATCTTGAAAACAATCTCTAAAATCTTTGGAATTCTCCCATAATTAATTCGACTTTTAACTATGTTTTTTAATCAGACAAAATTCAAAATAATCAAAGTCCGAAACAGAAGTCCGAACTTTAATTCTATTAATATTAATGTAGAAATATTTTAATTTGTTGGTGAATTACTGGCTGCACTTTCCCAATAATCACTTTGTCTCAGCGTTCCATTGGAAAGATTTACCTGTGTTTCAGGTATTTTGCAAAATCCATCGAAACCTACATCCGACGGAAAAGAAACCGGAAACTCATCAAGTTGATAACTGTTTGCATCGATTGCTGCCTTAGCCACATCCAGTCCCTGTCTTAATAAATCGAAATAGCGTAATCCTTCCAGGGCAAATTCATACCGTCTTTCTTCCATAATATTCTGAATTGTCAATGATGTTACTTCATGGTCATTATCCTGAAATGCCCTGTTTCTTACCCTATTAAAGTATTCAATATCTTTTCCGTCGCCTAAATGTAACTCTGCAGCCATCAATAGGATATCCGCATAACGAAGGATGGTAAGATCCTGAAAATTATCGATCATGAAATTACCTCCGTAGCTTTCAGCCACTGTCTGATTTTCGGAATAAGCCTTTGCACAATACTTGTTCCAGCCAAATCCGGTATATTGTCTCTGATCAGAAACATCGTATACTCCCGGTCCGAGGAATTCTTCCCAATTAACAATAGTAGCATCCCTTCTTGTATCATCCGGGTCATATGCATGATAGATACTTGGATTTACGGGGAAAATACCCCATCCTTTCGCAAATGGTATATATGATCTGTTTCTCGGGCCTACCATTACCTGCCAGCGGTTCCCATCATGAATATTCCAATCACCATGCCCGAGGTAGGAATATTTGATTGCAAAGATTGTCTCGATATTGTCCTTATTGTAATCGTTAATTACAGTATCCATTTCCCACAGATCGGAGAAATTTGGCAGCAAATCAAAACTACTGTTTTCAATTATATCATCCAGATAAGATGTAACCTGCGATTTGGTGACTATCCCGGCGATATCTGTTTTATTATAATAGCCGGTGTAAAAAAGCCATACTCTTGCCAGCATTCCTTCTGCAGCCCATTTAGACGCTCTTCCGGAATTCGGACCAGGGCCTGCCGCTATTGCTGGAAGATTATTAATGGCATATAGTAAATCCTCAGCAATATATTTGTAAACTTCCTCAGGATCTGCCTGAGGCAGATAGGCTTCATCCGGGGTTAGCACTCTGGTTACCAGAGGAATATGACCATATATTCTGGCTAAATTGAAATAGAAGTAAGCCCTTAAAAACCTGGCTTCGCCGGTATATTGTGCTGCTAATCCGCTTTCTCCGGAAGCCCATTGTACGTTTCCTATATTCTCGGTAACAAGGTTAGCCCTGTAAATTCCGAGATATCCATTTTGCCAGTTCGGTTCAGTTAAATCCGGCTCAATACAGTAGAACTGATCAAGCTCATTTTGCCCGAAACCATCTACAATTCCACCACCTCCAGAACAGTTATCGGACATTGTTTCGGATAATAAATTCGGGGCATTCCATGAATCACGCTGCAATATATCATAAACTGCCGTAACTGCCTGTTCAATATCTTCTTTTGTTTTGTAAAAGGTTCCTGAATTTACTTCATCGAAGGGTTCTTTGTCTAAAAAATCTTTGTTACATCCCATTAGGAATATAAAGATCATTAAAACCGGAAATATTTTTATTTTATTCATGTTGTTTGTGTTGAGGTTTTCATTTAAAATTTAAGATTCATTCCAAAGATAAATTGTCTGGATTGCGGATACGTACCAAGGTCAATACCGGTAGACATGTTTTCGTAACGAGAATAATCGTAATCGCCATACCCGACCTCGGGATCGAATCCCGGATATTTAGTGAAGGTAAATGCATTGACTACTGAGATATAAAGTCTGCACTGTTCTATAGCTCCTTTAAACAGAATATCTGAAAAGTCATAACCAAAATTGATACTTCTGATCTTGAGATAGGACCCGTCCAAAATGTACAGATCAGAAAAATTTCTCCAGTTTTTATTGGCTTCGGCTCCGTCTGTCATTCTGGGGATCCTGTCGGATGTTCCCGGGCCATGCCATCTGTCCAGAGCATCAACTGTTTTGTTAGGAGCAAAGGTATTCATTGAACTAAATCCGTTTGCAATATCATTGCCATATACTCCCTGTAAAACAACAGAAAAGTCAAAGCCTTTATATTCAGCGTTAAACGACAAACCAAATATAAACTTCGGCCAGGGATTTCCTATCATTGTTTTATCATCCGAATTAATTACCCCATCGTCATTCAGATCCTTGAAGATAACATCTCCCGGTTGAGCACCGGGTTGTATTACTGTCCCCTCACTATTGGTATAGTTATTTATTTGTTCAGTATTCTGAAATATTCCGTCAGTCTGGTACCCCCAGAAAAAACCCAGGGGATAGCCATCCTCTGCCCTGTATATCTCTTCGAAGTTGGTATACAATACACCGGTTGGGCCATGAATAATGCTGTCTACAGTAGGAATATGCAATACCTTATTTTTATTGTATGAAAAATTGCCATTAACACTAAAATTAAAGTCACCTGTTACTTTCTGATACCCAAGCGCTATTTCCACCCCTGTGTTTGAAACATCGCCTCCGTTTCCAATAGGATAGGAATTGTCGTCAAGAATTCCCATCAATTCAGGTACCCGTATGATTACTAACCAGTCCTTCTGTAATTTTTTGTACCAATCGAATTCAAAAGAAAAATTTTTCAAAAAACGGGCGTCAAAACCTATATCGGTCATTGTGGCTGTTTCCCACCTTATGGATGAATTTGGAATCTGATCGGGTGCCGCACCGATATATTTTGCTTGTGGATTACCAAAGTAATAATTTTTATCTGTTAAGTTTATCAGCGATTGATAGACAAAAGAAGGGATATTATCGTTGCCGTTCTGCCCCCAGTTTGCCCTGATTTTTAAGAAATCCAGCCAGCTAAACTTAAAGAATTCCTCCTGGGTTAAAATATACCCTCCTGAAAAAGAAAAGAAATTCCCGAACCTGTTGGAAGGGCCAAACTTTGTAGACCCGTCGCGTCTGTATACACCTGTAAATAAAATCTTTTGGTCGTAGTCGTAATTTACCCTTCCAAAATATGATAAAAATGTTTCGTCACTTTTCGTACCGGAGAGTGTTCTTGCTGTAACTAAAGAATCGTTGGTGCCATTATCCAATATGGCGTGTTCAAAATCGGGAATGATAAGGTCATAAGCTTTGCCGGCTATATAATATCTCGTGTTTTCACGTATGGTATTACCCACAAGCAGATTGAAGTTATTTTTGCCGATTGCAAAAGTATATGTGGCTGTGTTTTCCCAATTATATTTAAAATTTCTGTCCATATTCATATCGGCTGTCGAATGCAGGTTGATATCCAATGTCGATAATTCATATACCGGTGTAAATCCATTGTATTCGTTTATCGAAACGTCAAAACCTAAATCGGTTTTAACACTTAGTCCTTTGATAGGAGAGAGTTGCAGGTAAATGTCTCCTATCGTTTTATTATTTACAGTTTTATTTTGACTTTTATAGTATAAATTGGCTAAAGGATTTGTTTCTGAAGGATATATTGACTTCCCAAAACCATCAGTATATGCATCATCATACGGCAGGAATGTAGGAGATGTAGTTAAGAATCCCCTTACGTTATTACCATAGATGTTTCCTACTCCAATGCCATGGCTTACCGTATGGGCAAAAGTAACATTCTCACCAAATGTAAAGATATCTTTGTAAATACTGGTCTCAGAATTTATTCGTATTGATGTCCTCTCATAGGATGATTGATCATGGGTGCCTATTATACCATCCTGTGCAAAATAGTTTACGGATGCTGAATAAATACTTTTTTCGGACCCACCTTCTACGCTTAAGGAATGACTTTGAATGGGAGCGTTTTTAGTAAACAGGTAATCCTGCCAGTTAACATCCGGAATCGAATTGAGTACCGAAGGATCGATCAGGACATTTCCATCACTATCGTAGGCAACATCACCGTTAGCATCCATTTGAGGAAGAAAAGGTAAATTATTCGGATATCGTGGATTTGTTCTGTATCCCGGATTTGAATTTATATAACCTTCATCCATAAGCATTAAATAATCGTGTGTATTCAGCATATCAATTCTTTTAACAACATTCTGAACGCCGTAATATCCGTTGTAAGAAATGTGCATTTCACCTGCTTTACCTTTCTTTGTAGTAATGAGCACTACACCGTTTGCCGCCTGGGCTCCATAAATGGCTGAAGAAGCTGCATCTTTAAGAATATCGACTGACTCTATATCGGAAGGATTTAAATAGGCCACATCGCCGGTGGGTACACCATCGACAATGTAAAGCGGTTCGGCATTTCCTATAGTCCCGACACCCCGGATACGGACCTTAAAATTTGAACCGGGCTGTCCTGAAGTAGATGATATCTGGACACCAGAAGTCAAACCCTGTAAGGCTTGTTCCAGCCGAAGGCTATGTTTTTGATCCATTTCATCACCAGATATATGTACATTGGCTCCTGTATTTAATTTCTTTTTCATTGTACCGTAGCCAATTACAACAACTTCATCAAGTTCTTGTATATCAATAACAAGACTAACATCTACTTCTTCTTTTCCCTGAACAGAAACATATTCAGTCAAATAGCCTATCATTGAAAAAACCAATACGGCATCTTCATTCACATTGCTTAAGCTGTATTTCCCATTTATATCTGTTACAATCCCTATTGTTGTCCCTTCAACATTAACAGTTACACCTAGTAAAGGCTCTCCTGTTGTAGCATCAGTGACTGAACCTGAAATTGTTCGTTCTTGTGAATAGCTGTTCCCTAGAAAAATGATTAGAAGCAGTAATGTGAGCATTATTCCAACCAACGGGTGGCTGTGCTTTTTTAGAAGAAATTTGTTTTTCATAGGATTTAATGGATATAATGAATATAATGAAAAAAGGGTTATTTATTTATCTTGATCGATTGTAGTCTTTGATGAGCTCAGATTGTAAATGTTTTTCTGACTTTTATTAATCTTTTATACAAAATCAAAACTAAATTCTATATGATTTACATATCTTTAAAATACAGGCAAAAATCTTTGAAATTCTTTCATTGTTTGATTAAAATTGACAATACCTTTGAAGGTAAATCCAGATAATGCGATTATCTCTGTTCCATAAAAACATATTTGTATGCCTTGGAATAGTACTTTTCGTTTTCAGTAGTGTTTCTTCAGGGCAGGAAAAATACTTACATTTTACTGAAATCAATGGTCTGCCAAGGAATATAACTACATGTCTTGAGCAGGATAAGTATGGCTACCTGTGGATTGGTACCGGAAATGGAATCGTCCGATATGACGGGAAAAATTTTTATTCTTATCCGGAATTATCAGGCATGGGTGTCAATTACCTTCTTTATGATTCCCATGGTATCCTATGGGTAACAACAGATAAAGGTTTGTTCAGGTATAACCGCCTTACAAATTATTTCGAGCGAATCGTTCAGGGTTATATCTCGAGAATTCAGGAAGACAGGGGTGAAATCTATTTTTTAATGGTATCGAACATCAATAAAGTAAATGGTGATAAATTCCTGATTGTATACAGGGGGAATGATATTTCTGACTTCTGCTTTTCAAAAGAAGGAATCTGGCTTAGCAAAACCGATGATGGAGTCAGGCTCCTGAGTCGTGAAAGCGATTTTAAAAAAGTTTCAGCCTCGTATCTTAACAACAAGTATGTTTCACTTATCAGTAAAATTGATGATAAGCTCTTCGTGGGTTGTTACAACGGACAATTGTTTTATATTCCGGAAAGCGGCAAACCGGTGCAAATAAATATTAAGAATCATTATTATTTCAAAAAGATTGTAAAAATTGGACAGGAAATATGGCTGGCAACCGATGGTAATGGCATCATTGTCCTCGATAAGGACCTTCATTTTTTAAGAATATTAAGCCGGAGTAAAAGTACCGATGCATTGATCAACAGCAACAGCATTTATGATATTTTTCCGGTGAACAATCATGAAATCTGGCTTGCCACTTATGGAGCAGGCCTCACGTGCATTTTGCCTGATAATCTACTATTCCGGAACATATTACCGGAAAAAGGAAACGAAAATTCACTGATTGCTAATGAAGGGGTTTCTGTTTTTATAAAAAAGCTTGTTATATATTTTGGCACTAATTATGGATTATCGGCATGGAATGAAACTGAACAGAAGTATAAAAACCTTTCCAGCGATCAATTACAAAAGGAATTGAATGGCACAAAAGTAACTGCCATAGATGTTGATCAAAACAATATCTTATGTGTGGGTACTTACGATGGACTTTTAGGCAGATATACAACGGATTATAAACTCCTGAAAACATATCATCCCAGCAGCATTGATTCAGATGATATGCAACGGATTGTTCTTTTACGGGAAATACCTGACAACCATCTGCTTATCGTAACTCAGTTTCAAAGTCATATATTGCTGAACTTTGATATAATCAAAGAAACAACCGATGTTTTTGAATTGTACTCGAAAGGCAGCAAAATAACATATTGTCTGTTAAATTCGATAAGGGAAAATCAACAAGGTGAATTATTGGCTTTAATTTCCGATAAGGGCTTATTTCATGTGAATTGGAGAGATAACGTTCTGGAAAACAGGTTACAGGAAATGAATAAGCGAATCGATTGTTATATTTCCGATTTTTACTCAGATAAAAAAGGCAATTACTGGTTTGCCTCTTCCAACGAGGGTTTGTTATGTGTTTCTAAAGATGGCATAAACTATAAAAAATGGACGATCAGAGATGGTTTGCCTTCCAATATCCTTATCCGGATCGAGTCAACAGATGACCGTTTTCTCTGGATCAGTACAATATCCGGAATTTGCAGATTCGACACCGAAACGAAACAAGTATTAAATTTTAACATGAGTGACGGGCTGCCGGCAAATGAGTTTCTGGAAAGAGTATCAGCCAAAACAGAGGATGGAAGGATAATTTTTGGCTCTATTGCCGGGTTCACGATCGTCGACCCTGAAAAAGTCATTCCTGATACGTCAAAGACAGAAGTAATAATATCGGATATTACATTCCAGAATCAAAGCATCCGGAGTCCGGAAGGCAGGCAATACTTAAAGCAACCGTTGGAAGAAACAGAAGAACTCAGGTTACCCTATACTAAGAATTCATTTTCTATTCATTTTTTTGTAAAGGGGAAAAATTTTATAAAATATAATAACTATGCTTATCGCCTGGTCGGACTTGAGAAGGATATGATCTATATAGGAGAGACTGATCATGCTACTTATACCAATTTGTCTCCGGGCACCTATACCTTCGAGATAAAAAGCACCGACAAAACACAGGAAAGCGCTACAACCCGGCTTATTATTCATATTCAGGCTCCATGGTATTTGAGCTGGTATGCTTACCTGGCGTATGTAATCATTTTCTTTACCATCGTGTATCTTTCCATTTATGCTTATATTGAAAGGATAGAGTTGAAAAAGGAAAAAGAAATTTCCGAATTCAAGATTCAAAAAGAGCATGAACTAACCGAAAAGAAACTGGAATTTTTTACCAATATATCGCACGATCTGAAAACTCCTTTAACCCTTATCGATGCTCCTGTCAGCGACTTGTTACAATCGGAAAACCTTAACCAGGAACAAGTGAATAAACTATCGCTTATCCGGAGCAATTCAAAACGGCTGTATAGCCTTATAACTGACTTACTTGATTTTAGGAAGCTAACACAAAAACATTTTACGCTGGCGGTGAAAGAAACGGATATTTACAGTCTTATAGAAGGAATTTATAATTCTTTTCAGGAGGAGTGTAAAAATAAATCCATTTCATTTGAACGATCGGTGAGAAAAGGATTAACAGGTTATGCAGATGCGAAAAATATCGAGAAGATAGTGTGGAACCTTCTTTCCAATGCTGTTAAGTTTACAAATGCCGGAGGAACAATCTATTTAAGTGCTAAAGAATTAGAGACTGAAGGAGAAAAAAAAGTAGAACTGGTGGTTAACGACAACGGTATTGGTATATCAGAAGAAAATAAGAGCAAAATATTTGATCGTTTTTTCAAGGTTCAGAATCCCGAAACGATGAATAAACAGGGGGCAGGAATAGGTCTTTCCATTGTTAAAGAACTTGTGGAACTGCATCATGGTAAGATACGGATCGATTCGGAATTAGGTTCCGGGACAACTTTTACAGTAACCATTCCTGCAGATAAAGCAGATTATGCTGAGAATGAGTTAGCTGGGATAGATAAAACCGATTCTCAGGCGTATGTATTTGAAGCTGTTGAAAATCGGGAAATAAGCCCGCAAACCAATACCCAACATAGACAGTATAATTTTCCCGGAATTTTGATAGTAGAAGATAATTCAGAGCTTAGGGAATATTTGGCCGGGCATTTGGAAAAAAGATATAAGGTGTATCAGGCTATTGATGGTTATGAGGGTTTAACGAAAGCAAAAGAACTTAATCCGGATATTATTCTGACAGATGTAATGATGCCTAAAATGAACGGATATGAATTTTGTAAAGAAATCAGGCGGAATTTCGATACTTCTCATATTCCGATGGTTATGCTTACTGCCAATGATACCCTTGATCACCAGATAGAAGGACTTACAACAGGGGCCGACGCGTATCTGACAAAACCGTTTGAGATAAAACTGCTCGATGCCGTTCTGAATTCCCTGCTTGAAAACAGGATAACTCTGCGGAAAAGATTTTTGGGTATCGAATCACCTGAAAATCTTGAAAAAACAATTCCCCAAAAAGATATCGATTTTATTCTCAGACTCAAATTGTTCATCGAAAAAAATATGATAGACCAGGATCTGAATATAGAATTACTATCTGATCATTTTGCGGTCAGCCTTACCCAGTTGAACCGGAAAATAAAATCGCTTACAGGTTTAACACCGAATAACCTGATTAAATCAATCAGGCTCAGGAAAGCTTACAAGCTCATTCGCGAAGAAGGCTTTAGGGTTTCCGAGGCAGCCTATCAAACAGGTTTTAGCGACCCGAATTATTTCACCACCTGTTTTAAGAAGGAATTTGGTGAAAATCCTTCGCGGATAGGCTAGCATTAATATCAGACTAATCTGCAAATGGTATAGAATGAGCTAAACACTCCAAATAGTATAATATTCCACACCCATTTTGCTCCATGCTTCCGCAAAAAGCGTGTTCACCTGACGTTTCCAAAATAGACAAACTCCCCTACCAACCCAATTACCCTTAACTGTCGCTTAAGGAAATGAATAACCGAACGATCATTCATTTCCAAAGCAATTTAACATAATGCACATACATTATAGGACAACCGCAGAGAAATCGCGACCACCACGTGGTTAACATAATTTCAGTACTAAGACTATGATTCATATATACTTCAGCAAATCAGTTTAAATATGTTGAAATCTGGCTTTGTTGAAGAGACAAACCCTGAAGTTACTCCACCTGATGTTGCAATTACTGTTTCGGTAATGACAAGCGACAATTCGGTTTACTATTGGTATCCATACTGGGGATGGATCCTTACTTCTATTAAAATATTCAATTCTCAGGCTCTTAAACAGTATTCTTTATTGTTTTCAACCCACTAGCCATTATTTCGAACTGTTCCTATAGAGTTCGAGTTCCTTTCTTTGTCTTGTCCCGAAATTCTTCCCGATTCTATAGGGATTAGAATTTCGTGGATCCTCGAATTTGTAATCAAATTGAAAATTTGAACAAATTCGGGAATGAAAACGAACCAAAGAAAAATCAAGGCTGAATAAATTTTTCCTCTGGGTCCCAAAGCTTTTGCCATGCATATGCAATCAAACTCGCTTCCTTTGGTCGCTCAAACAAGATTGCTCTTTAATCTCTCGCTCTTGGCATAAGCTTTACCCAATAGGGAAAAATTTACTAGGCCGATCCTTTTATCAATAAGCTTCACCGTGTATATCCTCGCCTACGAAGCCAATGGCCAAGCATTCTGTTTAACATAATAATATTATATGGTAATCTTTGGCGATCTTTTATTCTCTTTATTCTTTTGTGTTACTCACTCCGTTCGTGAGCTCGCTACGCTCGGATGAAACAAAAGAAACCCACCTATGCAAATGCTTCGGCAGGCAATGCAAAAGTTCAAGAACCGAGGCAGCTTTGCTGCCGAGCTCATAGCTTGTCCCGATTATTCGGGAAGCGAAGCGAATAACAAATTATGCTTCAGCCCGGCCTTGCTCCTCCAAAGCGTCTAAGCGAAGGCGATGCTTGAGGGCAAGTATATAAAACATTTATTGTTACATATTTCGAATACATGAAGGTAAAAACAACCCGCCATCAACCATTTGAAAAAAATGAATCTTAGAAATTTCACCCATTACAACACACTCAATTAAATTAGATTTTACTTGCTTCGTATGCTGCAGGATTATTATCTTGCAGTATCTATTACTAACCACACAGGGTAAAATTGTCATATTTGATTTAGTCTGCTTCCTAACCAACTGGGCATATTTGTATTGTTCTTTTCTCTGACCTATGGATCTGTAAGGATTCATTAAATACTACACCTCTATGAGAACAAAAGAGCATAAGCATCAGAATCAATCCGACATAGCCTTGCGGTCGATAAAAAATTTCATCTGCAGTTATCTAATTATCAGCTTTTCAATAATCCTCAATTCGGATTTAATGGCAGCAGAATTACCGTATGTACCCTTGGATAATTGCGATAGGACAACAGGTTGGGTGGGCTCCCATGACATTTATCTTGATACAGAAAATCAAATGGAGGGAACCGGTTGTATCAGTAGTTCCGGCGATGATCTTGTGTCCCTTTCAAAATCCTATACCCCATGGAATACTTACCTTACAGAAGAAGAGGGATACCTGAAACTCTGGTTATATATATCCGATGCTTCAAGATACGACAATACCGGGCAGATTGAAATTACCAGCTCCGGCGGATTTGATGTGGATGAGTACAGCTGGAATATGAATCACATCTACCTTAGAGATGGGTGGAATTACTTATCATTAAGTTTTGCAAATGCAGGTAAAAATGGTACGCCCGATTTATCGGCTATTAATTATTTCAGAATATATGGATTCTATACCGATTCTGTTACCATTAAAATAGATCATATAGTTTTCGATGATTTCGGCGAAATGCTTCTCCCAGGCAATGATCTGGATCAATGTAATCATACAAACGGCTGGAGTGGTAATGACGCAATCTACCAGGATGTTGTTAATAAAATGGAAGGCTATGCTTCTGTTGCATCTTATGGTGCAGGCACAAACAGGTTTATAAAGACCTATACACCCAAAAACGCAAACGTTTCACCAGATAAGGGATATCTGAATTTCTGGCTTTATGTATCGGATATCAATGCTTTCGATGATGTCGGACAAGTGGAAATAACAAGTTCGGGAACCTCAGATACAGATGAGTATAACTGGAAGGTTAACTGCATGGACCTGAAAAACGGATGGAACCATGTTTTTCTTAAAATTGCAAATGCAAATGTGCATGGTGATCCTAATTTAGAAGCCATCAATTACTTCAGGTTCTACAATTTTATGAATGATAATGTATTGGTAAGGATAGACGACATCCGCTTCACTGAAAGCGGGCCCCCAAAGCCTAATCTTGTTAATGCTTACACCCTGCACAACAAAGTTCTTTTCGGATACCAGGGATGGTTTGGAGCCCCGGGCGACGGTTCACAGCGCAACGAATGGGTTCACTGGTTCAGAAGCAGTACTCCCAATGCCGCCAATGCTACCTTCGACAATTGGCCCGACCTTTCTGAATACGACGAAGATGAATTGATTGAAACAGATATGGAATATGCCGGCGGCCAGCCTGCAAAACTCTATTCTGCTTACACCTACAAGACGGTCGACCGACATTTTAAATGGATGGAAGAGCACCAGTTGGATGGCGTGTTTCTGCAGCGTTTTATAGCACTTACACAATGGGACAAGGGACTGGATTTTATTGATAAGGTAGCCGACAATGTGATGAAAAGCTGTGAAAAATATGAACGTGTTTTTGCTTTTGAATTCTGCATTCAGCAGAATGAAGATTACTGGGTAGAGGTTATTAAAAACGACTGGATGCACCTTGTAGACGATTTGAATGTAACGCTGAACCCTTATTATTTAAAACATAAGGGCAGACCTCTGGTAGGTATTTACGGAATTGGGTTTGACATGTATTCTTACGCTACCCCCGAGGAGGCGCAGGAGCTTATCGATTGGTTTCATACAGGAGCACCGGAAAAGTACCGGGCTACCATCATGGTTGGAGTACCCGAATCCTGGAGGACCGATGCAGATTACATCGATTTCTATTCTACGGTAGACGTTATCAAACCCTGGTCGGTGGGTAGATACAGCGACGAAGGAAGTGCCGACAATTTTCTGAATCAGTACATCCTGCCCGACAAAGACTATTGCGATGATCACCAGATAGACTACCTGCCTGTAATATGGCCCGGATTTTCATGGTATAACCTTCAGCGTGACGGGGAATACCAGAAGAATGCATACCCACGGGAAGGAGGTGATTTCTACTGGCGGCAATCCTACAATGTGAACAAGGCAGATGTGAACATGATCTTTATTGCCATGTACGATGAGGTGGATGAAGGCACAGCCATGTATAAGATTGAGCCTCACCAGGAAAACGCGCCTACCACCGGCTTTTGGGTTACCTTAGATGCTGACGGGTATGATCTGCCCAGCGACTGGTATTTAAGGCTTGCAAGCGAAACCGGGCGTACACTCAGGGAGGAAGTGTTAAACGACTATGACTTGCCTGCCGTACCAAATGTTTTGAGTATTGACTCTCTGAATGTTGTTCCGGGAGTTTTACCTGAAGTAACACTTCCGGTCGAATTGCATGCCTGCGAAGGAGAAACTGAACAGGTAACAGCATTAGTCACTAACGCATTATGGCAAAACTGGTCTGTTGGAGGCTCCGGTACGGTAGCCAATATTTATTGCGATAATTCAAAAAATATCTGGCTGTCAGCAGGAAACAGTTGTGGTTCTTCTTCCGATACACTTTACCTGGCAGTACATTCAAATCCGGAAATAGACCTGGGGCCTGCAGATTCTATACATGCACACGAAAGTATCACTATCTCTGTTGAAGATGAATATGTCAGGTACCTGTGGAATAACAATGTTGGCGGATCATCATTCATAGCCGACAATACCACATTGAATCCGGGCGAGAATGAAATAGTGCTCATAGTAACTGATCACAACAATTGCAAAGCTACAGACAGCAAGGATATTTATTTATTTGACGAAACTACTGTTAACAGGTACATTACTAAGAATGAAAGTATCGTAGTATACCCCAATCCCTGCACCTACAATGTGAACCTGGTATTTAACGGGCAAGATCCCTGCGAAAAGTACATTTCTGTATACAATGCTCAGGGAGGAAAAATATCAGAGATTAAGGCCGGTACTGAGCAATTTGTAACACTAAAAATCAGTCATCTGCCTAAAGGCAATTATTTTGTGGGTATAGAATCGGAGGAATACAACACGGTTATACCGATAGTAAAGAACTAAAAGCAGAGTTATTTTGGCAAATCATGAGGGTCAATTGTATATGTTGCTAGTTACATCTGGATGGAAATTTCCTATATCAAATTGGCTTTGAACATTAATACTGCAGTTTTATTATCAGCAAAATATAGTAAGGCGTAACAAACATTATTAAAAAGGAGACAATTATGAAAATCAAAAAATTTAGTCGGATTTTATTTTTATTGGCCCTCGCATTTATTACTTCAGCAGGCACCTTATTAGCCGGGGAGCTCTATGACAAGGTTGTGCAGAATGATATCGAAGCTGTAAAAAATCTGCTGGCTGCAGGCGCTGATATAAATGAACAGGTTGAAGTTGGTGGCGCAGGAATCATGACACCGCTTCTTGTTGCTTGCTTTTATCGTTATGAAGATATGGCAATACTGTTAATTTCAAAAGGTGCTGATGTTAATGTTAAAACGAGCAGAGGAGAAACACCTTTAATGGGGGCGTGCTTTTTTTCAGAGGAGGTTGCGAAGTTATTAGTGTCAAAGGGCGCTGATATTAGCCCCGTTGAAGGAACCGGACCGTTTACATACTGTATTAGCGGTATTGTGGGGGGAGGAGTATCAACCGATCTTGCTGAATTCTTTTTATCAAAAGGAGCAAATGTTGATGAAGCTCCGACATCAGGTGAAATGGCCGGATACACTTCTCTTATTCTGGCAGCAAGCAGCGAACAATATGATCTTGTTAAGTTTTTAATTGACAAAGGTGCAGATGTAAATGCCAAAGCCAATGATGGTACTACTGCACTTAGTTTAGCTACAAAAGTAAATGATGCTGCAATGATCAAATTACTGAAGGAGTTTGGTGCAAAAGAATAAATACGATACTGCTGCCTGAAGGAAAATAAGAAGAGAGAAAGAATGCAGAACAAATCAATAAATACCTGCAGGGCTTGCATGAAATTGTACAAGATTTTTAACTTGCATGGTATTATTGCATGAAACTGACAATAGACACGAGAGTTAGATAAAGAAAACTCTTAAATTGCAGGTTAATGAAACAAAGCAATAAAAATAGATAAATACTGATACAAGTTGTTTATGGATGATAAATACATCCTTATAAACAAGTTAGCAACCAGGCTGCCTCGCCCTAAAAAATGTCTACAACCCAACAATAAAAACACTAGCAATTATCTACTTAGACTTTGTCACAAAACCCTTTAAAGCTTTACCGAGTTCATCCAGATCATGATTTAGCTTATGTTTAAAAGAGTCCCAATGTTCAGTTCCTTCTGCATTGTATTCCTCTATCTTCTTTTTTATTTTATCTTTCCTTAATTCCAATTCGGCCATTGTTTTTTCATACTTTGATTTTATATTTTCACTATTAAAAACTGATGAGGAATTAGCTTTATCATTCAAATTATTCTGAGCTTGTTTTATTTCCTTTTTCTTGTTTTCTATTTTATTAATGACCTCTTCTAATGCTTGGTTTAATTTGTGCTTGGCATCTTTCACATCCTTTTTAGCAAGCTTAAATCTGCCCTTTGCCTCATTAAGTTCTTTTTCTAATATTTCACAATTAGATAAATCTGTGCTATTGGCAAAACCTACTACGGTTAAGTGCTTTAAAATATTTTTTTTCATGATTATACAGTTTGGTTAATAACATTTATTATAGAATAGGTATTTAGAAAGTTAATGACATGACGGTTTTATTTAAAGAACACCTATGAAATGGTTAATACATAAGCTTTGATTATAAAAAGATTAGAAGCAATTTTCATGTTTTTTGTGGTCAGTCAATTTTTTCAAAATGTTCTTTTACAAAAGCATGCATCTGATTTTTCGTTAAATTGTCAGTTGTTTCAATTTCAATCTTAATGCTATTAAAATGACTGTCTTCCTTTAATAAGTTATACAATTCTGTTTTAGCATTGGTTGGACCAAAAAGTATTACCTCTGAATAGCTCTTTATTAAAGTGCTTAGCCTTTTAAAATATTCTGAAAGCTGATCTTGCTCAGTATTATGTTTCAGACTTTCATCTTTACCAAAGTTTTGTTTTTCGCCTTGCAAGGAGAGGGATTCTATTGTATTTGATGTAATTGTATTATTTTTTAATTCTATTATGTGAGCAGTGGAATGGTCCATCCAGATACCCAGTTTTTTAGGGATTTTCATTTTGTATTATTTTTAATTCATCTTAAATAATCTGTGTCTAATTTTTGTCTGATAATTTATTATCGAAAAATATCCTGATTAGAACAATTAAGCCTGCAAATGCAAGCCATAAATGAAGACTTGGTGAAGGTTTAAAAATAATTGTTCAGATCAGGATCAATAATCAAGAAATTTCATAAAGTAGATTTTTCATGATTTTTGAATTCATATAAGAATGTCACATGCTTACTTGGCATGTGTGGCAAAACCTTTCAGGGCTTTTCCAAGTCCTTCCAAATCATGATTTAGTTTATGTTTAAATGATTCCCATTTTTCTGACCCATCTGACTTATATTCCTCAATTCTTTTCTTCATTTCGTTCTTTCTTAATTCCAATTCGGTCATTGTTTCATCGTATTTCGATTTTATTTGTTCCGTTCCGAATATCTCAGAAAATGTTGATACGTCAGCCTCATCGTTCTTAATACTTTTCAATTCCTTTTTATCACTTTCAATTTTTTTAAGTGCTTCTTCAACGGCAAGATTTAATTCTTGCTTGGCTTTGGATACTTCTTTTTTAGCAAGTTTTAATTTATCTTTTGCTAAATCGAGCTTTTTCTCCAACATCTCACAATTTGTTAAGTTGGCTCCTTTAACAAAACCTGTTACGGTTAAGTGTTTTAAAATTACCTTTTTCATTTATTTACTTTTTATGTTAAATAGATTTATGAAAAAATGATACTTGCTTCTCACTAAGGATTAATATCAATGCAAGTAATATCACCACATATTTAATTCATTTAGACTATCGTTATTAAATGTTTTAATCATTTATCGAATTATGGGTATAACAACAGTATTCCTACTTCCAATTATTTTGATAATTGCTTATTAAGAATTAAACGAACAAGCACAATTACACCAGCGGCTATAAGTAGAAGATGTACAGCTCCTGAAGAGTTAAATCCCCAGAAAATTATTCCCCAAATTACAAGTAGTAAAACGGCTATGATATAAAGTGAATTTTTCATGATTTTTTAATTATTAATTCATTTATAGAAAGTTCTATTCATTATTAATAAGGAGAGCCCATTTAAACTTCTTCCACAAAAAAGTCAGCTATTGCACTACCAAGTTCATCCAGGTCTTTTCTGAACTCAACTTGTTTTTTGTCCCAATCTTCAAGTTCATTGTCCTTGTATTCGACAACTCGAGCTTTTAATTCCCTATTCTTTTGTTCCAGTTGTATTAATTTCTTTTCGTATCCGGATTTTTTTTCCTTTGTTTCTTTAGTAATTTTTACCTTTAGTTCTGCAATGTTTTTTTCATAGGTATTAATTTTTTCTTCAGATTCATTTATGAACTGTTGATATGAAGTAAGTGTATCTTGCTGCACTCTGAATAAATCACTTTGAGCTTTCGATAGGTCGTTTTTTGCATCCTGAACTTTGTCAAGAGCTTTATCTTCCTTTACAGTTGAAGATTGGCAGCTTGTAAACATGGCCCCAATCAATATTAAGGATAAAGAGAAAGTTAATAATGAATTTTTCATTTTTTAGAATTTATGTGTGTGGATAAATTTCCACGATATAAAGATATAACCACCTCAGTAAAAAACTATTACACAATTATGTGAATTAGTTACATCATTCATACATATAATTTTAGAGCTTATTAAAACTAAAAAGCCCACTCCCTGGAAATAGGGGTAGTGAGCTTTTGTATTTTTAATTTAATTCTGATGATAAATCAGTTCCTGATTGAATGGTTTCTCTTTTTAACGTTTGATATCAATACCAGGATTTTATGGAAATAATTGCCAGGAAAATAAATTAGAACGTTGGTTTTATTATAATATCAATACGACGGTTTTTTCTACGCCCTTCTTTAGTTTCATTATTGGCAATCGGATTATTTTCCCCATGTCCTACTGAACTAATATTCATTTGGTTGAGCTCCTTCATATTTGCTATTAAATATTCAGTAACGGCATCAGAACGTTTCTGTGAAAGTTTTAAATTCAAAGAATCGCTTCCGAATGAATCAGTATATCCTTCTACAATTACTTTGCTGTTAGGAAATGTATTAATAGCATTTTGGACCTTGGTCAATAAGCCAAAATTTCCAGGTTTTATTTCTGACTTCCCTACTTCAAAGGCAAAGCCATGCAGCCTGATAATAACATCGTCTTCTGAACGAAAAACCATTGCTTCCGAGCTGTCAAATATATTATTCACCATATCAAACTTCTCATTAATTTTCGTTTGAAATTCGATTTTTTTAGCAAGTTCGGCCTTTTCATTTTCAATTGCCTGCATCCTTGATTTATTTTCAGCAGTGCGTTTGCTTATCTCAGTATTAAACTCATTATTAAGCGCAGTTCTTTCTTTTTTAAGAACTTCGATATTAGCATCCAATTGAGTAATTAAATAATCCTGTTGGGAGTTTTCCATAATAAGCATGGCATTTTCTTCTTGTAAATCATATACATAGTTTATTATTTTATTCTCGGGCTTGTTAAATCCTTCATCAAATTGTGCTACAAAACCAACTGCTTCAGCAATATTTATTAACGGATTTTCAAAATTCAGGATTACATCTTCCATTTCTGTATTCTCATCGTCTATTTTTTTAATCATGTTATTAAGAAAAATGGCATGATTTGCTTCATATTTAGCTTGTTTTGCCGTTATACGGGGGTAATCCATATCATAACGATTTGTTTCAAGTTCCTTTTCGGTTTCGGATAACAGCGATTTTGCTTTTTCAAGGGTTTTAGGCGCTGTTTTATCAACCTTCATTTCATCCGCTTTTTCTATTATTTTACGGGTCTCATCAAGCAAATTTATTTTTATAGCAGATAGTTCAGCTTTTCTGTATATTTCTATTGCTTTAACAGATTCTGTATATGAGTCATCCCTATCTCCTTTTTCTAATTGTTCGGCTGCCTTAATAAATTGTTCTTCTGCTTCTAACCACAGTTCTTTTGCAAATTTGTCAGCTCCCGCTGATAAAGCATCTTCGCGTGCATTTAATGAGTTTGCAAAAATAATTTTAGCGGAATAACAAAAGTCTATTGATCGATTAAAGTAATTTACCGCTTCAATAAGCGATTCTTTAACTTTTTCAATTCCTTTTTTCTTTTCGAAATCTTTTTCAGCCTCCTGATAATAATTTAAGGCTTTAGAATATTCTAATGGAGTAAGAATATTTGCTTTCATTTCTTTTGCATTTTGCATAGCTTCATCAGCTTGTTTAAATACGTCACTTTTTGTTTGTTGTCCATTAGCGCTGGTGCCAGCTATAAGAATAGCCAGGAAAAACACCACGGCAATTTTAATTCTTAGTACATTTTTCATGTTTATTGTATTAATGATGGTTATAAAATATCACAAATCAAAGGTAGGGCTGCCTTATCCCATAAGTGTTATATAATTGTGTTATTAAGTTACATCATTCACATATTTTCAGATTTACGTTTTGCAGACCCTGGTTCTTAAACAGAAAAAGCCATTTTATTCAGGTAATTAAGTAATTCTGACCGAAACCCTGAACTAAATATGCCGCAACCGTATACAATGGCATTAATATCGATGAGTTTGCATTTAAGCATGAATCAGAAGAATACCTTCTTTTTTTCATATTCATTAAGTTAAGTATTTTAGCTTAACTTACTGTCCGGATAAATGTAGCAGTTCCATTCGGGAAGCACCAGCGAATAAAAAATTATTCCATATTACGATTTTAGGTTAATTTTAGGAAGCTTTTTATACCTATAGGTGAATATCGGCTTCCTGTATTTATAAAACAGTTTTATGAAGTCAAACAGATTAGTAAAACATCTAAAATATCTTTTATACCAAATTGTATTCTGGTATGCTATCTTCCTCTTTTACATTTTCATCACCGGCGATGATAAGGTCTTCACTGTCTATTTTAATTTGCTTCAATTGGATAATTTATACCTTATTCTTTTGGTGTTCGGATCTGCCATCTCTTTTTTGTTCTTTCTGCTGAATCTCCTTATCACTGACCGTATAGCTCGTTTCCTCCCTATACGTATGATCGTATTTTTCAAGTGGTCGGTGTATTTCGGCTCTGCCTTTGTGTTAATGCTTATCGCAGCTCGTTTTTCCGTTAACCAGATCCGCAAGGGAAACTATGAAGATATCCTCCGGCAGATCCCTAAGATGGATATTCATTTCTTCCGCTTTCTGGCGTATTTCTATTTAAGCGGAGTTATTTTCAACTTTTTAAAGGGAATGCGAATGAGAATGGGGAGAATGAATTTCATCCGCTGGTTCTTTGGGATCCTTAGTAAGCCAAGGGAGGAAGAACGGATATTCATGTTTCTTGATATGAAATCATCTACTACAATTGCCGAGAAACTCTTTCACAAGAAATTCAGCTACCTGGTACAGGATGTTTTTAATAGTATGACGGTATTTGGTTTTTATCATGGTGAAATATATCAGTATTTAGGCGATGGTGCCATAATTTCCTGGAAAGTAAAGAACGGGATCCTGGATTGTAATTACCTGAAAGCTTACTTTGCATTCCGTAAAAGAATTTCCAGACGAGAGAGGTACTTCAACCGGAAATATAAGCTGGTACCCGGATTTAAAGCCGGAGTGCATGTGGGGCATGTAATGATGCTGCAGGTTGGACAAACCCGAAGGGATATTTCTTATAGTGGCGATACCATTAACACTGCGGCCCGTATTGAAAGTATGTGCAATGAATACCAGCATGACTTATTGATCTCTGAGGATCTGTATAAACGAACAGAAGACAAAGATGCTTACCTCTTTAAAGAAATAGGAAGAATTAAATTGAAAGGCAAAAGAAAAAGTACTGGTATTTATCAGGTAAAGGAGAGAAAGACTACATAGCGAAGGAGAGTTATAGGATAAATGAACGGCAAGCAAACTTGCCGCTCATTTGTCGTCCTTGCAAGAAATCGTATATCCCGATTTATTCAATAATCAATTTTGATACAACTCTTGTTTCTTTATTGCTGAGTAGTATGAAATACATTCCAGATTCGAGATTCATATCCAGACTGACATTCTGTACAGGTGCAGCATAATCTTTTTGAAACATAGTCCTGCCATCTATACCAACCAGCATCAATGTGGTATATCCTATACTCCAATTAATATGAATTTTATCAGAAGCCGGATTAGGATAAAGTCTCATTTCCTGTAATTCATTGAAAGGTTTTGCTGAGTTATCCAGATCGGGTATGTCCGGACAGGTCTCATCAACCTCACCTAATCCTGTGGGTATAATGCCTGTATTAGAGATATAAATTTTGTCTAAAAGGGCTCCATCTTCTCTGTAGCAGATACGCAATGTATGTTCTCCGGCTTCCAGATCATAGTCCACAGGATTGTCATTACCTCCATCATGAACATCGTCCCAGTGCCAGGCTGATGAAGCGGGTATGCTGTTCCACATGGCCCACGAACTTGCATCCACTTGCACCCAAAAGGAGTCGTCGTTTGCATTAGGAGTGATCACCCTGCCCCAAACTTTATAAAGACCGATTTCGTCTACCTGAAAAGAAATAACAAGTTGATCAGCAGGATCGCTGGACGGTCCATCAATCAATTCAGTACCTGCAGGAGTAGTTATATACTCACCATTTGATGCATTGTTATCGGAATGAATCTCCCAGGTTGAACCTACCTGACCACACTCACTTTCGAACCACAACGCTGTATTGAATATGGTGTTTATAATTATGTTCAGTGTATCAGAATGGGTTGCACCATCATCATCTGTTACGGTGAGTACAGCTACATGTTCTCCAATTGGTGCCGCAAAAATTATGCTATCTTCCCAACCAAGATGCTGTCCATTAAATGACCAGGAATAATTGATGATGGTACCATCTGAATCCGTGCTGCCTGATCCATCAAGCAAGATAGTATCTACGCTGTTTCCGTCAAGGTCATCAACTTCTATATCTTCACCTGCATAAGCGACCGGGGGTACATTATTAAATTTCCCTCCCATTCCTGCATGGGAAGTAAAGGTAGTTATACTTTTTGAATCGACAGTGGCGCTGAATGCGTCAGCTGTAATTGAAATACCTCCCTGATTTTCGACATTCTTCGTTTCTGAAGTTGTAAGTTGTGTGAGCGTGTCAATCCCACTGTTGTTTTGAATGGTGAAATCAAGACTAACTTCTGTGGAATTGTTATTTACGACCACAATGATCAATGAGGTATCTGTCTTATAGGCTGTTGCATCCACACCGGGCAGAGCATCAGGAATAGCGTTCACTCTGACAGCGCCCGGACGTATGAATTTCGTGAATTGTGATATCACGTACCCCTTTTTACTGATATTCCCATCATCCGTGATCAGACCATAAAAACGCCTGATGTACCACCACACATAAGCATTGAAGTTGGCCTTCATGCAGTCAGTGATTTCTGTACTCAGCGCTAACGCCAGGAGCCATGTGTTTGCTTCCGGACTTGAACTGCCTGTCAGGTGCTCGGTCATCCAAACCTCCTTCCCTTGCTCCCGTGCAAGCGGATAATCGAAGAGTCCTCCTCCATAGATATGCCCACCGATAATATCAACATGTTGTTCGGCTTCCGGATCGTTCAGTATCGAATCCGATAATGGTCGTCTGAACTGGAAGGATTCAGGAGCAATTATTTTTAGTGTGTCGAATCTTGATCCTTGTTCTTCCAGGAATTCAATCATTTGACTAGCATACCAGTCACACGATTCATAATCTACCTGTACATCAGGTTCATTTTGAATAGAGATTGAGTGTAGTGATGCTCCGTTGTTGTTCATATAGGTAGCAAATCCCAGGAGATGGTCAGCATAAGCACCATAATTTTCCGGTAAAAGGTAACCTCCAACAAGATTATTGTTGCTTTTCAACGATGCAGGAGGTGACCAGGGTGAACCCATAATGGTTACCCCTTGATTTTTCGCAAGTACTGCTGTAGGAACCTCCCTGTAAAACTGCGTTGTATCATTAGGTACACGAATCCTTAAAATGGTTAAGCCTATTTGACCAGGATCATTTCCAAAAGCCTTGTCAACTAAATCTTCTGAAAGATCCTCAATCCAACCAGGCATATTAACACCTCCGAAGCCACTAATTGATTGGTATACGGAATCCATATCAATAGTGACTGATTGTGCGTTAACAAGTCTTGTCAGACCGAGCAAGACAATACAAATTCCTAAATATCTTTTTTCTGTCTTTTTCATGTTTGTATTTTTTGGCAGGTTTTTTTTCGATGCTACGGATTATTTATTGTTATTGAGATCCTTTTATCTCCTTTGTCAACCCTGAGAATATAGTTATTAACCAGAATAAGTATTGAAAACTGGGATAGTATATATGTCACGATATATTAAGCTACCGATTATTCAGGTTAAAAAATAAAATTTGTAATGAATACTTGAAAAGAATTACTCTTTCGACTTCTTCTCCGAAAGCTTATACATTGACTGCAATGTCTTTGTAAGGTATTTTTCGTATTTATTAACCATATCAGTAGTAAGGTCATTGGCAGCTATCCAGCGCATATTGTTTTCCTCGTCGGGTTGGGTTTCAAAAGTAAGGTTTTTCACACTTCCCTTATGTTCAACGCGCAGAGCTACTTTATTTTCATCAAGCACACTTAAGGTTGTCTTTCCCTGGGTAATTGAATTTGAACCAACAATAGTCTTAAAATTCTCAACAATTTCATTTAACATGGGTTGGTATGAGGGGGGCAAATACTGTCCAAAGATTTCAGTAGTAAATAAGATCAGGCCAAGAGCCATGAGTGTCTTTAGGATTTTCATACATTTAAAATTTTTTAATTATTATTATCAATAATTGAATTAAAAATTTGAGAACATCTGTAACCACTTTCCTTGTTTCAGAAACCAAATTATAAAACTAATATACAAAATAATGCCGATTAACACACGGGGATCAAGCACTCATATTGATAAACGGCCACACTACTTCGACCGCTGACTTTGCCATACGAAGCATTGCGAAGTATGGAACTCAACTTCGCATAAAGCTTTGTCGGGCAAAGGTAAACTGCCACGCTCCGTAATAAGATTGTTGCTCTGGCTATTTAACTGGCAGCTTCGTGCCCGTTTGCAGTCGCCGATTCCGGAACAGACCGGTTGGATACCCGGATTTTTTTTGGATACATTGTCTTTCCGGATTGTCATGAACTCCTTGTTTGCTGTTTATTCAATACGAATTTTTTCTATTCCGATCAGTGTTTCATTTCTCAGCACAACAAGATACAGACCGGCTTCAAGATCTAACGCCAAATGAATTGTATGCTGAGGAATGTTATAGTCATTATGAATCAACTTTCTTCCGTCAATGCTATAAATACTCAATTGGGTAAATAAGGATTCGCAGGAAATCTGAATTTCGGAACAGGCCGGATTCGGGTAAACTCTGATTTCCGGTTCGTCCATGGTATCAGGTATCAGTTTTTCCGGTCCGGGAATTGTATTTGTTACCAAATAATCAGTAAAATCCTCAAGCTTTCCGTTGTGACGACTCCTGATATTACCTCCGGAATAGCTTATTTTGATCACATCGCTGTATTCAATAGAATGTGAAATAAGAAAACTTATTATATCCAATCCTGATGAGAGCGATTGAATGGTAGCAGGAACATCGTTCAGCGTAATCGTAAAATTATCTTCTTCACCGATGACCACCTGCAGGGGTTTGTCGAACGTCAAGTCAATATATCTGTAAAATGAACCCTGCATTCTAAGGGATGATGCAATAATATTGAGTGGATAGCCATCGGCAGTATTTTGAACCGGTTCAGAGGTAAAAGATGCTAAAAGTCCTCCGTTAATTGCTTCCAATCCTGTAGATGTATAGCTGAGTGTAACCCTGTCCTCATAGTAGATCCTGCTTTCAGGAATAAGGAATATAACCGAAGAATCAATCTCTGTTACTTCCGCTGATTGTATTAGTATATCATCTTTCCCATCTACTTCAAGTGTAAAATCCGCGGAATAAGCAGCGGGAGAATTCATTTTTTTACTCAGGTACATCCAAACCGTATCCCCTTCATGTTTTGTTTCCAGTAATTTGATTTTGGGAACTGCACCGGGCAATTGATTATCAACAGCCAATCCGCTAAAAGGCATAAGGCTGATACCAGCCCTGTTTTGTATGGTTCCGGTTTCATAAGAAATGGTTACATCATCGGTAAAGCTTATAAGTGTCGACAGCGTGATAACGAGAAGACTGGAATCCCCTTCATCCAGGGCAATGTCCGATATGGGTATAGTCAGTGATCCGTTTGCCTCAATACTTAAACCAGAGGGCAAAGCAGGTGTCAATACCGGCTGACTTAGTTTTAACAGGAGCGTATCATTGTCATTTGCCTTTGCATTTACAAACTCAGGCGCGTTTTCAGCAATAAATTTGATCCATTTCAATGTAAAAAGCCTCTCTCCTTCCGTACCTGTAAAACGCAGGTATACATCATGGCGCCCCTCAATAGTGCCGACCGGAGCCGTGAAGGTTGCGAATGTATTCCAATCGCCGGTGTTGGATATTTCACATTCGGCTACCATCGTTCCCGTACCAATAGAATCGAGCCAAACCTCAACATTTCCTCCTGATCCGGCACAGGAAGCAGTAATTTCAATGGTTTTGGGGACTTTTAAATACTCATTATTTCCAAACTCTGCTCCTGCATATAGCGCCCAATCATTAGCATGAATGCTGTCTAACCGATAAATACCATCCTCTTTGGTGCTACGAATTGTTCCAAATTGGTTAGCCGGACATTCGGCAAGTATAGGGGAATAGGCATCGCGGTAAATGTATAGGTCGAAATATGCCTCTCTTCCCTGAACATACAAACCCTGCCTGGTTCCGGTAAATGTCACGAAATCGGAATAGGAATCAATTGAAGATATGGTAAAGTCACCCCCAACCTGTTCCCAATCCCAGCCATTTTTGCTGAAATATCCGCTAATGCTGTGGTTTACCCTTGTGATTTTAAGCCATAATGTATTCCCCAGGGTATTATCAACTTCGTAAGTGGCATCGTCAAAACTGAAAACGATGACTTTATGATTGTACTCATTTAACGAACAGTATAATTTCACAGAACTTGTTTCATCTCCTCTCATAATCTGAATACCGGCCTGGTCATCTGTTGATTGTGCGTCGAAATCAAGTCGTGTTATCAGTGAGTAATTATGTTCTCCGTCATTTTTAATGACCGTATTTTGATTTGTACTGCTTTTTGGCGATAATCTTAACCATCCGGGCCGATCGCCAAGGGACCAGGTTTCATCGGGAGTATAACCCAGCAATGACCATTCAGGATTCAGTTCTTCCGAAGTGAAAAAGTCCGATTTGGGTACCATCCATGGAATACCGCTTCCGGGAAGTGCAGGTGCGTTGAAGGACTTGTTTACGGGGTAATCGGCTTCCGGTTTTAAGTTCTCGTCATAATGAACCTGGTTCAGAAGCCCCTGCCGGCCTTGTCCGCGCCATTCACCTTTTGCATACAGAGGGTGAATTATCCAATGAGTACTGTCATCGAGCATTACTACCGGTGAAGCATGATTTGGGCTTGTAAAAAGTGAACCCGGTTTCAGGGGGTCGTTCTCGTTGAAAAAATCGCCCAGCATCTCCCATGAAACCTCATCCTCGGTAAGGATCTCACTTCTCATGACTTTTTGTCCACCGGCCAGATCGCGTGCAAATGAGTAGTAGTAATATCCTTTATATTTCCACATTACCGGTCCTTCGGCCCAACTATACGGATATTCAGGAGCAGGGTTTAACCAGTCCAGGTTATAAACTACCCCTGTGGGTTGGCCATCAGTTCCCAGTTCAACAATACCTCCGTTGGGTTGTCCGTTTTTTACCACAAGATACCATTTCCCGTCATCATCAATAAAAATGGAATTGTCATAGCCCAATCCGTAAGGTAATTCAGGAGGATCATTAACCCTGACGGGGTCCGACCAGGGTCCCGCAGGATCATCGGCTGTCACGAAGTACATCGTATTGGACCGTGAAAAGAAATCCCAGTATTGACCATTGTAATAAACCATATGTCCACCCCAGCATCCGCCACCGGGTGTATCGCCATAATTTGACCACGATGCTTTTACCGGCTGGGCAATGGCTTCCCAATGTACCAGATCGGTTGAATGGTAGATTACCGGTGTTACATTAAAAGACGATCCTGTAGTGTAAAAATCATTTCCTATACGTGTCAATGTTGCATCGGGATGGTCTCCCGGGATTACAGGATTCATATAGGTAGTATCAGTTTGTGCAATACTATTCAGGTGTGATATAATGCATATCAGACCGCTAAAGATCAATACTTTCATATGCATAATGTTTTTAGTTAATATTATTATTAAATTTCTTGCTTATCTTCTCATAAACGTTACCAATATGATAATTTTGTTGTTGCCGATGTCTTATTATTTGCCAGAACTAATAAGTAAATACCAGAATCAAGTGACAGAGAAAATGAAACCGAACTTAACGGGTTTTTATAACTATAGTTGGCTATTTGTTTGCCATCAAGACTATAAATAGCAAGTTTATTAAAAGCAGGTTCCCAAAGAACCCGTAATTCCGATCGAACCGGATTAGGTATTATCACTATATCAGGATTGTCATTGTTCCTTTCTTCTATACTGCTGGGATTTACGTTTATCTGGTATCTGAGATTGGATTTTGCCCCACAGGCATTTGTGAAAGTACCATAAACCACACATGAGTTTACAGGATGAACGACCACCGAATCGGCATTAGAGGATACTCCGCAACCACTCCATATCCAGGTTCCATCGGCATCAGCTTCAGGGATCAAGGTTACCTTATCCCCTGCATTAACCGTAACTTCGTTTGTATTCATGACAATTCCATCATTCACCCTCAAATGATACATGGCTGCCGACTTACTGCATGAATCGGTCCTGAACCAGTCAAAATCCACAAATCCACCTGTATCAACAGTTGCATAGTTAAAAATACAAAACTTGTTGCCAGTAAAAACCGAAAGATTGAACCGCATGGCAAGATCATTGCCCAGAAGTGAATAGGATTGATTGTCGTAACTATAGGCAAAAGTTGCTTTGCTGGTTTTATAATCTGCATGTGCTCTCAGATAAAATTCTGTAGAATCTGTGGCTATTGAATCGATCGCATTTCCATTATTGACCATTACCAGGTATTTCGCACCATTCACTTGTTTTACCCCCAGGTATGCATAGGGATCCTGGAAGACTGCAATTCCTGCAATGTCTCCGTCTTTCATATTATCCGTATTCATCCGGACGGCTCCTGTTGAGGCCACTGTATTGGAATAATAGGCAAAAATTCGTTGTGTCAGTGTGTTTTGCGCTTCAGGCAAACTGGTAACAGGTTTTACTGTTTTCAGCCTTAAATATCCCGGCTTAGCGGTTAGTGACCATTTTATTGAATCCGGATTATGGTTCCAGCCCCATTGCATTCCTAATTCATCGCTTTCAAATTCATCTGACGTTGGAAGAATACTGATCGGATATTTCCGTCCAACATCAGGTTTGGGATACGTATCAACTCCTTTACCGTCCACGCCAACCATGGGCCAGTCATCTTCCCATGTGACAGGTTGCAGGGTTGGAAATCGTCCAAAAGCACCTCCGTCCTGAAAAATAATGGTCCACCAATCTCCTTTCTGTGTTTGTATAAGTGCTCCCTGGTGCAGACCGGTACCCAGATTTCCGTTATCCTGTATTACAATCTTTTGTTCATAAGGACCATAAATAGTTTCAGAACGGAGAGCAACCTGAAATCCGTCACCGCCCCCATAAGTCGCATACAAATAATAATAACCATTGATCTTATATACATGACTTCCTTCCAGTCCCGGTCTGATATCTCCGGTAAATACGTGAACATCATTGTCAATTGCCACAAAATCCGAATTGAGCTCGGTTATATAGATGTCACTGTAACCGTGTGCCACATATATTCTGTCGTCATCATCAAAAAAAAGTCCCGGATCATAGAATCCCCTTGGCAATGCTTTTAATTCCCATGGCCCTTCCGGATTTGTTGCTTCGCATACAAAACCTCCTTCATCAAGTGTAATGAATATCAGGTAACATTTTCCGTTGTAGTATCTCATACTGGTTGCCCACTGACCATGGCTGTACCTGTTACACCCGTCAAGATTGTAACAAGGACTGTAATCCATACGTTCAACCGCATTGCTGCAATACTCCCAATTAACCAGGTCGTATGATTTAAGAATAGTTACACCAGGAAAAACAAACATGGTTGTGGTAACCATATAATAAGTTGTATCAATCCTGATCACATCCGGATCAGGGAAATCCGCAAATATGAGGGGATTTGTATAGGTACCATCTCCGTTATCGCTTTGCTGAGCAAACAGCAATGTATTACTGATCAGAACCAAAATCGCAAAAAGAATAGTCGTGAATTTCATAAGCAAGAATTTAATTTCTTTAATCATTGAAATAATTGATTTATGCTTAATACTTCTATCAGAATTTTAAAATTCTCTTATAAAATTGATGCAAATCAGAAATATCAGTATTCGTAAGTGTCTTACGGAATCATTTTGAATAATTTCATATCTGTACGGATACCTTTAAGAACCAATTGAAGATTACCATTTGTATTAATTTACTTGTTTGTATGTAGTATAAATCGGACATACTGATTATACATCGAATACATGGCTTACTCCTTAAAAAACCGAACAGCTTCAACTTTCTTTCCGGAAATAAAGATCAATACATATAAACCAGGTGCAAACGAATCAATTTCAATGGATGTATTCTGTTCACACAGTTTAACCTGTTTTATAAAGCTTCCGGATACATTGTAAATATCAACGGTACAATTGTTTTTCGGTACTTCGGACAGATGAATTGTTAGTTTGCTGTTAGATGAATTGGCAAATACATTAATTTCCTGTTTCATTACCGTATTTTTAGTCAATTATCCCAGGCTCGTTAAATTCGCTTTACTCATTTTTCATTGATCCGATTTTTACACATAAATAGGCTTGAAGGAGCATTTCATGTTTTAGTGTATTCAAACGATCTATCTGATAATTCAATTGCCTGTTTTCCTGATCATTGAAATTGAATGATTCCATATTGAATTTAGAAAGATAACGAGCATCAGTCTATAAGATTTCGGCCAATCGCTGTAAAAATTGATGCAGGTTTTTATAAATAAAATGATTTAAAGATTCAGAATGGGGAAAAATAGTTTGGATGATGAATTGCACTTGTGCTATGTTACAACAATCCGAAGGAATTCTTAAGGGTGACCGGAAGATAATTTCTATTGCAATCAGAAAAAATATGTATTGATTGTTTGATCCAATAAAGCATTGGATGTATTTATAAGATCAAAAAAGAATTTAGTATACTCAACCTATTGCTGAATGAAAAAGCAAATCCCTTTCAAACTCTTTCTGTTTAAGCAATTCTATACTATACTGAACTTACTGTCTGTATAAGTTATTTATCAGATATGTTTATTCGTAATTATACAGTTCAAATCTGACAATTGAATAATTACCTAATAGTATTCGTATATGTCTTCCCTGATGTATCTGGTCTCCATTTAAGTGCCTGATAATTTTCCACTCCTTATTTTCAAACCTCCCCTCCTCGGCTTTTAGAATTCCAACATGTAAAGTAGGATTATTCAAGTTTTTAAAGGTCGTTACTATACCTGATCCTGCTAAATAAAATTCGTTTTCGTCAGTTTGAATGATTATAGCGCCTGCCATATCCCAGGTATCATTTCCTGAATTGGGCTCATATCCCAGGGTATAACTGTGTCGCATAGTAAATTCGTAATTTCCCATTTGAAAAACACTTTCCTGATTCTCCCTGTCAAAAAGCACGCCTTCAATTTTATCCTGACCATGATGATTTGTAATGACAGGTGTCAGTTGATGTATAACATTATACATTTTACCCAAAGGTTCATTCTCCGGATCGTTGGCATTTTCAACAGAAAAAGGAGAAAACCCTATTCCTTCATAGTGTCCGATAGAATACGCTGCTTTGGCTGCCACGGTGTTATCAAAACGATGTTCGGGAATAAACAAAGGATTTTCCTGCCGTGTGTACAGATCGCACCAGTGCTTCAAATTCGGGAAATAAAAATCGGGTGATAAAAAATCAATAGAAGGCCCTCCCGCTTTCCATACATCCATTAAATGAGGCAAAGGGCCGGCGCTTGGATAACCTGATCCGGGTTCTCGTTCAGGACGATTTAAAGCTGCATTTACAAACATTGGTAATGGATAAATATTTTTGCCCGCTTCTACAAGTGTATTGGTAAATATTGCGTAGTACCAGGCCATAAAGATCTCATCAGTATGTGAACCTTTCCCGAAAATTTCCTCCCAGGTTCCTGAATCTTTATATCCGTTTCCTCCCCATATTTCCTTAAATTCAGGCACTAAATTATCCTTATTATTATTTAAATATTGTATGAATTCCTGCGGCACATTTTCCTGAAATTTTTCATTGGCTAATGGGTGATAATCCCTTGCTGAAGGTAACATTCCAATCTCATTTTCGGGTTGAATCATTATTATGGTATGTTTCCTGCCATCAAATTCCTTAATATGTTTCATTAGTGCCTTGAATGCTTTTAGATCTGCCTGCAAATTGTTGTCGCTGAAAGGAGTTAATATCTCGTGGCTCCTGCCTTCTTTATCTTTTATCCGTGGAAATCTTTTTTGATCCTTTTTAACCCAGGCAGGTGCATGGCTCGACATGCTGTTTTTCCAGGAGCCAAACCAGAGTAAAACCAATTTCAGATCATATTCCCGGGCTTTATTGATCAATTGATCCAGTAGTTTAAAATCAAATTTTCCTTCAATGGGTTCAATCAGTTCCCAATAAACAGGTGCTAACACCGTATTCAAATTCATTGTTTTTAGTTTGGGCCATATTGGCTCCATATATTCCACACTGGTAAACGATGAATTGCCAAGTTCACCACCAAGGATCAGAAAGGGTTTGTTGTCGACAATTAATTGAGTGGTTTTCCCCTGTTTTTGCAAATGAGGAATTTGAACCGGCTTATTATTCAGTTTTAAGTTGCTATCAGGAACATCTTTTTGTTGACATCCGGATATCAGTATTGTTAGGACTCCGGAATATATCAGACCTTTAACTAATTTCTGCATAATGCTATATTTATAGTATTTGTTTTGTATTGAGTTTTGCAATCAGAGTATTAATTATTCATACAGTGTTTTGTGGTTTATGTTAAATACATTGGCTGAAATTATAATGATATATTCGCCTGCATGAATGCCCGATCATGCGTTTGCAATATACAGATTCTTTCCAATCAAACCTGTTCATCTGTTATCAGAAATCAAAACAAAAAATAAAATAAACCTCAAACATATTGTAATTAAAACCCGGATGGTTAAATTAATCACCTTATCTTCCAAAGGGTATAATAAATTAAGATTTATCTTATAAAATTGTTGCTTTGAACATATTTATTGAATAAAAGAACTTAGTTCATAGTACGATGCTATTCTGATATTTCTTATGTAAGGTATTCAGAAGGTGGTTTACCATATTGATCTTTAAAACTTTTGGTAAAGTAAGAGGGTGAAGTAAAACCTGTCAGATAAGCAATCTCAGCCAGGGAATACTTTTTAGTTTCCATGAGTTTGATTGCCTGCTTCAAGCGAACTATTCGAATAAATTCGATGATCGTTTGACCCGTAAGTGCCTTTATTTTTCTATATACGTTGCTGCGACTCAGATTCAAAGCTATAGCCATGCTTTCAACATTCAACGTGTTATCTGCTATATTCTGGACAATATGATCAATTGCTTTTTCTAAAAATTTCTGATCCATTTCATTATCAGTGAGTTTATTCGGCATTATATAAACATCCTGGCTAAAATGTGCATACAATTTCCTTCGTGATTGAATGAGTTGATTAATTTGTACAAAGAGGAACTGCATATTAAAAGGTTTTGTTATATAAGCATCTGCCCCTATTTCCACACCTTCAATCTGTTCACTGATAGTTGTTTTTGCTGTAAGCAGTATAACAGGAATATGACAAGTCCTTATATCTGTTTTGATCACTTTGCAAAGATCAATTCCATTGCATTGGGGCATCAAAATATCACTTACAATTAAATCAGGGATATCCTTAAGGGCAAGTTCTATGCCAAGCTTCCCATCCTCTGCCTGAGTGATATTAAATTCTTTACCCAGTTCTTTTGCCAGAAAAGTTCTGAGTTCGTAATTGTCTTCAACAATCAAAATATCGTATCTTTCTTCACTTTGATCTGATTCTGTCTCTTCTTTAGTATTCTTCTGCAAAAGATACTCTTCAGGATCATTTAAAATAGTTCTTTTCAAAACATTTGCAGGTTCAGAGACGAGTTCATCTTCACTATATGCCGTATGATCGATGGGCAGAACCAACGTAAAACATGTCTCATAGTATGGGATACTTTTGGCTTTAATAAACCCATGATGCAATTCTACCAAACCTTTCGTTAATGCCAGACCAATCCCCGTTCCTGTACTTTTTTTATTTTTTTGTGATTTGGATTGATAGAATTTATCGAAAATAAAAGGAAGCTCTTCAGAGTCGATACCCGAACCATTATCAATAACTGCAATTTCAATATGTCGAGTATCCTTCTGAGTACTATCTGTCTTATCATCATATCTTTCCATAATATCCGCTGAAGTCAGAATATTTAGCTCAATTCGTATTTTACCATTATCCGGTGTGTATTTGAATGCATTTGACAACAGATTCAGCAGTATGGTTTCCAGCTTTTCAGGATCAAAATAAGCGTGAATCGCAGTTTCTTTCGTCTCAATAGTGAAATGAATGTGGTGCCGTTTTGAATTTGCATTAAAATAGGATGATGCTTCTGTAACAAAACCTGCCAAATCCCCATGTTTTACCTTGAGACTGGTAATTCCCTCTTCCAGTTTTCTGAAATCCATCAGATTATTCGTCAGATGAAGCAATCGTTGCGCATTGTGGTAAACAACAATCAATTGCTCTTTAATTTTAGAATGGGCAGAAAGGATAATACTCTCAAGAGGCGCAATGATTAAACTCAGTGGAGTACGGAATTCATGCGAGATGTTCGTGAAGAATTGAATATTTGCTTCATTAAGCTCATGTTCTTTTTCTCTGCCTAACTGTTCCAGTCTTAGCTGGTGTTTTATTCTGATCCTTTCATTCCATATTTTCAGAGTAACAGTAATTAATACTGAAATGAGCACAATATATGTAAGTATAGCCCACCACGTTTTCCAATGGGGTGGTTTAATGGTGATCAGTAAACTTGTAGGTGTATTGTTCCAGATACCGTCATTATTTGAACCTTTCACCCGAAAAACATACTTGCCCGGTTTAATGTTTGTATACGTGGCACTCCGGGTATCGCCTGCCTGCTTCCAATCATCGTCAAAATCCTCCAGTATATACAAAAACTGATTTCTAAGGGACCGGGTATAATTCAGTGCAACAAATTCGAGGGTAAAGGAATTTTGTTTATAGTTCAGCTTGATTTCACTGGTTTCCCCGATATGATTTTTAAGGGGTGAGTTTTTAGCTCCGATTTCTGCCGAAACATTATTTATTTTAAGATCTGTCAGATAAACAGGAGGTATAAAGTCATTTGTCTTAATTTCATTGGGATAGAAAACATTAAAACCATTTTCCCCTCCTAAGAAAAATAGTCCTTTTTTGGTTTGCAAACACGATCGTACATAAAATTCGTTTGAATTGAGTCCGTCATCCCGGTTGTAAATTATAAAACTTGCGGAATCATAATTGAACCGGCAAAGTCCCTTACTGGTGGTGACCCATAAATATCCTTCGTCATCCTCCAGTATTCCCTTGATCGAGTTGCCGGGCAGGCCATCTTGCTGATTGATGGTAAGAAATGTGCTGTCGAGTTTATTAAATAATATCAAACCATAATCCCCACTACCAATCCAGAGTCTTCCCCTGCTGTCTTCAAATAAAATGTCAATCGTTCTGCTTTTTAATCCTCCCTCATTCTCAGATTGAACAAATTCAAAACACTCAGGCTCTTTGTCTTGCTCAAAGGTTAATGAGACGAGTCCATTCAATGTCCCTACCCAAAATCTGCCCTCCTGGTCTTCCAGCATGGAGGTAATATATGCTGAGGGATTGAGTAACACTGTTTGATCTCTACAAACTACCTGCCTGAATCTGTCCTCAATACGATCATATCGAAACAATCCGCTACCTGCAGTTCCTGCCCATATGTTTCCCTTTGCATCGGCAAAAAGAACCAACAGGTTATTATTACCACCTCCTTCTTCATTTTCCAGTTTATAATTTCTGATCCTTTTGCTATTTTCGGTCAGACGGTCGATCCCGCCAGCCCAGGTACCTACCCATATATTGTCGTCAGCATCACAAAGAATTGTCTGCACTGCATTGTTAACAAGGAGATTGGATTCTTCCGAATGGAGAATGGTTTTGATAATTTGCCGTTTTTCAGAATCGAATTTGCAAATTCCTCCACCATCTGTGGCAATCCAGACATACCCTTCATTGTCTTCCGCAAATCCGGTTACATCATTATCAGTAAGACTGGTTTTGTCGAATATGTTCTTCTGGTATGATTCAAACTTGCTGTACTTTTCGTCAATAACACTAATTCCTTTGGTGGCGGTGCCAATCCAAAGTTTCCCCTCACTGTCATAATACAACGACCAGATCGAATTACTGACTATACTGTATGTATTACCTTCTTCCACCTTAAAGATGTCGAAGCGACCGGTAGTAAGTGACAGGCGGTTCAATCCTCCGTTTTCGGTACCGATCCAGAGGTAGCCTCTTTGGTCCGCACATAATGAGAGAATAAAATTATTTGACAGACTGCCTGGTTTGTTTTCATTACCATACCGGGTAATAATAAAATCATCGTTTTGTTTTACTACTTTATCTAAACCACCTCCCCTCGTTCCAACCCATAAATTGCCTTCGGGATCGAGTTCAATGAAAGTAATATTATTGCTGCTTAAACTCTGGGGATTCCCGTGCTCTCTATAAAAATGGCGGAATTTTTTTTCTTTGGCTGAGTAAAAACACAGACCATCCAGTGAACCTAACCAAACATTATTTTCATCATCAATAGCAATACTGGTAATCCTATTCGAATTAATGGTATTGGGGTCATCAACAGTATAGGAGTAATGAAAAATCAGCTGCTTTTCGGGATCATATACGCTTAGCCCATCACCAAAAGTAGCCACCCAGAGAAGGGAATTATTATCCAGCTTAAGATCGCTGACATAATTATTATTGAATCGTTCGATATTCGCATGCAAATTGCCTACACGGATAAAATCATCCTTCTCCCTGTTATACAGATTTAAACCTATGGATGTCCCGATCCATAAATTGCCCTTCACATCCTCTGCCAGTGCATTTATTGCGCTATTACTCAGGCTCGTCGAATCATTCGGATCGTGTTCATAAACATAAAGATCAATGCCGTCATACCTTACTAATCCATCAACAGTGCCAAACCACATATATCCTTTATGGTCCCTGAGAATGCATCTGATACCATTATGCTCAAAATTCTCGGGCAATGTTTGAAATGTAATTTTTTCTCTTACGTTGTTTTGATGTTTTTTTTTGGAGAGACCGGAAGCCTGGGTTATTCTTCCCTCAATGGATTGTGCACTAGCAAAAGGATGCTCTGTTGCAATAACAAATAAAATGATCAGAATAACAACAATACTTTTTCTGTTTATTTCCAAAATCATTTGAATTTATCCGTATCTAAACTCGTTTAATTATAAAGCCTGCATTCTCCAATTCTTTTCAGCCGTTATCGAAAAGTAGCAAAAATATCTTCTGCTTTTACTGTTTGCAAATTTAGCTATTTTTCAGGGAAAACCTTCTCATCAAAAGGCACGTCTGTTGGGCATCTTAATAAGTCAGGTGTCTGTAGGGTTGAATCCAATTTGATAAAATTTGCTCCAAACATCCCTGCAGTTTTACCTGCCGAAGGTTTAACTGCCTTTTTGAAGTCATGGCAGACAGGTTTAGCACAAATGCAAAGAAAATGAATAAAGGCAATTTTCTCAGGCATTTGGCATTTTAAAGAAAATCCTCTTTCATTTCTTCGAATAATTGAATAATTTGGTAAAAACATACAGACAATATGAGAACATTAATTCTACTATTATTATTCGGGCTATTGAATACCCTGTGTTACCCGCAGACAGATGCAAGTATCAATGACAAACGAAACATATACGACGAAAAAGGGGATTATTACTTCGGTAAAAAAGAGTTCAAAAAAGCGATTGTCTATTACAATATGGCATGGAAAAAGAATGCTGATAATTATTATTCCGTCCTTAGAAAGGCAGAAGCCTATACATCATTGGAATTGTATGATCAGGCAGCCGAATGTTACCGAATTATTTTTGAAACGGATTTGTTTATATCCAATGAATACAGGTTGAAATTTGCTAATATATTGTTAAAAAATAAAGACATTAAAGGTTTTGAGTACTGGATGGGTAAGTATAACGAAATTGTGTACGATGAAACCAAACGCGAGAACTATATTAGTTCTGAAGAGGTCAGGGTGAAAATGTACAGGGATTCCTCTGTTGTAATTTTAGAAAATGAGGGAGTTTTAAACACTGAGGAGTCGGAAATCAGTCCTTTTGTCTACCAGGATCAACTGGTCTTTGCTTCCACCAGGAAGAATTTATCCGGCAGCAGAGTAAACGATGATTACGATTTCTTCTCAGCAAAATACCTTAAGAATGGTCAGTTAGGCAGGCTTAACAGGTTTAACAGAAGCCTGAATTCTGACCGGAACGAGAGTTCGGTCTTTGTGTCGGACAGTAAAAAAAGGCTGTATTTTACACGAAGTACGTCTGTTCATTCCGATCTGAAAACATATGTGGCAGGCATTCCGTCCGGTGTTTTTGATATGCCGGATATAAATGAATTGGTAATTGACGGTTTTAACAGTATTGGCCAGGTATCATTGAATCGCGATGGCACTCAACTGTTTTTTGTTTCGGATGCTCCGGGTGGTTCCGGTGGACTGGATATATATTCCAGTGAATTGGTTGGTGGCAGGTGGAGTAAGCCAAAAAACCTGGGAGTAAATATCAATTCCGGCAAAGATGAAATGTATCCCTTTGTATTAAATGACACAATCCTGTATTTTGCATCGGCGGGCCATGATGGTTTTGGAGGCCTGGACCTGTATTCTGTCAACCTGAACCGGGAAAACAGTTCTCCAAAAAACCTTGGCAACAAGGTCAATTCAAACTATGATGATTACAGCCTTTCCTTCTCACCCGGAGGTTTAACGGGCTATTTTTGTTCAAACAGGCCCGGTGGCTTTGGAAAAGAAGATATTTACCGCCTGCAGCTTCTGGACCTTAAGATAAAATATGCTGCCTATCGGCCAAGGCTAAAAACCTCGATGGAGGAAGGCAAAATAAACCTTTATCTGAGTGATGGTAATGAATATAACATTGCTTCCGAAGATAATACAGGGTTTAATTTTAGTTTTCAACCCGAAGAACATTATAAAATGATCATTCAGCATGAGAATGTTCTGGTCAATGATATAATCAATAACGATAAACTGTCTGCAGTTCAGAGAAGAAAAGAATTTCTTGATCCTAAGCCTGTTGAAAGAACTGATATCAGACTTCAGCCAGGCATAAGGTACCAGTTTGTTGCAGGAATGAAGCCTATAAGTAATAATTATAAAAATGATCTGAATGAATTGTCGAAAGTCTACCAGAATCCCACCAGCAGCACTATTGACCTGACTGTATTGGCAAAAGAACTGCTTTTAACGGAGGGTGAAATATATACTATACGATTTATAAAGGACGATATTCAGGGAGATAAGGCCAAAGGAGAATCAAGTTTGTTCATTAACGACGAGACAATACCTGTTTCCGGAAGATCCTTTTTTATCGTATTGCCTTTGGATGTTGAATCGAATTTCAATGTTCAAACGGACATCGCTCATTTCAAAGAGAATTTTAACCCTAAAAAAATTGGTGCCGTAAAAGTAGATGCAACACCGGTTTATAAAAAAGAGGTGTCTGTAGAAACATCGGAAGGGTTCCCTATCCTTGTAAATACGGAATCATTCAGCGATGCACCTAAGAAGATATTGGCTAAGGAACTTGCTATAATTCCCGGTACAATGTATATTCTTTCTCTGGGAAGAACAAACCCTGAAACAGGTAAAGAACAGGAAATCGTTGTTCCTTTGACCAAAGGTGTAAAATACAATCTCGGCACCGAAGTTCAGTCAAAAACCGAGTATAACAAGGCACTTGCACAAATGACAGCTGGGCAGGCAGGAAATGACAATCTCAACGAGGAACTGATTGATATCTCGGTATTATCAAAAGAACTGGATATACTGTCAGAAGAAGACATTGTATTCAACCTTATACCGGCAAAAAAAATTGCTTCGCAATCTACAGAAGCCAGAGAAGTACTTACAACCTTAGCCGTTGATGGCAGAAAATATTATATTACAAGTTTTCAAAAGTTACAGGTAATGCTGAATCTTGATCAGAATAAGAAAGTTAATATACAGACTGATCTGGCCTATGTCCAGGAAAACTTTGAAGCTTCAACCATTGCCATTAAGGTAGATACAACATCATTTAACAAAGACATTATTACAGATCCTGTATTTGATGTTATTGTTGTGAACTTTGATTTGGATAAATATGCAATCAGGCCCGATGCAAATAGTATACTTGAGGATAAGGTTGTTAAGGTGTTAAAAGGCGATAGCAGGCTTTATGTAACCATTAAAGGGTACACCGATCCACTGGGAGATGAAGCTTACAATGAAAAGCTGTCCGAAAATCGTGCCCATGCTGTTAAAGACTTTCTGGCTAATAAGGGTATCGGTGATAACAGGATAAGGACCTTTTCTTTTGGTGAATCCATGTCGCTTAAAGATGGTGTGAACTGGGAAGATTTAAGCGAAGCTGAACTTCAGAAACACCGTAAAGTTGAGATCGTGATTTATTTACCGGAATAATCGATTCTTTGTATCATGTGACCCGGTTTCAGAAAGGGTTGAATGCACTTTACGATTTTTGCCGAATAACAAGGTATCCGTACTGTACTACCCGGTTCATTTACAATTTCATTCTAACTATTGTACCGTTTGATCTGTCGGTAATTATTTGTTTTGGTTTTGTATTTAAAACGAAGATTATGTAAAAGAGAACGCTTTTTAATTTCTGAATGTCTTCTTGTAATCTTTCTCAATCATCTTTTGAATTGAACCATTCAACGCATTAAACTCATTAAAAGCTGTAGGTGAGCCTTTGTACTTTTTGGTTTCCAGAATTGTTTTTCCATTGGCATTTATAAACCTGCTTGATGAATAAACCACATAAGCAGTTACCTGGAGTTTTTTAATGCTGTTAAGTTCAATAATGAAATCAGCCTCTTCAGGTGAGTCAACAACAATCCAATAGTTGAATTCAGTCAAACCATCATGTAAGTGTTTTAATCCTTCTATCGAAACTTCATCGTTGGCACTTAAAAGAACTTTGTTCTACTGTTTGAACGGCTGAATCAGCCCGTTTAGTATAGAGTATTTAAACATCAATCCTTTGCTCAAGAGGTTTTCAACAAAAGAATAGCTAAATTCGAGACCCGTTATGATGTATACAGATCTTAAATCATTAATTTTAATAGAATACTATATACTTTTTGCATTTTGACGATCCGATTTATTTTATATGTACTGTGTTTCTTTCCGTTTGTTGTCTTTTCCCAGGCATTTACAGGCAGAATTGTTCGTGTAATTGAGGGTGATGTTTTTTTATTTGAAACCAGGGACAGCACCTTCGAGGTGCATATGTACGGTATCGATGCTCCTGACAAGGGGCAGGTTTTTAGTGAGCAGACCATAGAACATATGGAATCATACCTTTGGAATGAAGCTGAGATTTATCTTAAAAAAAACATAAATCAGGAAGGAATAAGTGTTATACTGTTTATCGATGGAAAGAACATGAATAAGGACCTGGTTAAAAACGGTTATGCATGGCACGACAAGTTGCATTCTGTCGATGCAGAACTTGCCTACTCCGAAATGTTTGCACGCAATAAGAAAAACGGGCTATGGATGAACGATAATCCTACTCCACCCTGGGAGTTCAGAGCAGGTATATTGCCAAGGCCTCCGCCACCCGATGATAAAAAGAAAGTATTGATTTGCACGGATGAGAGGTATAATGTTTACCATAGGAAATATTGCTGCGAATTATCGAAATGTAGCTCCAATGTAATTGTTATTTTGCGGAAACAAGCTAAAGAACTGAAAATGAAACCGTGTAAGTATTGTTATTAATATACAAATGGATAACAATGATCTTTCTATAATGCATAAGCAAATACAATGTCAATCCCTGCCGGTTTACCCGCTTTTGGCAGGATCACAAGCCGTGCAGACTGCTCTGATATACTGTTTTAATATTGAATGAGTATACCATAACTTATTGTTTTACACTCTCGGAATACGTTGCAATTTTTTTCCCCTCTTGATTATATTTTATTCCGTTATGCATATGGCCATCCTTCCATTCTCCGATATACTTATCGCCGTTTGACCAGGTATAGGTACCCTGTCCGTTTCGATTACCATCCTTAAATTCTCCGGTATAAGTTTCTCCATCCGCCCAGGTATATTTTCCCTGTCCGTGTTTGAGGTCATTAACCCATTCTCCGACATATGTATCACCATCCTCCCAGGTAAGTGCACCTTGCCCGTTTTTCATATCGTTTTTCCATTCCCCAACGTACGTGTCACCATCTGCCCAAGTGAACGTACCCTGTCCGTTTCTCATGTCATTTTCCCATTCTCCGACATACTTATCTCCATTGGCCCATGTTTTTTCTCCCTGCCCGCTTTTTATTCCGTCCCTGCATTTCCCCGTATATTTATCGCCATTGACCCATAGGTAGGTTCCATTCCCATCTTTTGTATTGTCTGTCCATTTTCCGACCAAATGTGAAACACCACCGGAAAAGATCGCTACTTTTTTTCCCCCTTTATTGTACTTGGTACCATTGAACATTTGGTCCTCTTTCCATTCTCCATTGTATTGATCACCATTTGCCCAGGTGTATTTGCCTTTCCCGCTTTTTTTGTTATCCTGAAATTCACCGGTATATGTGTCACCATTTATCCAGGTAAGAGTACCTTTTCCGCTTCTTATGTCATTTTCCCATTCTCCAACGTATATGTCCCCATTTGCCCAGGTGAGGGTACCTTGTCCATTCATCATATTATTTTCCCAGTCTCCGACAAATATATCACCATCAGCCCAGGTAAAAGTACCGTGCCCGGTTCTTATATCATCCGCCCATTCCCCGTCATATTTGTTACCACCGGTCCAGGTAAGAGTACCTTGTCCATTCATCATATTATTTTCCCAGTCTCCGACAAATATATCACCATCAGCCCAGGTAAAAGTACCGTGCCCGGTTCTTATATCATCCACCCATTCCCCGTCATATTTGTTACCACCGGTCCAGGTAAGAGTACCTTGTCCGGTTCTTTTATCATCTTCCCATTCTCCGATATAGATGTCACCATCAACCCATGTATATGTTCCCTGTCCGTTTTTTATGTCATTTTCCCATTCCCCGATATATTTATCACCATTGGCCCATGTTCTTTCACCCTGCCCGTTTTTTAAGTCATTTTCCCATTCTCCGACATATGTGCTGCCATTAGCCCAGGTATATGTACCGAATCCATTTTGATCGTTATTTCTCCATTCCCCGCTATATTCATCACCATTTGACCAGGTATAAATACCTTGCCCGCTTTTTAAGCCATTTTCCCATTTCCCAACATATTTGTCTCCGTTGTATTTGCCGCTTGTCCAGGTATATGTTCCTTGCCCGTGTCTCATGTTACCCATAAATTCTCCCGTGTATTTGCCATTATCATAGGTTTTGGTTATTATAGTATTGACGATATTGACTGTTGGCTTTTCCAAATATGCTTTTATAACCGGAAATTCTATTGGAGCAATATCCGGCCATATAAATTTTGAAACCAGTTTGCCTTCAGGCACGGCAAAAACATATTCGACATCGCTCTCAGGTTGCATTGGGATCATTATAGATTGAAAACCATCATTGGTCAGATCGAAAAATTCCGCAGTACCTGTTCCGGCTCCGACAGCTGGAAATTCATTTCCCTGCGTATCCTTCACTCTCACTCCCACAGAAATGAAACTTTCCTTGATGGGCTTGCCGTCGAGACGTTCAAGGGTAAGTTTTGCCCTTATAAGGGAGATATTGGGTGCGTTGATTTTAAAAGTATAGACAGAGCCTGTTATATTGTCCTTATGGGAAACAGAACTTCCTTCATTTACCACTGAATGAATCGTAACTGCCCATTCCTGCGATGTGAAACGCTGGTTTAGCTGATTGGGTATCTCCTTTTCTTTCGGCAGATGCTTCATTACGTTAGTTCCCGGCTTTCTGTTGATCAGAAAAACATCTATTTGGGTCTTTGGTGTGTTTGTATACTGACCTTGTAAAGTCATGGTATTATCGTATATGCTGATATGTTGTTTGCTTGGATTTGTGTATTGATCTGAACGTATAGACATTTTCAACATAAAAGAATCAGTACTAACATTTAGTATGCCCCAAAAAGGAGAATTATTAAGTTGTCCTTCTTCACTGTCAGCGCACGATGCATCATCAACATTCCATCCGGCTATAACGAGTTCATCCCGATAAAATTCAAGTGCTCTTTTTTTACCGATATCGAGTTCCATACTGATCTTATTTGTGTCTGACTCGTAATTGAACCGGTCATCTGTTGTATAGCTTGATGTTATATGATC
>Ga0315533_1000101_pt1 | contig 79277 bp, 80 predicted proteins | sample SalMarSW160130MG_FD_203081 | JGI IMG/M metagenome (GOLD analysis project Ga0315533, IMG submission 203081) | Salt marsh sediment microbial communities from the Plum Island Ecosystem LTER, Massachusetts, United States - Salt Marsh Sediment SW1601-30 ...
CCTTGATGCTTTTCCTAAGAATCCTGTGGGCAAGATACTGTATAAAGAGCTGCGTAAAATGGGCTAACTGGCGCGCCTGGAGGGATTCGAACCTACGCCCCGGTTCCGAAGACCAAAACCAGTTGTGTGCCCCAGCGACGCCAGATAGCATTAATAACACTGTAACCCCCGCTTGATAAGCAGAATCTAAGACAAGAGACCGATAGGCAATAGCCACCTGCCATACATTGCGTTCAGAACCACCCGCATTGGGGGACAGGGCTGGTTAGTATTAACGCAAACCCGATGTTATTGGGTTTGTGAAGCATTACTAGCAAGTGGAACGAAGTATCCACACGAATCATCTTGGCTGCAAAGAACTAACGGGCATATTGACAGAGTACGAAGTAAGGGATAATATAGCGAATGGGGGTGGACACGAATAACCAACACGAGATGCATAGATGCTTTCCTCACAACCACATAAGCTTTGGAGTTCGGGGTAAAGAAGAGCAACGCAATCATTGTTTGATAGCTCTACTGGTGACTTTTTGCTTGAGAATATGCTTCTGGGAATGTAGTTAAAAACATTAAACGAGGAGGTTAGCATGGGTTGCAATGAGAAGGTGCTAGACAAAATCACTGTTATGGAACGACGAGCAGACGAAAGAAAGGCTTTGTGGCACACTATTTCGGACTCTTTCGGAAAAGAAGGAGCAGAAGGCATCGCAAATGAATTGGCAGTAGAAATTGATGAATTTCGAGAGAAATTTGATGTCTCACTTGCCAAACTCAACGACATGCTGTAAGGGGGTGGAGAATATGTTTCATCTTATAAGACTTAAAATTCGCGATTTCCGAGGATTTGCTGATGCACAGGAGTTGAATTTTGACCAGCCTGTCATACTCCTCTGCGGTGAGAATCACCGCGGTAAGAGCAGCACCCTCAATGCTGTAGAATGGTGCCTCTTTGGAGGGAACTGTGTTGGCAAAAAGACAGGCATCCGTGAGCGTATCGGCTGGGAAATCCCCAACCGTTATGTATCAGGAGAAGGCGTACTCGTTGAAGTCGAATTCAAGGGCCCGGAGGGTAATTATGTTGTAGCACGTGAGCTAAGCGGGACTGGAAGACGGGCTTTAGAGAAAATAATGGTCAAGTTGCCAGACGGGGGTGAGCTACACGGTGATGACGCAGAGCGCCAAATTTACACTTTGTTCCATTCATCATTTCAAGACTTCATGACTACAGTCTACCAGCATCAAGAGGCTATTCGGGCTATTTTGACACAGGAGCCGCAGGATCGAAATGATGCCATCGACAGGCTTCTGGGCCTATCTGAATATAGGGAACTTGTGCGAGGAATTACTGACGCAAAGATTGGAAATATATACAAGGCTATGAAGAGTGAGTTCGAGAGTTTCAGACAACGTGCAGAGCAAAGTATCCGCATATACGACAAAGAGGCACGGGAGAAAAAAGAGAAGGCTATTGCAGAGGGTATGGGAGAAGAAGACATAACCGAGAAGGAAGCTTTACACCGTGCAAAGGACATTGGCGAGGCAGTTATATCTCTTGCCCAGGAGTTAGGGATAAGCGATTTGCAAATAACCATGCCCCAGAGTTTTGGGGAAGTTGCGCAGTTTCGAGACGAGGTAAAGGACAAGATTGATGCCGTCTGGCTCTACTCGCCGGACATGGTTAAGCAGACGACCTTAGAAAGAAAACAGCGAGAACTAGTTAGTCTCGTAGGAAGATACCAAGATGTCAAAAAAGCTGAGGCTGAAGCACAAACAGAAAGGGATAAATTCGTTCAACAGCACGGTGACGAGACTACTCTAGTTGAAGCTGCTGAGGCTCAACAAAAAGAGATTACAGGAGTCGAGGAAGAGATACACAAGTCGAATGCGAGGGCAAGTCTGGTCAGAGAGGCTGTACAATACTTAAAAGAGGTAGCCTCAGATATTGAGAGAAAGCGTTGTCCGCTATGTGGCGCTGAGGCACCCCAGTTGCTAAATCAACTAGAGAGTGAATGGGAAGAGAAGATAGAGGTAGGGGTAAGAGCCCTAGAGGCCCAGAGGAAGGAACAGAAAGCTAAGCTCAAGCAACTTAAGTCTTTTAAAGACCAGCTTGAGGAACTAGAAAAGGCATTGGCAGCGGCTCGCTCTAGCTTCAAGGAATGTATAACTAAAGTCGCTGTTGCTTTGCAACGTGAAATTGGTAAGCATGATGACCCCCTCGCCCTTCTAAATACACAGCTTCAAGACATAGCTTCAGAGCTGGAGTCGGGACAAAAGGCTATAGAAAAGAAGGGAGAAAAGAGAATTGTCATCTTCGACCAATTAGCTAAATTGAGAACAATAGACGAGATTCTGAGTCTGGAACGGAAGAGAGAAATTGTTGAGCGCATATGGAGCACAAAGGAATATAAAGAATTAGATAAGTTGAGAGACCAGGCATCTCAGTTTATGGAAGATGTGCAGGCCATCAAAGGTTCCTTAGCTGCTGCTTCAAGAGAGGAGGCCGAAGCTAAGATAAGTGCTGCTGGAACAAGCCTAGATAAACATTTCTGCCGCATAGCAAACCATCCAACTATAAGGGGACTTGTGATGGAAGTAACCGATGATTCTCGAACTGGACTCAATTTCTATAACATAAAGAGCAAGGATGGCTTGGATCCAACACCTATCCTCAGCCAGGGAGACCTCAATTGTCTAGCTCTCTCCCTCTTTTTCGGCTTAGCAGAGGCAGCAGAGGAGACACAACCCTTCGCATTTCTGATGCTGGATGATCCCTCACAGAGTCTCGGGCCTGAAATGGAGCAACGGTTCGTAAGTGTGCTTGAAGATATAGCCGAGCGGAGGCAACTCATCATCTCCACACCATACGTAGGATTTAAAAACCTCCTGATGGCCAACATTACTAAAAACAAAGACGTGTATGATTTTCTTGACTGGACGGAAAAGAATGGGCCACAGATTACTAGGAATGTATAGCCCGTGAAGGTAAACACATTCCAACATCTACAACAGATTCGTGCCGAATTTGGCCCGGTGAGGTTCGGCAAGATTGCGCAGAAGCTACTAGCTCTCGCCCTCGATGAAGCTGGTTTCTTTGACATAGTTGAACGTGAAGTGCAAGGTGTTGACATAGATGCTACCGATAGAGATGGAAAGAAATACACACTAGAAGTCAAGACAACGGATGGCGAGAACATTCCTATATCTAGGGAAAATATAGAGGCTTTAAAAGACCGCACCAAGGATGGCTATCTCCCTGTAATAGCTGCACTTCGGGTGCAGATGTTTGAAGACTGGATATTCGCTAGTATTCCACTAGGTGATCTTAAACCAGTCTCTCTTCCACTTAGCCGATTGCGTGCCTATCGTCTTCAGGATCTTGAGACTTCCATCTGCCCGACTTTTGAAGCAGTGATGAATCAACACTTCAGCAATGTACTCGCAGGAGGTGAACATTATCTGAGCCAGGTCTTGGCACAGAGACGGAGCGAACGTCACTAGGGTTCTTTAGACCGACACCCCAATGTAATGATTTTTCCTTCCTCACAAGGCACACACTTAATAACAATACATCGTGTATATTACTGTTGTCTTCAAAGGTTGCTGTTTCGACTCTAGCCCTGATATTCAGATGCAGCTATGCTGATTGCGATGTATACTATAGGTTAACTGGTATCCCAGCCAGTGGATTTGGAGGGGTGTCACTTCTCACAATTCTGATTCAGTCAGTGCTATAATTACGCTACCTATGCGAACTCCACCTTTGCCGGATGAGCAGCCCACCCAGAGTTTGGAAAAGATGGAAAAGGAGGAGTGAGATGTCACGAGTGCTTGTTTCTATTATATTGGCTTTGACAGTTATAGCAGCAGGTTGTGGCGCCACACAACCAACATCAGCACCAGCAGCACCAGAAGACGTGCTATCCATATGGCATTCCCCTCCGTCATCACAGGGCTATACACCTGATATGTCTGGTGAAGTTCATCTTGGAAAATCTGGCAGTTCAGATAGCGAGTTAGAAACTGACAGCTTGGTTGTACAGAATCGTCAGTGGCTTGATATTGTCGTGGAATCCAGGAATATAAGACTATTTTTTTATCTCGGAGAACCTGGCGCAGTTCGTTTTGAAGTAGTTCAGAGATACTCTGAATATAGTCACGAGAAGCCTACTTTGGAATCTTTAGTAAACCCACACCTCAACCCCATTACTGGTAGAATACTTTATGGGCAACCAGTGCCGAAAGAAACTGAGATGGGTGAAGATACCATGTATAGTGTTGCCATAAGATTATTTGCAGAAGGACTGCGAAATAGCACCAGCGTGGATTCGAAATACACTATTCGTTTTATTAACTCTAATGTAACCGAAGAAGCTGATATTTCTTATGAAGTTTATGAACTCAATACAACACCAGATTGGGGATATACTTACTATGACGATATACTGGCGCCCTGGATGATGCAACAGCTTGGTGGAGCATACTCGGAATCAAAGTGGGAGCAGTTGTATGAAGAATGGTATGAACAATTCGAATAGCGATGACACTGCAGGTGAAACGGACAATCCCTGTTCTGCAACTGCTATAATAACCATTACCTGGCGAACTCCACCTCTGCCTGATGAGCAGCTCAGATAGGTGGATTTTAGATATGTTAAGAAGGAGGTAGAAGACAATGCCAGGAGCATGTGGTATGGCATGCGAGGTTTGTAACATGCGGGAAAGGGGAATCTGCCCGGGCTGCGTTGCCGGGACTGCTGCCAAGGCTCCGGAAATGGTCGAGTGGCTGACGAAAATGGGGCTATCCTGCCCGGTGCTTGAGTGCGCCATAAAGAGCAAGGTGGACTATTGCCTTAGATGTGAAAACCTTCCCTGTGATGTCCTTTATCAGGCGGAGTTCCCTTACAGCAAGAAGCTTCTCGATATGTTCAAAGAGTGGCGGAAAAACTAAACAGGCTTCGCTCGTCCGGGATTATTGGAAGGGACTAAATATCTTTAGCTTAGCTTCGCAACTGCCTCTTCTGCAGCATTTACCATTTGATAGGCTATTGGTGAAGCACATAAGGCAGGATGAGTACCCATTTGGAACAAAGAGACCTCATAAGCTGTCATGCTGTGCTGAAGACAGGAACTAATAACGTTAATGATTTCACCAACACAAGTTCCTCCTGAAGCCTCACCGCCAACTAGAACACCATCATTCTTCGAAAACATAAGTTTTACCAATGTTGGCACTGCTCCTGGCATACCACCCGGGTGCCTGCTTGGTGCCTTAGCTTCACCTACTACAATGTCATAACCGTCTTCTTTAGCCTGTCTTTGAGTTAGACCAGCAGCTCCAATAGCTAAGTCACCGATTTGTGTAGAGAAAACACCTACTGTACCTAGACCATGGTAGCAGATCTCGAATAGGTTAGCTGCGGCGACACGTGCTTCACTTGTAGCAATAGAAGCTAGCCAGGTTCTAACCGGTTTCCCACTGAAATAAGAAACCTTCATTGCGCAGTCACCACAGGCAAAAATATCATTCTCATCTCTAACTCTCTGATACCGGTCAACAACGATTCCTTTTGTTGAAGCACTTATTCGAAGCCCGGCTTTCTCAGCCAGTTCCACACTTGGTAGAACACCTATGCTTACGATAACAACGTCTGCCTTCAGCTCCCGACCACTTGATAAACGAACTCTGCTGACTTTATTGTCACCAAGTATAGTCTCTAGTTTTTCATTAGCAATAATCTTCACTCCCCGTTTAGTAAGTGAAGCTTCAGCTTCAAGACAAAACTCGTCATCAAAAGCCAATTGCAGACAATGAGGGCGTGTCTCGATAATAGTAACATTATTGTCACGGTTTTTCTTGCACTCATCAGCAAATTCTGCGCCAACGAAGCCTCCGCCAATAATAACGATGTCCTTGCTTCGGTTAACTGCATCCAGCATCTTTTGCAGGTAACCAATCTCCTTATTCACAACAAAGACATTCTCTTTATCAATACCGGGAATATGTAAAACCATAGGTAAGGAGCCTGTAGCTAGAATAAGCTTATCGTAGCTTATTTGTTCTCCGCTATCTGTATAAACAATCTTCTTTTCTTTATTGATTTCCTTAGCAGTACTAATAACAAGGTTAACACCATGGTTGATTAATGCTGTATCCGGCATCAAATTCTTTTGCGGATCACCAAGGGTGCCGAAAATATAGGGTATACCACAAGGAACTAATACCTCTTTTTCTTTGCGTATAAGAATGATTTCTTTCCCAGGATTTCGCCGACTGCAACTGATTGCTGCTGTAGCACCCGCAGCACTACCTCCGATGATAACCACATCTGCTTTCTTCATTTTCTCTCATACCTCCCATTTGCTTAAAATCTATCTTTGTGCCTTGGTAGACCTTGTTATCATTATATCACCTGGTGGGTAATTGATAGAATGTAGTCGTTCGTGCTGTGCCACTCATCACGGTATTGCCGACGGAGGTCACAAAGCGCTCCTATGAGAGAGTAATACAGGCACAACTGCTCGAAGAGATTAAGGATGGTATCATCGGTTCTGCCTTGAAAGCCGCCAAGAGCTGAGAACCAGTGTGCCAGCGACCAGATAAGGCAAGCCGATTATCGACCAGGCCAGGACATGATTGTGACCAGCAAAATACCCGATGTGCAGACCCAGGCCGATAGAAGTTAAAACCAGGAGTATACCAGCAGTCATATCTCGCCACCACGATGCAATGCAGCCGGCCAGCGCAACTGCGCCAAGTAAGACCAGTGTGCCGCTTTCTATCGGCATTGGTCCCATACCCTCAGATACAGCTGAAGCGATCAACATGCCTACAAAGAACACCGCAGCAACTGTCCCGATTGCTCGCGCTGCCCATCTCATTCGTTTGGCTAGACGATTATCTTTATTCCTTAGCACTTTGTCCCTTCTTAGCGCCGAGTGAAACAAATGGACTTCCCAACACGAGGCCTGGTTCAGGGCTTTACCCAACCATTAACCCGTTAAACGATAACCTTCCCCGGTAACTCTTTTATTATCTCCTCCGCCTCCTCCACTATTCTTTCTATAAGTTCCTTCACACTTGGAATATCCTCTATTCTTCCTGCCACTTCTCCTCCGTAGAAAAGTGCCTTCTCATCATTCTCTCCTGCCAGAGCCTTATGCCCTTCCAGTTCCGCGCCAAGAAGAGCCTGGTCCAGGGTTTTATCAGGTTGCCCCACAAACAAATCGGGGACTTTCTCAACCGTGAGCCTGGCAAGTTGAACAGATGCCTCGTTCCTCAGATACCTTAAAGGACCAACAAAACCTCTCGCTACTATTGTACTTTTCTCATCGGTTTTTACAAGCCGATTCTTCCATGTGTCCCCAAAACAGGTATCGGCCTCTTTTGTACCGATGAATCTGGTGCCCATCTGAATGCCTACGGCTCCTAAAGCAAGAGCTGCGGCGAGCGTTGCTCCATCACAAAATCCACCGGCGCCAATCACAGGAACATTCACAGCGTTGACCACTGAAGGAAGAATAGCCATAGTATGAACTGGCTCCCAGGCTATGTGACCTCCCCCCTCATGCCCTGAAGCGATTACCGCATCTACCCCAGCTTTTTCAGCCCTTTTCGCGTGACGAACTGAAGGAACGACGTGAAACCATTTGAGCCCGCTTGACTTTATCACATCGGTCCAGGGTAAAGGGTCTCCCGCTGAAGTGATTATCACCTTAAGTCTCTCCCTTATAGCAGGATCCTCGTCCCGCGCATTGACTGCCGCTCGGACAAACTCCATTGCTGGTGCGATAAGCTCAGCCGACACCATAACGTTTATTCCAAAGGTCGCTCCATTTTTTCTTGTGCCTTTACCTGCCTCGCGGATGTATTTTGTTACCGTATCGTATGAGCCACCTTTTCCTGCCGTCAGGGGCCCCAAATCTATTCCCAAACTGCCGAAAATGATGCCACTGGTGCTGATAATCCCAAGTGCCCCGGCATTTGCCACTGCTTCAGCCAGCTTCTGCGTTTGAAATGGCCCCATGCCTGCTTGTATTATGGGATATTTAATCCCCAATAACTCACAGAGCTTCGTTTTTATCATTATTCCTCTTTTGGCTCCTTTTCAGGTGGCGGGGCTTCTTCGGGAGCTTCAACCGCTTCTTCTACTACCTCCTCTACACGTCGCGCGCTAATCTTCGCCACTACCACTTCCAGGTCGTTAAGGACAGTAACCCCCTTCTCCATCTCAATATCCTTCACCCGCAGCACCTGGTCTGACTCGGTGAGGGAACTGATGTCTAGTTCTACACTCGCAGGAATATTGGCCGGGAGGCACTCAACGCTCAAGGTGTCGAGCTCTTGCAGCAGCGTATTCTCCCTTGACTTCAAGGCTGGCGCTTCCCCAACTAAAACAACAGGAACTTCTACCTTCATTTCCTCCGCCTTCCTTACCTGATAAAAATCTACATGCACCAATCCACGTCTTGGCAGCTCTATCTCAACTTCACGAACTATAACGGACCTCGCCTTCTTTTCACCATCGATCTTGAAATTGATTAGCTTCGTCTTGCCTGCCTCAGCTAACACCTGCTGAAGCCTGGCGGTATCACATTGTAATGCCTGTGATTCGATACCATGACCAAAAAGATGCACCGGTGTAATCCCCTGCCGACGCAAAAACCTGACTTTCTTACCCAGAATGTCCCGCTTGGTAACCTTTAACTCTATCTCATCCATCCAATCGCTCCTTCAAAGTTGATACTTCTATACATTAAAACATACTTCCACCCATCACAGGTAGTCTTGATGCCGTCACAATGACGGGCCTCCTCTATAATACTCAGGGAAAGTCACCAATGAGATTGCACAAAGCGCCCAGCCTGAACATAATATTGCGCCTTATCGACGCGGAGAGATATATAGGAAGTGACCTGCTCGAGAAACTTGACACGGTCGGCTTTTTCAGAGATATCACTAATCATATAAACAAGTACGCTCAATTGACATTTTCAGCCATCCCTATGGTAAGATAGTCATAGTACTATGGTACTAGAGAGCGTGGTGTCGATGAATCATTGGCGGTCTAATGTTGAAATAATAGCTGATATGCCCCGGGTAGGTGAGAGTGGCGCTGGGAAGACAGTATGACACGGAGAAATAGGGGAGGTGTATTATGACGAGACCAATTGATTTACTGCGGCAGGGGAGGCAGGAAGAGCTATGGCAGATGTGCTGTGGCTTTATTGACCTCAGTCTGGAGCAATTTATGACCATACAGAAGCGGCTGCTGCTGGAGCAGCTCGAGCTATTGAAGAGCTGTAGGCTGGGTCGGAAGCTGATGCACGGAACTATGCCAGGCACTGTGGAGGAATTTCGTGAACAGGTGCCGCTCACTACCTATGCTGATTACCTCCCTGAGCTTGCAGAGAGGAGGGAGGATGTACTGCCGGCAAAGCCAGCTTACTGGGTGCGAACCTCTGGGAAAACGGGGGAATATGATGTTAAATGGGTACCCATGTCGGAGGACTTCGCACTTGAATATGAGAAGGTATGTTGTGCGATGATGGTCCTTGCCGCCTGCGATGGTCCAGGTGATGTCTCCCAGGGTAGGGAGCACCTCAAGATATTATATACTATGGGGCCTCCAGAGTATGGGACCGGTATCGCTTCTTACCTGGCACAGCAGGCGATTGGCTATGACTTGCTGCCTTCTAACGCAGAGGGCTTATCCTTCCAGGGTAGGATAAAGGCTGGTTTTGAGGAAGCCTTGTATCGGGGGCTCGATGGCTTTGGTGGTTTACCCTCTGTCCTGGTTGCTGTAGGAGAACAAATCAAACAGCAATCGGGAGGAATAAATCTTCGTCCCTTGCTGGCTCACCCCAGGGGGCTACTCCGTGTGATGAAAGCGTTAATCAAAAGCAGACGAGCTCATCGTCCTATGCTTCCCAAAGACCTCTGGTCTCTTAAGGCAATTATAGGTGGAGGCAGCGACAGCGCCATTTTCAGCAAAAGGGTGAATGAGCTATGGGGGAGGTATCCGCTTGAGGTATATGGCAGTACTGAAGGCGGAGTTTGTGCCATGCAAACCTGGGATTATGAAGGCATGACCTTTATTCCCAATCTCAACTTCCTTGAATTCATTCCGGAAAGGGAGTGGCTCAAATGGCAGTTAGACCATTCCTACCAGCTGAAAACTATCTTGCTCGATGAGGTGAAAACAGGTGAGAACTATGAGATCGTCCTCACCAGTCTTCACGGCGGCGTTATGACCCGATATAGAATCGGCGACATGGTCAGGATTACCTCACTGCGAAATGAGAAGCTGAACATTGCTCTACCGCAGATGGTATTTGAGAGACGTGCTGATGAGATCATTGATATTACTGGGTTTGGCCATCTAACAGAGAAACTAATCTGGCAGGCAGTTGAAAACACCGGCATTCCCTACACAGATTGGACGGCGCGCAAGGAGGCAATTGAGGATAAACCGGCATTGCATATCTATATTGAACCGAAGTATAACTATATTACCAGTGAGAAGGTCATCGCAGCAGTATATGACGAGCTTATAAAATTAGACAGCGTCTATCATTATAATATTTATAGTGCTTATGGAGATCCAGAGGTTGTGCTTGGCTTAAAGCCGATAAAGGTTACTTTGCTTCCCCAGGGTGCCTTCTCCAGCTACATAGCTCAGCGGCAGGCTGAGGGTGCTGCTTTAGGGCATCTCAAGCCATCCCATATTAATCCTTCAGATGAAGTTCTTTCCTTGTTAGGGGCACCGAAGGTTGAGGTGGAGGCGGTGCCGGTGAGGGAAGCCGGGCGAGTAGCCGAGCGTTGAGTTGGGGCTACTCGCGCGGGGGCGGGGACAAGCCCGACCCTCATAATCCTCCTTCACCTGGTGGAAGGAGTTGACCCTCACCCTACCCATCTCCCTTCGAGGAACATAAAACTTGTAAGGGCTTATACAAGATACTATAACTCAACTGTGTAGTGGCGGGGCTTAACCCCCCTTTTGTTTATTACTTTAGTCCTCATTACTTTAGTCCTGACCACTTTAGTCCTCGTTGACAGCCTTCCAATTTATGTCAATAATATTCTTAAATGAATAGTCACGCTTTAATTCCTCTAATTGCTACTATCGCGTATATTCCCATATTGGTCATTTTGCTGGCTAACCGGCCCTGGGATAGAAAGCAAAAGTTTGCCTTCCTATTCTTGATTCCTGCCATATTGTGGAGTCTGACTGACATTTTCTTTCGCAGCGATTTCTTCATGCCGGATAAGCTCTTCCTGGTTAAAGTTGTTCTTTGCCTTGCTATCTGGATGGGAGTCCAGGGGCACTATTCTTTACGCTCCTTCTATAGCTCTCAAAGACTCAAGATACCGTTTGCTTACATTCTGCTGGTAAGCTGTATTGTTCTGGCAGCGCTGGGCTATATCCCCCGGGGCATTGATGTTACCACAGGCGGCATAGCTGTTGAGTATAGTAACTGGCTTATCCTTATAGTTTTTGTACTCTTCACCGTTATTGCCAGGGATATCCACCTTTTATCTCGAAAGCTTAGAGTTCTTGCTAACCCCCTGGAGCGTAACCAGATTTTTTACCTGCTTCTTGGCGTTGCTACTTTAGCCATCTTCGATTTGACTTCTTTTGCTCCTGGCGGGGGGGAGTATCCCATAGGTCATCTTGGCAATCTTATTACTGCTGTCATCTTAACCTATGCCGTGATAGCGCATCGCTTGCTGGATGTCAGGGTCGTCTTTCGGCGCGGGCTGATATGGCTGACCGTGTGTGTTATTGGGGCTTGGGCTTATGTGGGTTTATTCTTTCTGGCTCAAAGGCTAACTGGCTTTGATATCAACCGATCTGCGATAATAGCTAATAGCAGCATAGCAATTCTAGTTGCTGTGCTCTTTTACTGGCTGGTTGGTTCTCTGGGGAGAAGGATGGAGCAATCCCTCGTCGGCAAAAGATATGGTTACCGCCGGCGGTTATTTGATTTTACCCGCAAAATATACGATGTTTCCACTCTGGAAGAATTTGGCAATAAGCTTATGCCCCTCCTTTCTGAGTCTGTAGGCTGCCAGAGAGCGTGTTTGTTTCTACCTCAAGACGGGAAAGGAGATTTTGCTGTTCGCTTTAACTATCCTCTCAGGGAGGATAATCCTATGCACGGGCTGAAATTAAGGGCGGATAGTCCCATTATAACCTGGCTCAGGCAGAAAGGCAAGACATTAACCGATAGAGAGCTCGCTACCCTCCCTCAATTTCAATCTATGTGGCAGGATGAGAAGAAACAGATTCAATCGGCAAATGTAGAGATGTTCCTTCCTTTAACAAACAGAGGGGAGCTTGTGGCTATTCTAGCCATAGGCAATAAACAGAATAACAAGCTTTATACTGTTGAGGATATTGATTTAATGAAGTCTGTTGCTGCTCGTGTAGCATCGGGACTGGAAAAGGAATATTCCCATGAACGTATACTAGAGCAGGATGAGGAATTAACTCTCGTTAACCGTCTGACTGCAATCATCACCTCCAACATGAATATACAAGATATATTTGAAAGCTTCGTTAAAGAACTGAAGATAGTTATTAGCGTTAACTATGCCGCAATTGCCTTGATTGAGGAAGGCCAACTTTACGATGTGGCTTTGTCCGGTGAGGTACCCCCGGTGAGACAGGCAGGAGAACGAATACCACTTGAGGGGACAACTACTGAGTGGGTAAGCAAGGTAAGGAAAACCTTATATGAAGCTGACCTGACGGAACAGAGGATGTTTTGGACCGCAGAGCATTATATCAAGGAAGGAATTCGCTCCATCGTTCACTTACCTTTGATTACCAAAGATAAGGGCATTGGTAGCTTAATCATAGGCAGCTACCAGCCTGATGCTTACAGCAAGGAAGAAATACGCCTCCTGGAGCATTTAGCTTCGCAGATCGCTATACCGGTCAAGAATTCTCAGCTATATCTTAAGGCTGAACAGAGAAGCCGTATTGACGAACTAACCGGTTTGTTCAATCGCCGCTATTTTGAAGAGCAGCTTGAAGATGACCTTGCACGGTGTTCCAGATACGGTGGCATGTTCTCTTTATTCATGCTTGACCTTGATAATTTTAAGGCTTACAACGATATATACGGGCATCCCTCGGGTGATAAACTTCTAAATGAAATAGGGATGATTATCAGGAACTCTATCAGGAGTGCTGATAAGTCTTTTCGCTATGGTGGAGACGAATTTATTGTTGTCCTACCCGAGACAAAGGATGAAGATGCTTGCGTGGTGGCTGAGCGAACTCGGGAGCGGATTGCCGCTGTTATGGAGGCAAAACAGGCTGGGGTAGCCTGTAGCATCGGTTTGGCTAGCTATCCCACTGATGGTGTGTTGCTGGATGAACTTGTTACTGCAGCTGACACTGCTCTTTATCATGCCAAAGAAACGGGTGGCAATCGTATTTATCGTGCCTCCCAAATCTTCTCTGAACCAGTAGGAAAGGCAGGAGCGAATGCTAGACATACAGGCCTGGGCGTGGTCTACGCTTTAGCCTCAGCGGTGGACACCAGGAATCCTTATATTTATGGGCATTCCAGGAAGGTTAATGCCTACGCCGTAGCTCTGGCTGAAGCGCTTAGCTTACCACCCGAGACAGTATCTAGGATAAGCACCGCTGCTTTGCTCCACGATGTGGGCAAGATCGGTATCCCTGATGAGCTACTTAATAAGAGTGGAGCGCTAAGCGATGCGGACTGGTACCAAATTAAGCTTCACCCTCGCCTGGGAGCAAATATTGTGGGTAATGTACCTAGTCTCGTTCCTTGCCTGGGTGGCATTTTATATCACCATGAGAGGTGGGATGGCAACGGTTATCCTGAAGGGCTTAAGGGTGAAAGTATCCCGCTGGAAGCTCGCATTCTGGCTCTAGCTGATGCCTTTGATGCCATGACTTCCGCTCGTCCTTATCACCATACCTTCTCTCGCGAGGAGGCTCTGGAAGAACTCAGGCGTGGTTCTGGCACGCAGTTTGACCCCAAGTTGGCGGAAGTTTTCATCAATATTATCAAAGCTGGCCTTCCTGCGAGTGTAACGTAGGCTTCAGGATGTTTTACGCTTGTATGATGGGAAAAGTCAACGATGAGGCTGCACAACCCGCTCAACTGTTAAGCCTTGCCACACCCTATCCCCGCTTGCCGAAGTTTGCTTAAGAATAGGTGCTCACTATCCGCACACCCCTGACAAGTCCGTTAAGGCACCCAGCGCAATCGACCCTATTATCTTCGGTTCAGGAAACTCGCTTAGCGCGCAGCCCCGTTTCCTTTATTGCTAAACACAGCCTCATAGCTACAAGGTTCAATACTCCGAGCAACAGGAATCCGGGCCAGAACAGATGGCTAAAGTCTATGACCACCCCCATGACGACGGGCAGGATAAATGCGCCAACACGGTTTAGCGTGAAAATCAGCCCCATCGCAGAGCCGGTATGAAGGGGACCGATACCCTCCATTTCCAACACTATGGTTCTAAACAGGGGAATAGCGACTCCTACACCCACAGCAATCAAAATCAGCACAGCAATCAAGGGTACACCCATAAAAAAGGCTACCAGGGATATACCTACGCTGCTTAGCAGCAAAAAAGGCCACACAAAGGGCTTCCTGACACCGAGCCTGTCCGACAGAGACGGCCCCACGACATTAAAGACACCGCTACTCACCAGGGTGAGTCCAAGAAGAAGCCCAGCCCTTGCAGCAGTCATCCCCTTTTCAACTAGCATGGTCGGGAGAAAACCCTGGAAAGCAAGAAAGCCACCGACCAGGCAGAATTCCATTAAACATATAAGCCAGAGGTCCTTAATCCTGACGACCCTCTTCAAGCCCTCCCAGGTTCCCGGTTGACGTGCCGCACCTTCAGCCGCTATTTCATCGACCGGTCGCTCTCTAGCCCCTGCAAGCCACACGATGAGAAGCACCACAGCAATAGCCCCGGTCAACCACATCGTTGGTCTCCAGCCACCAAGAAGCGGGGATAGCACCGAGGCACCCGTCATATTCCCAAGAACCAGACCCACGCCAACTGATATGCTAAGTATTCCATTAGCCCGTCCTAGCTCCGTTCTACCGAACCACAGGCCAATCCCCTTTGTTAGATTAGGCACGATGAAAGCCAGAGATGCACCGAAAAGGAACATAGCCACCGTCAATCCCTGGAATCCGGGCATAAAGCCGCGCAGAGCACAGAATACGGCTGAAAAAATAAGCGCACTCGCTATTACTCTTTTCACTCCAAAGCGATCGGCCATAGCGCCGCCTACAAGCGAGAATAGCATCATCCCTAGAAACCATGAGCCCCAGATAATTCCTATCTGGGTATGTGTTAAGCTTAATTCAGCAGCAATCTCAGGCAACAGAGGAGGCACCACACCTATGTTTAAGCCATTAAGAAAACAATCTATCAAGCAAAAATAGACAAGCATATGTCGCCTGTATGCCCATTTCTGCTCTACCATGCTATGCACCCTAATTTCGTAAGATAGCCGCTATTCCTCTTTGAGATTCCCTTATGGTAACGAACGGCTATTTTGTTCAGGCTTGGGAAGCTTTATCGCCGCTTGCCGAAGTTTGGTATAAAAGAGTAAATACTCGCTATTCGCTTAGCTTCTAATTCCTTTTGCCGTAAAACCCATGCCATCCGCTGTTGTCACACCTACGTTTTCTTATACGCTTCTAAAAAGTCATTCCTGGGGATACCTGCTTGAGTGCAGATCGTTCTCAGCGTAGAAGCCTTTATCTTCGGATGATTAGACATGGTCAAAGGAGTGATGCTCCCATCAGGATTTCGACGCACCATGGAAATATGCTCCTTTTCACGCATAACCTGGAAACCAAGAATTCCCAGCGCCTTGACCACCCTCCGTTTTGGAGCATCAACAGGGAATTTCGGCATTAACCTTCAACCCCGGCCTCGGCAATGAACGCCTCAAGAACCGGGGGCTCTACATCAAGAACCTCGTCTCCGAAAGTGTCAATGTGAAAGCGAATGGCTGACTTCACATCTGAAAGTGCCTCTTCATAAGTATCTCCTTGTCCAACCACAATTCCTTTAAGTCCCAAGGGATAAGCTACATAGCCATCAGGATGTTTTTCCACAATAATTTTCAATTGCCGCATTTAACTACCTCCCCTTGAACTGCTGCAGGATAGCAATGATATACATGAACCCTCAGTTCACCTAACCTGCTCCAGCCTCTAAAATCCTATCAAGCTACTACGGTAGCTGTCAAAACTACTATACACCTAACAAGAATAAATACTTAGTATTTACCAAGCTTTGCCTCTTCGCTAGCAAGAAGAATCTCAGCAGAACTAGCCTGGTAAAATAGACTTTCGTTCAGGCAGATTTTATCCTTTTCTGTATCCTGAGCCACGAGTCTGTGATGAGAAAACTCTCCTCCATATTGTGAATCATTCCTACAAACTTGTTCATAGGTACTGAGAATGTGAGTACATTGTTGGGAACAAAAGGACGCGCTGAAAGGTCGAACATCCCAATGACTCCTCTGGGGCGGGCAGAATCTCTTTCAAGATACGGGTACTGGACAATTGTGGAACAGCCCGAGCCAAAGGGAGTGAATACTGCATCTTGCTCAGCTTCATCAAAACGCGCCAGAGTAAAGAGCCCCGAGAGAACATCGGGCTCCGCAAAGAAGATAACAACTTCAGGGTCGTCTGACTCCTCAAGCTTGTCCCATCTTTTAAATACTATGAAGCGTCCGGGTGCTTTGAACGCAGGCGAGCGTTTCATTATTTCCTTGACCAGTTCCGGAGATTTGCAATAGCGCTCACCGGGCAACTTACCGGGGATTCCGTAGGAGAGGAAGTATTCAAAGTCGGGCATAATTTCTTCCGCAAAGCCAAGATATCTCTTTCCCCCAGGGCAACCGATTGAGTCTACATTAAAACACAAAGGCCTCCCATTCCTGACCTCCGATAATAGCTCAACCACACATCCTGGTACTGAGCCGGGCTCGACCAGCCTGGCATGTCCTTCTTCGTTGGTATAATAGAAAATAACCGGAAGTTCCGCACCGTCAAAATATTTTTCCCAGAGCCAACTGAATTTCTCTTTGATATGTTTGTTCATATGGAAACTAAGCAGTCACGTTTTCCCTTTTGTCGATGCCAGCCAAACTGCGAGCAAGGCTCTGCTTGAGGTCCATATCCGTCTCACGCTCAATCATAATTTTCTGTGCCTGAGGCGAGCCTGCTCCATGCATTGACTCTGTGCGATAACTGGGAGCTACTTGGCCAAAAGTCATGGACTGGATGAGCGTCAACATACGTATTCGGTGCTCTGTAGGTACATCAGGTATTCCTTTCAGGTACTTATCGATATATTTGCCTATCACAGGATGCCTGAAGTCTTTTTCGGAGGGCAGCGTTACCAGAATACCGCCGGCTATGTCCTCGGCAAGCCTGCAAAGCTCGTAGGGAAACCTCGTCACATTGTGCTTACATACGTTGGCTAGAAGGATGTTGGGCTGGTAGTTGCCAGACATAGTCTGCCGCCCCTCGTAAGCGCAGGCTAATCCGCAGGCATGTATTGTTTCAGCGAGGTGAATCATCTCCCCAAGCTTCTCCCTGATATGAGGGGCTCTGCGTGTCCCGTTGTAATCAGCCATTGAGGCCGCCGCTCCGATAAGCACATCACCTATGCCCGGCTTACAACCGCCGTAGCTTTGTCTATGATAAGCAGCGAATCTCTCCACCATAATAATGGCAAATTCGATCTCCCCACACATGAAAACCCTGTCCCACGGGACAAAGACGTTGTCCAGGATAGTCAGTGTCTCCTGCCCACCGAAGCCGTAGTTACCAACATCGATATCACCATCCTCAAGCTTGCGCGTATCGCAGGACTGTCTTCCATAGACGAGGTGTACGCCTTCAGCGTCTGTTGGTATAGCACAGGTTAATGAATAGTCCTCATCGCCGTCCCGCATCCTCAGGGTTGGCATAATGAGCATTTCATGTGAATTCACGGTTCCCGTTTGACTTGCTTTTGCCCCCTTTATGATAATTCCATCACTCCTTCGCTCTACCACATGCACAAACATGTCCGGGTCAGCCTGCTTGCTTGGAGCCACCACCCGGTTGCCCTTGACATCGGTCATGGCACCCTGGACACAGAGGTCATTCTGTTGAACATACTTCAGCCACTCTTTAAACCTGTGGTGATACTTGGTTCCGTGCGCCTGATCAATTTCGTAGGTGGTGCTAAAAACAGCATTGATGGCGTCAAGACCAACACACCTCTGGAAACAACAGCCTGTCCTTTGTCCCAGCTCCCGCTGTAATTTTACCTTACTGACCATATCACCGGTGCTCTTGAAGAGAGAGTTAAATCTGTTTACCTTCTTTCCTGTAAGCATCGAGTCCGTGGTTGCCAACTCCTTGTTCTTGGGCTCGTGAGCAAGCTTGTAGGTCATTGCCACAGCGTTGATTGATGGTCTGATAATAGGATTATCAACCCAATTCTCCACCTTTTCACCAAGTAGATAGAGGTCCAGTTTCAGCTTACGCAGACTCTCGATATACTCTGCAGCGGTTTTCAATGGCATGATACATCATCTCCTTTCTCGTCTTTTTTGCTTGACTTCGGCTTCTTCTTAACAACATGGGAACAAATTCGATAAAAAGGCCCCTAAGGCTTTAAGTGTTTTTCAAGTTCTTCAAACTGCGGGATCTGCATGGGCTCAAATAATAGATAACTCTGAACAGGATAGCGTGAGCCCATCTTATGGGTTGCCTCAAGTCCTGCTATCAGGTCATCCACTTGAGATGCCGGTAGACTAAACGCCATCTCGTGGTCCTGGGTAAGCCCAAGCACCCTCTCACCCCTGCCAGGATGAATGAAACAGGCCTTTCCTTCTTTAAATGGCCATATCATCTCGTTTGCACAGGTAAACCCCAGGTTTGTCTCAGAGGTAACAACCCCACCCCTTTTATAGATATAGCCCTGGGCGAGTCTCATCATCTGCGCCGGATTGCCATATATGACCACCACATCCGGGGCAAGCTTTATCCTTGAAAGAGGGGATATATAGAGTTTTTCAAATTTATTTGGCTCCATTATGGTCATTTTCTCAAGAGTTTTCATAGCAGCATCTTTTGTCTCAAAATAACCCATACTCATAAGGAAATCTATTACTGCCTCCGGGGTTTCAGGCTCCCTCCACCCAAAGCCGAGGAGTGCCGGGATACAATTTATGTCATCTTTTGTTACCCCCATAGACCATCCCCATCTCCGGGCAATATTTGTTGCCTGACACAGGGCAATCTTTATCCCCATACTTGAGGGCGTCGGTGTCTTTTCCGGGAATGCATCATCCTTTTTCAGGAAATTCACACCTAAAGGAAATGTGTCCAGCCTTAAATACCTATCTAATTGCTCTCCTTTTGCCTTCCATGCATCTTGAGTCATAATTACCTCCTTACTGTTTTTCGTCTTTTTGGCGCTCCATTTCTCCCAGTATTAGCTCTGTAGCCAGCCTGGCAGCGGTACCAACAACCTTTGAACAATGCGCAGGCATCTTAGCCTCAATGGCTTTTTCCAGCTCCGCTGGATCATATAGATTAAAAGTCCTGCCCATAAGGCGGTTCTGGATATCATAGCACCGGCATGACCCATATTGTTCAACAAATCTGTCATGAAGCCTTTTAGCCATTATATAGGACCTCATAGGTTTCATCATATCAGGGAAGTCCTTCTTTTCCCTGCCAAAGAGGTAACTGATCACCATTGAACCGCCAACAAGGGCACCGCACGAGCCATCCCCCGTTAAGCCCAATCCATCTGCAAGCCCACTTGCACTTCGGAACACATCATCATTTTCAATGCCCAGGGCATCGAAGATGCCCGCAATGGATGTCTGGGCACACCCGGTACACTTCATCTCGTATTTGCGGGCAGACTCAAACGCCCTTTCCAATACAGCATCCCGCGAGTTTTTCATAACTACCTCCTTATATCCCCCTTTTCTTCAACCCATCCTCAATCGATAAACATCTTATAGAATAAATATTCACTATTTACCCAGCTTTGCCTCCAGCTCTTTTTGCCGCAAAGCCATGGTCACATCGCCGCGAGTTCTCTCAATAATGCCTCGAATGGCATCGGTGGTCCGCCTCAAACCATGAGTGATGATTTCGGTGAAATCCATAGTCATCAACGTGCCATAAATATCATCCATGGCACCGAGCAACTCCTCACAGCGAGAGAAATCCCCTCTCCTCATGCTATCCAGTAAGTAGCGCCTTAATTCACCGACCGCCTCGCCAAGCCCATTGAGATATGCGGCGTAATCAACGCCTATTGCCTCAGGTTTAGGGAGCTCTTTCCCAACGATCAAAGCGAAGGTGATGCTCCCTTCAGCGAATTCTTTCTGGGCATCATGAACGAATCCTGAATGAAGCAAACCGGGATGGTCATTGAGGCTATCATTTATCTCCTGAACCAATTTGTAAGTTGAATCAAGAATTTGCCTCGCCTTATCCTGCTCCTGACGATGAACAGCCCTTATAGCATTGGCGCTATTGCGAATTATCTGGCGGCAGAGGCGCAAAGCCTTCTCCCTGGCTTCATCCTCAGCGGTAAAATAGGCACGGATTTCTTCAGCGATAGCTCCTAGCTCATCCCCTAACCCTGGCATTTTCTCTTTGCCTTCCTTATCTCGTTAACCAACCCTTTGGTGGCTTTTTTGACATCTGGCTTGCTCAACACAGCACTAATCACAGCAACACAATCAGCACCAGCAGCAATTACCTCACCAATATTGCTTTTATCAATGCCGCCGATAGCCACCACTGGTGAGGATACTGCCTCCCTTACCTGCTTGAGCATATCCAGGCCGACGACAATAGCCCCTTCTTTACTCTCCGTAGGGAACATCGAGCCCACAGAAATGTAATCCGCCCCTTCATCCCCCACCTCGATTGACCGTGATACCGTGGTAACCGAGCTACCAATTATCTTAGCCATCGGCAATTCTCTCCTGGCAACATGAACCGGTAGGTCTCCGTAGCCGATATGGAGACCATCAGCATCGACTGCCAGTGCTAAATCCAAATAATCATTGATGATGAATAAAATTCCTGCCTTCAGGCATAGCTCCTTAAGCCTCTCAGCAATGGGCAATAGTTCCACCATACTCCTTTGCTTGTCACGGAGCTGGATAACCTTGGCCCCTCCCTGAATAACCTCTCGGGCTACATCCAATTCATCCCTGCCACCCAAAACTTGCCTATCCACGATAACATAAAGCCCGGTCAACTCCTTCATCTTATCCTGCCGTGTTAGTCTGGAAACCATCTCTTTTTCCACCGAATAAAGGAGGAACCTCACCTTCTCAAACTTGACAGCATCGAGCTTGGAGCTCAGTTCATCCAGTTTAGCCAGCTCCTCCAATACCCGCAGAGATTCCTCCACCCTGTTAGCATTTGCTTCAACCAGGCTAACTAAATCAGGGTAGGACTGCCTGTTGAGATTGCCTCGCCTTCGGCTCGCAATGACAGACGGGTGGCTCGCAATGACAGACGGGTGGCTCGCAATGACAGAGGGGCGGCTTGCACTGGCTGAAGGGGGCCTGGCAATGACATTTTCTCTGCCGACATCGTGTTCCGAGTCCCGTTCCTCAAGAAGAATTATGCCCAGAGACTCACCAACCTCAGCCAGACTGTGACGAATAGTTCTTAACTGCTGGCTTAATGTAGCGTCACTAAGAACAAAACGGGCAATATCTTCCAGAACACGCAAGCCCTCAGCGGAACGATTGAGGTTGGCATCAACTATACGAAGCAGTTGGTGAGGCACTTTGCAAATCCTTCAAAGGCTCAGGCATCACACCCTCTCTGGCTGCCTGTATTTCCTCTTCAAGCTGGGAAGGCATCTCTTCGCCCATCTCCTTAAACTTTTTCTCCGCCCAACGCCCAATGTTGCGTGGGTCTTTGTAATAATCATCGCTCGGATGAGATGATGGTTCGCCACTCTCCTGCCATACCGTTTGTAATGACTTATGGTAAGCGAAGCCTGATACGACACGGGATAAATTAGCGCTTCCGCAAAAGCGACAGGTGGGCGAAACAGGCTCCGAGATACTCCTCACCAGAACGCTCGTCTTTCCACGACAATCACGGCAGATAAACTCATAGATTGGCACCTTGCCTCCTTGCTAATCCCCTGCCGTCTCTGACGACTCGGATAGACCCGTGACCTCTTTCCTCTTTTGCTCAATCTGTTCAGCAGGCCATTCCCCGCTCTCCATTCTCTCGGTCATCTCCTCATAATCTGGAGGAGGCTTCTCGCCTCCAGTCATTTTCTTGTTCCACTCAGCCAAAGCTCTGGGGTCACTACGCATCATCCCCTCAGTCAAATTTCTGTCGGAAAGTATATCGTCATAAACATCCTTGTAGGTTTTATGCATGGCGAAAGTGGAGAATGTCCGCTTGAGCTCACCCCCGCAGTGAGGACAGGCAGGAGCATCAGCCGAAAAATTGTGCCGAAATAAGCTAACCTTACGGTGGCAGGAATTACAACGGTATTCGTAAACTGGCATAGCTAATCAATAAAGATTCTATCACATTGCCCTCAAAAGCCAAATTATATGAACGAGTACCGGCTATTGCAATATAAAGTATTGTGGTATACAATGTTTCTGTTGGAGTTAGTTCTAGGTCATTACATGCCGGGTTAAACTCCGCTAGGTTTTTTCAAGGTGCCGGGTGACCTTAACTTTAGCCAATAATTTAATAGAGAGGAGGTCATCCAATGGGTTATGTAGACAAAACGCTTGAGTGCGCCGATTGCGGGGCTAGTTTCACTTTCACCGCTGAGGAACAAGAGTTCTTTGCCACTAAAGGCTATGTGCATGAGCCCAAGCGTTGCCCAACGTGTCGCAAAGCGAGGAAAGCACAGCGTTACGGAGACGACTTCGGCTTCAGACGCCAGATGTTTCCTGCAGTGTGTGCCCGGTGTGGCAAAGAGACAGAAGTGCCGTTCCAGCCCCGTGAAGGTAGACCGGTATATTGCAGCGAGTGCTACAACGAGCTTAAAGCAAGTAAGCAACTTTGACTAGCAAGCAGTGGGGATTAACTACAAGCTAGGCCCCTGGTAATCATCCCCGAGAAGATGGACATTCGCGACTCGGGGTGAGCTTCCTCTATGTCAGGCAATACTGCAGCGAAGTCCTCCCGAATACAGTCCACACATATTCCCAATATTTGGGAAATAAGAGGAGATTCTTTGCCACAATTTCTGCATCTAGCTAACAAAGGCTATCTTCGTCCCAGCCCTATGGCGAGCAATACAAAATACATCAACTGAGCTAATGCCATGAAGAAAGAAGCTACATAGGTTAGAGCTGCCGCAGAAAGGACAGGCCTAGCACCACCGTATTCCTCAACCGAGACCAACCCGCTGCCACGCAGCATATGGAGCGCTCTACTGCTGGCATTAAACTCCATAGGAAGAGTAACCAAAGAGAAAAGAACCGCCAGGGCAAACAGGAAAATACCAGTCCAAACGACGTGCAGCCCAAATTTACCAGCGAGAAGATAGAGAAACAGACCAATTACGACGCATATCCAACCCAACTGGCTGCCGATATTGGCTGCAGGAACGAGAGCAGTGCGAAATCTCAAAAAGGCATAGCCAGTCCTGTCCTGAACAGCGTGCCCGATTTCATGGGCAACGATTCCCAACGCTGCCACCGAAGGGATGGAATAGACATCGGGAGAAAGTCGCAACACCTTATTTCTGGGGTCATAGTGGTCGCCTAACCTAGTTTTCACCTGCTCCAGCCTCACATCGTCCAGCTCATTATCCCTCAACAGTGTCCGAGCTGCCTCTACTCCAGCTACTCCATACATATTGCGCACCCGAGAATACTTCTTGAATGCTGAATTTACCTTCACCTGCGCGTAAATCATGAATAGGAACGGCGGTATCACAAATAAAAACCACATCGGGTCAAACAGGAAAAACATCTTTCACGCCTCCGCGAAATATTATTAACTTAAATAAAAATCGAATCAAATAAGCTAGCACCCTCAACCCAGAACTGAGCCGACAAAGCTTCTTTGTCCTCTCAGAAACTCAGCAATTGACATTTCCTTCCTTCCCTCCAGTTGCACTCTACTAAGCCCCAAGACACCGTGCCCGGTGATCACACCTGCTTCAGGTGACGAAGGCAAAGCCACCACCTCCCCCACCTTTCCTGGAGTTATATCCTCCAGAGGAACAGCGCTGTGAATTCTAATCCTTCTGTCACCCCACCAGCCATAGCAAACTGGCCAGGGGTTATAAGCCCTTACCCTTCGCCAGATTTCCACAGCGGGAAGATGCCAGTCTATTTTCCCATCCCCGCTGGTTATCAGCTTGGTGTAAGTAGCTTTGTTTTCCTCTTGCGGTTGTGGCTTAATCTTGCCCTCAAGCCATTCAGGTAAAATATCCACCAGAAAAGCAGATCCCAGTTGAGCTAGTTTATCAGTGAGTGAGCCAGTGGTATCTTCAGGCAAGATAGGCATCTCCCTCCGAGCTAAAATAGGGCCGCTATCCAATCCGGCATCCAATAACATGATTGTAACACCGGTAGTCTCATCCCCATCAAGAATAGCATTAACCACAGGGGAGGGACCACGATGACGGGGCAATAATGAAGGGTGAACATTAAGACAACCAAACTGGGGCAGGGATAACACCTCGGGAGGGAGAATGAGACCAAAAGCGGCAACCACGATGAAATCGGGGCAGAAGCCACTCAATTCCCGCACTGCTTGGGGAGACTTAAATGTCTTTGGTTGCATAACAGGGATATGGCTATTCAAAGCCAGAGCTTTTACCGGCGAACGAATGAGTTCCCGCTTTCTCCCCGCCGGCTTATCAGGTTGAGTGCATACTGCCACTACCTGGTGAGAACTATTAAGCAAACGTTCCAACACAGGCACGGCAAATTGCGCAGTGCCCATAAAAATAACTTTCATAACTAGCCCAACAGCATTTTCAAATATTTTTTTTGTTATGTCAAAATTCCCCTAGATGACCCAAAAACGTTTTTGCCATAATTTGACCTTGGTATTCTCCAATTACCCCATGTGGCTATCGGTGATTTTGTTTCTATGACTGAACCATTTTCGGCAAAAGAGGCTTGGGCAAGGGCTTTAGGACAGCTTCAACTCCAAGTCAACAGGATAAACTATGATACCTGGCTCAGGGATAGCCAAGGTATCAATTACGAAAACGACGTCTTCGTAGTTAGCGTTCCCAATACTTTCATCGCTGAATATCTTACAAAACGCTTTCACTCATTGATAAAGAAGACCATTGCCATTATCTTAGGAAAAGACTTAGAGGTCCAATTCGTGGTAGAGCAGCCAACACTGCCCAGAGAGAAGCCATTGCAGCGCGACGGCGGAGTGAGCACCAAGATGAAAACCTACCGATTTAACCCCAAATACACTTTCCCCAGATTTGTCGTGGGTGACTGTAACCGCCTTGCCTATGCTGCAGCCACAGAGGTAAGCCAGAAACCATCACTGGTCTATAATCCACTCATCATTTATGGAGACACTGGTCGCGGCAAGACTCACTTGTTACATGCTATCGGGCACATGGCGATAAAAAGCGGGCTGAATGTGGTTTACTCCTCCGCTGACCAATTCATCACTGAATTTGTGCTCGCAGTCAAGCAGAACGATGTAGACCATTTCCGAAGCAAATTCGGCCCGGTAAATATGTTCCTTTTCGATGATTTCCAACTACTAGATAATAAGAAGCAGACTCAACAGTTTTTCTTTCACACTTTCAACGAGCTTTATCATAATAACTGTCAAATCGTGATCGTTGCTGACTGCGCTCCTAAAGAGATGTCTTTAGTCGGCAACAGGCTAAGGTCACGCTTGCAATGTGGTCTTGTTACTCAAATTCAACCACCCGATTTTGGGACACGGTTAGCTATACTTCAAGCCAAGTCAACGGAGAAGGGACTCCCTATTATCGAAGAGACACTGCAATTTATCGCACGAAAGATACAGGATAATGTCTACCAGCTTGAAGGTGCCCTCACATACCTCGATGCCTATACCAAGTTAACCGGGCTTAGCTTAACTCCACAAATAGTCACCAAATTATTAACAACTAATAAAAACAACGATGACTGTAAAGTAATAGTCCAAACGGTAGCTGAATATTTTGACTGTTCCCTAGAGCAATTGCTAGGCAGAAAGAGGGACAAGGAGACTTCCCTAGCACGCCAAATCGCAATGTATCTCCTGCGAGAGAAAGGAAATTACTCTTTCACCGAGATCAGCAATATATTGGGCAATAGGAATCATGCCACAATACTCCATGGATATAAGAAAATAGCCAGCGATTTAGGGGTTAATTCCAAGCTGAAAAGACAAATCAGTCAACTTAAACAACAAATTGACAATTCTTATTAATACACTGTGAATAAAATATTACAAACTTAAGAATCATTTATTCCTTACTCAAAGCTTTTTTGTCATCCTCATATCAGTTCTTATTAATGTTATTATTATTCAAATACTATAGGTAAGTATATAGTTATGATAACTAATAATAAATGGACGGTGAGGTTATGAAAGTGGGGATTTTGGGAGGGACTTTTAACCCTGTTCATATAGGGCATCTGATTATTGCTGAAGGAGTCCGTGTAGAGTTGGGGTTGGAAAAAGTTCTTTTTGTACCTGCTGGTCAGCCATGGCTTAAGTTACAGCATGCGATTACCCCGGCAGGTTATCGTGTAGAGATGCTGCGTCTGGCTATTCTCCCTAACCTTCACTTTGAGCTAAGCGATGTGGAGGTGGAGCGCTCTGGCCCATCGTATACTATAGATACTATGGTTGAGCTCAAGAATCGGTTAGGTGCTCAGGCGGATTTGTTTTTTATCCTGGGGTGTGATGCTCTAGCTCAGTTTCCCGAGTGGAAGGAGCCGAGCAAGCTAATCCAATTATGTAAGCTAGTTGTTGTGCCCAGAGCAAATTTAGCTTTGCCAGATTTGGAAGGTGTAGAGCGTCGTATTCCGGGGATAACTGACAGGGTTAGCTACGTCGCCACGCCGATAATTGATATTAGTTCTTCACAGATTCGGGAGCGTGTGGCTCGAGGATTATCAATCCGACATCTTGTGCCGGACAAAGTAGAGGAATATATAGCAAAGCATCGGTTATACCTCAGCTAGCAAGGACTTGTTTAGACATCTAGGTTCCTGACACTTTGAGCGTGAGCTTGGATAAAGCTCTTACGTGGAGCTACCTCGGGTCCCATTAGCATGGTGAATATGCCGTCTGCAGCTATAGCGTCTCCCAAAGTCACTCGTAGTAGCGTCCTGGTCTCGGGATTCATGGTTGTTTCCCATAGCTGTTCAGGGCTCATTTCTCCCAGTCCTTTGTAGCGCTGTATGTCCACTTTATTGCCTTCCAGCTTCTGGAGCACCTCTTCCTTTTGTTGCTCAGAATAAATCCAGAATGATCGTTTACCAGCTTGGATGCGATAAAGAGGAGGTTGTGCGAGGTAAAGGTATCCATGAGTGATTAGCTCCAACATATAGCGGTGGAAGAAGGTGAGCAACAAGGTGCGAATGTGAGAGCCATCGACATCGGCATCGGTCATAATGATTATTTTGTGGTATCTGAGCTTCGAGAGGTCAGGTTGTCCATCAGTATTTGCTCTTAGTGCGGTGACAACAGCTCTTATCTCTTCATGTTGTACGATCTTGTCTTTAGTGGCTTTCTCGACATTAAGTATTTTCCCTTTAAGAGGGAGGATAGCCTGGAATTGGCGGTTGCGTCCCTGTTTAGCTGAACCACCGGCTGACTCACCTTCAACTAAGTAAAGCTCACACAAGGACGGGTCTTTTTCGGAACAATCGGCCAGCTTTCCGGGCAAGACTGATATTTCGAAGCTGCTTTTCTTAAATACGAGCTCGCGTGCTTTGCGTGCTGCTTCCCTTGCCTTAGCGGAAATGAGGCATTTGGTGATAATTGTCTTTGCCTCGTCTGGATGCTGCTCTAGATAGAGGGACAACCCATCGGCGACAACAGATTCGACTTGACTTTTTACTTCAGGATTGCCCAGTTTTGCTTTAGTTTGCCCCTCAAATTGAGGCTGGGGTAACTTTACGCTGATAATCGCTACTATTCCTTCACGGACATCCTCGCCGGTTAGGTTAGGTTCGCTATCTTTGATAAATTTGTTGCTTCGTGCGTAATCATTCAGCACGCGGGTCAATGCGGAACGAAAACCGGTAAGGTGGCTGCCTCCATCTCTGGTGCTAACACAATTGGCAAAGGAGAAAGTAGACTCTATGGAGCTATCGTTGTATTGCAAGGCTACTTCAATCGCGGTGCTGTTGCTTGAATCCTTCAGTAAGATGGGTTCCGGATGTATGACCGTCCTATTCTTACTTACCCGGGAAATTAAAGTAGCTATTCCACCTTCGAAGTAGAATGTTTTTTCGGCATCACTGTGCTCATGCCTGATTGCTAACTCCACCCCGCTATTCAAAAAAGCCAGTTCTTTCAGGCGCTGGCAAACCGTGCCAAAGTCGTAGTCGATATCCTCAAAGATCAGGCTATCGGCGAGAAACATGATTTTAGTGCCGATATCTTGGGTGTGACCGATGATTTCTATATCACCCATAGGAATACCTTGCCGATATTCCTGGCGATATATGTTCCCTTCCCTTCTAACCTCGACTTTAAGCCAGGCAGACAAAGCATTCACCACCGAAGCACCGACGCCGTGTAATCCGCTTGATATTTGATAAACAGCTCCCCCAAACTTTGCTCCAGCGTGTAGATGAGTCATCACTGCTTGTAAAGCAGTAATGTCTGTTTCTGGAATAATGTCAACAGGGATGCCTCTCCCATTATCCACCACGGTGACGCTGTTATCCGGGTGAATTGTCACCTCAATCTGGTCGCAGAAACCAGCCATAGCCTCATCTATGCTGTTATATACTATTTCATAGAGGAGTTGATGCAGTCCTTGGCGGTCGGTGCTCCCGACATACATTCCAGGGCGTAGACGTACTGCTTCTATCTCGTCTAGAATCTGGATGTCTTCGGCACGATACTCGCTATTTGGTTTGTTGTTTAGCTCGTCTTGTATCATACGTGATTAGGGTTCGTCTATCTAAGGTGAATGTTGCAACTCTAGGTGAGCAATTTGGCAAAACACCATATTTACCCATTTATTATACCACATCTACGAATAGAAAACTATATTTTGTGCTCTTTCTTATCTTTTTTCAAGTAAGCTCGCTACTTCACTGAGAGGAACGGTTTTCTGTTCTCCGCTCGACATATCCCGCAATACCGCTGTTTCATTCGCCACTTCCTTTTCTCCAATGATAATGGTGTATTTAACGTCTAGCGAATTAGCCTGTCTCAGTTGGCTTTTCAAACTCTTGTCTCCAGTAGCTTGGATGGCAGCGATGCCTTGGTGACGCAATCTGGAAACAAGTTTTGTTGCCTCTAATTTAGCTTGCGTTCCGAGGTAAGCTACATAAGCAACAGGTTTAGGGAGGGCAGGAACAATTACGTTCTGGTTTTTCAAGGCAATGATGATTCTTTCTATACCAGCGGCAAAACCAACTGCTGCCGTAGGTTTACCCCCCAGTTCCTCAATAAGATTATCGTAGCGACCGCCTCCACCAAGAGCGATTTGTACTCCTTTCCCTTCAGGCTTAACCTCGAAGACTGTTCTGGTATAGTAATCCAGTCCGCGCACTATCCTGTGATTTAATTGGTACGTTATCCCCAGTGCAGTTAGATATTTCTGGACACTTTGAAAATGCGTCTGGCATTCCGAGCAAAGATAGTCTGTGATTTTTGGCGCACCTGTTATTATTTCCTGGCAAGAAACTTCTTTGCAGTCGAGAAGCCGCAGGGGATTTCTAGCTAACCTGACCTTGCAGTCGGGACATAGTCTATCCCGGAAGGGGGAATAGTATTTTTTCAACGCCTCGACATAGTCAGGCTGACATTTTCGGCAGCCAATGCTATTAATCTCAATAAACAGGCCTGAAAGACCCAAAGAAGATAGGAAACGATACATCAGTTCTATCACCTCAGCATCGAGGGCAGGGTCAGCATCACCTATTGCTTCGCATCCAAGCTGATGATGCTGACGATAGCGTCCTGCCTGAGGGCGCTCGTATCTAAAGGCGGGGATAATATAATATAGCTTTACCGGCTGAGGTAGGTTAAATAGCCCATGTTCAAGGTAAGCGCGACAGATCGGTGCAGTTCCCTCTGCAGTCAAAGCCAGCTTCTGCCCACTTTTATCCTCGAAGACATACATCTCCTTAATGATGTCTGCGCCATCAGGTGCGGTGTGGGCAAAAAGTTGGTAATCTTCAAAAACAGGGGTGTTGAGGGGCTGGTAGCCGTAAAGCTGGCAGAGGTAAACAGCTTTTCCCTCTATATACCTCCAGTAAGCCTTTTCTTGGGGCAAGATGTCCGATGTACCACGAGGTGCTTTGAACAAAAGAAAAACTCCTTGACTTGTAGAATACAAGAGAGTAGGAAGGATGTAAAGGAATTTGCCTTGTTTTTGTTATTTAAGCTATGATGAATTTGGTGGAAAAGGAGAAGCTTTTAGCTAAAGCACAGGCATACCTGCCAGAGGAGCAGGTAACACTGGTTGAGAAAGCTTACAATTTTGCTCTTGATGCGCATCTAGGGCAATTACGGAAATCAGGAGAGCCTTACCTGGAGCATCCTGTTAGTGTAGCAATGATTTTAGCTGAGCTTCAATTTGATGGTGCTACTCTAGCTGCCGCCTTGCTTCACGATGTTCTCGAGGATTGTGGAGTCTCAGTGGGTGAAATCAAGACTAACTTTGGTGATGAGGTAGCTAAATTGGTAGAGGGCACCACGAAATTGAGCAAGTTGGCAAAGCCTGTTTATGGAGATAAAGCCAAGAGAGAGCTTCAAGTGGAGAATCTGCGCAAAATGCTTATAGCCACTGCTGAGGATTTAAGGGTTATATTTATAAAATTAGCTGACCGGCTACATAATATGCGCACTCTTGGAGTTTTGCCGCGGGGGAGACGCATTGCCATTGCTCAAGAGACTTTGGAGATATACGCTCCACTAGCGCATCGGCTGGGTATCCGGAGCGTAAAATGGCAGTTAGAGGATTTGGCTTTTCGTTATTTAGAGCCACGGGAATATCATCGGGTTGCTCGTTTGGTAGCTTCGAAACGAGAACAAAGAGAAGGTTTTGTAAACGAGGCTATCGAAGCGTTGGACGAGGAATTGAACAAAGCTGGTGTAGAAGCCAGCGTTTTTGGCAGGCCAAAACATGTTTATAGTATCTTTCGGAAAATGGGCAAATATGCGGCCCAGGGTAAGGATTTTGGCGATATCTATGATCTCTTTGGCTTGCGCATACTGGTTAATTCAATTTCAGACTGCTATAAGGCGGTGGGAATAGTTCATAGCCTTTGGCACCCTATACCTGAGGAATTTAACGATTTTATTGCTAATCCTAAAGACAATGAGTATCAATCTTTACACACAGCGGTGATATATCACGGGAATGCATTGGAGGTGCAAATTCGGACTCATCAAATGGATCGAGTTGCTGAGTTTGGGTTAGCTGCGCATTGGCGCTATAAGGAGGGGGGAAAGGGAGGGGACTCTTTTAAGGAAGTGGCCTGGTTACCTCAACTGGTTGAGTGGCGTGATGTGTTTGATAGCAAGGAATTTTTGGAATCCGTCAAAAGTGATATGCTCGCTAATCGGGTGTTTGTTTTTACTCCCAAAGGCGAAATAAAGGAATTGTCCAAAGGAGCAACGCCTTTGGATTTGGCTTTTCATGTTCATACCGACCTGGGTTATCGCTGTGTTGGGGCAAAAGTGAATGGCCGATTGGTGCCCTTGAACTATAACCTCAATAATGGTGACGTGGTGGAAATCATTGCTGCTAAGGGAGAGAAAGAACCTAGTCTGGATTGGCTCAATCGTGAACTTGGCTATGTCAAAACTTCTCATGCACGGGCGAAAATCCGCCAATGGTTCACAAAGCAGGATAGGGCTCAAAGCATTGAGGCAGGGAAGGAATTTCTGGGACGGGAACTGAAAAGGGCAGGTGTTGCCCTCCCAAGCGTTGGTGAAGTGGCATCACTGTTTGGCTTCAAGAATATGGACGACTTTTTTGCTGCTATCGGGAGTGGTAACCTTAATCCCTCTCAAATAATAGCAAAGCTAGCCGTAAGGGAAGAGCCGCCTGAAGAGCTGGTTGTTCGTCCTTCAAGAAAGGTTAGCCCGGCGAGTGTTAAGGTACTAGGTGTAGGAGAGTTGGTCACACATCTGGCTAACTGTTGTCATCCCTTGCCAGGGGATAAGATTATTGGTTATATTACTCAGGGACGAGGTGTTACCGTGCATCGTCGAGATTGCCCCAATATCGTCAATGAAGTGGAGAGGGAACGGCTGGTTGAGGTGAGTTGGGGTGGTGTACAGCAAGTTTACCCGGTGGCTATTGAAGTTGATGGTTGGGATAGGGTGGGCTTGGTTCGGGATATTAGCGCTGTTATTGCTGAGGAAGGAGTAAATATCACCGACCTTAATACAGCAGACCACGAGGACATCGTCTCATTGAATTTTAGTCTGGAAGTAAAAGGTACCGCTGAGTTAGCTAGTTTGATAGCTAAAATTTACTCAGTTGGGGGCATAGTAAATGTTAGAAGGAAAGGAGGAGTGAATGCCGCACATTAAGTTGGCTGACAAAACGGCTCGCGCTACGGAAAGAAGGAGATTGCGGAATAGTGTGACAAAGAGCAGGATGAAGACTGCTATTGTTAAAACTGGCAAGCTTATTGTAGCTGGGAATATGGAATTAGCGGGAAAAGAGACGGTAAAGGCGATAAGAGACATAGATAAGGCGGTAAGCAAAGGGGTTATTCATCGCAATAAGGGTGCTAGACTCAAATCGCAGCTAACAAGAGAATTAAATCAGGCGATATCGAAGGGGAAAGGAGGTTAGCTTTTTGGCTGGTAAACCTCTTTCCAGAAAGCAAAAACAGATCATAGGCTTTATTCGCCAGTATTTGCGTGACAATGGCTATCCTCCCAGCGTTAGAGACATTGTTAGAGGATGTGATATAAGTTCTACTTCGGTGGTAGTCTATAATCTAAATAAATTGGAGCGAGCGGGTTATATTCGTCGTCAAAGCGATATATCGCGAGGGATCGAGCTCTTAGATAAACGCCGTGAGAAAAGACTTGTGTATATACCTATAATAGGAGAGATAGCCGCTGGTGAGCCCATTCCTGTGCCTGATCCCAATAGAAGCGCTGTTACCTCTGATGAAGGGCTGGAGGTAAGTGACGGCTTAATTCAAAGAAGGGGCAATATTTATGCTGTTAAGGTGAAAGGTGAATCGATGGTTGATGCCTTGATAGGGGACGGGGATATTGTGTTATTGAGTTACGCAGATAATGTTGAAGAAGGCGACATGACGGCAGTCTGGCTGAAAAAGGAGCAAAAAATTACTCTGAAAAAGTTGTTTAAAGAGGGGGAGCATGTGCGTCTTGAGTCGGCAAATAGCCAGATTAGTCCTATTTACACTTCTGCTGATAATATTGATATTCAGGGGAAGGTAGTTGCTGTGATCAGACGGATGGCATAAAAATCACGTCTTCACAGGTTTATCACAGGTTTAGGGGAAACCAGCGTATACCACTCAGCGTAGCTAGGATTTCTTCCCAGTATTACCTGGCCAAACAGTTTTTGTAGCTCAGCGGTTATTTTACCGATTTTCCCTGCGCCTATCATACGATGGTCGATTTCAGTGATTGGAGTGATATGGGCCGCGGTGCCACTAAAGAAACATTCTTCCGCAAGGTAGAGCTCGCTTCTATCAACTGTTCTCTCTATGGTGTCTACGCCCAGTTCGTTTTTAGCTAGTTTCATAACTGTATCTCTGGTGATTCCGAGGAGGATATTATCGGATGAGGGAGGTGTAATTAGCTTCCCATCGATGACCAAAAAGATATTTTCGCCGCTGCCCTCGGAGACATGTCCATCATGGCTCAATAATATCGCTTCATCATAGCCATTTTCCAGTGCCTCGGTTTTAGCTAATGCGCCGTTAACATAGATACCACAGATCTTTCCTCGAGGTGGTATCATGGTATCATCGACACGACGCCATGATGATACACCGCAGCGAACACCATTCTGAATATCAAGATAAGCGGGTAGTGTAGTCACAATAATAAGAAAATCATCTTCAAGGTCGTGAAGGCGGACCCCGAGAGCTTCAGAACTCTTATATGCCATAGGGCGGATATAGACATCTTCATGGTAATTGCTTTTCTCCACACTCTCAACGGTTAGTTGACATAATTCATCAATGGAATAAGGCAAGCTGATTTTTAGCAAGCGGCAGCCATTAAGCATGCGTTTGTAGTGGTCTTTGATTCTGAAGAGGCAGAATCTCTCATGCTCATTATCCCAGTTCCCGCGAATGCCTTCAAAGCAAGCAGTGCCATAGTGGAAAGCATGAGTCAGGATTCCAATTTTGGCTTCCGCTAGGGGCATGAACTGTTTTTGAAAAAAAGCATAAGGTGGCATTTTCCCCTCTCGCTACAAGTTTGCTGAATTATACTTTTGCTGAAAGGTGAAAGCAAGCCTCCTGGCGGCTCGCTTTGCTCGAAGTTGCGGCTTGAGGCATTTTCCGCAAATTCTCCATTACGTTGATTCATTGCGTGTGTTCCGCTTTGTCCAGGGAAGGGATAGTGTCTGGAGAAAGCATGTTCTTCAAACTGATGAAGCTGACCCTCAATGGAGGCAGGTAATGAAGATATTGGGAATGGGCGAGATTCCCAGCATCCGTTTTGACAGGGCTAGAAAAGAAGGGAACAGCCTGTTTACGCTTTTTGCTTTACCCAAGCCGTACACCTCGACTAAGGATGTCTTGTGCCTACGGGGCAAGAGAATGGTCAATGGCTACAGGAAGATATTTTTCTTCAATAATCTTGAGGTCATCTCAGGGAGGGATGATGAAAAGAACATCAGGACTGGGGCATAAAAAAGGTAAGATAGGGAATAGTGGCTCAAATTTTCATTTTCGGGTGAGGGTTATGGTTGGAAAATCTTTTGCCAAAGGCTCTCACTTTGCCACTCGCTTGAGGCTTTGAATTCCATAACTAGTCAGGCCACCGATCGCCGCTAGCCCCATCGTCATTACACTCATGCCAACAGAGACCGAACCGGGAGGGATAAAACCGGATATCTTGCTTAGCTCTGCCTCATACCAGTAAATCAGCATCGCCGGTATCGTGCAGAGAATCCCTGCCAGAGGCCCACGTCTCCTGGTTGCGAGCCCTGCGATTATCGCCGCGATACACAGGACCAACACCAAGTCCAAATCTATACGAGACCCTAAAGCATTGATTCCCGCCAACGCTACCACTACTGGTATGGCACACAGGATTCCCACTAGAATACGCCTCCGCTCCAAATTCTCCGCCACGCCCCCCGCAACGACTCCAGCAATTAATACGGCTAGCCAGAGGATTACGGTTGGTGAGAGGAAGTAAGGAGAAAATAGGCTTATTCCCATCTTCCATCGCAGGCCAGCGACAAGCGTCACCATGATGAAGCCTATCAGCACGCCCCACTTCAGACCTTTGATCCTTTGCATGTTTCCCCCTATGGTACACGAACGTATGAGACATATCCAGTACTAGTATAGAGGCTATCCTTTGTGGCAATCCAGCAATAATCCTCGTAAACTGTGTATCCCTGGTCTTCTACGTACGAACACAGGTAGTTCTCTGCCTGTTCGTTGCAACAGCCAGTACCCCAATAATCCCGTTAATATCATTACTAACCATACCATGAGTGTTACCCATGTATCTCAGCCCCCGCATTAGGTTGTGGGCTCTGGCTCGCTTTGCTAGAAGCTGTGGCTTGGGGTGAAAGTTAAAGATTCTTGATAGGTATGTCGTTGCCTCTTCTAATGGATGTTGCCCTGTATTTCTTCCGGATTTGGGCGATAGCATTGTCTAGTCGCTTCTGTTTTTCTGTATCAAGCTGCGTGGAACCGAACAAAGAGAGCTGTTTCTCTTTGCCAGTCAGAGTTGATACTTTAATGCCAATAAGGCGAATGGGCTTTTCGCTTTTTGCTAAAACTTCATTTAGCAGTCGTAACGCGGTGGAGAGAATAACTTGCATAACATTATTAGCCTCTCCTAAAGTAACCTGCCGAGTGATTGTTTTGAAATCAGCGTATCTGAGTTTTATGGCAATGCAACTTGCCAGGCTATTCTGGGAGTGCAGCGTGGCGCTAATCTCGTTACATAATCCCCGTAAATTAGACTCAAGAAAATATCGGTCTGAAGTATCATGGGCGAAGGTAATCTGGCGATTGATGGATTTGGATTCACCGGGCATCTCTACTGTGCGGTTGTCTATGCCATTAGCATAACGGTGCATCGTTATCCCCGGCATTCCAAAGGTTTTCCTTATTTCCTCCAGAGGACACAAAGCTAGCTCGCCTATGGTAGTTATGCCCATTTCTCTTAATGCCTGTTCCGTTTTTCCACCCACGCCAGGCAATTTAGATACTGGAAGGGAGGTTAAGAAATCTCGCTCTTCCCCCGGAGCTATCTCCAGTAACCCGTCAGGCTTGCACAGGTCTGAGGCAATTTTGGCTACCACCTTACATGTAGAAATGCCCACTGATGCAATGAGATTTAAATTCTTATTTATACGGTCTTTTATTGCTAGCGCCATCTGCTCAGGGGAGCCATAAAGTTGTTGGTATTCAGTGACATCAAGATAAGCTTCATCAAGGCCCAGCGGCTCAATAATGGGAGAGAAATCAGTCAGGATTTTCATAAACTTAGTTGATGCTTCTCGATATCGGTTAAGATTGACTTGCAGGAAGATGGCTTGAGGACAAAGCCTGCGAGCTTCGGACAAAGGCATACCAGACCGTATCCCGTAGGGCCGAGCTTCGTATGAGGGGGAGGATACTACACCACGACGGTTTGGGTCTCCGCCAACAACCACTGGCTTCCCCTTCAGCTCTGGATTGTGAACCTGCTCTACAGAGGCAAAGAAAGCATCCAGATCAATGTGGAAAATGCACCGAGCCATAACCAAATTATAGATTGGCTGCACCAAGCTAGCAATGGCTAGCTTGTTTGTCTCTTTTTACTTCAATGGTGGTTTTTTATCAGCCCATGGGCAGACTTTCTCAAAGGCTGCTGAAGCTTGAATGACTGTAGCCTCATCATATCGTCTTCCCACGATCTGCAAGCCAACGGGTAACCCTTCCTTGGTAAATCCACAGGGGACAGTAGCTGCCGGCTGCCCGGTAAAGTTAAACGGAATGGTGAAGCAAGGTACGGCCGTGGGGCTGATGTCTTGACCATCGATCTTTGTGGGTCCCAAGGGGGTCGCTACGTCAAAGGCAGTTATTGGCATGGTGGGGGTGAGGAGGAAGTCGTAGTTTTCAAATATTTGGCGGATTTTAGCCCAGAGGTCCTCTCGATGAAATTGGGCCATAACAATGTCTCGCGATGTAAAAGTGTCAGCCATGGGGATAAAAGGTTTATAAACGGAATACATCACCTTCTCCCATTCCTCCCTGCGATCTTCTAAGGCGGCAGCTGTTTCACAGATGACCAAGGCCAGCCAATCTGATCCCATATCAAGGAAATCTGCGGTGATCTCCTCCACCTTACATCCCAGATGTTCAAATTGCCGGGCAGCCTTCCGAGTGATGTCCTTCACTTCGGGCTCCACCACAGCGTAGCCGAGATTTGGACTCCAGGCCACTTTACAACCTTTCACATCACCTTTGGCAGCCTTCATAAGGTCCATTTCCTGGGTGGGGAGGGAGAAGTGGTCTCGGTCATCAGGCCCGGCCATGATAGATAGCATTAATGCCCCATCGGCCACAGTCCTGGTCAGGGATCCTTCAGCAGCCAAGGTTTCCATACCATGAAGGGCAGGCTGTCGGGCTACCCGCCCAAATTGAGGTTTTAGTCCATAAACGCCACAGAAACTTGCCGGGATGCGGATGGAACCACCTCCATCGTTTCCATGGTGCAGAGGACCTAAACCGGCAGCTGCGGCAGCAGCTGCACCACCACTGGAGCCGCCAGGGGTCTTGGTTAAATTCCAGGGATTTCTGGATGGGCCGAAGACCGGGTTGTCGGTGTTAGCAATAAGGCCAAACTCTGGAGTGTTGGTCTTACCTAAGATGATTGCCCCTGCGGCGTTCAATTTTTCCACTAAGGCACAGTCTTCATCGGGAATGAAGTGCTCGTAGAGTTTTGAACCAAATGTCGTTCGGATCCCTTTGGTAAAGACGAGATCCTTAATAGAGACTGGGACCCCATGCAGAGGCTCGAGAGGTTTTTCCTTCATCACGGCGTCCTCAGCTGCCTTGGCGGCGTTGCGCGCCGCCTCAGCTGTGAGAGTCACATAGGCATTGATCTTTGGATTGATTTCTTCAATACGTTTTAAGATGGCATCTACTACCTCTACCGGAGAAAGTCTCTTCTTTTTGATGGCTGTTGCCATCTCCGTGGCTGGCATAAAACAAAGTTCTTCATTCTTCATAGTAACCTCCTGTTGTTACACTCGTTGTGTATTTACGGAATATGTTTTCTTCTTTCCCTGTCAAAATTCTCTTGCAAAACAAAGTTGTCACTGTTGCTAGTCATAAGTTTATAATTAACTAGATCGCCTATAGTTTAGTCCATCCATAGTGGTTATCAGGGCATATTCTGGGGAGGAACAACGGAGAGAACACCCAGAGCGATATGGGAAATACTGTGGTCATAACGGAATTATAACTTGGCTAGGAGAAACTGGCAATTGCTTTGTAAGACTTGCTAACTGAGTAGTAACTTGAAACAGTGTTACAATAACTTCGTTCTATGGTGGGATATGTACGCTGGGCGGCGCGAATCTTAGGTTTGGCTTATAGTGGGTTTGCCATTTATTTCTGGTTTTTCTGTTATAAGCCTAGGTTACTGCCTGCAGCTATATTGCTCAGTGCGCCATTTGTGGTAGCGGTAGCCATAGCCTGGAAATGGATGGGTAAATCACCTGAATTGCTCGGTGGAGTATCGTTTATACTTTTGGGTCTTGTTCCGCTGGTGCATTTTGCAGTTACCTCTGGTATGGCAATTTTTTATTCCCAGCCAGTTATAGCAGTGTTATGTTTCCCACCTCTGGCTATCGGAATTCTGTTTGTCCTGGCGTATGGAGAGAGCCAGGATAGCTAATCGCTTTTGGGGATAACCTGTTTTAGCCTTCTTTCAAAGATGCTTCTTGATAATAGAATTCTTCGCTGGCATCCAAGGCACTTTAAGCCTATATCAGTGCCGACCCTCATTACCTTCCACTCATAGCTGCCGCATGGATGTGGTTTGTGGAGAAGAACTATATCGCCGGGTTTTATATTGGTGGACAAAGCATCCTTTAGCGGGAGGCTAAATGGGCGTTAATTTCGTTGCGAATTCTCTCAGCCATGTCTCTGGCTGCTTGGGCAAAGTCCTTTTCTTTCGAGGCGTATATAATTTGCCGTGATACGCTGATAATGGCGTTTTCCCCTTTAGCATCCGCCCCGTATTTGACAGCTGAAGCTAAGTCTCCTCCCTGAGCGCCAATCCCGGGAATGAGCAAGGGCATGTTGAGGCAAATTGAGCGTATCCTCTTCAATTCCCCAATGTAAGTAGCTCCCACTACCACGCCAACATTGCCATAGATATTCCATTGTTTTGCCTTCTGTGCTATCAGGTCATACAGTGGCGCCCCAGCACATAGAAGCCTCTGGAAGTCTGAAGCTCCAGGGTTTGAAGTCAAGCCAAGGATGAATACCCCTTTGTTTTTGTAATTGATGAACGGCTCTATGGAATCGAAGCCAAGGTAAGGGTTGATGGTGGCAGCGTCAAATCCGAAGGTAGAGAAGAGAGCCCTGGCATAAACTTTGGCAGTGTTACCTATATCTCCACGCTTGGCATCGCCAATCACGGGAATGTGTTCGGGAATATGTTCAATAGTCTTATTCAGTACAGTTAGCCCCTTGGCTCCCAGAGCTTCGTAAAAGGCTAGGTTAAGCTTATAGGCACATACTAAATCGCGAGTAGCGTCAATAATAGCTTGATTGAATTCCAGAGGCTTTGCTTTAGGCATGAGCTCCGGGTCGGGGTCGAGTCCAACACAGAGCAAACTTCTATTGCTCCTGCTAGCGCTTAGGAGTTTATCGATAAAATTGGTCTCTTTGTTCTCGGACAAGTTACCCAAACAACGCAGCGACTACCTATTACTCTTAGTTAAACTTCACTAAAGCGCTGATTATTCTCTTTGGGCCCTATCTCAAGCATAAAGTATCAAGGTTCCGGTAGCTTTAGCGACCTGCTCATTACGCTGATTGACGATGTTTGTTTCCGCGGCGTAAAAATACATCTTGCCCATTTTGCCCGCCCTTTCATAAATGTTAGCGAGCTTGGTGCGGGACGTAATGACATCGCCAACCTTCAGCGGTTTGAACATCTCCCACTCTCCTCCTCCATCCAATATGCCTTTAACGTTTTTGGGGAATTGCATATTTGGAACTGGTGATCCCATGTAGCCTGTGGGGGCTTTGGGGTCGGTAGGAGGGGTCAGGAATATAGCGGCGGATATAAGATATGGAGGTGCGATAATGCCGCCATACTTAGTTTTCTTGGCATATTCCTCATCTCGCCACAGGGGGTTAGGGTCATCTACAGCATGGGCAAAGCGGCGAATCATTCCCTTCTCTATCTCCACCGTAATTGCCGGTCCCTCAATGCCTATCTGCTTTCGCAAATCCTCCAAGGTAACTTCCTTTTCAGTCATTCCTTCCCTCCAAAATTCTTGCTATTGGCTCCTTCTTCACATATAAGCTCCGCCGGAAATGTTTAGCAAATTACCGGTGATAAAGTTGGAATCATCTGAAGCAAAGAAAAGTATCGGTTTTGCTGCCTCTTCAGGGGTTAATGTCTTGCCGCCCATTACTCCTATCATGATATCCCTGATTTTCTTGGGAATGCCTACTTGCTCTCCCGCAACTATATCGCCTGTTTCCTTCTCCCGGGTTAACCTGGTATCAACTACTCCGTAGGCGACGACATTGCACCTTATGCCAAAATTTGCCCACTCTCTAGCGACCGTTTTGGTCATGCCGATGAGCCCAGCTTTGGCGCTGGAGTAGTTAATCTGTCCCACGTTGCCCATTAAGCCGGCTACCGAAGACACATTGACTATTCTGCCATTATGGTTTGGATGTCGCATATGTTTGGAAGCTGCTCGAACACAATTAAACGCCCCTCTGAGAGAAATATTGACGCAGACATCCCATTGAGCATCGGTCATCTTGTGAATCATAGCATCTCTGGTAATTCCAGCATTGTTTATCAGAATGTCGAGCTTGCCGAATTTCTCCACAGCGGTGTCCATTAATTTCTGGGCATCTTCTCCTTTGGTTATGTCAGCCGCACAGCATGCTGCCTTTCCAGGAAAGGCTTTGTTTATCTCGTTTGCTGCTTCCTCGCAAGGAGCTGGATCAATATCGTTTACCATCACACTTGCCCCCTCCCTGGCAAAGAGCATCGCCGTTGCCTTTCCGATTCCTCTTCCTGACCCTGTAACTACCGCTACCTGACCATCTAGTTTTGCCATGGATTCCTCCTTTAATTGTTTTTGCTAAAAGAATTAACCTTTTGATGGTAAGCTGACCAGTGCGCTGCCAGTTATTGTCTTTTCACTCTTCGGGTTTTCTGTCCAGATATCAAGTTCAATGAAATGCTCATTATCCTGGACATATTTTTTGGTTACTTTCCCCTTACAAGCTAGGTCCTGGTCAGGTAAATCCATGCCCCGGTAGCGAACATTGTATTTCTTTAAGTTTCCTTCCAATCCAATCCAATCGGTGAGCATTTGTCCCAAGAAGGAGGCCTTGAGCCTCCCATGGAGTATCACATCGGGTAACCCTGACGCTAAAGCAAAATCTTTGTTATAATGAATCTCGTAGGTGTCTCCTGATGCTCCAGCCCACTGCACTAGCTGTCGCCTCGTAGCTCGTTTAACTAAAGAAGGGATCTCTGAACCTACTTCAACATCCTCGTAAAAGACCTGTTCCGCCACGATTCACCTCCTGTGCGCAAAGTAGCGGTGGAGATTATATCAGGCTGTTTTCCAATCTGTCAATGTTTAAATTTTTGTTGCCGTAGATTAGTATTACTGGTGAATGAATTATAGCCAGTCTGAAGAATATCTTTCCCGCCTTGTCGATTATGAAAAAATTCCTGGCGTATCCTATGCCTCGCCAGATTATAACTTGAAGCATGTGGAATATCTGTTGCAGTTATTGGGCAATCCCCATTTATGTGCCAGGGCAATACATATAGCAGGGACTAAAGGAAAGGGTAGTGTAGCGGCAATGATTGCCCAAGTGTTGACTACAGCAGGATATAACACAGGGCTATATACTTCACCCCACCTGCATACTCTGAGGGAGCGTATCAGGGTCAATAGTAATTTAATCTCCGAAGCCGAGTTTGCCTCTCTGATGACAAAGCTCAAACCTCACATTGAGATAGTAAATCGTAGCCCTGATTTCTGGAAGCTGACCTACTTCGAGGTATTGACTGTGCTGACATTTACTTATTTCAAGGAGAAGCAGGTGGATTTTCAGGTATTGGAGGTGGGATTAGGTGGCAGGCTGGATGCCACTAATGTAGTTAAACCAGATGTCTGTGTTATCACTCCCATCAGCCGGGACCATACCGAGATTTTAGGCGACAATCTGGATGATATAGCCCTGGAAAAGGCAGGCATCGTTAAACCTGGCTGTTTTGTTGTCAGCTCTCCACAAAGCGAGGAGGTATCTAAGGTGTTAACCGATGTTTGCCGCAGACAAGACGTGGAATTGATTCAGGTAGGCAAGGACATTGTCTGGCATAGCGTAACCAATGACCTTCACCAGCAATCATTTATAGTTGAAGGAAGGGAGGAGGTTTACCATCTAACCGTTCCACTTCTGGGAGATTTCCAGGTAGAGAATGCCTGCACTGCTGTAGCGGCGTTAGAGATGTTGAAATCTCACGGTCTTGATATCTCAGTGGGAAGTATTGTCACGGGGTTGGCGGAGGTTGACTGGCCAGGGCGGTTTCAGATCTTGAATCGCAATCCATTGGTATTAGGTGATGGTGCTCATAATGTGGCGTCGATGAGGAGATTGGCTTGGAATGTGAAAAGGTATTTCCACTATGAGCGGCTCTTTGTTATTTTTGGTGTCTCGGTAGACAAAGATATAGACGGCATAGTGCGAGAATTAGCTTCCCTTCCACTTCAGGTTATTGTTACCAGTTCTTCGCAGCCGCGTGCTGCTTTCCCCGATGATATAGCTGCCAAGTTCAGTGAGCATGGTTTTAATCCACAGATTACCGAAAACGTTTTTCAAGCTCTCACTTTAGCTTTATCTGTGGCGAAGGATGATGACCTTATCCTGGTTACCGGCTCTCTATTTGTAGTGGCTGAAGCTCTGGATTATGCTGCCAAATATCTGCCGAAAGCTAGCTAGTGCTGTATAGATTCATTAAGTATGGGTGACGAGAGGGCTTCCTGGGGTAGCATTTTGGGTAGCATTTGCTGTAATGCCATAATGTGACTGCATATCCCCCATTGGGAAAAGAAATGGCAGGAACAATGCCATTTTCCATCTTGGTAAGTTAATTTGTGGATATCATTCTCTCCGTTAAAATTCACTGAAAACGAAGAAAAAGTCACTCGCTCTGGTTGTTGAGCATAAATGCTAGCTTTTTCAATCTTACCAATGAAACTGGATCTCATCTAAAGCCCTCCTTATTTGACGGAAATTATTGAACTTTTAAGCCTCCCTTATTCGCGCGTTACTTTTAAGCGACATTTAATTAGAGTATATAATATAGGAGGTCAAAAATCCATTTCGGGTGGTCTGTGGAAAGGAAGCAAGCCGATGCGTGAGCGATTTGCCGGTATTTTATCCAGGTGCAATGCTGACTATGTAGAGATTCGTTTTGAACAAAGTCAAGCCACTCAGATTAGTTACCGAGGTGGGAAACTGGAAGTGGTGAGTAGGACCTACAGTGCCGGCGGCAATGTTAGAGCTTTGGTCAAGGGAGGTTGGGGATTTGCCTGTTTTAATTCTGTTGATAGATTGAGTAGCTATGTTGACCTGGCGGTAAAGCAGGCAAAATTAACTCGCGGAGAGGAATTTGCCATTCCTTCTACGGAGCCCGTAGTGGATATGGTAAAGGCGCCGGTAAAGGACAACGCCGCGGACACGCCGCTGGTGAAGAAGAAACAACTCTTTGATGAATACAATGATATTATGCTCACTTCACCGCAGATTCAGGATTCGAAGATTGGCTATCGAGATGTCAATCGCAAGGTCATTTTTGCTAATTCCGAGGGGAGTTATATTGAGCAAAACAAGCCGGATCTTACTTTACGGTTGACGGCCATAGCACAAGGGAATGGCGAAATCCAACAAGCGGGTCTAAGTTTGGGCAGTGTTGGTGATTTTTCTGCGATAGAGAACTTGCACGATGAGGTGAAGGAAGTAGCTAAGCGTGCTGCCGCGCTTCTCCACGCTCCTCAGGTGAAGGGGGGTGAATACACCGTCATTTTGGACCCTGTTCTGGCAGGTGTTTTTGCTCATGAAGCTTTCGGGCATTTGTCTGAGGCAGATTTTGTTTACCAGAACGAGCCGTTAAAGCAAGTTATGGTGCTGGGAAAAAGGTTTGGAGGCAAGCATCTTAACATTGTTGATGATGCCACCATCCCTGGCTTGAGAGGAAGCTATAAATATGATGATGAAGGGACGCCAGCCTCAAAAACTTATCTTATTCATGAAGGTATCTTGGTGGGAAGGCTTCATTCTAAGGAGACAGCGGCCAGAATGGGGGAAAAGCCCACCGGCAATGCGCGTGCCATCAATTATCTCTTTCCTCCAATAGTGCGGATGACCAATACCTTCATTGAGTCTGGAGGTGCATCTTTTGAGGAAATGCTTGGCGAAATTAAGGAAGGTGTCTATGTCAGAAATTGGTACGGAGGGATGACCAGCCTGGAGATGTTCACCTTTTCCGCAGGCGAAGCTTACACGATTCAAAATGGGAAATTGGCAGGGTTGCTACGACCGGTGGTATTAACAGGCAATGTTTTTGTTACCTTGAGTAACATAGATGCTATTGGCAGCGATTTAGATATGAATCAAGGTGGCGGATGTGGCAAGGGTGGGCAATTTCCACTTCCTGTTTCCAATGGTAGTCCGCATATCAGGATTCGTCATTGTGTAATTGGAGGTAGATAGGTATAGACTCTAAATCCGAAATCCTAAGGTTTGGAATTTAAGATGGACGATCTTTTGAGGATTCTTGACTTTGTTCAGAAGAGGGCTGAGCAGGCAGAAGTGTTTAGAGTTTCGAGCCAGACAGTTTCGGTAGATTTTGAAGCTAACCGATTGAAGCAAACTCAGTCTAGAGAGAGCACCAGCGTTGCCTTGCGAATTTTCAAGAAGGGTAAGGTTGGTTTCGCCTTTGGTAGTGGTGTGAATGATGTGGATACCTTAGTTGCCATGGCGGTGGAAACAGCGCCTTTTGGGCCTTCAGCTAACTTCGAATTCCCTTCATTAAATGATTATGCAGATGTGGCTGTTTTTGACTCAGAAGTGCCTAAAATAGCCATGGAACAGATGGCTGAGCTTGGTAGTCAACTTATCGCGAAGGTGAAGGAGCATACTCCTGAGCTTCTCTGCGATGTCGAGGTGACAAAAGGAGTAAGCTCAGTTCACCTGATTAATTCTCGGGGTGGTGAAGAGAGATGGGATAGGAGCTTTTTCGCCATTAACCTGGAAGGTGTGCTTACGAAAGGCACTGATATGCTTTTTGTCGAGGATAGTGAAGGTTCATGTCGTTTTATTACCGACGTTAATATTCTGGCAAACAGGCTAATTAGGCAGCTGGAGCTAGCCAAAAGAAAGACTGCCATATCTACTAAACAACTGCCAATTATCTTTACTCCTCAGGGAGTAGCCAGTGCTTTGTTACCCCCGCTGCTATTTGCTTTTAGCGGTAAGGCAGCTCTTGAAGGGACTTCGTGGTTGAAGGACAAGTTAGGAGAGCGCGTTTTTGATACCAAGCTCACCATCTGGGATGATGCTACTTTGCCTTACCGTCTCGGAAGTTGTCCTTGTGATGGCGAAGGTGTACCTAGCCAGCGAATACCTCTGGTTACAAAAGGGGAAGTGACGAGTTTTCTCTATGATTTACAAACAGCAGCTTTAGCTGGTAAAAAGAGCACTGGTAGTGGCAGGCGGTTAGGGGATAGGCCTCCTGTTCCAAACATAAGCTCAGTGGTAATAGACGAAGGTAAGGAGCGGTTTGAAGACATGGTGAAGGACATGAGAGAGGGGTTGATTGTGGAGCGGCTTATAGGTGCCGAACAGGGTAATTTGCTTAATGGTGACTTTAGTGGTAATGTCCTGTTAGGCTATAGAGTAGCTGATGGTAACATAGTGGGGCGAGTAAAAGATACCATGGTTTCGGGGAATGTTTACCAAGTGTTAAAAGAAATCATTGGTGTTGGAAATGAGGCAAGGTGGGTTGACGGAGTTTTTCTGGTTCCTCACTTATATTGTCCGGTATTATCCGTAGCGACGAAAACATGAAGGATATATTAAAGCTTTCTAAGGAACCCCATGTCAAAAGTTGCTTCATGCTTGCTTCATGGCCTGGCATAGGCAATGTCTCGTCAATAGTGGCTCAATATTTAAAGAACAAGCTGAATGCTGAGAAAATAGGGGAAATAGACCCGGTTAGCTTTTTTGAGCCTGTTGGTGTTGCGGTTGAGGACAATGTAATTGAGAAGCCACGTTTTCCTGAAAGTAATTTTTATTACTGGCAGGATAGTAAAGCTGAGAAAGGGCTGATAATATTCATTGGCGAAGAGCAACCCAGTTCCAAAGGGTATGAGTTATTATCTTATGTTCTAGATGTTGCCCAGAAATTCAAAGTAAAAAGGGTGTATAGCTGTGCTGCTGCACTAACTCGGATTCACCCCAGTGAGGATTCGAAAGTCTGGGCGGTAGCTACAAAGCCCGAGCTAATTGAAGAGTTGCAGAAATACGACGTTGTTCTTAGGGGTAACCTTCGCATTGCTGGATTAAACGGTTTATTTTTAGGAATGGCTAAGGAGCGTGATATTGAAGGTGTCTGTTTGTTAGGGGAGGTGCCGAGATATGCCATTCAGATACCAAATCCTGGGGCATCTTATGCCGTGCTCAAAGTTCTAACCAGGATGTTGGAGATTGATATTGAGTTGGCTGAGCTTAGCGATATGGCTAAGGAATCAAAGGAGGAGATGGGGGAAATAATCAAGATGGCTACTGCCGAATTTATTGACCAGTTCACCGAGCCTATTTGGGAACAGGGTGAAAGTGAAGAGGAGGAATGAGTTTTTCGCTTTTTAGATGGCAGCTTTGACGGAACTTTATGAACAGATTGCCAATTGCCGAGATTGTGAATTGGCTAATTATCGCACTAAAGTAGTGCCTGGTGAAGGCCCCGAGGATGCTGATTTGCTGTTTATTGGCGAGGCACCTGGCTGGAATGAAGATCAGCAGGGGCGCCCCTTTGTGGGAGCAGCAGGGGAATTTTTAGACCAGCTGTTAGGCTCCATTGGGTTGAGCCGGGAGCAGGTTTACATTGCTAATGTGATCAAATGTCGCCCCCCGCAAAACCGTGACCCTTTACCTGCCGAAATACGAGCTTGCTCCAAATGGCTTGACCGCCAGGTAGAAATAATCCAGCCTAAGATAATTGTCACTCTGGGGCGTTATTCTCTGGCCAAGTATTTTCCTGGGGAAGGCATAAGCAAAATTCACGGAAAACCGCGGAAACGTGATAATGTTGTTTACTATCCTATGTATCATCCCGCTGCTGCTCTTCATCAGGGGAGTCTACGCAAAATTATTGAAGCGGATATGCTTCAGATTCCGCAGATGCTAGCTCAATATGAAAAGATACCTGAAGAAGTCAATGCTCGGCAGCTAGAATTATTCTGAGGTTGAAATAATGGTGCAGGAGAAACTGAACATAATTCCATTTGGGGGGCTGGGAGAGATTGGCAAGAATATGATGGCTTTGGCATATGGCAGCGACATCATTATCATTGATGCCGGGCTTATGTTTCCTAATGCAGAAATGTTTGGAGTCGATTTTCTTATCCCTGATATTAGTTACCTTTTGGAGAAGAAAAAAAACATAAGAGGGCTGATTATTACTCACGGACATGAAGACCATATTGGCGCTTTGCCTTATGTCTTACCCCAACTTGATTGTCCTGTTTACACTGCTGAGTTTACCGGGAAATTGCTCTCTAGCGAGTTCAAGCAACGAAGGATGAAGGATAAATCAAAGCTAAATATAGTTTCCCATGGGGATAAAATCAAGCTTGGTAGCTTTAGCGTGGAGTTTTTCCCGGTGTGTCATAGTATTCCTGATTCCATGGGGTTAATCATTGATACCCCTTTAGGCATCATAGTCCACAGTGGTGATTTCAAGATTGATTATACACCGATAATTGACAAGCCAACTGACCTTAGTCGGCTGGCGCAATTAGGAGGGAAGGGCGTTTTACTTCTTCTCTCCGACTCTACTTATGTTGAGCTTTCTGGATATACTCCTTCTGAAAAGGTGGTCAGCGATGTTTTAGGTAATATCATTGCTGGGGCTTCAGGAAGAGTAATTATAACCACTTTTGCTTCCCTTATTTCTCGCATTCAGCAGGTAATCGATGCTGCTGCTAAACACAATCGACGTGTGTTTATCACCGGACGAAGTATGAAGGAGATAGTGCGAGTAGCTCTGGAGTCAGGTTATCTCGTTGCGCCTCCGGGCATTTTCTGCCAAACTGACGAGCTCAGACATTTGGCGCACAATCAAATTGTGATATTAGCTACCGGCAGTCAAGGTGAACCTACCTCTGCTTTAGTGAGGATAGCTAATGGAGACCATGACCAGGTCCGGATTGTCCCTGGTGACACTGTGGTGATATCAGCAACCCCCATCCCCGGCAATGAATCGTTGATTAATAAAACCATCGACAGCCTTTTTCGGCAAGGTGCTTACGTGGTTTATGATAAGTTAGCTCAAATTCATGTCCATGGCCATGGCAGTCGAGAAGAGTTGAAGTTGTTACTTACCCTGGTTAAGCCTAAGTTCTTTATCCCTATTCATGGCGAATATCGCCATTTAAGCTTGCATGCTAAGCTAGCTGAAAATCTCGGCATGGCTAAGGACAATGCCTTTGTCCTTCAAGACGGCGATATACTTGAATTAGGGAAGGAGAAGGGAAAGGTTGTGGGTAAGATTGCGATGGAGGACATTTACGTGGTTGGTTCAAAGACATATGCCATGAATAGCGCTGTGTTTCGTGACCGAAAGCAGCTTTGTCAAGATGGAGTTGTAGTGGTAGTGACTGTCATTGATGTTAAAGGTGGCAAACTAGCAAGGAAGCCTGAAATTCTAAGCCGGGGGTTTGTTGATGCCAAGGATGGACAGGGGTTGATCAAGCAAAGTGAGGAAATAGTGGTAGCAGGCTTAAAAAGTACCCCAAAATGTTTATCTGACCCTGATGCTGTCGATGCTAAGGTCAAGACTCTTTTGGCGAATTTCTTCTACAAGCGAACTCACCGCCACCCTACGATTATTCCGATAACTGTGGAGGCGTAGTTTTTCCCATGCACAAGGGGAAGCATAAAGCAACTTCCAGATTAAAGCAGGGGAAGATGGGGAACCAATCAGCGGCGCGGGGATTCTTGGGTTTCTTTGCCAGGCCTTTAGTGTGGAGGCTCATCTTAATTCTCGTCACAGTAGGGTTGCTTTATCTGTTATATACCATTTTAGTCGAGCTGGGAACTGCTGTGCTTGGCTTGTTTGGTCTCGGGCTGATTCTGATAGCCGTCGCAGTGGGTGTGATAGTCTGGCTGGTGAAGGGACAGCAGGGCAAATATCTTCTAACGAGGCGGTGGAATCGGTTTGTTGGAGGGGCTATTCTTGCCATAGCTATTTGGGGAGCACTTTCTTTTTTCAGCACTGGCAGTGGCGTTTTAAGCGAGTTTACATTAGGAGGCAAAATTGGTCAGAGCATAGCCAGCACTCCTGGTGTTGTGGGTGTTTTGAGAGTAGTCGGGCTTATCCTTCTGGGGGTTATTTTCATAATTCCAGGCAAAGTTTGGCATGCGATACCCACTGTGGGTCAGCATTGTCGTCGTGCCTTTAGAGGTATTTGGGCTCGCCTTCGGCCTCGAGCTGTCATTACGGCAGGTGTCCCTGCTGAACCCACTCCGGTCGAGCCCACTCCCGCTGAACCCAGTCATATTGAGGTTCCTGAGGTAGAACAGGCAGAACAAGCGGGGCAGGTAGAGCAGGTAATAAGGGAGCATGAACCACTTATTACCCCTGGTGGTTGGCAACTTGCGCCGATTGAGATTCTGGATAAACCAGTAGAAGTGGAGTTGTCCCAGGCCGATGCTAATAAGCGAGCTCGAGTGATTGAAGAAGCTTTAGCTAGCTATGGTGTGGAAGCTAAAGTGGTGCAAACAAACATAGGCCCTACGGTGACACAGTTTGGTGCTGAGCCAGGCTGGGACCGGAAATATAAAGAAATCAGGGAAAGAGCCAGGGATGGCAGTGTACAGACACGCTCGGAGGAGGTATCAAGAACTAGAGTCAGGGTGGACCGCATAACATCTTTAGCTAATGATTTAGCACTGGCTCTGGCTGCTCCCAGCGTCAGGATTGAAGCTCCTGTTCCGGGAAAGTCAATGGTGGGCATTGAGGTTCCCAATAGCGTGTTTGGGGCAGTTCCCCTTCGGGGGGTGATAGAGACTGCAGCTTTTCAAAAGATTAAAGCTAAGTCGAAGCTAGCTATTGCTTTGGGGAAAGGTGCTGGTGGTGAGGCGGTCGTGGCTGACCTGGCTAAAATGCCTCATTTACTCATTGCTGGCGCCACCGGCAGCGGTAAGACTGTTTGTCTAAATTCTGTTATTTGCTGTTTGCTTTTACATAATAGCCCTGACGATGTCCGGTTTATCATGATTGACCCTAAACGGGTGGAATTGGTGGTTTTTAACGGAATACCCAACTTAGTTGCACCGGTAATTGTCGATAGTGAGATGGCCTTGAAGGGATTGAGGTGGCTTAATCAAGAGATGGATAGAAGATATCGTCAATTTGCCGAGGCAGGGGTGCGCAACATTGAGGGTTATAACAAAGACCGCTCACCTGAAGAGACGCTGCCATATTTGATAGTTATCATTGATGAGTTGGCTGATCTCATGATGACGGCATTTGATGAGGTAGAGCGTGGTCTTTGCCGATTGGCTCAGCTGGCTCGAGCTACTGGCATACACCTTGTTGTAGCCACACAACGTCCCTCCATTGATGTAATTACCGGGCTTATTAAAGCTAACTTCCCCACTCGAATCAGCTTTGCAGTTACTTCACAGGTTGATTCACGTACTATTCTTGATACGGTAGGGGCTGAGAAGTTGCTTGGTAGAGGCGACATGCTTTATATGCCTACCGAGGCTAGCAAGCCCAAGCGACTTCAAGGAGCATTCGTTTCTGATTCTGAAATTGAAAGATTGGTTTATTTTTGGGGGAATCAACGCCGACCCGGGACGGCTCTCATCAATTTTGACGAAATGGGGGAGTTATCTTACCTGGGTGGAAGGGCTGCTGGGGCGGAGGACCCCCTTTTGGAAGAAGCGAGGCAAATGGCGAAGGAACATGAATATCTCTCTGTTTCGTTCCTGCAGCGCCGCCTTCGCATCGGTTATCCCAGAGCCGCCCGTCTTATGGATGCGTTGCAACAAGAGGGTTTAGTACGAACTCACCCGGCAAAGGGGGGGAGTTAAAGTTCACTGTGGGCAAGGTGCTTTAGGTAGTCTTTCAATTCTGGCCCTATTTCAGGATGTTTCAAAGCCATTGCTATTGTGGCTTTAATCCACCCCGGTATTGTGCCAGCATCATAATAATCGCCTTCAATTTCATACCCAAATATAGCTTGTCTTCGAAGCAACCGCTTCAATCCATCAGTTATCTGGATCTCACCGCCTACACCGAAGTCGGTGGATTCCAATTCTTCGAAGATCTCAGGCGTAAGCACATATCTGCCCATTATGGCAAGATTTGAGGGAGCTTGCGATGGCTCCGGTTTTTCTACAAGGTCCATGATTTGGTAGACATTTTTGGCTACCTTCTTTGGTTTGATTATGCCGTATCTCGATATCTCATCTGGCGCTACTTTCTTCAAAGCAACAACGCTGCCATGGTATCGTTCAAAGGTATTCAGCATTTTTTTAAGCACCAGTTCTTTTTGCTCAAAAAGGTCATCGGGAAGGATTACGATAAATGGCTCTTTGCCTACCACATTTTTAGAGGAGAGCACAGCATGACCCAATCCAAGCAATTCCTTTTGGTGAACAAAACAGATGTTTGGCAAGTCTGAGAGGTGCGATACTTTGGCTAGCAAATCTTCCTTACCTCTTTGTTCCAGGATATGCTCCAGCCCTACGCTTTTGTCAAAGTAATCCTGGATGGCTGCTTTTCCCTGGGACGTGATTATGATTATCAGTTCAATTCCGCAAGCGGCACATTCCTCCACGGCATATTGGATAATTGGCGTATCTACCAGGGGCAGGATTTCTTTGGGAACGGATTTGGTAATGGGCAGGAACCTTGTGCCCCAGCCAGCGGCGGGAACAACTGCTTTTCTAACCTTCACTTTCAAGCACCAAATTTGTCCAATTTTAGAGCGTTAGCCATAGCCAGTGGCATTATTTCTACTGCGGGGAATCGTCCTAAACCACCAGCAAGGCAGGCTTGCTCTGAGAATTCGGTCACTCTATCAGGACGACACCATTTGGAGCGAAGCATAAAAGGAACGGGATGCCAGCTATGCATGGCCAGAGTTGCTGGAGTGGAATGGTCTCCAGTAATGATGAGAACATCAGGCTCTAATTTGAGCAACAAAGGAAGCGCAGCATCGACTTCCTCAATGGCTTGCACTTTAGCCTCGAAGTTCCCATCCTCTCCTCTAGAGTCGGTGCTCTTAAAATGGATGAAGAAGAAGTCGAAATTTTCATAATTACGGCGCAGACTTTCCAGCTGGTCTGTTATGTTGTTACCTGAGTGAAGCACCTCCATCCCCACCAGTTTAGCTAAACCTCGATACATGGGGTAGATGGCGATAGCTGCGGGCTTTAATTTATAGATGTCAGGTATCGAAAGTATGTCGGGATATTGGGAAAATCCGCGCAATAACACCATGTTGGCCGGGGAGACGTTGTGAGTAGGGCGAAGCAATCTCTCGGCCTGGTGCACGAATTTATTGGCAATCTCCGCCATTTTTTCTGCCTCCGTGGTCAATGCCTCGACCTTCCTGGGAGCTAACCCTGTTTGCTGAGGGTCAGAATCGGCTAATTGGGAAGATAACCCATCGCCGTGAAAAACGAGCACGAATCTATGTTCCTTCACTGGCGACACTATGATTTCAGTTCCAGGGATACTAATCTCATTCAGTAATTGACATAATCTGGTATTTTCCTCTGTAGAGATTCGTCCTGCTCTCCTATCAACGATAATTCCCTGGTCATCAATGGTGCAAAAGTTACCTCGAGCGGCGACATCGCTTTTCTTTAGTGCTAAATCTATCCCAATCGCTTCAGTGATTCCCCTGCCGATATTGTATCTAATGGGGTCGTATCCGAAGAGTGCTAAGTGCCCTGGTGTGCTGCCAGGGGTAATTCCCGGGCTTACCGGGTCGATGAGTCCGCAAACCGATTCCTGGGCTACTTTGTCCAGGTTGGGTTTTTTCGCTGATTCTAACTCTGTCTTGCCAGTTTGGCGACGGGGCAATCCTCCCACGCCATCTATTACCAGGAACACTATCTTGGATGGAGATGGATGTGAGAGTTTCTTAATATGCTCAAAATCAATCATCGCACCGTCATTTTAGCTGGTTAAGGGTGTTATTGACAAGCTTGCTATTGGCGAAATAGTATGTGGAGGTTGGTAGTGTGAACGATGAGTGAGAAGTTAATCTTAGGGGTGGACGTTGGGGGCACTAAAATTGCTGCTGCTGTTGTCACTGAGGAGGGGAAAGTCATCTCTCGGGGCTATAGCCCTACCTCTGCTCAAGCTGGTCCCCAGGTCGTGATAGATAGCATATTTGCCACCATTGATAGGGCGCTTTCTTCAAGTAATGTCGGTCTGTCTCAGCTTTGCGGCATAGGCATCGCTGCGGCGGGCATTATAGATTCTGAAAATGGTAAGGTTATTTTCTCCCCTAACCTTCCTGGCTGGCATGAAGTGCCCTTGGGAGATGCTGTCCGACAAAGGTTTAATGTCTCCACCTATCTGGGAAACGATGCCAGTCTGGCCGCTTTGGGGGAATGGCGCTTTGGGGTAAAGAAGCAAGTTGCTAACCTCATTTACATTACGGTTAGCACCGGCATCGGGGGTGGCATCATTTGTAATGGTAAGCTTTACACCGGCGTCCTCGGAGCCGCAGGCGAGATTGGGCATATGACCATAGACGTAAACGGACCACTCTGCAACTGTGGCAATGTAGGATGCTGGGAAACTCTGGCTTCGGGCACCGCTTTAGCTAGGGAAGCAGTAAAGCACATCAAGGAAGGTGCCAGTACCTCTATTGTTGAGTTCGCTGGTGGTGATTTAACCAAAGTCGATGCTAAAGTTGTCTTTGAGGCAGCTAAACAAGGAGATAGGCTGGCTAATGAGCTCATCGCTCGCCTGGGGTATTATCTCGGTGTGGGTTTAACTAATGTGGTCAACATTTTTAATCCTGAGCTAATTTTGATTGGTGGTGGTGTGGCGAAGATGGGTGACCTGTTGCTTGACCCGGCGATAAGGGTAGTTAAAGAACGAGCCTTTACAACATCAGCCACCTCTGTTCAAATCAGGCCTGCGTTGCTCGGAGACGATTCTAGCATACTGGGTGCGGTGGCTTTTGTCCTTGATAACCTGGCTGAAGGTTCAACAATCCGTGGGGAGTGAGTGTATGCCATCAGAAGGGGAAAAGTTTGACAGGCCCGAAATTATCAGACCACCAAGCGAGTGGCGAAGCTATTTCTTGCCGCTGACCAGTGGCTGTTCTAACAATACCTGCGCCTTTTGTGGTTACTATGGTTCTAAACTCAAAATAAAGAAAGTTGACGAAGTCAAGCAGGAGATTGATGCACTGGCTCTATATATGAAACGCGGCGTCACTCTACCTGCTATCCCCAACATGGTGTATGAAATAGCCCAATATTGGGACCAGAGAAGGATTTTCGTTCAAGATGGCGATGCTCTAGTTTATCCCTATAAAGGCTTGGTGGAGGTACTGAAGTATCTTAATGAGAAATTTCCCCATCTCGAAAGAATTGGCACCTATGCCACTCCGCAGGATATCTTGCGTCGAAGTCAGGATGAGCTTAACCGACTAAGGGAACTTAAATTAACTATTTTCTATACCGGATTAGAGAGTGGTGACGATGAAGTGCTGAGGGCTGTTGGCAAAGGGGTAGATTCTCACCAGGTTGTTGATGCTGGGAGGAGGGTTAAGGAGGCCGGGATAACTTTTTCAGTGACTGTTATCCTGGGGCTTGGAGGAGTCGAAGGGAGCGGGCAGCACTGCCTGGAAACAGCTAGAGTCCTCACCGAGATAGACCCTGAGTATGTTGGAGCGCTAACCTTAACCTTGATCCCTGGTACTCCACTTTATGAACAATGGCAGGGAGGTGATTTCAATCCTATTTCTCCATTCCAATCCCTGGAGGAACTCAAGATTATCGTGGAGGAATCCCATTTCACCAATTGCTTCTTCAGTTCTATGCATGCTTCAAATTACTTCTCAGTTCGGGGGAAATTGCCGCAGGACAAGCAAAGGATGCTTGGGGAATTGGAAGGTATATTGGTGGAAAGAGACCCTTCCCGACTCCGCCCCGAATTTCTCAGGGGCTTGTAGTATCCATAATCTTATGCGGTATATAATGCCTGGCATTAAAGAAATAGGAGGTGATAGCTTATGTTTGGCAATCTAGGTTTAATTGGCGGAATAGTTAGTCTGGTTTTCGGCATAATAGTGATGATCTTCCCCAAGATACTCAACTATTTAGTGGGCATTTGGCTTATTCTGGTAGGTATACTGGCAATTATTGCTTACTTCTAACTAGTTGTCCCCGAAAAGCACTTTTGAAGGCTGATTTTTATTTAAATTCACCCTTCGCCAAAGACACAAAAATAACTGCCAATACCCCCAGGGTGCCTGATGGCAGCGCACAGATAGCTCCAGCTAGAGCTAATCCAAAGCTGCTTCTTTTTGCCGCAGCTACACCGCCAACTATAGCTATTATGCCTAATACTATGAGGCTAACCCCAATAATAACTGCTACAATCGGGATTGCACCTATGATGTTAAACAGGTCTCCAAAGTAGGGAAGGCCTGGAAGCCAGAGAGATATATTGAATCCTGATATAGCGGCTATAACTCCGCCGATGATTACCTGGGCAGCCCCCACGGTAATGCTTAAGATTCCCCCAGCGCTAAGCAGTCCCCCTCTTTCTCCAGACATTTACCTATTTCAAAACAGGCAATAGTAGAAGTGAGTCTAACCTCCTGTGTGTAAAACAGTCCAAAAGGCAGACGCCACTTGCCTCCTTTCCACGCAGGATTGTAATGGCGGAAAGCCCTGGTGTCAACCAGTTTTAAGAGTGATCTAGTTCAGATAGATAAGCGACATCTCAAAAAAGTCAAAAGGCAAAAATCAAAATGCAAAATGACAGAGCAAAAATGAAAAGAAGCCAGCATGAAGCTGATAGCTACTAAATCGAGTTTTGAATTTAGATATTGAGATTTGTTTAGGATTTAGTGCTTGGGATTTAGGATTTCAACTCTGAGATTGCTTCGTCGCTAATCATATTGAACCAGTACAAAGAGTTGTTTTTGGGGTGATTTATGCTTAAAATAAATCAAAATAAAATTCCCAAAAACCAAAAAATTAGGAGGGCGCGCAATGAAAATCGTTGTTATGGGGGGTGCCGGCGATATGGGCAGCCGTGTGGTTGAAGAACTGGCACAGGCCGAAGAGGTTGAGCAAGTTACAATCGCGGATCGCAATCTGGAAGTAGCCCGCCAGATTGCGAGCAGGCTCCAGAAGGGAAAAGCCAAAGTAGATGTCAAGTCCGTAGATGCCAATGACCACAACGCTCTGGTGGAGACGATGCGCGGTTACGATGTGGCCGCATCTGCCCTGGGCCCTTTCTATCTCTTTGAAGCCAAACTGGTGCGGGCGGCGATTGACGCAGGGGTTAATTACACCAGCATCTGTGACGATTGGCTCGCCGCAGATGAAGTAATCAATCAATTCTCTGAAAAGGCTCGTGAAAAAGGGGTCACGGTCATTAGTGGCCTGGGTGCCAGCCCGGGGTTTTCCAATGTTGGAGTTCGCTATCTTGCCCAGCAGATGGACAAGGTTCGCCGAGCGGATATCAATGTCTATATGCCTTTGAATGCGGGTGGAGGTGAGGCGGTGGTCAAGCATACCTTATTCATTATGGGGGGAAGAATTCCAATCTGGCGGGATGGAAAGCGGATGATGGTGCCTGCCTGCAGCGAGGAGCGAGTGGTTGAATTTCCCAAATTCGGCTCCATCAAGGTCTGGAATATGGGACATGGCGAGCCGGTGACTGTCCCTCTCTTTATCCCCGGGATAGAAGAGGTCAATTTGTTTATGGGCTTTGGGCGTGGCGCTAACTGGTTAGTGCTGCCCGCCAAGCTGGGATTTTTCGGGGGTAAGTGGCGTCAGCGAGCAGCAGCTAAGCTGCTGAATAGCCTCGAACACCTGGGTAAGCCTCAAGAGCCAGGATGGGGGGCGATTCGGATTGATGTCTGGGGTGAGCAAGGCGGTAAAGAAGTGCATGAGGTGGGCTGCGGGATTGCCCAGATGCGTGAATCCACCGGGATTTCTCTAGCTGTGGGCACTTTGATGCTTGCCCGGAAAGAGATTCTCACCACAGAGGGAGGAGTCTATGGCCCCGAAGCTTGCCTTGATCCAGTCAAATTCTTTACCTATATGAAAGAGCGAGGAATTACGTCATATTCTGACCTTGAGATGAGTAAGCCAATTATTTGAATTGGCAAGGTTTGAGGCTCTATGTAGAATGGGGAGGTGAAGGCAGGTAAAAGCATATTAGTTGGACTTGGATGGAAAAATTTTGTAACAGGGCGAGCGTTACAGAAGGGGGAAGTAAATAAAATGATATCAGATGCGGTTAAAAAACAACTAAGACTGCCAGAGGTGGGGCAAATTGGTTATGTGGTAACGGATGTACCTAACACAATTACCTACTATAAGGATGCTTTTGGTATAAGCCCCTGGATGTTACTGGATGAGAGGCCTGAGCCCTGCGTTGAGAGAGGGAAGGAAGTACACCCATTGTTGAGAATAGCGCTGGCATATGAAGATTCAGTCCAGTTGGAGCTTATTCAGGTGATGGAAGGTGAGACTTTCCATCTCAATCAGGTTAAGGAAGGCAAGGAAAGCAAGGAAGAAGCGCATCATCTAGGCTTTATGATCCAGAATATAAATAAGAGGCTCGATGATTGTCATAAGATGGGCATAGAGATATTGCAAAGGGGGACTATAAAAGATAGTGGCCTTACAATAGATTATGCTTATTTAGATACTGTTGACCAGGTGGGCATCATCATTGAGCTTCTGCAGTGGCGGTTAGGTCCGGTGCCTTTGCCCGTAAACAAGCTGGTATTCAATTTTCTCTGTTTGGTGGGGTCCAGGACTTTTCTCAAAGGACGTGTAATCAAGTAATGCGGATATGTGGGGCTTTGGTTGATTAGGATAAGTTTTTTTAGGAAAACAATTCAATAGCAAGGGAGGTGAGCTATGAGTAAAATTTCCGGAGGGCATTTGGTTGCCAAGTATTTGAGCGAGGTTGAGGGAGTATCGACAGTTTTTTCCATTCCTGGAGGCCATATTGACAGGATATACGACGGATTTCTGGAATATGGGACAAGGCTTATTGCGGTAAGGCATGAGCAGGCTGCAGCAATGATGGCTCATGCCTGGTCCATATTCGCAGGGGAGCCAGGCGTATGTCTGGTAACGGCAGGGCCCGGGTTTACAAATGCGCTGACCGGGGTGGTGAACGCCTATCTTGATAATGTCCCGATAGTTGTGCTTAGTGGCACTGCTCCAGTGAGGGACTGGGAAAAGGGAGCCCTTCAGGATATGAACCAATTGGACATGATTAAGCCGGTGGTGAAGTGGTGTGACACCTGCTATGACGTAAAGCGGATACCGGAGTATCTTTCAAAAGCCTTCAGGCATGCGGTATCGGGTCGGCCTGGTCCGGTGTTTCTGGAATTACCGCCAGATATTCTTAATATAAGCGTTGATGAAGAAGAGGTAGTTTATCCTAAAAGGGGTAGCACGGTACATAAAACACAACCAGATGCTGATTCAATCAAGGAAGCTGCTGCACTAATTAATAAGGCGGAAAAGCCGTTGATAATCGGTGGAAGCGGCGTAGGATTTAGCAAATGTGACAAAGAACTTTCTGAGTTTGTGGACAAAACAGGTATCCCTTTTGTCCTGCTTGGCAATGGGAGGGGGACTGTTCCCGACGATCATCCATTATCACTATTGGATGGGGGGTTCACAAGCGTGACAATCGCCTTATCTCAGGCGGACCTTGTTATCGTCCTCGGGATTCGATTTAACTGGCTTTTAAGCTTTGGGCAGGGTTTTCCCCAGGCGAAGGTTATCCGAGTGGATATTGACCCAACAGAGATAGATAGAAATAGAGCTTCGGATATCGGCCTTGTCGGTGATATTGAGCTTATATTAAAGCAGCTAAATGCCGAGGTGGATAAGAAAGATCATGACATCTGGGTAAAAGGCATAAGAGATATGTATTCTCCTTTGATTGCGGATGAAGTCAAGACAAGGGAGACGGCATCAAGGCCGATACATCCTGGCCGACTTGTAGAGCAGGTGAGGAAGACCGCAAAAGACGATGCTATCTATGTAGTTGATGGTGGTGATGCCAGTTACTTTGGATTAGTGGGGCTTAAAGCTAAAGGGAAATCCTCGGTGATAGGAGCAGCCAGCGGGCTCTTGGGGTGCCTTGGAACAGGTGTCCCCTTTGGTATCGCTGCTAAGCTAGCCAGGCCGGAAAAGACTGTGGTGGTGATAAACGGGGATGGCGCCTTTGGGTTGAATGCCATGGAATTTGATACTGCGGTTCGTTATAACATTCCCTTTCTTTGTGTGATAGTGAATGATCAGGCGTGGGGGATGATCAAGCATGGCCAGGAAATGACTTATGGTAATGAAAGAGTGGTGGGTTCGGAACTGGGGGTTGTTCACTATGAAAAGGTAGTTGAGGCGTTAGGGGGGTATGGCGAGCTTGTTACAAGAGACGATGAGATCATTCCAGCGCTCGAGAGGGCAATTGCCTGTGGCAAGCCAGCCTGCGTAAATGTGCTTACCGATCCTACGGTGACAAGCCCGGCGACCCTGTTATTTGTCGACTCTCTGAAGATGGAGGAATAGAATGAAAGCGTTACAGTTTTTTGTTTCAGTTCCAAGATTTGTCGTATTGAAATCTTTGGGGGCTATAAATAAGAAACTATATTATGATGGTCCCCTGGCAACGATAAAACTCGTTGATGCACCAGAGCCAAATTTGCCTTCCCCAGATTGGGTTAAAATCAAGACCCTTCTTTGTGGCTTTTGTGGAAGCGACCTTAACCTGGTCTTCCTGAAGGAGTCGCCAACATCTACTCCGTTTACATCGTTTCCATGCATAATCGGCCACGAGCTTTCCGGAGAGATTGTTGAAGTTGGCAAGGATGTAGAGGGGTTGAGCACTGGTGACATTGTCACTATTGCTCCTCATCTGGGTTGTGCTACCAGGGGGATAAGTCCTGAATGCAGAAGTTGTAGTATGGGAAGGCCTGGAAATTGTGAAAACTTTGCCAGAGGTAACCTTTCACCGGGTATGTTTACCGGGATCTGTCATGATATCAACGGTGGTTTTGCCCCATACCTTGTAGCACACGAGACTCAGGTTTTTAAGTTACCAGAAGAGATATCATATGAATCGGGCGCTATGATAGAACCTCTCGCAGTAGCCCTGCAGGCAGTGCTTGATAACAAGCCGGATAAAAACGATAAAGTCCTGGTAATAGGTGGAGGCGTTATCGGCTCTCTTATTGTTCAGTCAATAAGGGGATTGGGTATAGATTGCAATATCACTGTTAGTGAACCTTCACCGTTTCACGCCGAGTTTGTGGCAAAGCTGGGGGCGGATAATCTCATCAGTGATGGAGATATTTTTGACCATACCCGAAGGATAACCGGGGCGGAATCTTATCAACCAATGCTGGGGAAAAAGATATCAATGGGTGGGTTCACAAAGATTTTTGATACTGTAGGAAATTCTGAAACACTGAATAACTGCATGAGGATAATGGCGGCAGGCGGGGTTTTAAGTGTTGTCGGTATTACCAGTGGTGTGAAGCTTGATCCAACGCCTTTATGGCTTAAACTACAGACTTTAAAGGGAGTCTTTTGTTATGGCTATAACACCTTTAATGGGAAAAAGAGGCACACCTTTGAAATAGCTATCGACCTTGTTAAGGAAGGGAAGGTTAAACTTGATGATATGGTGACCCATGAATTGCCGTTACAAGGATATAAAAGAATGATTGAACTAAACGCGAACAAAGGGAAGAACAGGGCAATAAAGACGATGGTTTCCTTTGTGTGAGCGGCTAGACTATCTGGTAAATCATCTGAACCTGGACAGTTATTTTCAGTTCCCCAGGGCTAATCGGAGTGGTACCACCAACTTCAGGGTAGACATCATAGGAATCCGCACGCACCGGCAAATAGGCAGCACCTTCAGAAATATAAGTTGCTTTGCTCAGTCCAACGTCGGCTAGCTCGGCCAATTGCGTTGCCTTGTTGTTCGCATCTTCCACCGCTTTCGCTCGTGCCTGTTCATAGTATGGAGTCTTGTCGTCTACGTCAAAGCTTATGGCCTGAATTCGGGTAGAATCACCACCAGCCTCCGCTACAGCATCAATAATAGCACCGGCCTCGTCAACGTCCCTTATCTTGGCAACCACTATATTAGTCACTCGATAGCCAACAATCTCCTGCTCATCTTTGTCGCTAATCCATTTCGTGACGGGATAGATGCTGTATCGCTGTGTCTGGATGTCTTTCTCAGCTACACCGTTGTCTTCCAATGCCTGCTGCACTTTATCCATTGCGGCGCTTGCCTGTGTTTGAGCCTCAGCCACGGTATCCGCCTGAACCTCAACACCAAGGCGTAACTCAGCTATGTCAGGGACCGCCATCACTTCACCCTGGCCAGTAACCCATATTCCAGTTTGTTGCTGTGGCGTAACAGAAACGTTATATCCCCGGGCGCAACCAGCAGCACCGAATGCTAGCACCACTACCAGGAACAGAATCAACCACCAGTTGTTCTTCATCTAGCCCTCCTTTCCTCATATTCTATTTAGTCTTTGCCAGGTAAATCAAACTGCCATCGTATTTTAGCTTTCCCTGGTATAATTTACCATGACAGCCCACTATAAAGCTTCAAACTATCCTCGAACTTGGCAGGTCTTCTATTTGAAGTTGGTTGGGGGTATGATTAAACGAAGGGGTAATTCACCAGTGGATGAAAGGCACGAAGGGATAGCTCAGGTTTTTCTTGAGCAATACAATCATACAAAAGGGACACACTACGAATTTGAATATCTGAGAAGGAGTATGTTCAGCATTCGAGAGTATAAATTTACAGCTTTTAAGATTTATCGGATGGCATTTACGGAGGGAAAGAAACGGACCCCTATCGTTACTGATTTGATGGTTTTGCTGCGTCTTCAAAAACGCTTGATAATAGAGGTGATAGAACTACATGGGAGGGAAGAAGATGTAAAGGAGAGAGGCTGGTCACAAATAGTGGAAGGGATTATTGACCCTATAGAGATAGATGCTTTAAGCAGGGTGGTCTGTTCCAGGTATCTCCTGATCGATGGTAGGAGCTTCGGACACATAAGAATATCTGACCCAGAAATCTATAAAAAGCATCGGCTTCAAAGAAACGAAACGTTAAAAGACGTAGATAAACGAGACCTGTTACAGGCGAGTTTTCCACCGAAACATTGGTTTAGAGAAATATGGCTTTCATATCATGACAAAAAAGGTGTCGTTAGATGCCTTCAAATTTGGTAAATCCCAATCCTCCGATACAGTTTCAAACTATCTTCCTTGCTACCTACCTGTATGTCCCTGGTCTTTATGGCCTATTCAGCTCATCATTTTCAATGTCCCTATCGCCCTTTAAGTGGGATTTCTCTATCCATCTACTATAAAGCATTAGCCATATGACAGTGACAGCTATGCTAGAAACAGCGAATATCCACCACCAGGCCATTTCGAAAATGAGGCACATTCCCGTTCCCACAAAAAGAATTGTTAGAAGCGACCCCGTTACGAAATCGCCTGGGGTATGTGCACGTGACACTCCCATAAATATAACCCTTGGCTTTCTGCCGCGAATTGTTCCCCATAGAAACCATAGCCCTACAATGATTAGAACTATGCCAGTGGCTAGTTTCATCCCTTCACCTCTTTATTGCTTGTTTACACAGCTATTATAGAGTAACCTTCTGGCATAGTTCAATACGATTGTCAAAGGTGATGCTCTTTGTTGCTTATTCCCCTTCCCCGGGATGTTAAGAATTTTGTGAACAATGTGGCAGTTGTGAACTTCTTACCTTTGTGTAAAGTGGGCAGTACTGGACTTGAACCAGTGACCTCCTGTGTGTAAGACAGGCGCTCTCACCACTGAGCTAACCGCCCAAGATAGCACGCCTGGCGGGATTTGAACCCGCGACCTCAGCCTCCGCAGGGCTGCGCTCTATCCAACTGAGCCACAGGCGCATTTATATTTATGCCGAAGGAGGGACTTGAACCCTCACGCCCTTAAGGGCACTACGCCCTGAACGTAGCGCGTCTACCATTCCGCCACTTCGGCTCTATGGTGGGCAGTACTGGACTTGAACCAGTGACCTCTTGCGTGTGAAGCAAGCGCTCTTACCACTGAGCTAACCGCCCACATTTATAGCTATTTTAATCCCAAAATCCCTATTTGTAAAACCCGCGATGCTTTTATTGTCACTGTTACCAAGCTATAATTGCCACCAGGAACCTTGAGAACTGCCACAGCAAGGCAAATGAAGCAGGTTAACTCATGACTCGTGACTCGAAACTATCGACTGAGAACTCTCAACAATTAACTGCCAACTATCAGCTATCAACTGTCGTAGTCACCGGCGGTGCCGGGTTTATCGGCTCGCATCTATCTGAAGAGCTGGCGAGGCAAGGCTACCACGTTATCATCCTCGACGACCTCTCCACGGGCAAGAAAGAAAACATAACAGCACTTATTAATTTATCGTCTCACTCCGACTCGTCCCGTGACTCTTCACCCATTACTCATCACCCATCACGCCCTCCAACGAACTCCACAAACTCTATAACTCCCCAAACTGGAGGGGTGGAGTTTGTGCAGGGCAGCGTCACTGACCCTCCTGTGCTTCAGAAGCTTTTTCATGCCGTTGACTATGTATTTCACCTTGCAGCTATCCCCAGTGTCCCCCGAAGCATAGAGAATCCCTTAGCTACTCATGAGGCAAACATAACGGGAACGTTGAATGTGCTCTTAGCTGCCAGGGATAATAGCGTCAAGAAGGTAATCTATGCTTCTTCCTCCTCGGTTTATGGCGATACTCCCACTTTGCCTAAAAGGGAAGACATGCTTCCCCATCCCCAGTCTCCTTACGCTGTAACCAAGCTTGCTGGCGAATATTACTGCCAGGTATTTCACCAGGTCTATGCACTTCCCACCATTTGTCTGAGGTATTTCAATGTTTATGGACCAGGGCAAGACCCGAACTCACAATATGCCGCCGTCATCCCCCGATTTATTAGTAGAGTTTCTCACGGGGAGCCGCCGATCATCTTTGGCGATGGCGAGCAGACCAGGGATTTCACGTTTGTCAGGGATGCTGTGGAAGCCAATATCCTGGCTGCCAGGGGCGACGCCACGGGGGTTTTCAATGTTGGCACTGGTACCAGAGTTAGCATAAACAAGCTGGCAAAGCTTGTCATTAACCTCATCGGCAGAAGCACAGAACCGATTCATCAACAGCCCAGGCCCGGAGACGTGAGGCATAGCCTGGCGGACATTTCCAAGACGCGGGAATTGGGCTATAACCCGCGATATAGCTTAAAACAGGGGCTGAAAGAGACCATCAGTAGTCTGCAGTCAATAGTCAAATAGTCTAGGATGAAAATAGAACGTTTTGAAGACATTGAAGCTTGGAAAAAGGCGAGAGAATTGGTAAACAGTGTGTACTCAGTTACAAGCGAAGGGCCCTTTGCTAAAGACTACAGCTTAAAAGACCAGGTCAGGAGGGCTTCAGTCTCCGTAATGAGCAATATTGCTGAAGGATATGCAAGGCAAACTGATAAAGAGTTTGTTCAATTCCTGCACATCGCCTTGGGTTCGGTAGCTGAAATTCAGAGTCAGTTTTACATCGCTCGAGACCTGGGCTATATTGCAGATGATGAGTTTAGCCGAATTTATTGAATGGCGGGTGAAACAGCGCGCAGCATCGGTGGCTTCATAAAATACCTGAAAGGAACTGACTAGTGGGCTATCAGACTGCTGGCTATCGACTCCAGACTACCGACTGTTCACTGTTGACTAAGGACTATCGACTCAACAAACTCCGTGAATCTCCATCAATCTCTATGAATTTCTATCAATCTCCAGGCATTCGACTGCTGACCGCTGACTATCAACTGCCAACTATCAACTAGCGACTCGTCACGCATCACACAGTTTTAATAAATCCCTCTCCCCAAACATAAGAATCTATGCTATGCTTCTAGCAAGAGGTTGCATTAACACAGGCGTCTATGCCGACAATATTACGAATTGGCCGACATCGGTTCTTCTTTTTCAGCAATGAGGGAAATGAGCCGCCTCACATTCATATCGAGACGGCTGAGAATTATGCTAAGTTCTGGCTGGAGCCGATTGCTCTGGCGAGGGCTATAGGCTATAATGCAAAGGATTTACAGCGGCTCAGGAAATTAGTCGAGGAACAGAGAGATTTATTTCTAGAGAAGTGGGATGAATACTTCAAGAGTTAAGCTCGTTTCTGTTTTGGCTACTGGTGTACGATTTGAGGCGGCGAGTATGTGCGTCCAGCTATCTGATGGCCGTGAGATTGCTGTTCCGCTCGAATGGTTCCCTACTTTACGCAATGCTACAGACAAACAACGAAACAACTGGCGGCTCATCAGCAAGGGAGTGGGGATTCACTGGGAAGACCTTGACGAAGACCTTTCGGTGGAAGGGCTATTGCGATATTGAAGAGAGTGGCTAAACTCAAAAAACTCAATGAACTCAACAAACTCAACCAGCTCTATCAATCACCACCAAGCTCTATGAATTTCTATCAATCTCCAGGCATTTGACTGCTAACTATCAACTGCCAACTACTGACTGCTAAGCTCTAAATGTGGTAAAATTTATCACAGGAAAGGCGAAGGATAGATTGAAGTCAAAGGATGTTGGTAAATGGTAATTTGGGAACACCTTATAGAGAGGATAAAGTTTTTGCCAGAGGATAAGCTCGAAGAGATTGCCAACTTTGTCGAGTTTTTGGAGACGAAAGAGAAGGGGCAATCTGAGTTAGCAAAATACGGCATGGGAGACTATTTGAACCAACTTTCAGCCTACGAAGAAATGCTAGCTGCTGGGAAGATAAATTTGTGGCACAATTAGCAGAGAATCTATAGGAGGGTAGAATGAAATTAAGTCAGCTTCAAAAAAAGGTAAAACTTATCAGCAATGCTAAAGGCAAGCCAACAGAAGTAGTGTTACCTTATGAGAGCTACCGGGAGTACGTAGATATGAAAATCAGTCTTGAGCTCTATGAAAGCTTGGATACGCAAGAGAGTATAAAGAGAGCCAGGGAAGACCTGTCTGCCGGCAGGTTTAAAGACTACGAAGACATAGGGCGGCTGATAAAAGATTTGCATGGATGAAAAAGTTAAGATTCGAGCAACCGGAGAGTTCTTAAAAAGGTATAGAATACTTCCCAAGAAAATACAGAAGAAAGTGGATAAGCAACTGAGGTTTTTAGTCAGTAATCCTAGGCATCCCTCACTGAAGATTCACAAGTTGAATGATGAATGGGAATTTTATGTAGATATGCATTATCGGGGTATTTTCCTACGGGAGGGTAATATGTACACACTCTTAACTGTGGGAGTACACAAAATTGTCGAGCGGTAAAATCGCTTTGAAGAAGTAAATATAATTTAGAAGAAGGACTAAGAGAAACCATCGGTAGTCTACAGTCGATAGTCGGACAGTCAAGGATGAAAATAGAACGTTTTGAAGACATTGAAAGAATTCATTCAATTTTTGTATATTGCCTTGGGGTCAGTAGCTGAAATTCAGAGTCAATTTCATATCGCTCGAGATTTGGGCTATATTGCAGATGCTGAGTTTAATCAAGTATATGAAATGGCGAGCGAGACAGCACGCATCACTCAAAAAACTTAACGAACTCAACGAACTCAAGAATCTCAACTGTCTCAACTGACCCAACTGACCAAACTGTCTCAACCAGGTGTATGAATCTCTATCAATCACCACCAATCTCTATGAATTTCTATCAATCTCCACGCATTTGACTGCCAACTGCCAACTGCTGACTATCGACTATTGACTATCGTCTGCCGCCCGCTAACGTGATACAATCATTGACAATCTCGCTGATGGCTGTCGTTGACCTTGGCACAGACCTTATGGAATAGTAAAATAGGTGGTAGAGAGGCTATTGTTACGAAGAGGAGATGATGGAAGATAGCGATATGGCAATTTACGGTAAAGGAATCTAATCTGAAGAGGTACTACAATGATCACTAAATATGTGCATGAAGCTATGTGCCGGGCCAAGTATAAAATCCTGGAAGACGGCAGCTACTATGGGTTGATCGAGGAGTTGCCAGGTGTCTGGGCTGCTGCCAGTAGCCTTGAAGGATACAGAGAGGAGCTGGAATCGGTTGTTGAAGGCTGGCTATTATTAGGCCTGAGGCTTGGACATTTTATTCCTCCCTTGGGCGATGTTGACCTGAACGCAGAAGTTGAGATGGTCAATCCGAGATGACCCGGCGGCTCGCGCCTATATCCTGGGATAACCTGGTGCGAAGACTGCGCCCAATCCCTTGGCGCCCTTTACTCCAGTCACCAATCACCAGTTACTGATGAAATGAGAATAATCAGCATTGTCGCCGCCATGAAAAAGTTTTGGGAGGCTCCTTGGGGAAGATATACTTAACCAGACATGCTCGCCGTAGGATGAAATGGAGAAATATATCTATGGAGGAGGTTGAAGAAACTCTAGCTCATCCTGAGAAGGTTGACCGATTACTTGGTGGGAGAATAAACGTCTTGAAACCTATAGGCGAGAAGCTAATTCGGGTTACTTTCCGAGAAGTGGGGAATCGTGTTATGGTAATAAGTGTAGTGGACAAGAACAAGTGAGGAGGCAGAGCTATGAGAATTGAGTATGACAGGGAAGCTGATGCTTTATACATTCAAATACAGGAAAAGTACGTAGCTAAGACTAAAGAAGTAGAGGAAGGAGTACTACTCGATTTTGATGAAAGTGCTAAGCTTATCGGCATTGAAATACTAGCGGCGACAAAGCGATTTGCTCTTTCTGATATCGTCAACCTTCAAGTGGAGAATTTACCTGTTGAGACAGGTAGCCAGGCATAGCGAGCAAAACCAGACCTTGGCGAAAAACGATTAGTAACCAGTCACCAATCAATTAACTCAACAAACTCAACAAAGTCTATCAGTCTCCACCAATCTCTATGAATTTCTACCAGTCTCTCGGCACTCTTGACTCTTGACTGCCAACTGCTAACTATCAACTAGCGACTCGTCACGCATCACGCATTACTCATCACGCAATAGACTCAACAAACTCAACCAGCTCTATCAATCACCACCAATCTCTATGAATTTCTATCAATCTCCACGCATTTGACTGCCAACTGCCAACTGCTAACTATCGACTATTGACTATCGTCTGCCGCCCGCTAACGTGATACAATCGTTGGCAATGTCGCTAATGGCTGGTGATGTTGACTAATGACTATCGACTCAATGAACACAATAAACTCAATGAGCTCAACAAACTCGGTAGTCTGCGTTGTAGGGCTGGGCTATGTGGGCTTACCCCTTGAGGAAATAATCAGGCTCGATGCTCCAGATGTGGTAAAATTTATCAGAGGAAGGTGCAAAGAGCAAATTAAAGTTAACCTTTTAGCTTGTGAGTAGGGGGATCTTTTGAGCAAAAGAGCTTTACAAAAAGTTTTAGCAGGACTTTCAGATAAGAATATCAAATTTAGCGAGTTAAGAGAAATTTTGCTAGATTTGGATTTTGCTGAGCGGGTCAAGGGTGATCATCATATTTTCACTAAAGACAAAGTTGTAGAAATCATCAATATTCAACCCTTAAGAAATGGAAAGGCGAAGGCTTACCAGGTAAAGCAGGTAAGAAACTTAATATTAAAATATAGGCTTCATCAGGAGGTTAAAGATGTTTAAGTACGAGATACTGATTTATTGGAGCGAAGAAGATAGATTATTTGTAGCCGAAGTTCCAGAGTTGCCCGGATGTATGGCAGACGGCACTACATACAAAGAAGCCATACATAATGCTGAGATTGTAATTTCAGAGTGGATAGAAACAGCTAAGGCGTTAGGGCGAGAGATACCAATTCCTAAAGGGAGACTGATATACGCGTGATAGCTGCATGTCCAGAATGGGCTTGAAGGTAACTGACTAGTGGACTATCAGACCGCTGACTCTTGACTACCGACTCAATGAACTCAACAAACTCAATGAACACAATAAACTCAAGTGACTCAACAAACTCGGTAGTCTGTGTTGTGGGGTTGGGCTATGTCGGGCTGCCCCTGGCGGAGGCATTTGCCAGAAGCCTGAAGGTAATTGGCTTTGACACCGACGCTGAAAAGGTCCACCAACTAATCAGTCAACAGTCATCAGTCACCAGTCTCACCCCATCCACTTTTGACTCTGGACTCTCGACTGGTGACTCTAGACTAGCAACTGTCAACTCTCAACTATCGACTAATTTGACTTTCACCACCAACCTGAAGGAAATAGGCAAAGCGGATTTTATTATCATCTGCGTTCCCACTCCCGTCACCCCATCCAAGGAGCCTGACCTGTCCCATGTTAGGAGCGCTGCTGAAACCATAGGGCAAAATATGAAAAAAGGAAGCGTGGTCATCCTCGAATCCACGGTTTACCCCGGCGTTACTGAAGAGATAGTAGCACCGATTCTGGAGAAGGGGTCAGGGTTCAAATGCGGCGAGGACTTCAAGGTTGCTTACTCTCCAGAGAGGATAAACCCTGGAGATAAAGAGCATACCATAGACAAGGTTACCAAGGTAGTTGCCGGGATGGATGAGGAGACCACGGAGTTTGTGTCTGAGCTTTACCGGAAGGTTACCTCGCATATCTTCAAAGCGAGGAACATCAAGACCGCCGAAGCAGCCAAGGTTATTGAGAATGTCCAGCGGGACCTCAACATCGCACTGATGAACGAACTTGCCATAATATTTGAGAAGATGGGCTTAAGCATCAAAGATGTCCTCGATGCTGCGGTCACCAAATGGAACTTCTATCCCTATTCTCCCGGCCTGGTTGGCGGGCACTGCATTCCCGTTGACCCTTACTACCTGGTCCATAAAGCCAGAGAACTTGGCTATCAGCCGCGGGTTATCCTGGCTGGCAGAGCCATAAACGATTACATGCCTGAATATGTAGCCGAAATGACCATCAAAGCCCTGAATGAAGTGGGCAAGGTAATAAAGGGCTCAAAAGTCCTCATAATGGGCTTGACCTATAAGGAGAATGTTGCCGATACCAGGGAGACGCCGGTAAAGGGAATCATAAAAGGGCTTAAAGGATATGGCGTTGAGATATTTGGCTATGACCCGTTGCTTGATAACATCGAGCAAGAATTCGGCATCAAACCTTACAACCCCGGACTATTGACTAATGACTCTCGACTCTCGACTAAGGACTCTGGACTCTCGACTAATAAAGTTGACTGTGTAATCCTGGCAGTAGCTCACGATGCTTTCAAAGAGATAACGCTGGATGAACTCAAAGGCATGATGAATGCCAATCCAATATTGATTGATATTCGAGGTGTATTTCATGCCAGGGAGGCAAAGGCGAGAGGGTTTTATTATGAGACTTTGTAATATCCGACTAATGACTATTGACTTTCTTGTCATTGCGAGGAGCGAAGCGACGTGGCAATCTCGTGCAACCCGATAAACTCAATTGGACTAATGACTGCTAACTGCTGATTACTAACTACTGACTGTTTTCATTTTTGCTCTGTCATTTTGCATTTTGATTTTTGCCTTTTGCTTTCCCCGGGATTGCCACGCCTTCGGCTCGCAATGACAATTAAGGGAGGCTCGCAATGGCAAATAGCGATGGTGCCCTCCAGCTATTACGAATTACCACAAAATCCTCTTCATAATTCTCACCCCGTGAAATATCCCGCAAAGCGGAAACCTATTTCACAGGGTAACTGGAACGGGGTGGGAGGTGATGTGTGAAAGGTAATGAGTAAAGGGTAATCGGTTTTTTGACATCCGTACTCTCAGGCTGTACAATTAAACCGTCTAAAAAAGAACATAAATATGGAGGCCAAGTATGGCAAAAACAACCGGCAAGTCGGGAAGACAGACATCGTGAACTATCTGGTCAAAGCCACGCTGCAGGAAGGTGGAATATATCGCTACGATGGGTACAAAGCCCTGAGTAGCCAGCCCGGCAGCCAGGGTAACTGCGTGCTGCTCGGAGATTCCCACATCGTGGACACGGTGAGGAAACTCTCTGGCCAGATGAGATAAGCCGTTGCCCTCGACCATAGCAGCAGTAATCACTACTGTTCTGGGGTTATCTCTCAGCAATTTGCCCACTGTTCGGGCAAATACCTCACTATAACCGGGTACTGTTGTCGGAGTCTCGCTGTTCGGGGATAGTCCATGAAAGCGGACGGGATTGTCCTCCGCTGGTTCATAGCCTTTGCCCTTGGTGGTTAGCACATGGATGACGATAGACTTGTGGCAGTCCTTCGCGTGGGTTAGAGCTGTTTCAAGCTCGGGAATGCTGTGACCATTTATAGGGCCAAGATAGCTAAAGCCAAGCTGCTCCCATATCATGGTGGGCACGATAACCGCTTTGATTCCCTGGTTGAGACGATGTAGGGCCCAGCGCAGCTTCCTGCCACCAGGCAAGGCGCGAAGCAACCGAGTTGCTCGTTCCCTGGTCTGCTTGTAGCTCCGGCTTACTCGCAGCATGTTCAACCTCTTGGCTAGCGCCCCCACTGTGGGGGAGATAGACATGCCATTGTCATTGAGCACGACAATGAGTCTGGCACCCAGATGACCTGCATGATTCAATGCTTCATAAGTCATGCCGCAGGTAAGGCAGCCATCGCCGATAACAGCAACTACATGGTGAGCATCACCTGCCATGTCGCGAGCCAGGGCCATGCCCAGGGCGGCAGAGATAGAGTTGCCGGCATGCCCGGCGATGAAGGAATCGTCCGGGCTTTCATTGGGGTCAGGGAAACCACTGAGCCCATCATATTGGCGCAGAGTGGGAAATAGCTTCTTCCTACCCGTCAGCAGCTTGTGGACATAGCTCTGATGCCCTACATCCCAGACAATCTTGTCTTTCGGGCTATCAAATACCCGATGCAGAGCGACAGTAAGCTCAACCACACCTAAGTTGGAGGCAAGGTGCCCGCCATTTTCGGTTACTCTGTTTACCAGTAATTCCCTGATCTCAGAGCAAAGTCGTTGCAGCTCACCTTGCTTCAGTGCCTTAACATCACCGGGGCTGTTAACTCTATCCAGTATCTGGGACATCTAGCTTCCAACTGCTTTCCTTGGGAGCCACCATCTGAAGAGGAACAGCAGAAGTCCAATAACCGCCAGGCCTACCACGATAGTCCACCAATATCGGCTGAGCCACGGTGGGGCTAGAGCTACGACGCTAAACTCTTTAGTTAACCCATCTACGGATATGGTATAGCTACCCGGCTGCTCTTTGGTTACGGTGAAGGTTATTGTGTCCGATGCTAATGAAGCTAAAGTCACCGTTTTTGTCTGCTCCACTGCTCCATTTATGGTAAGGTTCAATGTATAACTACCCTCGCAGCCGCCGATGTTAGTGACATTAACAGCGACCAGCACTTCCTGTCCCGGCTCTACTTGTTCGTTGCTGAGGCCGAGGCTGGTTACACTGAAGTTCGCTGGGGTCGGAGGAATAGCTGCTCCTCCCATAATGGCAAAGGTGGTGAAATGGCTCACCGCGGCGGTTACTATGTTATTTTGGGTATCAACCTGGCTGGTTAAGCGAACCCAGTTTTCAGCGGTTGTATCATAATAGGCGATATAAACATCTTCTTCAGATAGATATTGAGGGACATCATTATCCACATAGCTCAAAGTGAGACTTAGAGCTGGGGCAAATTTAGCCCCTGCAGGTTGGAATTCATAAGCTGTGCCGATAATGTCATAGTCCTCATGGACTGGTGGCCAATCAGTTTGGTTGCTTATCGTGATGGTGCTGAGCCTATTGTCTTCCTTATCAAGGCAAGAGGCATCCTTGTCCAGTGAAATTGTTACTTTGTTATCCACAGAGCTGGCCTGTAGTGGTTCCAGTAGATTGCCTTGTTCGCTAATGTCCCACTCTGAAATGTCTCCGAACACGTTCACTGTGAGGTTATATTCAGCAGGGCCAGGGCCCGCTGTTACTCCAGAGCCACTCAAGGACACTAGCACATTAGCTTCATCGGGGTCATTTGATGGGATGTAGAGCGTTGCTGACTTAGCTCCCGTTGATGTTGGGGTGAAAACCACCTGAAGGGTAGCGGAGCCTCCTGGGATTATAGTCTTGTTCGTGACATTGTCGTTCTGGATTGCGAACTGGTCGGCTTTTTCCCCAGTTATTTTTATCGTCCCTACCACTAAGTCGGCATAGCCCACATTGTGCACAGTAAACGTCTGTGGTGAGCTTGATGAACTCACTTTAATACTGGCGAAATTCTTCGTCGCTGGGCTAACTGAAATATCGGGCTTGATTGGTGGTGCCTCTCCTACCTTAAGGTTAAGAACGGTGACATCACCAGACTTAAATGGATAGCTATCTAACCATTCTCCGCCAGCCTGAACATCGTAGCATTGAGCGGTGACATTGTTCACATAGAAAGTTAGATTGGTTCCGTCAGTTATATCTCCTTGAACTACAAGCTTAGGGTCAAAACCACCTGGTCCACCATATTTACCAGTTTCGGTAACGGTTATGGGATTGCCTTCAATGCCGGTTGACACGCCTGTGCCCCTTGCCTCCACCACTGCGCGAATTGGCGCTGCCGTACCGTCTATGGTGACACTCCCATAGAAAGCATGAGGCAATACTGGCTGTGCCCAAGATGGAGTAACGGGTATAGCAAGAACCGGGATTGCTATAAGGCAGATGAGCAGAGCAGTAAATAGCCGCGGTAGTAACCTCATTCAACAACCCCCTGTGTTATCATTGCCGCTTTTTGGTTGTCATTGTGCCCTTTTTTGTTTGTCATTGCGAGCGCAGCGAAGCAATCTCAACACCCCTCACCACACAGAATAGTATCCCCACTTCTGACTCATTCTGTATATAATAATGACAACCCACCGCAAAAGTAAACACCCAGCCTGGGAAACGAAATATTTATTGTACCGGCTTGCCATGGGGCAGAGAAACAATTCCTGTCGTTTCAGATACCACTAAAACAGAAGTCTCTTCCCGGCGAAGTTAACGTCCCCGACGAACCAAACCACCACCTAGGGCTTCACAGAAGCTGGCTGTCCCACACTCCATAATGCTGCGTGATATCACACCAGGTCTCCATGTTGAGCCCAGTAAGTATACATTATCGTCCTGTCCGCCAGAGTAAGCCATCCATCACGATTGAAATCACAATGAGCATTCCACCCGGCATCTCCTTCATGCGTCCCCCAGCCCGTGTACAGTATCGTCCTATCCGCAAGAACAATCCAATCATCGTTATTCGAATCTCCCTCCCGTGTCATGCCAAAATCTACCACTGTGGTATTACCCGCAGTCAACGCCACTCCAACCTCTAGCTCACTCAGGCATGTCCAGTTCTTAATGGAAATATTATACGTGCCAGGGTCAATGCCGGTGATATTGAAATACCCACTACTGTTAGTGGTAACGTTGTCAGTCCTTACTTCACTGCCACCCTGGAAGAACCTCACCACAAAGTCCTCTATCCATTTGCTATCAGGAGGGCCACCCCTTCCCGGGAAGGTAACGTTTCCCTCCAGGGTAGCGGTTACCTCAGCAAAGTTCGCCATGATGGAATAGTTGCCAGTCATGGTGATGTTGGTGGGATTGGTGCTGCCACTGAGGTTTCCACTCCAGTTGACAAAGCTATACCCACTTGCCGCTGTGGCATCGAGAGTTACATTCTCACCACAATTCCACGTTGTGGTGTTGGGATAGCTGGGTGGCGTAACTCCGTTCACCGTGACATTTCCACCACCGCCGGGAGCAACATTTACTGTCAGGTTATAGGTTATCGCACTGAATGTGGCATTAATTGTATGGTTAGCGGTGACATTGGTGAATGTGTAGCTTGGCACAGCACCGACAGGAGAACCATCAACCAGGACATCTTCTATGTCATAGCAAGCGTCAGCAGTGATATTGAATGTCTGGTTAGCGCCACAGTCAACTACCACAGCACCCAAAGGTGAGATATTCCCATTGGCTCCTGCAGTGGCATTGATTATGTAAGTCTTGATGGCAAAGGTGGCATTAATGGTATGGTTAGCGGTGACATTGGTGAATGTATAGTTTGGCACAGCACCGACAGGAGAACCATCAACCAGGACATCGCCTATGTCATAGCAAGCGTCAGCAGTGATATTGAATGTCTGGTTAGCGCCACAGTTAACGCTCACAGCGCCTGGAGGTGAGATATTCCCATTGGCTCCTGCAGTGGCAGTGATGGTGTAAGTTCTGATGGCAAAAGTGGCATTGATGGTATGGTTAGCGGTGACATTGGTGAATGTATAGCTTGGCACAGCACCGACAGGAGAACCATCAACCAGGACATCTTCTATGTCATAGCAAGCGTCAGCAGTGATATTGAATGTCTGGTTAGCGCTACAGTTAACGCTCACAGCACCCGAAGGTGAGATATTCCCATTGGCTCCTGCAGTGGCATTGATGGTAAATGGACCAGGCACAGAACAGGTAGCAGTTACGTTCTTATCAGAATCCATGGTTATGTTGTGAATTTGCGCCCCACCATCTGACCAGCTAACAAATTCACAGCACCCACCAGTGTCATCAGCGCTGACTGTTACATTCTCGCCCTCACTGATCCCTGTGAATGTAAGGTTTCCACCAGCCGGCACTGTGCCGTTCACTGCTCCAGTAACATCTATGGGACAGCAGCCATCCGAGATCACTGTCAGGTTATAGATTGCCCAGAAGTTGGCAGTTACATTCTTATCGGAATCCATGGTTATATTGGTGGGATTGGTGCTGCCACTGAGGTTTCCACTCCAGTTGACGAAGATATACCCATTTGCCGCTGTGGCATTGAGAGTTACATTCTTACCCAAGACCCATGTTGTGGTGTTGGGATAGATGGATGGTGTAACTCCGTTCACCGTGACGTTACCACCAACACTCGGGGTAACATTTACCGTCAGGTTATAGCCAGGCACCGTTAGGTTAAGCACGGTATAGCTGCCTGACTTAAAGGTGAAGTTAGTGGCCCAGGTGCCAGCCACATAAAAGTCAATAATGTCGCCGTTATTGCCGCCTTCCTTCTCAGGTGTCTCTGGGTCGTCTCCCTTGACCTTAAATGCAGGCGACCAGCCATAGGTGTGATTGGCAGCTACTACTGTAGTAAAATTCTCTGTCACGTTCGCTATCCTGGCTATCACCTCAGTTCCCTCAGGTGCAGGGACACTATCAATATAAACGGTGCCCCAAAACTGATGAGGCCACTGTGGCACAGCTGATACCGGCGCTATGTAAGCAGCAACCAGAGTCAGAGCTAGCAGGAGCCCTGAGGCTCCTGCTAGTATCCTGGTGTTCTTGAATTTCCCCAGTCTAATCGGGAACTTCACAATCTATCCTTCTCATGAGGGAAATATCGTCCCCGCTTCATTGATGGCAATCCAATAACCGTAGCCTGGCTGGAGATTATCGCTCTTTGTGACGGTGAAGTATATGTCGGCGGTAGCGTTATAGCCGTAGATTACGTTATATTTGCCATCTATGTCTGCCAGGTACACACTTGCAAGCTTGGGAGTGGTGGACTTGAAGCCTATCAAGTTCCAGCCCTTGACCACATCGTAGGTTGGTGGTGCGTTTGGAGGTACAGGAAGTTCGCTGCCCAGAGCACTTAGATTGAGGGTATCTGCTGCGGTCATGTTTATCCAGTAACCCTTGCCGTCGCGTATCTCAGTAAGGTCAGGGGGACCACCCGGGATATATGATTTCCAGGTGCCGTTAGCAGGGTCGTAGTCTCCCCACACAATGGAGACATTACCGAGGACACTAGCCAGTAAAGTAGCTGGTGTTCGGTTCGCCGGTGGGATGTACAGCATCGGGGAGATGAGGTTCCAGTCCTTGTATAGCGCAATGGTGGTAGTTGCTGCCCCTGGCGTGGTGATGGTGAAGGTGTCGTTGCTGACATCAAAGCCGCTGTGCCCGACCGCATCCGCAGCCACTACCTTGACCAGGCACTGGTTACTGTTGATGTTGGGCACCGTCCAGGGGTAAGCCCCGTCATTCACTTCGCCGGTGGCGATGCTTGTCCAGTTCGCACCACCATCGCTGGAGTACTCCAGGGTAATCACCAGGTTGGCACTTGGCGTCTTGTCATCCGTAGCAGCCCAGGTTATCGAGTGGATTGAGCCTCCTTCCCAGTTTTCAGTACCATTACTAGGACTGTTGACCGTAACTGTCGGAGCAGCGATGTCAGAGGTGATGGTGAAGGCAGCATTGCTGGTATCCGAGCCGCTATTTCCAGCAAGGTCAACCGCGGTAACCTTGACCAGGCAGTTGCTGCTGTCCAGGTTAGGCACATCCCAGGAATAGGTACCATCATTTTCCTCAGACGTATTAATTACCACCCAATTGGTGCCTCCATCGGTAGAGTATTCTATGGTGATAGGATTGGCAACAAGGTCGGGGTCAGTGGCGGTCCAGGTTATGTTGTGGGTAGTGCCGCCTGGCCAGTACTCGGCACCATTGGGGCTGGTGACCGTAACTGTGGGGTTCTGGGTATCAACGCTAAAGGCACCAACCTCTGTTTTCGATACCTGGGTATTGCCAGCGGCATCCTTGGCACCGGAAGCGGTAACGTTGACGCCAGCTACCTCTTCATTGGCATCGGTGATGGTGAAGTTTTCCGTCCAGATTTTTGCTGTTCCATCCCAGGCTCCATCTGCATTACTTGTCCAGGTTCCAGTGGTAGTGGCAAAGCTGATGGTTGGAGCTGGGGTAGCATTCATTGTCTCATTATAGGTAACGGTTACCTTCTGAACTAAATCACTATCATAGATTGGGTCTGTGTCTACCCCTATAGTGCAAGTTGGGTTCTTGGTATCAACGCTAAAGGCACTTACTTCTGTTTTTGATACCTGGGTATTGCCAGCGGCATCGGTGGCACCAGAAGCGGTAACATTGACGCCAGCCACCTCTTCATCGGCATCGGTGATGGTGAAGTTCTCCGTCCAGATTTTTGCTGTTCCATCCCAGGCTCCATCTGCATTACTTGTCCAGGTTCCAGTGGTAGTGGCAAAGCTGATGG
>Ga0315533_1000102_pt1 | contig 79271 bp, 92 predicted proteins | sample SalMarSW160130MG_FD_203081 | JGI IMG/M metagenome (GOLD analysis project Ga0315533, IMG submission 203081) | Salt marsh sediment microbial communities from the Plum Island Ecosystem LTER, Massachusetts, United States - Salt Marsh Sediment SW1601-30 ...
TGGCTTATAGAATATAATTTCAATCGTCCACATCAATCACTTGGCTATCTTGCTCCCATAGAGTATATTGAAAGGGCACTTGCCAAAATTCATGGCTTAGTGTTACCTATGTGGTCAGCCAGCACAGGGTATTGACAAATCGCCGAGGGTAGAATATACTGCATACTGTATGCAGTATACAAACTACCCCAGACGCCCTAACCCCCTTAACCTGACTAAGCATAAAAACGCTCGCGACTTTGCACTGGACACCCTGCGCCGAGCCATCGTGGAAGGACAACTACTACCAGGCCAGGAGCTGGATGAGTATGAGCTAGCAGGGCAGATGGGCATCAGTCGGACGCCAGTCCGTGAAGCGATTCAGACTCTCGGGGTTCAGGCATTTGTAGAGCATCGTCCATTTTCCAAGCCTGTGGTTTCACCCATTTCCGCCGAGCAAATCGAAGAGGTTTATATGATACGCAAGGCCCTGGAGCGCATCGCTACATACCACGCGTGCTTGAACATGGGTAGCAAAGAGCTCCAGCGCCTGAAGCGCCTCACCAGAGACGAAGCTCGGGCCATAGAACGGGGTGAGGCCCTTTTGTGGAGTCAGTGTAATCGCCAGTTTCACACGGTTCTCTACGCTGCCTCGGGAAAATCTTTCTTATGCCGTCATATCGATTGGCTGCTTGATCTCAGCACTTTTTACATGATGGCCACTGCGGAGTTTTTACCCCACCGACTTAGAGGATCCAACGAGGAGCACCTTCAGATAGTTCATGCCTGTGAGGGGAAGAAACCCGAGATAGCCCAAAGCCTTATTGAGGACCACTTGGAGAAAACAGCTGCGCTGTTGGGTGAGCATGTGCGCAGCCAAGGATACGGACGGCCGCAACAATGATTTTCATGGGACATTTCAGTCTTGGGGGTAAATTTGAATGGTTTCATAGCTAGATGTACAACTCGTAGTTCAAGCGAGTTGTTTAAATCCGGTATGGTGGGCAGCCAGCGGGAAACGGCACCTGGTCTTTCCAAACTTTTTCACTCAGTAAACCTCCCCGTCCCGTGTGGTGTGCCGCCGTAATCGGGGTTCTGGTTGCCCACCGATAATGATAATGGAGGGGATGTCTATGAAGCAAAAGGCGCTCAGGAAAGACTGAGCGAGAAAATTTAGAAAAGGAGGTTAAAAATATGCCAATTGCCAAAGTGGGAGGTATTACGGTGTCGCCGGGGGAAAGTGGTTCTGGCGCAATAACTGTTGGTAGGCTCTCAGATCGTGGCGCAATCGAAATTCGATTTATAGTGGTTAACGGCCAAAAACCGGGACCAACTCTATACCTGGGAGGGGCACTGCACGGTCATGAGCCTATAGGTACTGAAGCAATCAGAAGACTTATAGCTGAGACGGATCCAAAGGAACTCTCTGGCACCATAATAGCTGTGCCAGTCCAGAATCCACTTGCTTTTCGTGTCATAAGCCGAACGATCCCAGGTGAATTAACCGATATAAACAGAATTTTCCCTGGAAAGTCTGACGGCAGTTTAACAGAGAGAACCGCTTACTGGTTGATGGAGGAACTTGTCTCCAAGGCAGATTATGTGGTAGATATGCATTCAGGGTACCAAGGGCAGCCAAACCGCTGCGTTATCCTACCACCCGGGGGAGCTTATTCCTCGCCTGAAGTTGCGAATAAAACACAGGAGTTGGCTAAGGCCTTTGGCCTAGGAATTATTTTGAAAGTTGGGCTTGGGGATGATGCTGCAGGCCCCATGATATCCGCGGCAGCAAGAAGAGGTATTCCAGCGGTGACCCCAGAGCTTGGGGAAGGTCCACAGATTGCGGAAGAGCTATTAGCCGATGAAATGAAAGGTATTAAGAACATCATGAAATCCCTAGAAATGATACAGGGTGCACCCGAACGCTTAAGAACCATTCCATTCGTTATCGGGGATGTCTGGACCAAGATCCTGGCACCGACTGGAGGGATATGTTTCCTTAAGGTAAAGCTGGAGGACAAAGTCTCCAAAGGGGACGTGCTGGCGACTATCTACGACCCCTATACAACTAAAGAAGTTGCCCAGGTGGAATCTCCAGTATCTGGGTATGTCATGAGTGTAAGTTCAACTGGGCGTGTCGTTCAAGAGGCAGATCGGATATGTGCCTTAGTAAGTGTATCTGGGAAATGAGTTAGTTGTCGGTTTGCAGAATTTGTAGAAACAGCACGTAGGAGGTAATGAAATGAAATCAGCTACACAGGTTATTTCCGAGTTCATGTGTAACTTGTCCTTTGATAAGATTCCTAAGGAAGTTGTCGATACTATAAAGAATTGTGTTTTAGACTCTGTTGGCAACATATTGGGTGGGCTTAACACGTCCGAGACAAAGGCAATACGCTCTGCTGTTATGGTGGATGGGGAATGTGGCGGTGCAACGATTTTGGGTATAGGCAAGAAGGTCTCAGTTGCAAATGCGGCATTGGTAAATACGGCAACCCACGAAGGTTTGGATTTCACAGCTGCTGGCGCCGACACTGGCGTCGAGACAAATACCATCCCGGTGGCTCTCGCCGTAGGCGAGAAAGAAAGGGTAGATGGGAAGGCACTTATAACCGCGATAACTGCCGGCATTGAGACTCAATGGAGGATTGCGATGGCCTTTGATAGCAAGGGGTCTGCATTTAAGCAAAAGGGCTTTTATGCCTCAGGTGTGGCCGGACCTTGGGGTTCAGTTGCGACAGCTAGCAAGATCGTGAATTTAGATAAAGACCAGACAACAATGGCCCTTGGGCTAGCCGGATCACAAGCGTTAGGACCTATTTACTGTGCCTATAGGGGAACGGTGAGGGAAAAAGTACTTTTTATGGGAATGGGGGCATATACTGGAGTGATGGCGACTTACATGGCTAAGGCTGGGCTTAAGAGCCCTGTTGACATAATTGAGGCTGATGGTGGCTTCCTCAGTTGCTTCTCGGACTTGTCTAAGGTTGACATGGCGACCTGGAAACTCAGAGAGGAATACATGTCGAAATACATCTGCTATAAGCTGTATCCCTGTTGTCGCTACACTCATCCTTACATTGATGCAGCTCTAAATATCAGGAGACAGCACAATGTGAAACCGGAGGACATAGCAAAGATAACGGCGTATGTCCCACCAGAAGTGTATAGCGCAACCTTAAAGGATTGGCGACCAACGGAAGCGATGCATGCTCAATTCCATCTTGGCTGGACGGTGGCTGCTGCCCTCATTGATGGAGGAGTGACAATAGATACTTACGAGGAAGAGAGGTTGGATGATCCCGAAATCTGGGAGTTGGCTCAGAAGGTCGAGTACGTTGAAGATTCCAAGCTCAAGGCGAGGTTTAAGTATACAGAATTCCCGCCATTTACAGTTCCGGGCGATCTCGCAATAAGGATGAAGGACGGCAACGAGTATTTGGAGAAGATTGATCAGCCCAGAGGTGTGGCAACAACAACATATGAGGACATCTATGAGAAGTTTGAGAAGCAGGCTAGGAAGGTCCTGCCCAATGATAGAGTCAAAAAGATAGCTGAGACTTGCAGGAATCTCGAACAACTAAGGGATGTCGGCGACCTGGTCAAGCTAACCACACCGTAAATGCATTTCAAGCGGATTTAAGGCGTGAGTAGGACTTTCCCACAACAAGATGGCTAGTGCTCAGATGGGGAGGCGATTATGATGGAATGACTTGGTAGATGAAATTCAAAGATCACTATAAGGAGGGAAGCAATGAAAAGAAGGTTGTTGAATTTGAGAGTTTGGGGTCTACCTTTAGTATTGTTAATGGTAGTGACTCAGGTGCTTGGTTGCGCTGAACCGGCGGCTGGACCGCAAGAGACGGAGGAGCCACCAGAAACGCCGGTGGAAACAGAAGCCATTGTGTGGCGTTTTCACATGCCGTGGGATGAGGAACGCCTTGATGGTCAGTCAATGATTCGCTGGGCAAATTCTGTTACCGAACGGTCCGAAGGGAGGCTAGAGGTTGTTGTTTATCCTTCGGGCGCACTCGGTCATAAGGATGCTGATTTGCTCCGTGTTATGGGGGCAAATGTCATTGAATCAGGTATCATATGTCTTTCGTATATCTCTCGGGATGCCCCACTGATAAACGCCCTGTTCCCACAGCATGGCGCGAGGAGCCGACAGTCTATAGAGGCGTTAATACCTATCTCACAATCTATCCTAACAGATGAATTCGCTAAGTGGTATATACGCTTGCTTGCCCCGAGTCCCATGGGTACCTGTAACATAATTCTAATCTCGAAAAAGCCGTGCGATAGTATTGAGGCACTGAAAGATCAGAAGATCAGAGCGTGGTCTAAGGAGCAAGTTGAAACCTTCAAGACGTTAGGTCTTGTGGCTGAGGTGCTGCCGCAAGGGGATCTATACATGGCTTTGAAGACTGGTGTGTTTGACGGAGCTTTCATGGCGGGTGATGCAGTAATAACCCAATCTCAGTACGAAGTTACGGACTACTTCTCAATCCTCTGTCCTTACAACTCTTTTGGCGCAATTACATGTAGCGAAGCGGCCTGGCAAGCACTACCTTCGGATCTTCAAGATATAGTGTCGCAGTGCTCGGAAGACTATGTTCAGTCAAGATTAGACACCCTTTACGATTGCCCAGATGAAGCTTATTTCCAGCAGATGGAAGATTTGGGAATGATTGCTCTGCCGCCCTGGCCCGAAGCAGACTATGATACCTTTCTGGCTGCTAACCGGCAATGGTGGAAAGATGCTCTTCTTGCAACAGGAGGTGATGCTGCTACCTACTACGAAGAAATACTTGTGGCTCTTGACAAGTAATGCCGAGTAGGTGTTTAGGAGAAACTGATATACAAAAGGGCGGCAGCGAATGTTGCTAAAGCGAGCGGAAAGGGTGGCTGAACTGATGAGTGAAGCCGGTTTGTCTGTTGCCGGTGTAGCAGTTGTTGCCTTGAGTGGCTTAGTTGCCTATTGCGCTGTCTCCCGATATTTCTTTAGCAGGCCAGTATATTTCACAGAAGAGGGTAGTGGCATTTTACTTATGATGGGCCTGTCTCTAGCGTTCGGCTACTGCTTTGTGAAAAGAAAGCATGTTAGGCTGACCGTAATTGTTGACAGGCTTCCCCCAAAGGTAAAAGGCGGTGTCGAATTAGTGGCTCATCTGGTGCTCTTGTGCTACCTTCTTATCTTTGCTGATTTGGCTATTTCCTACACCATTTCCGCATTTCAATTAGGTATGCGCACTGATACTGCTCATATCTACTTACCTCCGTTTTTGGTGGTATTTTGCCTGAGTTTGCTGATCTTCATAATAGCTGTTTTGGCTTCAGTGCTTGCAAAAGGAATTCGGGCGTTGTCACTGGGGAGGGGAAGTCAATAGGAAGGAGGAAGACTGGCTATGTGGCTTTCCTTAGCTGCCTTGTTTGCTGCGCTTGGTAGTGGGGTCATTATAGGGGCCTGTCTTGGCATAGCAGCTATGATGCTGATGTATGTATACTTCGGCACCCTCGTAGGCCTAATGGAAAGTGCCTGGCAAATAATGTTTAGTTTTTCGCTCGCGTCAATACCATGTTACATCTTGCTGGGTGAAATCTTTATTCACAGCGGGCTGAGCAATAAAGTCTACGGCTCTCTAGGGCCGCTGTTGGAGCGGTTCCCCGCAAAATTGCTAACCACCAACACCGTTGTGTGTGCCATATTTGGGGCGATTAGCGGCTCCAGTATAGCTACAGCAGCGGCCATCGGCTCAGTAGCTTATCCAGAGCAGAAAGAGAGGGGCTACGATAAGGTGACAGTCGTTGGCAATTTGGCTGGCTCAGGAACCCTGGGCCTCCTCATACCCCCCAGCTTCACTCTGATTCTATACGGGGCATTCACTGGGGTGTCCGTTGGTGATTTATTCATTGCTGCCGTAATTCCGGGAATCTTGTTGGCTTCATTATTCGTGACCTTCATCTCAGCGTACTGTAAACTGAATCCATCTGTACTTCCGAGAGCGGCTGCAAGAGTTCCGTTACCCAGTGCCATCTGGGCAACTCGGAATATATGGCCAATGGGAATACTGATCTTTTGTGTGTTGGGTACAATCTATCTAGGTATGGCTACTCCTACCGAGGCAGCCGGGCTAGGTGTCGTTGCGGCGATTATGATTGCTGCTTTTTCGAGATCCTTCAGCCTTAGGAAATTATATGATGCTGGCTGTGAATCAGCGAAGGTTCTAAGCATGATTGGTATTGTCGTAGTGGGGGCCATAATGTTCTCAGTGGCTGTATCTACCTTGGGTGTTCCTCGGCAGGCAGTCTTGGAAATAGGAGCACTTGGTTTATCACCTACATTGGTAAAACTCTTGGTATACCTACTGTATCTTGTGTTGGGGTGTTTCATCGACGCCACCGGAATGCTGTTAATGACTCTACCATTTACATTTCCACTTATGCTGAGTATTGGGGCGGATCCTTTGTGGTTTGGCGTTGTGTTGGTGCTAGTTACCGAAATGGGACTACTTACACCTCCAGTGGGTATAAACCTATATGTTTTACAGGGAATAACCGGCGGTGAGGTGACTATACTTGAGGTAGCAAAGGGTGCCTTGCCATATTTCCTGTTGCAAGGTGTGCTACTCGCTATGATTACGATATGGCCTCAGTTGTGCCTCTGGTTACCTGCGCAGATGAGCTACTAGTGAGGCGAACATAAAAAAGTGTCAATTGTCAACACGGAAGGTAGTAAAGCAACAAAGGAGGCGACCATGGAGATTACGCGTACTTTAGTTGAAAGTATTATTGCTGTTGATTACGCGGGGCTTTCCCGCAAGGCTATTGAGGCGACAAAGAGGCTGGTGTTGGATTCCTTGGCTTGTGGCATGGCTGGAAGCTCGATGGTCGAAATGAAGGCGTTGAATGAGTTGGTTACGGAGTGGGGTGGGAAGAAAGAAAGCACTATCGTTGCGTTTGGAAACTGCGTGCCTAGCCCAAGCGCAGCCCTGGTTAATGGCAGCATGGGGCGGGCTTTAGATTTCGATGATTGCCATGATGTAGCCGTGATTCATGCGGCGGTGCCAGTGGTGTCAGCAGAGTTTGCCGTAGCTGAGCGATGTGCGGCCATCAGCGGCAAGGAGTTTATTACAGCAGTGACCTTGGGCATTGATTTGAGTTGTCGCATGTCGGCAGCCACTCCACTTGATATGCTAGCGGGCTATGGCTGGGATTACTCCGTCATTTATGGCTACTTCGGTGCTACTGCCGCCAGTGCTAAGATATTGAGCCTAAGTGAGAACAAACTGCTGAATGCTTTGGGTATCGCGTATCATCAGACCTCGGGGATCCGGTCAGAGTTTGCCCTGGGTCGTACTACCAAGGCAATGGGATCGGGTTTTGCTGCCAGAGGGGGTGTTCTCTCGGCCTTGATGGCAGAGAGGGGACTCACTGGAGCCAATGAGTGCATGGCGGGGAAGTGGGGGATATATAACCTGTTTCATAGGGGTGAGTATATCGCTGAACGCTTAACTGGCGGGCTAGGCAAAACCTTCATGGTCGAAGATGATAGTTTAAAGCCTTATCCTTGTTGCCGGTGTGCTCATTCGTTTATTGATGCTGCTCTGTCATTAGTGAATGAGAACAATATTCGACCTGAGGATGTGGAGGAGGTTACTGCTTATGCCGGCGAGAAAACCTATGTTGCGGAGTGCGAACCTTTGGAATTGAAGCAAAACCCGCCCAACCCAGTGGCAGCTCAATTTAGTATACCCTGGGTTCTAGCAACTGCTATTACCTATCGCAAAGTGGAAATAAAAGACTTCACGGAAGAGGCTTTGCGGAATGAAGATATTCACCAGCTGGCTAGGAAGGTAATAACGCTGAAGGACCCAGAGCTTACCCAGTCAGGGATAGAGCCAGCCGTAGTCCAAATAAACATGAAGGACGGAAGGGTCTACTCTGAACGTGTGGCGTACGCCCTTGGCAGCCCCGAGAACCCGCTGACTATGAAGGATGTAGCGTCGAAGTTTCGAAACTGTGCTAGCTATTCAGCAAGACCCATTCCTAAGGAAAAGTTAGATCAGGCAGTGCAAATGGTGGAAGGGTTGGACGATGTGAGTGATGTGGGGCAGATCATTCGTTTGCTAGGGTGAAGACAGAACGCTGATATAAAGATGGAGACTAAATTGGGGGGAAGAGATATCGCTGAAACAAAAAGGAGGCCTGATTAATGGAAATTCAAGAGCTGATCAAATGCTGTATCATGCGAGGGGGAACTAGCAAAGCAATTTTTTTTCTGAGAAGCGATTTGCCTAAAGACGAAGTGTTGCGGGACAAAGTGATCCGCCGCGTCTTTGGAGCACCAGATGTGAGAGAGATTGATGGTCTCGGCGGAGCCGATGCCTTAACCAGTAAGCTAGCGATTATCGGGCCGCCGACTCGTCGGGATTGTGATGTTGATTACCTTTTCGGTCAAGTGAATATGGTGAGGCCCATGATTGATTACGTCGGTAACTGCGGGAACATCTCATCGGCTGTAGGCCCTTTTGCTATTGATGAGGGGCTTGTGGATGCTATAGAACCGGTGACAACGGTAAGGATCCATCAAGTAAATACTAAGAGAGTTATTATTGCCGAAGTTCCAGTGAAAGACAATAAAGCTGAAGTAGAGGGAAGCCATGTTATTGCAGGGGTTCCAGGCACTGGAGCAAAAATAGTCTTAGATTTTGCAGATAGTGCTGGGGGTATCACGGGCACGCTTCTTCCCACTGGAAATGTTACTGACGTTCTACACGTAGAAGGTGAAGGAGACATCGAGGTTTCTCTGGTCGATGCAGCTAATCCTCTTGTCTTCATCCGGGCTGGAGATTTAAAGCTTACTGGCGCTGAACCCCCCCAAGCAATAGACTCTAATGTCGAATTGTTGGCAAGGATAGAAAAGATAAGAAGTTTTGCAGCGGAAAAGATTGGTCTTGTAGATGACTGGAAGAAGGCAACGGATGAGCGACCTTACATACCATTTTTTGCTATCTGTGCTCCTCCTATATCCTATGAGAATTGGACTACTGGTGAACGGGTGGATAAGGATTCTATAGACCTGAGCGCTCGGTTACTCTTTATGCAAAAAATGCATAAGACTTATGCTGTCACAGGAACCATTTGCACAGTAGCAGCAGCGATGATTCCTGGAACTATAGCAAATCAAGTAGCTCGGCCAGGAATCATAGAGAGAGGTAAGCTTCGTATCGGTCATCCAGCAGGCGTTATTATCAGTGAAGGCAAAGTGGACGGTGGGAATGGAGGCTTTGTGCTCAGCAGAGCCACAGTAGACAGAACAGCTCGCTGTTTAATGAAAGGATACGCGTTCATTCCCAGTGAAACCCTTTCACCTTAGTCACGTTCCATTAGCACAAGCAAGGCAGCGTTGTTATCTTTCTTTAAGTTCGTGGCTGCCAAGCGGGCCGTGCTGTTTTAAGGAAAGCTATATATGTACAGGCGATCGCCGCGGCAAGGAGGAATTGAGTGACCTTAGCTGAGAAAATCCTGGCAGTTCATAGCGGCCGGAGGAAGGTAAGTCCGGGTGAATTTCTAAATGTCAAGGTTGACTTAGTTTTATCTAATGATATCATGACACCCTTAATCGTAAAGGAAATTCAGCGGCTTGGCGTAAGCAAGGTATTTGAGCCTAAGAATGTGGTTATAGTTCCGGACCACTTCTGTCCCAATAAGGACATAGCCTCCGCAGAGCAAGCAAAGCTGACGCGCCAGTTCGCTAAGGAACAAGGAGCAGTCTACTTTGAAGTGGGTCGGATGGGAATAGAGCATGTGCTGTTACCAGAGCAAGGCCTTGTCCTGCCCGGGCAGGTCATCGTTGGTGCCGATTCGCATACCTGTACCTATGGTGCTCTGGGGGCTTTTGCCACAGGCATGGGCTCGACTGATATTGCTGTGGCTATGGCTACGGGTGAAATATGGATGAAGGTGCCACAAACTATGAAATTTGTTTACCAGGGGAAGCTGCCTAAATGGGTTGGCGGTAAGGACCTTATCCTCTATACCATCGGAGACATTGGCGTTGATGGAGCGCTCTACTCAGTCATGGAGTTTGCTGGCGAGGCGATTGCCGAGCTAGATATGGATGGACGCTTTACCATGGCCAACATGGCTGTTGAAGCTGGTGCCAAAGCAGGGATGTTCGGTGTGGATGATAAGACCAGGGAATACCTGACGGAACATAGCAAGGAGTCTTATTCAGCATACCAGGCAGACGGAGATGCTGAGTATGCAGATATCATAGAGTATGATGTATCGAAAATGGAGCCGCAGGTGGCTTTTCCTTCCCTCCCTTCTAACGTCAGGTCGGTAAGCCAGGCAGGCAGTGTAAGACTGGACCAGGTGGTGATTGGCGCTTGCACCAACGGTCGTCTTGGCGATTTGAGAGTGGCGGCCAGACTGCTTCGGGGGAAGGAGGTACATCCGGAGACTCGGTGCATCATCATCCCGGGGTCGCAGCGAGTTTACCTTGAGGCACTGAGAGAGGGCCTGATAGAGACATTTGTAGAAGCTGGGGCGGTGGTCAGCACTCCCACGTGTGGTCCTTGCTGTGGCGGTCACATGGGAGTTCTAGCTGCCGGTGAGCGTTGTCTGTCCACCACCAATCGGAATTTTGTCGGCAGAATGGGAAGCCCGAAGTCGGAAGTCTATCTGGCCAGTCCAGCAGTAGCTGCAGCCAGTGCTGTTGTCGGAAGAATCGCCAGCCCCGAGGAGGTTACAAAGTGAGACTGAAAGGTAAGGTACACAAATATGGTGCCAATGTTGACACCGATGTTATTATCCCCGCTCGCTATTTGAATATCTCTGACCTTGATGAGCTGACCAAACATTGCATGGAAGATATAGATGGCGAGTTTGTGAGCCGAGTACGCCTTGGAGATTTCATTGTAGCTACCACCAATTTTGGCTGTGGCTCCTCACGGGAGCAAGCTCCCCTTGTCATTAAGCACTCTGGCATTGCCTGTGTCATCGCCTCCAGTTTCGCTCGCATCTTCTTCCGTAATGCCATAAACATCGGTTTGCCTGTCCTGGAGTCTACTGAGGCTGCTGAGGCTACTGAGGCGGAGGACGAGCTTGAGGTAGATTTAGTCACGGGGGAGATAAATAACAAGACAAAAGCGAAGAATTTTTACGCTAAACCCTTTCCCAAATTGATGTTGGAAATAACAGCAAAGGGAGGGTTGATCGAATACGCCGAGGAGCGCCTTAAGGCTAGAGGCACTTGAATGATTGCAGATTGGCTAGCTATTAATTGTCAATCGTGAACGATATTCCGTTATAGGAGGTTCTTGACCATGGATCTACTTAAGGGCGTTAAAGTTGTTGACCTTACTGCAGCTATTGCTGGAACTATTGGCACCATGATATTAGCTGATTTAGGAGCCAATGTAATCAAAATTGAGCCTACCAGGGGAGAACATTACCGGCATGCTATGAATGGTGCCATATTGCTGGCTATGAATCGCAATAAGCGAGGCATAGCGTTGGATTTAAGAACGAATGAGGGTCAGGAAATAGCTCTGAAATTGGCTAGCCAGGCAGATGTGCTGGCGGAGAACTTTGTGCCAGGCACCATTGATAGGCTGGGTCTAGGCTACGAGAAGGTAAAAGCGATTAATCCCCGGATAATATACTGCTCCGTGTCGGGTTATGGACAAAGCGGGCCTTATAGCCAGCGCCCAGCTTATGACCCTTCAGCTCAAGCGATGGCGGGCATCATGATCGCCACCGGAGAACCCGGTGGGAAGCCATGTAGACAGGTTACCTCTCTCATTGATATGACTGGCAGCTTGTATGCAGTTATTGGCATCCTGGGATGTCTGCTGGATCGGGAGAACACAGGCAAGGGGCGAAGGATAGATGTCTCCTTATTGGACACCGCCGTTTCGGCCATGAACTACTATATAACGCATCACTCCTTTACTGGGGAACTTCCTTCGCGTGTCGGGTCAGGGCATAGCGCATGGACACCGTATCAGGCTTTCGATACCAAGGATAGACCAATCTGGATTGGTGCCTCCACTGACAAATTCTGGAAAGCCTTTTGCCAGGCCATCGATTTAGATGAACTTGCCAGCGATCCGCGCTTTAATACGGATGAGGGGAGACGTCAGCACCGCAGTGAGTTAGTAGACAGGGTGGGCAAGATTTGCCAACAGTATACCAGTGCTGAGTTGGATTCCAAATTAGCGGTAGCGGGGGTTCCCTGCGGCGTGCTGCTGAATGTGGGCGAAGTCAGTCAGGACCCTCAGGTGCAACTACGGCAGCTAATTGAGGAGTGGGACTATCCTGGCAAAGGGAAGATCAAAACGGTTCGGACACCGCTAATGATTTCGGGGGAGCTGCCTGAGACGAGGATACAGACTCCCCAGCTTGGGGAGCATACCAGTCAGGTTCTGAGAGAGCTAGGCTACAGCGAAGAGAAAATCCAGCACCTTATAGAAAAGGGCATTGCGGTGCAGTATAAGCCGCAAGATTAGAAGGGGGGAAAGGAGATTATCAATGAATCTGCCTAAGCGAGTAACCGTTGTTGAAGTTGGTCCCAGGGACGGGTTTCAAAATGAGTCTGGTTTCATTCCGACCGAGCAAAAAATCAAAATTATTGACCAGTTATCGGAGACTGGGTTACAGAGAATTGAAGCAACTTCCTTTGTCCATCCCAAAGCTATCCCTCAACTGGCTGATGCCGCTGAGGTCATGGCTGGGATTAGGAAGAAGGACGGGGTTAGATACATGGCCCTGATTCCAAATGTGAAGGGCTTGGAGCGAGCTATGCAGGCCGGAGTCAAGGAAATCAACCTGGTCGTCTCGGCTAGCGAAAGCCATAACAAGAACAATATGAATATGTCTGTTGCTGAGTCTTTGGAGGTACTCAAACAGGTAGCTCGGATAGCGCTGGACAACGGGATGAGGATCAGAGGAACCATCGCCACCACCTTTGGTTGTCCTTTTGAGGGATGGGTACCACCAGAGAAGGTGGACGCGATAGCTCAGGAATATCTTGTCATGGGAGTGCACGAGGTCTGCCTGGCGGATACCGTGGGCATGGCTGATCCATCGCATGTAAGCGAGATGGTGGGCGGGTTCAGGGATAAGCTGAAAGATGTCGAGTTTTCCCTGCACTTTCATAATACCAGAGGGGCTGGCATGGCCAATGTATTGGCAGCCATGCTTGAAGGAGCCAACATATTTGATGCCTCTATATGTGGCTTAGGAGGTTGTCCTTATGCCCCCGGGGCTACTGGGAACATTCCCACTGCGGATATGGCGCACATGCTAGAAAGCATGGGGATTGATACTGGCATTGATCTCGCCAAGTTGATTGAGTGCGCCACGATGGTTCGGGACCTGCTGGGCAGGGAGCTACCTGGGCAGGTAATGAAGGCTGGGCCTGTCCCCTGGGCTACTACAAACCAAGCAGGTCGCTAACGAACTACAAGAACTAGTTTTAGTTATCAGCGGAGGAGGTGGGATTCGAACCCACGTTCGCTAAAAGCGAAAACGGTTTTCAAGACCGTCACCATAAGCCACTCGGTCACCCCTCCAGTATCAAAGTATAAGAATTCAGGTACTGCCCGTCAAACTCCTAGGAGAGAAGGGAAATTAATTCAGTTATAGCAGGCGGCGTGGCTACCGTTGCCAGCCTGGAGCAGTTTCCTTCAGCTATGAACCGTGTTTTTGTAAGTGCTACAATGCTACCAGGAACAGGTGAATAATGAAATCGCTCAAGAAAGGAAGTGTAAATGTTTGAAATTTCTCTTGACCAAATAAGGCAGGCTCGAGAAAGGATTAAGGACAAAGTCAGTAGAACCCCTTGTATCTATTCCTTGCCCCTGAGTCGAATGACAGGGAAAGAGGTATTCTTGAAATTGGAAAACCTACAGGTTACGCAGGCCTTCAAAGCTCGTGGCAATGCCAACAAAATTGCCCTGTTGAGCAAAGAGCAGAAAGAAAAAGGGGTTATCACTGCCTCTTCAGGAAACCATGGGCAGGGCCTTTCTCTAGCGGCCCTGCGTAATGGGGTGAAGGCAGTAGTAGTCTTACCCGAGGCTGCCCCACTAAACAAAAGGGAAAAGATTAAAGAAAACAGAGCTGAGGTCATCATAAAAGGGAAGACCTACGATGATGCTGCCCTTTATGCCCATTCTCTGGCTGAGGATAATGGGTACACCTACATACCCAGCTTCGACGATGCCGACATAATAGCCGGGAATGGAAGCATAGGCCTGGAAATTCTGGAAGATGTTCCTCAAGCGGAAGTAATAGTCTTTCCTATCGGCGGAGGTGGAGGTATTTCAGGAGTTTGCTTGGCCACCAAGCAAATTAAGACAGGTATCCAGATTATTGGTGTCGAGGCGGCAGGAGCAGCCAGTATGTTTGAATCCGTTAAAGCTGATAAGCTGGTGGAGTTATCATCAATCAATACTTTTGCTGACGGAATCGCTGTCAGAAAGCCAGGGGAACTGAATTTCAAAATTGTAAAGCACTGTGTGGATAATATCGTTACTGTCTCGGACGAGGAGATGAAGTCGGCTATTGTTACGCTGGCTAGAGAAGCCAAGATTATAGCTGAAGGTGCCGGCGCGGCTTCAGTGGCTACCTTACTGTTTGAGAAATTTCCTATCAAAGACGGCAGCAATGTTGTATGTATTGTCAGTGGCGGCAATATTGATATGGACTTATTCAGGGCGATACTGGAAGCTGCCAATACTCATGGATAGACTGTTGGGTTCCGATTTCTTTTTAGTTGCTGCCTGGTTTTATCGCTGCCTGTCCGTATTTTCTTCGAATTTGGTCTATGGCCCTGTTTAGATTCTCTGTCCTCTTTGCTTCGGAATCGAACATATCAAGCTGCTTTTCCCTGCCAACCAGATTTGATACTTTGACGCCTATCAGGCGGATTAGCTTTCCATTTTGGGCCAAAACTCTGTTCAGCAACTGTGAAGCTGTGGCAAAGATAACTTGCTCGCTGTTGCTGGCCACTTTTAAGGCAGTCTGGCGGGTGATTGTCGTGAAGTCAGCGTATCGCGACTTCAGAGTCACACACCCTGCCTGCTTATGTCGACAGCGCAACTCAGCGCCAACTTCCTGGCACATATGACGAAGGTTAGCCTCAAGAAAATGGCGGTCTAGCGTATCTTGGGCAAAAGTGACTTCCTGGCTAATGGACTTGGATTCCCCAGGTGCTTCTACCCTCCGCTCATCTATCCCTTTGGCGTAGCGATGAACTGCTATCCCGAACTTTCCGAAATGTTCTTTGACTACTTCCGAAGGAAGTGATGCCAGTTCACCTACGGTGTTTATGCCCATATGCTTCAATGCTTGCTCTGTTTTCTGGCCCACCCCGGGCAGTTTGGCCACAGGAAGGGGATTAAGGAAATCCTGTTCCTCCCCGGGGGCTATTTCCAGTAGTCCATCTGGCTTACATGAATCGGAGGCGATCTTGGCTATTACCTTGCAGGTAGCGATGCCTACTGAGGCAGTGACATTGAGCTCTTCGTATATTCGTTCCTTCATGGCAATAGCCAGTTTTCGAGGGGAGCCATAAGGCTGCTCATATCCAGTAACGTCAAGGTATGCTTCGTCAATTCCTGAAGGCTCAATGGAGGGAGAGAAATCAGCCAGGATTTGCATAAATCTGGCTGAGGCATCTCTGTAGCGAGAGAAATTGGCCTGTAGAAAAGTGGCTTGAGGAGAAAGGCGGCGGGCCTGGGATAGAGGCATGCCAGCGTGAATACCGAACTCTCGCGCTTCGTAGGAGGCGGAGGATACCACACCGCGGCGCTCAGGATCTCCGCCAACAATCACCGGCTTCCCCTTTAGCTTTGGGTTAAGCGCTTGCTCCACAGAGACGAAGAAAGCATCCAGATCAATGTGGAAAATGCAGCGAGCCATACTTCAATTATAGATTAGCTATAGGGAGCTAACAATGGCTAGCCATCTTTGGCAGGCATTGCCGAAGGGCTATCACCATGATGGGTTACTTCCTTTAGCCTTCTCTCGAATGTGCTCCTCGGCAAAAGAACTCTCCGCCGGCATTTTAGGCATTCAAGGCCGATGTCGGCGCCGACTCTAACCACTTCCCACTCGTAGCTGCCGCAAGGGTGCGGCTTACGCAATCTGACTATGTCGCCAATTTCTATATCCGAAGTCATTGTAGTCGTTTAACAACACTTCGTGCCATTCTGAGCGTAGCAAAGAATTCCTCACCTATCCTCTCCCTTGAACGGAGAGGAATGGGGACAGGGTGACAAAACAAAGATATCACTTCGCCTTGAGATAAGAATTGATTTGGTTGCGGATTCTCTCGGCGGTATTTCTGGCTGCCTCAGCAAAATCCTTCCCCTTTGAAGCGTAGAGAATTTGCCTTGACACGTTGATAATTGCCTTTTCTCCCTGGGCATTTATCCCATACTTAACTGCTGAGGCTAAGTCTCCACCCTGCGCACCAATGCCGGGAATGAGCAAGCACATTTCGGGGCAGATTGAGCGAATTCTCTTTAATTCCTCAGGGTAGGTGGCTCCCACCACCAGGCCAATGTTGCCATAAATATTCCATTCCTTGGCTTTGTGTGCCACCGTTTCGTAGAGTGAAGAACCAGTATTGCAGTGAAGGTTCTGGAAATCCACGGCACTGGGGTTTGATGTGCGGCACAGGATAAACACTCCTTTGTCTTGGTAGCTGATGAATGGCTCTATGGAATCGAAGCCAAGGTAGGGGTTAACTGTAGCGGCATCGAAGCCGAGAGTTGAGAAAAGGGCTTTGGCGTAGGCTTTGGCGGTATTGCCTATGTCGCCGCGCTTGGCATCGCCAATTGTGGGAATATCGTCTGGTATGTGGGCAACAGTCTTGTCTAAGATGGTGAGTCCTTCGATTCCTGAAGCTTCATAGAAAGCCAGATTGGGCTTATAAGCACATACCAGGTCATGAGTAGCATCAATGATGGCCTTATTGAACTCTAAGGTGTCCACTTCGGGCATAAGGTCTGGATTGGGGTCAAGCCCGATGCAGAGCAAGCTGTTATTTTCCCTGGCAGCGTTAACTAACTTAGTGATAAAGGGCATGGACTATACTTCTTCTGCCTCTAATAGTTGATCAAGGTGCCGGAACTTCTGGCCACCGACTCACCACGCTGATTGGTGTAACTCGTCTGGCAAACAAAGAAAAGCATGCTGCCCAGTCTGCCCTCACGCTCAAAAACATTGACCAGCTTGCTATGTGAAGTGATGGTGTCGCCCAGCCTCATTGGTAAGAAAAACTCCCACTCCTCTCCACCGTCGAGTATATGCTCACGGGGTGGTGGCACCTCCGGCACCGGCAGCGGCACCGACCCCGGTCGACAATCGGGAAGGGATAATGTCATGAGGGCGCATAAGAGCCATGGCGGGGCAATGATGCCACCGTACCTGGTCTTTCTAGCATACTCTTCATCCTGCCATAAAGGGTTGGAATCGCCTACTGCCTGAACAAACCTGGTGATTAGTCCCTTTTCGATTTCAAATTTGATTGGCTCTGCTGCCGTGCCTATTTTCTGTTGCAGTTCCTCCAGAGTAACGCTTCCCTTAGTCAACTTCAGTTCCTTTCTTTGTTGATTGTAACTAGAAGACTTGACTCCTTGAGGGGAGGACCACCAGCGCAGTGCCCGGTGTAGTCTTCTCTCCGTTGGGATTTTCCGTCCACACCTCAAGCTCTACACAGTTGTCCCCATCCTTTATGTACTTTTTGGTTACCTTCCCTCTCACAATTATGTCTCGCTCAGGAACATCAATGCCTCGATACTGGCAAGTTAGCTTGCCTAAATTGCCTTCGGTACCGATCCAGTCGGTAATCAGTTGACCCATAAAAGCAGCTTTCAACCTGCCATGAACGATAACTCCATCAAACCCTTGCCTGTTAGCAAAGTCCTTATCGTAGTGGATCTCGTAGAAGTCTCCCGAGCCTCCAGCCCACATCGCCAACTGCCGCGTTGTGGGGTGTTTGGTCAGTGACGGTATCTCCATACCTTCACTGACATCCTCGTAGAATACCTGGCTCATCTTTTTCCGGCCTCCAGCTTCTGAGTAACTAAATTGTAGGCATTCTTCCCCATCTTTTCAACATATGGGAATTTGGGGGGTGATATAATTGTCAATCATATTGAAAACAGATGGACTATAGCCAGGCTGAGCAGTATCTCCACAGCTTCGTTGACTATGAGACGATTCCCGGCATATCTTTTGCCTCGGCTGACTATAGCCTGGAGCATGTGAAGGAGCTTTTACACCGACTGGGCAATCCCCATTTAGCTGCCAGGACAGTCCATATAGCCGGCACCAAAGGCAAGGGAAGCATTGCAGCGATGATTGCCATAGTTCTGACTGTCTCGGGCTATAGGACAGGGTTATATACTTCACCCCATCTTCACAATTTGAGGGAGCGCATCAGGGTCAACAGCAGTCTAATCTCGGAGGAAGAGTTCGCTTCTTTGATGACGGAGCTTAAGCCTTATTTTGAGGCAATGAACGAGGACTCTGCCTGTAGGCAGTTGACCTTCTTCGAAGCGTTGACCGTGCTGGCTTTTGACTATTTCGACAAGAGGCAAACTGACTTTCAGGTGCTCGAAGTAGGCTTGGGTGGCAGGCTAGATGCTACAAACGTGGCTAAACCGGAAGTCTGTGTCATCACCCCTATTAGCCTTGAGCACACCCAGGTCCTGGGCGATAGTCTGGGAAAGATAGCTTATGAGAAGGCAGGCATTATCAAGCCTGGCAGCCTGGTGGTAAGTTCTCCTCAGCCGGAAGAGGCAGCCCGGGTAATTGATGATGTATGCCATCGACGAAAGGCAAGCTTGATTCGGGTAGGCGAGGATGTCACCTGGCATGGGGTGGCCAGCGACCTTTGCCAACAATCACTTACGGTCAAGGCAAAGATGAGCACTTACCATATTACTATCCCACTATTAGGTGATTACCAGGTTGAGAATGCCGCCACTGCTGTAGCCACCCTGGAACTTCTAGCTTCTTTGGGCTTTAGAGTTACCGCTGAGGATATTGCCCGGGGGATTGCTCAAGTTGACTGGCCGGGGCGATTTCAGATTCTAAGGCGCCAGCCCATAGTATTGGTTGACGGTGCTCACAATGTCGCCTCAATGAGGAGGCTGGTGGAGAACATCAACACATATTTTGATTATGACCGGGTCTTCCTAATCATAGGAACATCCTGTGATAAGGACATATCGGGGATCGTGAAAGAGTTGGTCCCCCTTTCGCCGCAAGTGGTGGTCACACGCTCATCCCATCCTCGTGCTGCCTCTCCTTCAGCCGTGGCTGCTGAGTTTGTCGGCCAGGGCATGGAGCCAGAGCTTGTTGAGAACGTGTTTCAGGCTTTATCCCGAACTTTGTCACTGGCTGGTAAAAAGGAGTTGATTTGTGTTACTGGCTCTCTATTTGTCGTGGCCGAAGCTTTAGATTATTTGTCTAAAGATTGATTTGCTATGGGGGAAGCCAGAGCTTCCTTGGGCAACATGTTGGCCAGCAATTGCTGCAATGCCATGGTGTGGCTACATATTCCCCATTGGGAGAAAAAATCACAGCCACATTGCCATTTCCCCTCGGCGTAACTTATCTTGTGGCTAGCATTCTCTCCATGAAAATCGGCCGTGAAACTTGATAAAGTGACACGGCCTGGTTCTTGCGCATATCTTTTGGCTTTCTCGATCTTCCCGATAAGGCTTGATCTCATCCAGATACCCTCCTAGTTCATTTTTACACTTGCTCCCACTTCAGTCAACCGTGTGCCAACCTTGAATGGTCTCAGCTAAAGTATATAACAGGGCTTAGAAAAAGTCTATTAAACTCTGGAAAGCTCAAGGGCTGGGATACCTCGATATCGGCTTGCTTTAGGCCTGTATCTTGTTCTCCCCTGAATCCTCCAACCTCGTTGGTTTCTCGCTGCCCACAAGTACTAAGTTCACAAACCTGCTACCAAACTTTGGTCACGTGTAGGACTAATTTCCCGCCCAAAGAGGACTTCTGGGTGATTCACAAACACCTCGAGCGGTTTTAGCATTGGATAAGCGTGAAGAGCCATGGAACGCCTAGCTAGCAGAGCGCTTAATCAAGTTTTAGTTCGGGGAGGTAACAAATGAAGCAGACGTGGAAGGCTACGTCCATCATAATCGCTGTCAGTCTCCTGATTAGTTTGGCAGGCTTTGCCTCGCCACTATTCGCCGATGATAGCCAAGAGGAAAGTTTTGCCTCTGACCGTCTTATAGTCCAGTTCGAGCTTGGCATGAGCGGGAGCGATATGGCCCAAGTGCATCAGCAGTTGGGAGGCGAACTCGAGGCCAGCATTCCCGAACTTGGCGTCCAAGTAGTCAGTGTCCCTCACCACGAGAGGTTCTCTAAATCCCAGGCCTATCGCTCCCATAGTAAAGTGCGTTGTGTTGAGCCTGATTACGTGGCGGGAGTTGTGGACGTTCCCAATGACCCCTATTTCGATAACGATCACCAGTGGGGTATGTTCAAAGTCAAAGCTGCCGAGGCCTGGGATATAACCCACGGCAGCTCCAATATCTGCGTCGCTATTCTGGATACCGGCATTGACAGCAGCCACCCCGATCTAGGAGCTAAGGTATTAGCTAAGAAGAACTTCAGCAGTAGTAGTACGGCGGAGCCAGTTAATGATCACGGTACCCATGTTGCTGGCATTGCTGCTGCCATAACCGATAATGGCGTCGGCGTTGCCGGTTTGGGCTATAACTCAAGCCTTATGAATGTGAAAGTGCTGGACGATGATGGCACCGGCTACTACTCCTGGATCGCCCAGGGCATTGTCTGGGCTACAGATAACGGAGCTGATGTAATCAATCTCAGCCTGGGTGGAAGCAGTTTTTCCTCAACACTGGAGCAGGCGGTGGACTACGCCTGGAATCACGGCGTGGTGGTGGTAGCCGCCGCTGGCAATGATGGAAGCTCCGGCCATATCTACCCTGCCTACTACGATAACTGCATAGCAGTTGCCGCCACCGATGCAAGTGACAACCTGGCTTCGTGGTCCAATTATGGCAGTTGGGTAGACGTCGCCGCTCCTGGATCAGCTTATTCTACCAAGACCGATGGTCAATATGGCTACATGGCTGGCACATCCATGGCTTCTCCGCATGTCGCTGGCCTGGCTGGTCTGGTCTTCCCCGTTGCCAGCGACAGCAATGGCAATGGTCGGCTTAACGACGAAGTAAGGTCGAGGATAGAAGATGGCTCCGATGATGTCGGCATAAATGTAGCCCATGGGCGCATCAATGCCTACGGGGCAGTGCAAGGCTCATCATCACCACCCTCACCACCATCAGCTGGCCAGATCTCAGGAACCGTCACGGATGCCGATACCAGAGAAGCCATAAGCGGAGCCACAGTCAACAATGGCACAACGTCAGCCGCCACAAATTCAAATGGGAGCTACACCATCTCGAATGTCCCCCAGGGGAGCTATAGCATCACTGCCTCAGCCAATGGGTATCAAAGCTCTTCCAGGACAATAACTGTATCATCAGGACAAACATCTATCGCGAACTTCTCCCTGACCAGGGAAGCATCAGCAACTGACAGCATGTGGGCCGAGAGCATAACGTTTAGCCCCACCGGCTCAGAGCTACAAATCAAGGTGAAGGTGGTAAATTCTGAGCCGGTAAGAGGGGCAAGGGTCAGGCTGAACCTGAAGCAGGATGGAAGGTCAATCTATAATGGCTATGGCAGCACCAATTCCGCCGGTGAAGCGAGCTACCGCTGGCGGCGGGCTACCGGAGGAGAGTACCTGGCCACAATCACCTACCTCAGGCACAGCCAGTACACCTGGGATGAAAGCCAGGGGGTAACCTCGGCCAGCTATACTCTTGGTAGCGAGTCACCGTCAACTGACAGCATGTGGGCCGAGAGCATAACGTTTAGCCCCACCGGCTCAGAGCTACAAATCAAGGTAAAGGTGGTAAATTCTGAGCCGGTAAGAGGGGCAAGGGTCAGGCTGAATCTGAAGCAGGATGGAAGGACGATCTATAATGGCTATGGCAGCACCAATTCCGCTGGTGAAGCGAGCTACCGCTGGCGGCGGGCCACTGGGGGAGAGTACCTGGCCACAATCACCTACCTCAGGCACAGCCAGTATACCTGGGATGAAAGCCAGGGGGTAACCTCGGCCAGCTATACTCTTGATAGCGAGTCACCATCAGCTAGCACCATGTGGGTCGAGAGCATAGACTTTACCCCCACTAGCTCAGAGCTACAGATCAAGGTAAAGGTGGTAAATTCTGAGCCGGTAAGAAGTGTCAGGGTGAGGCTGAACCTGAAGCAAAATGGAAGGTCAATCTATAATGGCTATGGCAGCACCAATTCCGCTGGTGAAGCGAGCTACCGCTGGCGGCGGGCCACTGGGGGAGAGTACCTGGCCACAGTGACCTACCTCAGGCACAGCCAGTACACCTGGGATGAAAGCCAGGGGGTAACCTCGGCCAGCTATACCCTTGGTGGCGGGTCACCATCAACTGACAGCATGTGGGCCGAGAGCATAACGTTTAGCCCCACTGGCTCAGAGCTACAAATCAAGGTGAAGGTGGTAAATTCTGAGCCGGTAAGAGGGGCAAGGGTCAGGCTGAACCTGAAGCAAAATGGAAGGTCAATCTATAATGGCTATGGCAGCACCAATTCCGCCGGTGAAGCCAGCTACCGCTGGCGGCGGGCTACCGGAGGAGAGTACCTGGCTACAGTGACCTACCTCAGGCACAGCCAGTACACCTGGGATGAAAGCCAGGGGGTAACCTCGGCCAGCTATACTCTTGGTAGCACACAGGCGGTAGAAGAAACGTGTGACATAGTCTGCGAAACCGCAAGCTTGGAGACCACGAATTCAGTGTGATCCATACTTGACCAGTGGCAAAGTTTATACCCAGAGGGCGGGCAACCCCACCCATCGGTGCAACTCTTGCCTGTTATCATCTCTGAGCCCCCTGGCTTCCCGTCATTCTGAGGGCTGAGACAAAACCTTAATCCAACACTGCCTCTATTTCCCTGTCTGTCACCCAGAGGTCCTCTGTGCCGGCGCAGAATGGTTCTGTCTGAGCCAGGGACACCAGGACAATTAGTACCCTCGTCCCGTGACTCTGGAGGCAACGTGAGGTAAAGTCAAGATAAGCGTATTGACAAACAAATAGCTAGTGGTACAATAGTAATACGACTAAGAATTAGGAATAAAGCGACAGTCTCTAGAAGAGGGTGGTGAAGCGCAACCCACAACCGGTCGCTTGGGTTGCACTAGCTAGTAGCGAGACCGACTTTCGGGTCGGTTTTGTGTTTCTGACTGGGCGGGCAAACCGCCAAGAGAGACGAAGATGAGAACAGAGAAAAGGCTGATAATATCAATAACAGCTCTCGTGCTTGTGGCGGCGATGGCATTTCCCGCTTTGAGTACCATCCCGGCTCAGGCGGCACCCACAACTTTGACACGAATGCCTACCGCGAACGGTGATGTTAGTGGCACTTGGAATATCGGTCCAAGGTGGGATACTGAGAGCAGTCTGACAGGCTGGGGTCTGAGCAACATTTCCTTTGTTGGTGACGATGGTGACAGCTCAACATCTGATAGCACCGCCACCATAGTGCTTGACCCAGGAGAATCAGTCACCCTTACCTTCACTAATACCCAGGTCACGCCGCAAGCTCCCGAAATCAGCTTGACCAAGACGGCCACGGACGGAGCGGCAAATGAGATTGCCGAAACTTGTGTGGGTGACACCATCGTTTACCTGTTCGAGGTGGAGAACACGGGCAGCGTTGATCTCATTAATGTAACCCTGACCGACGATACAGGCATCTGCGATGGGGCCATTTCTGGGCCCACGGGCGACGGTGGGGACGGGAAACTCAATCCAGGTGAGACCTGGACATACACCTGCAGCCACTTGGTGACGGATGACGACCCCGACCCACTGGAAAACACCGCCACTGTTTCGGGCCAAGATGAGCAAGGCGTGCCAGCCGAGGACAGCGATACGGCCATTGTGGATATCCTGAATTGCTTGATCGGCGATACGGTCTTCTACGATAACAATGGCAACGGCATGCAGGATGTGGGCGAGGCCGGGATATCAGGCGTTCAACTCAACCTCTACCGAGATGACGGCAACGACGAGTTCAATCCCAGCGGCGGAACTGACGAGCTGGTGGATTCGGATACTAGCCACGGCAGTGGCTACTATGAGTTTACAGGCCTGGATTGCGTGGAGATGTACTGGATAGATGTGGTGGATAGCAGTTTACCCTCCGGCCTTACCCTGACTGCTGGCAGCGATCCTTGCGGTCTGATAGGCTTCTATCCCGAGGCGGAGATCCAGGTGCTGGGCTACGATGATGTTGACTTTGGCTATCAGCCAGCACAACTGCCACCCACCTCTGTGGGTGGTGAGGCTTACCCCGTGAACAAGCTGGCTATTCTGGTGCCCTGGATCGCTTTGTTTGCTGCCGTTATGATTGCGGCTGAGACAATGCCGAGGCGGCGCAGGGCTCGGAGGTAAGTTCAGTCTAGCAACGTTAAAGCCGGCAAGCCCTCTTGGGCTTGCCCCCTCTTTGAATGCGAGCGCCCTGACCAGCTTGATTAGCACTAGAGCACTGGGCTTGCTACAATTTCGTAAGGGAAGTGCAACTCAGCGTTGATGAATACAACAATTATTTGGGGAATTTGTAGAATTTGTTTGGCAGGGACACTTCCTTCACATCTATGCCACAAGGCTAACGTTGGCTAAGCTCAAGGCTACGAAGCAAGTTAAAGGAAAGCTCCCCACAAGGCGTTTCCCCTGGTTCGCTTGGTTGGGCATTGCTGCTGTAATTGTTGCCATTGTTATCTTTGTTCGCAGCTCTGTGTCGAACAAGCCAACTGGCTCAGGCTACCCCAGCGAGCTCAGGGCAGCTATCGTTGACCAGCTTTATAGCCTCCAGCCAAACGAGGCTTTTGTTAACGAGGTCACCAATCAACTTGAGGACTACGGCTTTGAGGTTGACCTTTATCAGGGTGATGAGGTTACCGTGGACCTCTATGGCCGACTGCCAGACTACGGGCATGAGTTGATTATCTTCCGAGCTCACTCGGGCTTGCTACGTAGCAAGGGGGAGAGAATCGAAAGGACCTGTCTATTCACCAATGAGCCATACAGCGAGATGAAGCATGTTGCTGAGCAGCTAAGCGACCAACTAGCGAAGGCAAGGATTGATGAATATCACGCCTGGGTTTTCGGGATAGGAGACGAGTTCGTTACCCAGAGCATGGAAGGGCAGTTTGATGATACGGTTATCATAATGATGGGCTGTTCTTGTCTCTATCTTGAGGATTTAGCTGAGGCTTTCATTAATAAGGGTGCTTCAGCTTATCTGGCCTGGGTTGCTACTGTAGACTTAGACTACGTTGACGGCGCTGCACTGAATCTAGTGGAAAACCTGTGCAGTAAGGAACTTACCGTAAGAAAGGCAGTAGCTGAAACCATGGCAGAAAATGGGCCTGACCCACATTACGGGGCGGTGCTCGAATACTATCCGGCAAGTAGTGGCAGCCACACAATTGCAGAGCTAGTCTCGTCCAAGTAGATAGGTGACAGCAACCAACGAATACATTGACTGTCAATTTGCCGATGATTCATGTAGACTTAAGTCCTAGGACTTAAGTCATGACAAGGCTTAGATTGGCAGTCGCTGGAGCAAATTTAAGGAAAGGCATTCTGCTCGGCACTGCTTTTGTTGGTCTAAATATCCTCGATGCTCAGCTAACGGGAACTGCTCTAGCACTTGGATCTAGCGAGTTGAACCCCGTTGCCGCCGCAGGATTTGGCAGCAGCATGCTGCTTAAGGGGTTGATTTCCTTTGCAATAGTCGTAGCTCTTGTTTTGCTTAAGCGGGGCAGATTGTTGAAGCCCTTGGGTCTCGGGATGCTCGTTGTTGTGCTGTGGAATGGTTTCGCCATCTGGTCATGGATGTCCTAGAAGCCTCGCAGCACAAGTGATTTCCTCTCAGCTAAGAGTCCTGGAGGAATGGGACTTTTCTCCCAGAAAATGGAGGTAAAGTAAACATAATGCTATTGACATAAGCAAGTAGGGTGGTACAATGGCATTGATACGGAAGTCGGGGAGGTTGCTGCGGGGGGGGGGGGATGAAGCAGAGTCCATCGCTGGGCGCCCGGGTTCTGTCGACCCAATGGCGAAACCGACCCTCAAAGGTTAGTTTCTCCTGTAGCGTGCTAGAATGAAGGCTCTAGTCATTGGTGGCTCGGAAGAGTCAATAGAAACCATCTCACTCATCTTGAAGGTAAGATGGCGAGACTTGGTGGTGCTGCATGTCGCTGAATCAGGCGAAGCCCTGGAGCTAGCACGCAGCGAGCAGCCGGACATCGTCATGCTTCACCTTGACTCAGCAAGCCCCGGCTGCTTTGACCTGATAAGCCAGATACGCAGGTTTTCCAACTTGCCCGTCATTGTTCTTAGCGACATTGGTAATGTTGTAGACAAGGTAAGGGCTTTGGAAATAGGCGCCGATGACTGGATTAGCCGTGACTGCATGCCTATGGAATTCATAGCCAAGGTCAACGCTATCCTTCGCCGTTCTTACCCTCACAGCAATAACCACCTCTCCAGTTTCTTCAACGGCAGGCTAAGCATAAACTATGCCGCCCATGAGGTTTGCATGCTGGGAAAACGGGTGAACCTGACCCCCACCGAGTACAAGATTCTTTACCAGTTAGTAAGACACGAAGGAAGTGTAGTCAGTTGTACCGACCTGCTCCGCAGTGTCTGGGGAGCAGACTATGAAGCTGACCCTGAATTTGTCAAAAAGTATATCTACCGCCTGCGCTGCAAACTGGAAGAAGACCCTGCTAAGCCCCAACTCATAGTCACTGAAAGAGGGGCGGGCTACCTCTATTCCACATCGCGTTACCACCCCAATTAGAGACGTTTTTCCACCACATAGGCACGTTTTTCCACCACATAGCCACTGATTTTTTCTCCGCGTAGAGCTAAGCTGTGTTTTGGATGAGGACCAAAATGCAGAATATCCTGATCATCCACCCTGACGTGGCAGTAAGAGACAGAGTGCGTTTTCTATTACAGCACTCAGGCTTTGGAGTGGTAGGCACTACAGGGGCCCAGGAGGCTATGAATGAGCTGGGAAAAGGCTGTCCTGACCTGATAGTCATGGCCGAGCAGAGCTGCACATTCAATGGAGATGAGCTTTGTGTGCGCATTCGGGAGCTGTGCCAGGCCCCGATCATCGTGCTAGGCCAGTATGCCGAAGAGGCAGGCGGAATTGGCTTTCTGGAAATGGGGGCTGATGCTTATCTGGCCTCCCCGTTAAACATGAGGGAATTACTGGCCAGAGTCCGTTCCCTGCTCCGCCGCTATGCAGAGGAGAGACAGGGTGCGTCTCACGGGACATGAAAGGGAGTAGCTTTTTCACAGACATGTCATGAGCAGACAGATTCTTGAAGACGGAGGTAAAGTCAACAGACGGAATTAGCCTAATTTAGTTTGCCGTACAGGGACAGTAGAGGGGGCTAGGAAGCGGGGCGTGTAACTGGTCGCTGGCGTTTTGCTGAGCCAATAGCGAAACCGACCTCAAAGGTCGATTTCGCTATTTGTATTTTGATTCGGGTGGCAAACAGAATGGGACCGGAAAGGCTAGCTACAATGATGTTACACCTTATCCAAATCTTGTTTGCTCAAACCGAGGTCACGCAGCGTAGGGGAGTCCCTTGTGGGCTCCCACAGATGGGGAGGGGACAAGCCCCTCCCCTACGAAAGGCGTGGGATCGTGGCAAAAGAGCGATTCTCAGGATTCCACCAGATTTCATGAGATCCTGGAGCTTGCCGAACAAATTGGCAGCCCAAGCTGTGAAGCTTTTTGACCAATACGCGATAAGTCGTACTGGCACGAGGAGGTCGGCATGAAAAGGCGGCTCAGCAGCCTGCAATGTCTCGGGAAGCGGCACTCCGTCGTCCAAGCGTTGAATCTCAATAGGAAGAATATATCTTGCCATTCTGCCAATATCGTAGCAGAGAATGGCTACAAGTCTAATTTTGACTATTACCCATGCCGACATGCCCTTGGGCCTACAAATCACTTCCCCTCTCCCTTGATGGGAGAGGATAAAGAGCCTGTCCTGAGTTTATCGAAGGACGAGGCTGACAATTGGGCCGGTCGATCAAGGGCCATCGGGCTCCCACTAAACTTTCCTCTGCCTCGAAGGGAGTTCCCTCTCCACTTGATGGAGAGGGTTAGGGTGAGGTTAAGGTGACGGTGACGGTGAAACAATGAACTTTACTGAGATGCGAGCCAGGGTCAGGCAGGCACTCAAAGGCGAGGAGAGCCAGGACTGCCGCTGGGCTGACGACGAGGTTGACGGAGCCATCGAGAGGGCAGTCAGGGAGTTCTCCCTCCGCTATCCCGTGCCGCAGCAGACTGATGTCCCCACCACCAGGGACTCAAACGAGATAGACATCTCCAGCCTTGAGAAGCTGGTCAAGGTCTACTCCGTGGAGTTTCTCCTCGGACAGAAGCCACCACGTTACCAGGAGTTCGCCGTCTGGCAGTCAACCATTCACATGGAGGACTCAGGCAGCGGCGATGACGCCAGAATCAGGTGGGGCCGGCTCCATACCCTGGACGCCAAATCCTCCACCATTCCCGAGCAGCTCGACGAGCTCATCGTCTTGGGCGCCACCGGCTACCTGGCCACTATCGCTGGCGGGCAGGCTGTCAACTTCCTTAACTGGGGCCGGGCCAGACTCGCCCGCTATGAGCAAAAGCTCAGGTCCATCGCCGTGGATAACCCCATGGTCAGCAGGGAGGTCTAAACCGATGACCAATGTCCATCCCTCAATATCTCGTCTCGCTCGAAGAGAGTCCCCTTTGCACTTGATGGAGAGGGTTAGGGTGAGGTTAAGGTGACCGTGAGCCCGGTAAGGCACACCTTAAATCAAAGACGAGGTGGAACGAAGCGTATATTAGGTCGCTATGCCCGAGGTCGAGGGGCGATAAGGCGATCTTAGAAGAAAGGAGGGATTTAAATGAGCAAAACAAAATGGTATCAAAAGCCAGTTTATCTCCTAGTTGCCCTGGCATTGGTGCTGGGCTTCAGTCTGGTGACGGCAACCCCGACGGCGGCGGCGGCGGCAGATAGTACGTTTACCTTTCCCGGCGGAAGCCTGACTACTACCAATACTGATAGCTGGGGCGGCTACAATAGCCACAGTTATGGAGCACATTTCAATGTCGATGCTGGACCACTGACAATCGAGTATCTCGGGGTCAACGCTTACCCAATTAATTACACGGGTGACTTCGGCTGGCCTCCCGACTCTACAGACACAGGAGCATCCGTGATTGTGGGAGTGGGAAATGGAATAGACATCGCCCAATATAGCTTCAAGTCGAATATGAGTGGCAAGAAACCTCGGGGAACAGACCCAGAGACTTATGGTAAAGGTAGTTGGGATCATCAAGATATTGGACAGTGGAATGATGATGGCTACCGCTCTTACCTGTTCCAGGGTCAGTTTACCGACAACTGGGTTGAAACAGTTGGTAATAGCCAATACAACGCTGAGAAACATGGTGGCCCTACCGGAAACGACCCCGATTATGACACCTTCGACTTCAAGTTCTATGTGGAGAAGGTTGCCCTAAACACCTATGAGGTAACGGGCTGGCACAATCTATGGAAGTCCTCGGCCATTGATGAAGGCTGCTATTGGGATTGGAACTACGCCAAGAATGCCCACGATGCAGCTAAACGCGGTTACCTCAAGTGCTTCGAAGGAACTTGGACCGCGGATGGCGGGCTTGACCTGAGCGACGTACAAGTGTTCCTAGCAATCCAGAACTGGCAGGGAACACAGCCAGAGCTTCATACGTTTGACTGGGATAGTGTAGTAGTGACTGGGACTGTCATTCCGCCAGATGAGGTTTGGGTGGATGGGACGTGGACAGGTCTCAATCCTGGCGATCCGGCAGATGGTCACATTTTTGGCTATGATGCCTTTGCCACTATTCAGGATGGCATTGACAACGTGGTCGGCAGCACAGTCCATGTGGCGGCGGGTACGTATGATTCAAGCTCTGAGACATTCCCCATTGTCATTAACAAGTCGCTGACTTTGCTCGGAGCCCAAGCAGATGTGGACCCGAGACCAAGCGAGGGAGGTAGAACTGGCGGTGAGTCAATTATCGATGCAGATGAAACCAGTTCCGCCGTCATACAAATTTCAGCCGGTGATGTAGAGATTAATGGTTTGACAATCACCGGTGGAATGGGTGATATGGTCGAAGAGAGTGGTTCTGCTGATAACCTTCTCTTCCGCTATAACATTCTCTACGACGATCTTACAACAGCAGGCGATGAGGCAATTCAGATCAAGAATTCCGACAGTGTTGTGATGGAGTACAACTATGCTTACAACATCTGTCAGGATGCTTTCAACCTGTCTGATTCGACCAATGGAGCGATTAGGTATAACGAGGCGCACGACATTCACAGTGAGAATGCGGCTATTTACTGCTACGGCTCCACAGGGCTCGAGATTACAGGTAACCTTGTCTACAATGTCCCTAATAACGACGGCATTAAACTGGGAGACAAAAATGGGGCTGATGCGAGCAAGACAGGTGGACTAATCAAGGATAACATTGTGCACGGCACTCGTCAAGACGGAATCTCGGTCTACATGAGTGGCGTTACTGTCGAGGGAAACGAGGTCTACAATAGCTCCAGTGAAAATGGCGCCATCTATTTGGCTTTCGCTATCAGTGACATCACAATTCGAAATAACAGCGTGCATGACAATGAGTTGACGCCATCAGTGAAGTCTCACGTGGGAGGAATTGGGATTGAATCGCCTGTTGATGCTGCAAGTGTTCACATAAATAACAATAACATTTACAAGAACACCCCATATGGAGTTAACAATGCTGCTTCTTGTGTTGTTGATGCCACCAGCAACTGGTGGGGTCATGCCAGCGGGCCACATGACCCGGATGGTACTAATGAGGTTCCCCCTTGCACTGCTGACCCCGCTACCGAGATGAACGCTGATGGCACTGGCGATAAGGTCAGCGACAATGTGGATTACTGCCCCTGGCTGACGGCGCCTTACCGGCCAACTATGCCTATGGCCAGCTTCGTCATCGACCATGCCAAGATTGATTTCAAGAAGAAAGCAGATGATGACAAGGTTCGCGTGCAGGGGAAGCTTGAACTTGGCGCTAATAGCAATGGTGTAGAAGTCTCTGAGGATGTCACTGTCACGGAGGGACCGCTTTCTGAGACTATCACCATGGTGGAGAAGGGAAAGAAAGGCGAAAAGTGGGAGTATAAGCGTCCCAAAGGTGGCGAGGGCAACATCAAGCACATGACTATCGACTGGAAGAACGGTAAGTTTGACATCCGCATGGACAAGGCAGACCTCACTGAGCTGACCGATCCGGAGGTAACCATCAGCATCCAGATTGGAGATGATCTTGGTGAGGAAACCATCATGATGAGGGTGAAGAAGCACCACTGGGATTACAAGGCAAAGTGATTAGCAGTTCTGTCTAGAAGAAGTAAGGAAAAACAGGAGGTGCTAAGTTGCCCCATCCGACTGAGTTTTGGCATCATCTTCCGTCTGCACGGTAGAGGTGGAATAACGGGATAGTGAAGGAGGGCTAATGGAACGCCCTCCTTTACTGCTGAGCAAGGCAAGCATAGCTACTGCATTGTCTATGGCGCCGTAAGATATCAACACATCATTCAGCCTCAAGATAACGAAGCTGAACCAGGCTAGCTCGCATTTTGTCTTTGCTCCCGCCGCGGGGCTGAGGGCTAAACGCTAAGGTTAGCAATTACAGGGAGGGCAAGCCACCAACAAGGCTCGCCCTCCTTTCGTAAGGTGAGGCCTAATCCAAATAGCATTAGAGTGTTAGAATTGCTACAATTGCGTTATGGAAATGAAAGCTTAAGGGAGGAGGTCCGTGAATGAATAGAATAACTGCCTATATTGAAAGGGACCCAGAAACAAATTTATATGTCGGTACTGTCCCTGGAATTCCTGGAGCCCACACCCAAGCAGAGAGCCTTGATGAACTTCAAACAAATTTGAAAGAGGTGCTTGAACTGTGCCTGGAAGAAATGGACCCTGAGGCAAGAAGGCATTTACCTGAGTTTGCCGGTATCCAGCAAATCGAGGTGTTGGTTTGACTAAGCTTCCTCTCGTCGATGCCGAGAGGATGGAGAAGTTGCTGTTTCTTTTGGGATTTAACAAGGTGCGGCAAAAGGGAAGCCACGCTTATTACCACCACCCGGATGGAAGAAGTACCACTATCCCTCATCACCGCGGAAGAGTTTTAGCTCGCCCCTTGATAAGAGAGCTTCTGAGGGAAGTGGAACTCAGCCTTGACGAATACAACGATCTTTTGACGAAACTGTGAAATTTGCCTGGCAGACTATCGCCGTGGGGATTGTTCTTGGGAGTTGTGGCATCGTGTCCCACCTGCGTGGCAGAGACGGAATAACGGGATGATAAAGGAGGGCTAATGGAACGCCCTCCTTTACTGTTGAGCGAGGAAGACATATTTATTGTATCGTTGATGGTGCCGTAAGATATCAACACATCATTCAGCCTCAAGATAACGGAGCTGAACCAGGCTAGCTCCCCGGGCAAGCCAGATTCTTATTTTGTCTTTGCACCCCCTCAACGGCTACAATAGGGGCATGCGCCAGCAAATTGCCGAGGCTCTCAAGCAACATAATGCTGACTATGTCGAGGCCCATTTTGAGGAGAGCGAGAGTACCTACATCAGCTACCGGAATGGTAGACTGGAGGAGGTAAACAGGACTAGCAGCGCTGGTGGCAATGTCCGGGCTCTGGTTAAGGGAGGCTGGGGTTTTGTCAGTTTTGATCACCTTGATGGGCTACGAGATAAGGTAGCTCTGGCAGTAAAAGAGGCGAGATTGGCCAGCGGCGAAGCTGTGAAGTTTGCACCAGGGGAGCCAGCAGTGGATGTCGTGGCCATGGAGGCTAAGAAGGATTCAGCAACCGTGCCGCTGGAGCAAAAGAAACAAGTCCTTGATGAATACAACGATGTTATGTTAAGCACCGACAAAATTCAGACTACAAGGATTGATTACCGCGATGTCAGAAGAAGAGTAGTTTTTGCCAATGCCGAGGGCAGCTACATAGAGCAAAGCAAGCCTGACCTCACCTTGAGGTTGACAGCCATAGCTCGGGAGAGTAATGAAGTCCAGCAAGCAGGGTTGAGCCTGGGCAGCAGGGGGAATTTCACCGCTATAGAGGGTCTGCATGAGCAGGTGAAGGAGATAGCCCAGCGGGCAGCAGCTCTTCTTTCTGCTCCTGAGGCGAAAGGTGGCGAATACACCGTTATTGTGGACCCCGTTTTGGCCGGGGTCTTTGCTCACGAAGCCTTCGGGCACCTCTCCGAGTCGGATTTCGTTTATCAGAATGAGCAGTTACGAAAGATCATGGCTCTAGGTCGAAGATTCGGCGGCAAGCAGTTCAATATCGTTGATGATGCCACTATCCCTGAGTTAAGGGGGAGCTATAAATATGATGATGAGGGAACACCAGGAGCGAAAACGTACCTCATTCATGGGGGCGTTCTGGTGGGCAGGCTTCATTCCAGGGAGACAGCAGCTAAGATGGGTGAGAAACCTACGGGAAATGCGCGTGCCATTAGCTACCGCTTCCCTCCCATAGTTCGCATGACTAACACCTTTATTGAGAGGGGCAATGCCTCTCTCGAGGAAATGCTCAGCGAGGTCAAAGATGGTGTTTATGTTAAGGACTGGTACGGAGGGCAGACCAGCCTGGAGATGTTCACTTTCTCTGCTGGGGAGGCATACATGATTCGCAATGGGAGACTGGCCGAGCTGCTGCGCCCAGTAGTACTAAGTGGCAATGTTTTTGCTACTTTGGACAACATAGACGCCATTGGCAATGACCTGAGTATGAATCAGGGTGGAGGTTGTGGCAAGGGAGGACAATCCCCCTTACCTGTTTCTAACGGCAGCCCGCATATAAGGATTCGTCATTGTCTGATTGGAGGCAGATAAGCGATAAATACCAAATCCTAACTGCGAAATCCTAATCAAATCCCAATGACACAGAATCAAAATTCGAAACAATATGACCTGGAAGAGAGAACATTGCAATTTGCAAAGTCCACTCTTGCTTTTTGCAGGGAGTTGCCAAAAACGGTGATTTGTGGAGAAATTGGGAAGCAATTAATCCGAGCAGCAACCTCTGTCGGAGCAAACTATATAGAGGCAAATGAAGCCCTAGGTAAGAAAGACTTCTTGATGAGAATCAAGATATGCCGGAAAGAGGCCAAAGAGTGTGGATATTGGTTAAAGCTTGTAGAAGTAAATGATCCTGATTCGGGAAAGGAACGAGAGATATTGCTCGCAGAGTCTATAGAATTGATGAAGATATTCGGTTCGATATTAACAAAGAGCCGGTAGGTTTGGATTTAGTTCTTTGAAATTTGATATTGTTTAGGATCTAGATATTGGAATTTAAGATGGAACGTCTTTGGGAGATTATTAGCTCGGCACGGAAGGTAGCTGAGCAAGCTGAAGTTTTCTGGGTGTCCTCTCAGGAAACACCAGTGCACTTCGAAGCTAACAAATTGAAGCAAGTCCAGACCAAGGAGAGCAGCAGCGTTGCCTTGCGAATTATCAAGGAAGGCAAGGTTGGTTTTTCAGCGGCTAGCGGCCCTGGTGGGGCAGGGGAAAGCGGTTCACCTTCGGCTAACCTCTCTCTTCGAGGGGGAGGGGTCTCAAGGGATTTGGTCAGCATGGCTGTGGAAACATCCCTGTTTGGAAATCCAGCCAGGTTTCAATTTCCTTCGTCGAGGAATTATCCTGAGGCGAGCATCTTTGACCCTCGGATAGAAAAGATGACTATGGAAGAAATGATAGAACTGGGCAATGAGCTAATAGCCAAAGTGAGGAGGCATGCCCCTGATATACTCTGTGATGTTGAGGTGACCAAGGGAACAAGCTCAATCCACATAACTAATTCTCAGGGTGGCGAGGCGAGCTATGATAAGAGCTTTTTCGGCCTTGGGCTGGAAGGCGTTCTTATCCAGGATACAGATATGCTTTTTGTTGGTGACAGCGAAAGCTCCTGTCATCTGCTTGATAAGGTCGAACTGGTAGCTGATAGAGTGGTCGGACAGTTGGAGCTGGCTAAAAGGAAAGCCACCGTGTCTACCAAGCCCCTGCCAGTTATCTTCACCCCTCTTGGTGTGGCCAGTGCCTTCTTGAGCCCAATGGCGCTGGCTCTTAACGGCAAGACGGTTCTTGAAGGAGCTTCGCCTTTGAAGGAAAGGTTAGGAGAGCTGGTTTTTGACACAGAGTTCACCTTGTGGGATGATGCTACGTTAGACTATTGTTTGGCGAGTTCTCCTTGCGATGATGAAGGGGTGCCCAGCGAACGGTTGTCGCTGATTGAAAGCGGCGTAGTGTTGCATTTCTTCTACGATCTTCAAACAGCGGCTTCGGCTGGGGTCGAAAGCACAGGCAGTGGCCGCAGATCCAGTGGCACAGGACAAGTAAAGCCGGCGATAAGCTCCCTGGTGATAAAAGAAGGAGATATTCCTTTTCGCAGCATGGTGGAGGATATGAAAGAAGGGCTAATCGTGGAGCAGCTCATAGGGGCAGATCAGGGCAACGTTCTGGGCGGCGACTTCGGTGGCAACGTCTTGTTAGGATATAAGGTAGAAAATGGGGAAATAGCAGGCCGGGTGAAGGATACCATGATTTCCGGGAACATCTATCAAGTTCTTAAGCAGCACCTTGGTATCGGGTGTGAGGCAAGGTGGGTTAATGGAGTTCTGTGGACTCCTTATTTGTATTGTCCCCGGTTATCAGTGTCAGCGAAATAAATGAAGGTGAACAATCATGGCCACGAATAGGAAGCGAGATAACCTCTACAAGCTTTACAGGCAACCACGCCCTAAGAGCTGTGATATGCTGGCTTCTTGGCCGGGCATTGGCGATGTTTCCCTAATAGTAGCAAGGTATTTGAAACGGAAATTGGGAGCAGTGGAGATAGGGGAAATCACCCCGGTCAACTTCTTTGAGCCCGTAGGCGTCATGGTGGAAGACAATGTAGTGGAAAAACCTCGTTTTCCCGAGAGCAAGTTTTATTACTGGCAGGGTAAAAGGGGTGGCAAAGCTTTGGTGTTATTCATTGGCGAGGAGCAGCCTGGCTCCAAAGGATATGAAATGGTTGACTGTGTTTTGGATGTAGCCCGGAAGTTTAGAGTGAACAGGATATATAGTTGTGCTGCGGCTATAACGCGGATTCACTATAGCGAAAAATCAAAGGTGTGGGGGTGTGCTACAAAGCGGGAGTTACTCAGTGAGTTAAGCAAATACGAGGTTGTTCTTAAAGGTGATCTACGCATCGCAGGGTTGAATGGATTAATACTGGGGATGGCTAAGGAACAGGGTATGGAAGGCTTTTGCTTGCTGGGTGAAGTGCCAAGTTATGCTACCCAAATAGCAAATCCCAAAGCTTCGTTGGCTGTTCTTGAAGTGCTAACTGAAATGTTAGGAATTGGGATTGACTTGGCTGAGCTTAGCAGTCTGGCTAGACAATCAGAAGAGGAAATGGAAAGGATAGCTAAGCAGGCTACGGCGGCATTTATTGACCAATTTACTGAACCCATTTGGGAACACGAGGAAGAGGAAGAGGAAGATGAAGATGAAGAGTGATGTGGCCGAAATTGACCAACAGAGCCAGGGGTGTTATCATCGAATCAGATGTCAGCTTTGACCGAGCTTCACCAAGAAATTGCAGATTGTCAAGATTGTGACTTGGCTAAATCTCGTACCAAAGTAGTGCCTGGCGAGGGCCCTGAAGGTGCTGATTTGCTCTTTATCGGCGAGGCGCCAGGGTGGTATGAAGACCAGCAAGGGCGACCCTTTGTGGGGTCAGCGGGGGCATTTCTGGATGAGTTGTTGGCCTCAATTGGCTTATCTCGACAGCAAGTTTACATTGCCAATGTGATTAAGTGCCGCCCTCCGGGGAATCGTGACCCTCTGCCTAGCGAAATAAAGGCTTGCTGTAAGTGGCTCGACCGCCAAGTGGAAATAATTCAACCTAGAATGGTCGTTACTCTGGGCCGTTATTCCCTGGCAAGGTATTTCCCCAATGAGGGCATAGGCAAGACTCATGGAAAAGCACGAAAGATAGGCGATGTAATCTATTATCCTATGTATCATCCCGCTGCCGCCCTTCACCAAGGTAGTCTGCGCAAGACTATCGAGGCCGATATGCTTCGGATACCGGAAGTATTGACTCAAGCTGAAGAAGTGGCTGAGGTCGGTACTGGAGCTCAGCAATTGAACTTGTTTTAGACTCAATTATGTCAACACAGAAGTTAAGGATAGTCCCCTTAGGTGGACTGGGCGAAATCGGCAGAAACATGATGGTCCTGGAATACGCCGATGACATCATTATCATTGATGCTGGGCTGATGTTTCCCAGTGAGGAGATGCTGGGAGTTGACCTGCTCATCCCGGATATCAGTTATCTGCTACAGAAACAGCAAAAGCTGAGAGGCATTATCATTACTCATGGGCATGAGGACCACATTGGTGCCTTGCCTTACATTCTGCCGCGTCTTGATCTTCCTGTTTACGCTACCAGGCTTACCAGAAAGTTAATCTCAATTGAGCTTAAACATCGTGGCATTAAAAGCAAGGCAAACATAAATGTGGTCCACGCTGGCAGCAGGGTGACTTTGGGCAGCTTCACTGTAGAGTTTTTCCCCGTTTGTCATAGTATCCCCGATTCTGTGGGACTGGTTATTCGCACCCCGGCGGGGGTCGTGGTACACAGTGGTGACTTCAAAATTGATTATACTCCTGTGATTGGTGGTCCGACTGACCTCAATCGTTTGGCTCAGTTAGGAACAAAACCGGTTTTGCTTCTCCTTTCCGACTCCACCTATGCCGAGCTTGCTGGATATACCCCTTCTGAGGTGGTGGTAAGCGATACTCTGGACCATATTGTAGCTAGGGCTTCGGGAAGAGTAATCATAACCACATTCTCGTCCCTTATCTCTCGGATTCAGCAGGTGATCGATGTTGCTGTCGAACATAATCGTTCTGTGTTCATCACTGGTCGCAGCATGGAAGAGATCGTGAATGTGGCAGTGGAAGCAGGCTATCTTGTAATTCCCCCCAATGTCCTTTGCCGCTCTGACGAACTGAAGCGTTTGCCGCACAATCGAATAGTCGTGTTAACCACAGGAAGCCAGGGTGAACCTACCTCTGCCCTGGTGCGTATGGCTAATCGAGACCATAATCAAATTCAAATCGTCCCTGGTGACACAGTAGTGATGTCGGCCACTCCAATTCCCGGCAACGAAGCGCTGGTTAACAAGACGATAGATAGCCTGTTCCGACAGGGGGCTGATGTAATCTACGGCAAAGTATCTCAAGTTCACGTTCATGGGCATGGCAGTCAGGAGGAGCTGAAGCTTCTATTCAGTCTAGTTAAGCCTAAATTCTTCATCCCTGTTCATGGTGAGTATCGCCACTTGAGAGTGCATGGCAAACTGGCTGAGAGTCTGGGTATGCCGAAAGATAACATCTTTGTTCTTGAGGACGGCGACATACTTGAGTTGGGGCAGGAAGGAGGGAGCGTCGTTGGCAGAATTCCGGTAGGCGATGTCTATGTAAATGGCCTGTTCACTGGTGAGCTGGATAGCGCTGTGCTTCGTGACCGCAAATTGCTGTCAAGAGACGGGGTTGTTGTGGTCACGCTGGCTATTGATAGCAGCAAGGGCAAATTGGTGGGCAAACCTCATATTGAAACGCGCGGTTTTATTGAAGCCGATGAGAATAAGGCATTGATGGAGAAGAGTCAAGATGTGGTAGTAGCTGCTCTAAATGGCGATGGGAAGCGCCTGATTGAGCGAAGTCTCGTTGAGGCCAAGGTGAGAAACTCATTGATGAAATTCCTCTATGAGCAGACTCATCGCCGCCCGGTTATTATTTCCGTGGCTGTGGGAGCAGGTAAGCCCTCAACGGAGAAACATGCCTAAGGCAAAACGCAAGAGTGCACCCAAGCCGAAGCGGAAGAAGTTGAAAAGCCAGCCAGCAGAGCGGGGTCGCCTTTTTGCTTCACCGGTGCTGAGAAGGCTTATATTGGTTGTAGTTGTCCTGGTATTGCTGTACTTGTTTGTGCCCAGCCTGATCAAGTTAGGGAGTGCTGCCTGGCAAGGGTCTGTTGAACTGTTTGGAGCTGGTTTAGTCATATTGGCTGCCGCTCTGGGTGTATTGGTCTGGGTGATATGGCAAGGCTTTTCCGTCTTGGGAAAGCACTGGAACTGGTTTCTGGGAGGGGCTATCCTAGCTTTAGCCTTGTGGGGAATGTTTTCCTTTGTCTCCCCTGGAGGAGGCACTCCACAGCAAGTTAGTCTAGGAGGCAAGTTTGGTCAAAGCATAATAGGTGCTTCTGACCTCATAGGAGGTCTCAGATTAGCCGGGCTTGTTCTTTTAGGTATCGTTGTTATAGTTCCACGCAGGTTGTGGCGCGGCCTGAAGAGTGTTTCTAAGGGTGGCCGACGGCCTGTTGCCAAACCGGCACAACCGCGTCCCAAAGTTGTCCCGGCTATAGACGAACCTGTCTCCGGTGAAGCAGACCATGCGGTTGCCAGGGTGGAAGCAAGACCTGTAGTAACCTCTCCATCCCGAGCCACTGCCAGCGAACTGTGGCGGTCTCAGCGTGAGCCAATTCTCACTCCCAGCGGTTGGCAGCTCCCACCCATTGATGTCTTAGATAAGCCAATTGAGGTGGAGCTGAACAAAGACGACGTAGACAAGCGCGCCCAGCTTATCGAAGAAGCATTGAACAGTTATGGTGTAGAAGCTGGCGTGGTGGAGATAAACATGGGCCCTACTGTGACGCAATTCGGTGTTGAGCCGGGCTGGGATCGGAAATATAAGAAAATCACTGAGAGGGGACAGGAGCGACAGGAAGAGGTCTCTAGAACCAGGATTAGGGTGGACCGGATTACTTCTCTAGGCAATGATTTAGCTTTGGCCTTGGCTGCTCCAAGCATTAGAATTGAAGCCCCCGTGCCTGGGAAATCAATGGTGGGCATCGAGGTTCCTAATACTACTTTTGGCTCAGTTGCCCTTCGCAGTGTGATAGAAACCACCGTTTTCCAAAAGATTAAGGCCAGGTCGCGGCTGGCCAGCGCTCTGGGTAAGGGTGCTGGTGGTGAGGCAGTGGCCGCTGATCTAGCCAAGATGCCTCATTTGCTTATTGCCGGGGCTACTGGGAGCGGCAAGACTGTTTGTCTGGATTCTATCATTTGTTGTTTGCTGGTACACAACAGCCCCGATGATATTCGGTTCATTATGGTTGACCCTAAAAGGGTGGAGTTGGTGGTGTTTAATGGGCTGCCTCACTTAGCTGCTCCAGTGGTTGTGGATACTGATAAAGCCATAAACGCCCTGAGATGGCTCAGTCAGGAGATGGACAGGCGATATCGCAAGTTTGCTGAAGCGGGAGTGCGCAACATTGAGGGTTATAATAAGGACCGCTCCCCTGGTGAGGTGTTGCCCTATTTGGTGCTTGTCATTGATGAGCTGGCCGATTTAATGATGGTGGCCTTTGATGAGGTGGAACATGCCCTCTGTCGGCTGGCTCAGTTGGCTCGGGCTACTGGCATTCATCTTATCGTAGCGACCCAGCGCCCTTCAGTAGACGTGGTTACCGGACTTATCAAGGCTAATTTCCCTACTCGCATCAGCTTTGCGGTTACCTCCCAGGTGGATTCGCGGACTATCCTCGACACGGTTGGTGCTGAGAAATTGCTGGGGAGAGGTGATATGCTTTACATGCCGAGCGAAGCCAGCAGGCCAAAGCGTCTTCAGGGAAGCTTTGTCGCCGATGCTGAGATTGAAAGATTGGTGCACTTCTGGGGAGAGCAACGTAAGCCCGAGGTGGGTCTGGTCAACTTTGATGAGGTAGCCGAGCCTGCCAGCTTAAGTCAAAAGATAGCTACAGCCCCAGATCCTCTTCTGGAAGAGGCGAAACGCCTGACACAGGAGCATAAACATATATCTACTTCATTTTTGCAGCGACGATTACGTATTGGCTATCCCAGGGCCGCTCGGCTTATGGAAATGCTGGAACAGGAAGGCTTGGCAGAAACATCTCCTCACCCCAAGGAGGAAGATTAAGCCCCCAACTTATCTAGCTTCAGGGCATTAGCCATAGCTAGAGGCATGATCTCTGGAGCCGCGAAGCGACCTAGGCCACCGCTAAGACAAGCTCGTTCTGAGAACTCAGTCACTGAGTCAAAGCGACACCATTTAGACCTCAGCATGAAGGGAACTGGATGCCAGCTATGCATGGCCAAAGTTGCCGGGGTAGAATGGTCTCCAGTGACAATGAGAACATCTGGCTCCAAGTTGAGCAGGTCAGCGAGAGCGGCGTCAACCTCCTCAATGGCGTGAACTTTGGCCTCGAAGTCGCCATCCTCTCCCCTGGAGTCGGTGGTTTTGAAATGGATGAAGAAGAAATCGTAGTCATCATAGTGCTGGCGCAAGCTCCTTAGCTGGTCTGTCATATTGTCGCCTGCTGGCAGTAACTGCATTCCCACCAGCTTGGCCAAGCCACGGTACATAGGGTATATGGCGATGGCAGCCGGTTTCAGCTTGTAGATTTCAGGCATCGATGGAATATCTGGGTGTTGAGAGAAACCTCGCAGCAGCACCATATTGGCCGGAGCTCTATCTTGCAGCAAGGCTTTGGCTCTGGACACAAACTCGTTGACCAGCTCTGCCGTTCTCTGTGCTGGAGGTGATAGAGCATCTACTTTTTCTGGAGCCAGCCCTGCTTGCTGAGGGTCGGAATCTGTTAGTTCGGCTGATAAGGCTTCCCCTCGCAGGATAAGGACGAATCTGTGTTCCTTTACTGGCCTGACCACGATTTCGGCTCCGCTGATAGCAACCTCTGCATTTAGTAACTGACATAATACAGTATTTGTCTCTGTGCTGATCCGCCCTGCTCTTCTATCAGTAATGACTCCATTGTCATCAATAGTGCAGAAGTTGCCTCTGGCGGCGATATCTGCTGGGTTCAGCTCCAGGTCTATTCCTAAGGCGGCCACAATTCCACGTCCAACCGCATATTTGATGGGGTCATAACCAAAGATGGCCAGATGTCCTGGCGCGCTCCCTGGCGTGATTCCTGGGCTTATGGGGTCTATGAGGCCGCAAATCGACTCTCTAGCTACGCGGTCTAGATTTGGCTTGTTAGCTGACTCCAGCTCTGTCTTGCCAGTCTGTGGGTGAGGCAATCCGCCTACGCCGTCAATTACCAAAAGCACTATCTTGGATGGTGATGTGTGGGACAGCTTCTTTAGATGTTCAAAGCCAATCATTATGTTCGCTATTTTACTTCCTAGGTTCATGGTTTGACAAGCCACGCCGCTGACACGTAGCATAGGAGCTTGGTGATGCCACGAAACAAAGAACAAAGGCTTGTATTGGGAGTAGACCTCGGTGGCACAAAGATCGCCACTGCTCTGGCTACTGCCGAGGGTGAAATCCTCACTCGGGGATATTGCCCTACTCTGGGTGAGGCTGGGTCTCAGGACATAATAGGCAGCATACTCAGGACTATTGAGGAGACTATGTCTTTGGGCGAAGTCTGTTTCTCCCAGCTATTAGGCATAGGCATTGCTGCTGCTGGTATCATAGATTCCGACAAGGGCATGATTATTAGCTCCCCCAACATTCCTAACCTGCGTGCAGTGCCATTGAAACACGCGGTCGAACAGAGGTTTGGCATCCCTACCTATGTGGGCAATGATGCCACCTTGGCTGCCTTGGGAGAGTGGTACTTTGGACTAAAGAAAAGTGTCCCTAACCTTATCTATATCACCGTCAGCACTGGCATTGGAGGAGGCATTATTGCCAACGGCAAGCTGTACACTGGGGCTTGTGGCATTGCTGGCGAGATTGGCCATATGACCATAGATGTGAATGGGCCACAATGCAACTGTGGGAATATCGGTTGCTGGGAAGCTCTGGCTTCAGGCACTGCCTTGGCCAGAGAAGCAATAAGGGAAATTGGGAAAGGTGCCAATACATCCATTGCTGAAATCGTAGGTGGCGATTTGAGCAGGATTGATGCCAAAGTTGTCTTCCAAGCAGCCGAGGGAGGAGATGAATTAGGTAAGAAGCTAATCTCTCGCTTGGCCTATTACTTTGGGGTAGGCTTGGCTAATTTAGTCAACATTTTTGCCCCTGAGCTGATTCTGATAGGCGGCGGTGTAGCCAAGATGGGTGATTTGCTGCTCCAGCCAGCAATAGACCTAGTTAAGGAAAGAGCCTACGTCGCCTTAGCGTATGATGTTGAAATAAAGCCAGCTTTGCTGGGAGACGACTCCGGTGTACTGGGCGCAGTAGCTTTTGTTCTTGGGCATTCAGGACAAATGTAATGCGCTTCTTTGCAGACGAGTAGTCCGTCTTATTTCGGAGCTATTGAGCAATTACCTGTTTTCGTGGTACAATATGGCAACTGAGCGATAGGAGGTAATAGTCATGCCTATTGTACATGGCAGTCTAGGTCTGATTGTAGGAATAGCTAGCCTGATTTTCGGTATCATAGTGATGCTGTTCCCGAGAATCCTCAACTATCTAGTGGGTATTTATCTTATTATAGTCGGCCTAATAGCAATCATTGCTTACGCTACCTAGAGCCAGAGCAGCAAGGCATCGCGCTTTGCGTGTCGCATGAGCGGGTTACTCGAGAACAGCAGTAGTAAGCTTGTTCATCCTGTCCCAGTCTACATCTAAACCTAGGCCAGGCTTCTGAGGTATGCTCACGTATCCGTCGGCATCAAGAGTAATGGTATCCTTCATCGCTGTGTCCATGATACCTTCAGGTACGGGCATCTCAAAGAATTCGCCATTGCTGATTGCGCCCATCAGTTGAAGATTAGCTGCCTGAACCAGGGGGAAGCCAAAGCAGTGTGCTTCGAAGTTGCGCCCGAAGCCCTCAGCCAGGGTGGCTAGTTTCTTGGCCCAGGTTATTCCCTGGCGGCCAGCATCAGCACGCACTAGGTCGAAAGCACCTCGGGATATGTAGTCGGCGTAATTGCCAAGGCTAAGGCGCAGCGAATCAACACCGAGAATCGGTACATCAAGGTTGCGACACAGCTCAATGTAGCCCTCAACATCAGCCTCCGGTATCGGTTCCTGGTACCAATAGAAGTTCAACTCATCGAGGACTCTGCCCACTCTAAGGGCAGTACGCCGGTCGTATAGACCTAGGGGATCAAGCATCAGGTCGATATCATCGCCAACCGCTTTGCGGACTGCCCGGCATAACTCGATGTCGCGGTCTGGTTCGCCCCAGGGATGGAGTTTCATAGCGGTGAAGCCTTGCTGCTTCAAGGACTCTGTTGACTTCAGATAGGCGTCTATATCTAGCAAGGTGTGGGTGACCCCATATGCTCGAACACGCTCTCGAAAACCACCCAGTAGGCGATAGATGGGCAAGTTTGACGCCTTGCCGGCAATGTCCCAGAGAGCTGCGTTGATACAGCCGACAGCCTGTATTGATATGTAGGAGCGGGTAGTCCTGAAAGTGCGGTTCCATATGCGTTCAATGTTGAGAGGGTCTTCGCCGATAATGTAAGGCTTCATCGCTAGAATAAGCTCTCCCAGCAGTTTGGGAGGCTGCCCCCAGCTACAGTAATCAATGTTGCCTTCAATCCCCCCGTCGGTGAAGATCCTAACCACTCCACCCTCGGCCCGGTAACTTCCATAGAAGGTCAACTTCAGCTCGCGGGCCATATCGATTAATTGAACTTTGACATCTGTTACCTTCATGTATATGGCTCCTTCAACATAGCGACAGTGTTATCCTTTGCTTCTGGGCCATAGGGTCATCAGATGCTGGTGTATCAGATGTAGATAGTTCGCTCGACTTGCTGATGTCATCATCCGTGTTCTCAAGACATAGTCTCCTGCTCACGGTGGCGAGTTCCTAAGAGTGCTCTTCTGGTTCAGCAACAATCTTGAACTTGGGTACAGTGAACTCTTCATTGATGTCCTCCCATATCACCTCTACCGGCATATCGCATTCTATCTCTTCAGGCTCACAGCCAACTATGTTACTCAATAGGTGTGGCCCCTCCTTGAGCTCTATTATGGCAGTTACGTATGGAAGGTCGCTCTCGAAAGCTTTGTGAAAGGCCTGGTGATAGACAACGAAAGTGTAAATCTTTCCTTTGCCACTGGCCACTATCCACTCTGTGTCATGCGAATAGCATAACGGGCAAAGGATGGACGGTGGCCAGCGGATATGCTGGCAATTTCGGCATTTCTGGAATCGCAACTGGTGCTCCTTGCAACCATCCCAGAATGGCTTGGTATCTGCATTTGGCTGGGGCAATGGCTTCTGGTATGTCATTTGTAGCTAAATCTTCCTCAAAATAGTGCAACAATGTGTCTGCAATATCCCGCCATTATCGCTGCATAGGATTATCTCAGGCGCTTTAGTATTGGTCTTGGCTCCCAATTGTCTGTCTCCGCAGCGCCCCATTAGCTGCATGGCTGCCTCGGTTAGCGGGGTGAGTCCCATGAAGTAGGCCTCGGATAGTTGTCCTCCCGAGGTGTTGACAGGCAATCTTCCTCCTGGCTCAATCGTGCCGTCCTTGAACCAGTCTAGGCCCTCGCCAGGCCCAAAGAAGCCATAGTCCTGCAGGGTAATCTCTACCGTGTACGTGAAGCAATCATAGACCTCACAGGCATCTATGTCACTGAGGGTAATCCCCGCCATCTTGAACGCCGTTTCGCCAGCCACCTTGGCACCAGTGGGCCCAGCCATATACAGCGCTTGGTCAATATAGCACGACAGGTTGTGCTGACCGATTCCCATGACGGCCACAGGCTGCTGTCTGAGGTCCCGAGCTCGCTCAACAGAGGTCACCACATAAGCTCGTCCGCCATCGCTGATTAGACAGCAATCGGCAACTCTGAACGGCTCCACCAACCACTTGGAGTCATAATAGTCCTCAGTAGTCAGTGGGCGGTCATGGAACATGGCTCGTGGATTTAGATTAGCCCACTTGCGCTGTCCCACCGCTATTTCCTTCCAGGTTTCAGGTCCGGTGTGGAAGGTGTGCATGGCTCTCCGAGCAGCCATGGCATAGTCAGCAAGTGCTCCGAATTGGCCAAATACGGCTCTGTCAACGTTTATCTCATCGAAGAAACGGTTATTTGAAAGAGCATTGTCTGCGTAGGCGACAACGACATAGTGGCACAGCCCAGCCTCGAGAACTCCAAGGGCGTGGGCTAGATGCGATCGGGCGCAGTTAGCCTCCTGGCTCAGGTATTTCGGAGCTAAGCCCAAATGCTGAGCTATAATATAGGGTGTCACCTCTCTTTCACCCTGAGCTGGTTGAAAGTAGCGATAAGAGACTAGCCCATCAATGTCTTCTCTTCTTAGGCCAGCATCCTTGATTGCGTTGGCAGAGGCCTCGACATAGAAGCTGAGGGCTGACCTTCCCGGAAGCCGCCCCTGCTCGGTATAACCTATGCCTACGATAGCGTACTTATCTCTCAGACTCATCGGCATAACTTACGTGCTGCCTTGACTCTTTTCTATGCTTGGCACTGCTTCAAACTGAGTTTCTTTGGGCCTCCAAACCACTTCTTCTCCGGAGGGGAATTTGAGTTTCCACTCTAATTCGAATTCCCAGTATGCTTTGTTTTCTTGCTCCCTTTTGTCATTAAGTTGATCAATGATTCCAGCTTCGATGGGGAAGTTAACCTTTATCTTACTAGGCCTAAGTCTTCTGAGCTGGTAATTAGATGCCGGTTCAGATAGCCTTAAATCTTGGCTGATTGTTTGTGCGTCAAGCCTGGCAGAACCTCGGAGCTCTACTACTGACAAATCCCAAAGTAGATCATTGGATAGTTCAAGAATCACAATCACCTTTTCCATTTCAGTGTCAGCGGTTAACTCCGTGACTCTAATGCTTAAGCGATTGGCATAATCTTGCTTCTGAGCTCTCATCAAGGATGAGCCACTAGTTTCGAAACTTATTTTCTGTTGTTGAACGTTAGCCACGATGTCGTTCCAAGGTAGTTTTTTCCAGGGAACTGCTGATAAGATCAAACCTATAGCTAAGAGCAGAAGAATTGACCACGGAACCGAAGATGCTCCTGTCCTAATGGCAATGGCGATAAGAACAATACCGAGAACGAATCGGCCAATTCTCCACCTCGCCCCTTCGTAAAACCGTCTGCTACTTCCCATCAAGCGCATTGTGCTGAGATAGACTAGCCTTTCTTGTAGCTGTATTATGGTGGGCAGTAGAGGACTTGAACCTCTGACCTCCTGTGTGTAAAACAGGCGCTCTAACCACTGAGCTAACCGCCCGTTCCTTGCCAGACAAGGAACGACGGGCCCCCTTCTACCCTCGCCAGAAAAAGGGTGATACCCGGTGAGCCCCACTCATCCCTTGTTCCAAGAATTCTAAGCACGCCTGGCGGGATTTGAACCCGCGACCTCAGCCTCCGCAGGGCTGCGCTCTATCCTGCTGAGCTACAGGCGCATATGCCCTACTAAATGGTGCCGAAGGAGGGATTTGAACCCTCACGTCCTTAAGGACACTACGCCCTGAACGTAGCGCGTCTGCCTTTCCGCCACTTCGGCTTCTAGAAGTCTGTCACAAATTCTTTTCTTGCCACGGACACAAAGATAATCGCCAATAGCCCCAGCAAATTAAACGGAAGAAAAGCGCAAATGGCCCCAGCTAAGGATAAGCCGAAACTTTTCCTTCGTACCGCGCATACCCCGCCAACTATCGCTACTATTCCCAATACGGCCACAACGATCCCTACCATGACTATCCATTTTGGGATTCCAGCTATGCCGAAGGTATTCCAGAAGCCCGGAGCGAACGCAAACTCTGGATGCCAGAATGGTATGCTAAACGTCGTTAAGGCAGCTATCAGCCCTCCAGCGATTACCTCGAATGCCCCCGCTATTATGCTCAGAATTCCACCAGCGCTAAGCAAAGCACCTCTACCATTGCCGTCAACCATCTTTTCACCTCCTTATTACACTCTTACTACCCTACTCTCCTAGTAGCGCAACTTGTTGGTGAGTCCTTAAGCTTCGTCTGCCCTGCAATAAATATACCGCTCACTGAAGCAAAATGCAAGACATTCTACTTGGGACAAGGTTGACCGGTCTGTTGGATACGGCACCCAGCTTAACTCAGAGCAGGCTTAGCAGGCTGCCAAGTCTAAGCCTATCCAGGCTCCTCTATGGCCCAATGTCTCATCTGGTATTTCCGCTATCTTGCCAGCCAGCCACCATCAACATTCAGTACGACACCATGTACATAATCCGATGCCGATGAGGCCAAGAAGACGGCAGTTCCTTTAAGGTCTTCTGCTGTCCCCCAATGACCAGCCGGGATCCGGTCAACAATGGCCTTGTTGCGCACCGGGTCGTTTCTGAGCGCTTCTGAAAGCCTGGTAGCCATGTAGCCGGGGGCAATAGCGTTCACGTTTACTCCGTGTTTGGCCCATTCATTTGCTAGCGCCTTGGTGAGCTGCCCAATACCACCCTTGCTGGCAGCGTAGCTGGGAATCAAGATTCCACCCTGAAAAGTCAACAGCGAGGCAGTAAAGATTATCTTGCCCGACCCTCGAGCAACCATATCCTTCCCAATCTCACGGCTCAGGATAAAATGGGAACTGAGATTGACTTCCATGGTTGTATCCCAGTAATCGTCCGGATGCTCTACGGCTGGTTTGCGAAAGATTGTGCCTGCATTACTCACCAGGATGTCGATTACTGGATTGTCGGCTTTTGCACGGGAGATAAGCCGGTAAGTGGCCTGCCGATCAGCGAAATCGCACTTGTATCCTTTAAACTTCCGGCCTAGGGCCGCGACCCCCTGTTCGATTTCGCTCCCGGACTCCTCCAGAGTGACACTTACGCCGACAATGTCAGCGCCAGCTTCGGCGAGGCCCAGGGTTATGGCTTTCCCGAGGCCATGTTTGCAGCCGGTAACCAAAGCTACCTTTCCATCCAGTCTGAATTGCTCCAATATGCCCATTTGCTTTCCTCCTCTGTCTGTATTAGTCGCTGCACTTCAATAGCACCTTCATGAAGTTGGCCCCTTTTTGAATCTCTTCAAAAGTGGTCTGTAGTTGATCCAGGGAACGAATGTCGGAAATAAGTTGGTCGAGGGGAAGTGTCTTGGATGCTACCATTTGTATTGCTGCTTCAAAGTCCTGGGGGTCGTAGTTCCTGGCACCGCAAACTCTTATCTCTCGCCATAGAATCCGGCGGAGGTCCACTAGGGCCGGCTCAGCAAAAATGCCCACAATCACGATCCGGCCTCGGGTCCTGACCAGCCGAGTCATCATTTCGGCACCACTCGGCGAGCCGGTAACCTCGAAGACGACGTCAGCACCTGCTGTACGTGTCTGCCTCTCCACATATTCAGGAACATCAGTTTCCAGAGGATTGACTGCATCTATGCCCAATTCGTGAGCGAGATCCAGTCGAAACTTGTTTATCTCCAGAACGATAACCCTGGCCCCCTTGGATTTTGCCACCAAAGCTACCAGTGTGCCTATAGGGCCTGCCCCTTCCACCACTACGTAGTCTTTGTCTGTGACCTCCCCATAACGCACGTCATGAGCTGCTACTGCTATCGGTTCGACCATGGCGGCATGCCTCATGTCTATGGATTCAGGCAAATGATGCAGGGTGTGTGCCGGGACTGTCCACCAGCCCTGAAAGGCGCCAGGGGAGTCAATACCAATGAAATTGAGATTGGGGCAGATATTATAGTGTTCCAGTTCGCATGCTGGGCAGTTACGGCAAGGGTCTAATGGGCGCACCACGACGGCGTCGCCTACTTTGAAGCCCCTGACGCCCTCGCCGAGTTCGGCAATCTCACCAGACATTTCGTGACCAATAACCTGCGGCAACTTAATCCGCTTGTCCATGTGCCCCAAATAGATATGATTGTCGGTGCCACAAATGCCAGCGTAAGCCACCTTAAGCTTTACCTCTCCCGGCCCAGGAGCCTGCGGCCGAGACTCACCCACACCAAATGTCTTATTTCCCTTGTAATAAGCTGCTTTCATGTGTCCTCCCTCCAATACATTGCTGCTGCGGTAAGAAGGAAATCTCGAACCTCTTCCCGCAGCATTTCTGGCCCAAGTATACCATAACTGAAGGCCAAATTCTGTTCGATGTGGTCATTGACGCTGTCAGCAATTCCCCTTTCTTCTTCTCACCATCGCAGGGCCCTTGCCAGAGGCACCAGTCCCCCAAAGTTGGCAAGTGAACGTTGAGGCGCGTGTAGCATGCATGGTTTTCTGCTGCCAGGCTTTCCGTGGTTTGTCTGCTCTGCGCAGCGGGTCAGCTACAGCGCAACTGAGGAGGATAGGGCAGGATTCCTCAGGCTGCTGGAGATAGGTTAATCGCCTTTGTTGCTGCTTGGCACACCGCTACATCTTTTTCAGGTGTTCCACCACTTACACCGATTCCGCCGATTACGCTATCGCCGTCCTTGACAGGCAGGCCGCCAGCAATAGTGGTGAGGCGATCATTCCAGTTTTCTGTGTTGAAGCCGAAACCCGGCGTTGCTGGATCTCCAAACTTATGTATTTCAGAGCTTGGTATCCTGAACGCAAGTGCACTCCACGCTTTGTCTCGAGCAATATCTAAGGTGGGGGCCAGAGCGCCATCCATTCTCTCAGCGGCAACTAACCAACCATTCTCATCGACAATGGCAATACTGCAAGCGTTGCCTGTTCTTCTGGCCTCATCAATGGCCGCGTAAATCATATCCTTTGCCACGTCCAGCATTACTTTCATAACTAACCTCCGATACTATGAACCTCGTTAAGTTTCAATCATCATAGAGGGCGGAAAATCCTGCCTGGCTAACTGTATTATCGTCTTCAGCACTGGGACAGCCACTGGCACCAATTCCGCCTATGACATTAAGGCCGAGGCCGGTGCCAACCTCTCGAATAGGAATCCCTCCGTGGATGGCGCATAATCTTCCCCTGTGCCTGTTTGCTATCCCGATTGCATGTGCTCCTAATGGGAGTGTTGCTGCCACCCGTGGGTCGATGAACCTACCCAACATCAATGTCGGCATTCCCATGGCAAGTGCTGACCACGCCTTCTCAATGGCGATATCTGTAGTTCCCGGTGGCGCTCCATCTGCTCGATGAACGGCGATTACTGCTCCCGATGCGTCAACAACAGCTATGCTACATGGAAATCCAGCTATTTCCACGCTATACCTTACCGCAGCCTCCAGCATCTTTTGGGCCATCCCTAAGGTTATCTTGGTTATATGACCCCTCTGGTCAAAGATTGTTTCTTTGTCTGTCACTCGCTCGGTTACTCTTTCCACGTAAATACTCCTTTTCCAGGCAAATGTCGCCTTGCTAGCTGTCAGGAAGGCAAATCACTGGTAGCAACTACGTTAGAGCCAGTATCTAATAGGTTAGCAACAAGTATATCTCCTACTTTTAGCCTTGGCTTTGCCCTCACCTTCGCCAAAACACACATGCCTTCGGTCAATCTTGTCTTTGGTATTGCTTTATCAGTCCTTACCGATAATAGAGGCTGGGAGCTATTCTGGGTGAGAACGGTAGCCGTTAACACTCTCACCGGATTCTTGTATTCTTCTATGGCATACTTCTTGCCTTCCTTACAGGCGTTGCCGGCAACCTCGGTCACCTCTTCTGTGTCATCTACAGCCAATGTCACCTCGCAACCCAAGGGGCAACCGACACAGGTTACATGTTCCTTTCTTGTCATCCTACCTGCCCTCCTTTGCGACACAGTCTACCACTATTTCTCTTGTTCCTTCCTTCACCTTCTTGAATTCACTAGCAGGAATCTCTAGCTTTTCCATCGAGCTCGGCTTCACTGCCAGCTTAACTTTGCCAGTCATAACATCTCCTATTCTAATTCTGACGGTTCTTTCTGGTTCCTTGACGCGCATATAAAGAGTCACGTCATCTTCTCCACTGATAGTATGAGGCACAATGTATCTGATGTTTCTTCCTGGTTTCATTTCTATCTTTCTGCTCGGCAGTTTTTCACCTTTGGCAAATGCAGCCGCGCTTTCTCCTGCAATTTCACTTTCCCAAGTTACATTGTCCACTAAGTCATGCACGTGTACCACATTCCCTCCAGCAAATATGCCAGGTATGCTAGTTTGCCTTGCCTCATCAACAACAGGCCCCCCCACAACGGGGTCCAATTCTACTCCTGCCATTAAGGAAAGCTCATTCTCCGGGATAAGCCCAACAGAAAGGAGAAGGGCATCACATTCTATCTTCTGCTCCGTGCCCGGCATAGGGTCAAGGTTTTCGTCTACCTCGGATACTGTCACCGCTTCTATTCTGGGAAAACCATGAACCTTGCTAATGGTATGCTTTAAAAGAAGAGGAATGTCAAAATCATGTACACACTGAACCTCATTTCTGATCAGTCCTCCCACATACGGAAGTGCTTCCACCACTGCCTCTACTTTTGCCCCTTCGAGGGTCAATCGGCGAGCCATGATCATCCCGATATCCCCCGACCCCAGAATTACTATCCTTTTCCCAGGAATAAAGCCGTCAACATTAACAAACCTTTGAGCTTGCCCTGCAGTATAGATACCGGTTGGTCTGGTGCCATGGATATTGATGGCAAACCTGGTTCTTTCACGGCAGCCCATGGCCAAAACAACTGCCTTAGGTTTAAGGCTAGAATAGCCTTCTTTGCTGCTGGCTACCTTCATTGTATGATCGGTGGATAGTTCCAAGACCATAGATTCCAGCCCTGCATTCACTTTCAAATCCATCGCCTTTTCAATAAAGCGGTCTCTATACTGTGGGCCGGTGAGATCTTCACCAAAGTAAAGCAAACCAAAACCATTGTGGACGCATTGGTCCAGCAATCCACCTAAATGCTCGGCGCGCTCAAAAACAACTACATTTTCTGCCCCTGCCTCCTTCGCCTTTATGGCAGCAGCTAGTCCTGCTGGACCTGAACCTATAATGGCTACATCAACTTCTTGCTGCAAATTGACTCACCTCCTTCTAATAGCTCTTTGTCTCTGTAGAGCAACTCCTGGGATTTGCCACCCGCCATGGTCACCTCCTGATCGGAGATTCCCAGCTCTCTAGCTAGAATGCTAATTACACGAGAGCGACAGAAACCAGATTGACATCGTCCCGTGCCAGCTCTCGTCCTGTATTTGATTCCATCCACTGTGGTTGCCCCTCTCTTAATCGCCTCAACTATTTCTCCCTCGGTTACCGTTTCGCAGCGACAGACTACATGGCCATATTTTGCATCCTGGGCAATTAGTTTCCTCTTTTCGCCATCGGAAAGCTGGCTGAAATCGGTTATCTCTCTGCGCTTGGGATTGAAGTCAGCTTTTTCCACCAAATTGAGCTCTTGGTCGGCAAGCAACTTGACTATCTCCTTAGCTGTTGCTGGACACGCACTTAGCCCAGGGTAGCCGATAGTAACGTTAATGAATTGTGGCACTGTAGGCGAAGCTTCAACAACACAGTCATGCCATCCCAGTTCAAAGTTCCTCATCATCATGAAGCCAACGAAGAACTTGATTACATCCTTTCCCGATATGGCAGGCACCATATCCTGCACTCTCTTTAGGGCTACCGCAGCCATTTCTCTCGTTGTGGAAAGGTCATCTCTCTTGGCCTGCATGAGTTGAATGCCAAATATTATGTTTCCGTCTACTGTAGGTTCAACAATGTTCATCTCTCCGGGACCAGGAGCTACACGCCATATATTGTGCCTGACCAATCCCCCTACTCTCTTATCCAGGATGCCTAGGTATCCTTTGATTGGATAGACAACGAAATTATCGGCATTTACCATGCGGGCTACTTTGTCCACGTATACCCCGGCAGCATTGACAATGAAACTGGTCTTAATAGGGCCATTATTGGTCCTTACTTCAAATCCCTCCACTCCTCGGGATATATCTATTACCTTTGTGCCCAGCATGGTGTGGACTCCATTCTGCTTGGCATTTTCTGCTAAAGCTATGTTTAGCTTCACCGGATCAATGATGGCTGGCACCGGGTCGTATAAAGCTCCTAGCGCCTTCTTACTCAGGTAAGGTTCCATGTCGAAGAGGGTGTCGCGGTCGATCCACTGGTGCGATGTGATACCAACTTGTTCCGCCCTTGATTTCATCTTCCCAAACTTCGACTTCTGCTCATCGTCCATAAAGACACCGAGCATACCCACTCTTTTGAACGATACTTCTAACTCTTGACAGAGGGGTTCCATCATGGGGATGCTATCCCAAACGAGTTTACTTCTATGGTATTCCTTCCTGAATTCGAGGCAATCGCCTCCCTGACACACTAGGCCAATATTAGCCTTTGTACTGCCCCAACCCCAATCAGTTTCTTTCTCAACTAGAGTAGTATCAACCTTGTATTTCGATAGCTCCCTGGCTGTAGCCGCACCAAGAATTCCACCGCCGACGATTAAGACCTCAGTTTCGTGGGTACTCATAAGCAGCCTCCTTTCCTCAAAGGGACAATTATACCTTGCGCCTTATTCCCAGTCAATTGTTCTTCTTGTCACCCATCGGCAGCTACAGGCCTTGTTTTCCTCTAGTGGCTCATGTATAGTGCTTGCTGGTGAATAGAGAGGGCCCTGGGTAAGCTGGCAGCATAATTGGCTCCTGTTGCTTTTGGGGAGCACTAGCATGCGTTGATGACAGGCGTTGTCAGCAGAACTAGCAGATCAAGTCTAGGCAGATATATGATATGAAACTATATGTTGGGGCGGACAGAGCAGTAAACTTATAGGAGGTTCACCAAATGGTAAGGAATTTAATAACTGGTGGTTTGGGTTTTGTGGGTAGTTGCTTGGCCAAGCAGTTGATGGAGGATGGTGAAGAGGTGGTCATATTTGACGTCGTGTCCGCGTCAACGCGACTCATCAAAGATATTGAACACAGGGTAAAAATTGTACGAGGTGACCTGACTAACTGGGCTCAAGTTCTTGACGTAGTCAAGGATAATGAAATAGAGTCCATCTACCACTTAGGTGCTCTACTGACTCCTGCTTGCGAAGCCAGCCCCGCAGCAGCCTATGCAACAAATCTTGGTGGAACCTATCACGTTTTGGAAGCTGCTCGTTTGTTCAATGTCGATAGCCTAATATTCACAAGCAGTATCGCAACATATGGGCCTGATGCACCTCCGGTTGTAAATGAGGACACAATACAAAGGTCTACTACCATATATGGAATAGTCAAAGTTGCTTCAGAGCAGCTAGGCGAGTATTACCATCGCAGGTACGGTGTTAACTTCCGTAGCGTTAGGTATCCTTTGCTTGTGGGGCCAGGGAGAACCGTTGGTATCAGCCGCTATGCTACAGAGATGATCCAAGTGCCGGCCCTGGGACATGCTTACCAGGCCTATGTAGAAGAGTCACTCAAGATGCCTGTCATGTATGTGAACGATGCCGCGTGGTGTCTGGTTTGTCTTAACCGCGCATCCGAGAGTAGCTTAAAGAGGCGCATTTATAATGTAGGCGGCAATTTCCTTTCGGCCAGAGAGGAAGCAGATATTGTCAAAAGGCATTTGCCCCAAGCTCAGATAGAGTTTCATCCTGACGAGACAGCTATGAGATTGCTTAATGAATTCGCTAGGGAGATAGACGACAGCAGGGCCCGTCAAGAATGGGGCTTTTCCCTTCGATACAACGCTGATGATCTGGTGAAGCACTTCATAAGTGAGATCCAGGCTAATCGCGCTCTCTACGAATGAGTTGTTATTTGCTTAGAGAATAAATCTTGTCCCCACACTGTTAAGCACGAACTGCCCTGGCATCTCTTTAGCGAACTCGTTAATAGCATTCCAACCAGTACAGTGCATTGGCACAACGATTTCTGGAGCAATTCTCTTAAGTTCATTTATCGTTCTACCAATTATGGGCTCGAATAGCGGGCCACTTAGATGGAAGCCTCCCAGAACGGCATAAACCTTGTTAATCTTGGTTATGCTTCGCGCATGATAAATCGTGTTGATAATGCCGGCATGGCAACAGCCCGAAACCACAACTAGCCCCTTTCCTTTAACATGAATAACAACTCCCTGGTCGTCTAAAATGGGGTCATGTTCAATCTTTCCGTTCCGCTCTAAACAAGCGTTAGGCATTCCTTTTTCAAAGTCAGTAACTCGCTTGATTTCCCCTGTGGAAGCCACTAACCCGGAAGCCAGCAAGTGTGGAGATTTGGTCTTTACCAAATCTGCGCCAGCTTCTATTACAGATAGCTCATCCAAGGTGGGGAATTTAAGCATTCTTCCATCGCGCAGCCTGAGCCCTCGAGGAGCTGTGAAGGCATCAGGGTGAAGTACTAGTGGGATGTTGCCCTTAGCCTTTAGAATCTCCAGCAGAGCTCCAAAGTGGTCCATGTGACCATGACTGAGTACAATGGCTTCTATTTCATTGACAGCTACGTTGAGTAGTTTCAGGTTGAAGGGGACGGCTATTTCCGACTGACCAGCATCGAAAAGTATGGTGTGCTTTTCCGAGCCTCTAAATACTTCTATGAGCATAGATAAACCGTGCTCAGCTAACGGCATCTGGGATATTTGCCCGCCTACGGCCAATCGCGGCCTCTTAACCATGCCAGTGCTTTCGAGAAGCGTATCAGTATAGTTATCCATAATCGTTGTAATCTCTGCGCCGTCAGCTTCCTGTAGGTTGAGACTGTTGTTAAAGCTGGAATTCATCTGTGAACCTCCTTAGTATACTCAATAAGATTCTTAGTGTGGCGTCGCTGAGGGATTTCAAGGGCTATCTTGGCTAAAAACCCTGTGAGCTTCCAGGCCTCCTGTAACCTGGGATTTCCCATATCAGCCAGTATGGCTATGTTAGAATCCTGCCCGCTTTCTGTCAACGCCTGTAACAAGCTCGAAACCAGCCACTTTGGCTAGCTGGAATGTAATCTACCGGGTATAGCGCACCGTCTGAAGCACGCTCTAGTTTCTGCCTCGCAGATTAGCTGCATTTCTAGGCGCTGCAATCCAGAAGGCTAGACCGGCCAGGCCAAAGCACAACATGCAAGGAACAAAGGCACTACTATAGCTGCCCGAGATATCATATATGTAGCCTCCTAGCCAGGGGCCTATGCCGCCGCCTATCCCCATCCCTGTAAGCAACAGGCCTGCTATTGCCCCAAAGTGCCTACCGTGGAACATGTCAGCGGCCCCAGCAACCACTGCGGGTGAATAGAGTCCGGCTCCATAGCCAAAGCAGGTAGCATAAACATACAAGAGCCAGGGCTGGGAGGTATCCCTAACCGAAAGTAGCGCCACCAGGGCAGCAATGGACAAGACGCTTGCGAGGGTGACAGTCAGCTCTCGACCGATAAGATCGGACATCGCTGCAGAGAGCTGACCGACGACCATGAGAATGCCGTAGAGCGCGAAAATGGAGGCAGCGAAAGTGCTGCTGTAGCCCACGTCTTCGATGAATTTGACTTGGTGGGCCAGCACCAAATAGATTCCTATACCCCAGTAGAGAAAGTAAGACAACACCAGGAGCCATAGCTGATAGGTTCCCATGGCACGTCTCAGAGTCCAGTCGGCAGATTCGGGATTTCCGACGGTTGTGGCCTCTGCCGCTAAATCCTTGGTGGTCGCTAGTTTGGCGGTACCGTAGGCTATCAAGCCTTTGCTCTCAGGACGGTAATGGAATAAGCGATAGAGAGGCAACAACACTAAAAGCAATATGCCGGCCAGGGCAAAGTAGGCATGATGCCAGCCCAACCGAGATATGCTGAATTCAGCGAACATGCCGTAGGCGAAACTGAGACCGCCCCCTGTCTGGCCTAGGCTGATTGCTAAGCCGCGCCTCTTGGTGAACCAATTTGCCAGTGCCGGAGCCAAGAGGGGCCAGCCGCTAAACGCAGTTCCAATGGGCATCAAAACACCGAAAAGCAAGTAGAAGTGCCACAACTCATGGGCAAAGGCACAACTGGCAGTAGCCAGAGCAAGAATAGTTATGCCTATCGGCATGATCCTCGTTGGCTTCCAGCGGTCGCCGAGGCTACCAGCTACAGGTGCCAAAAGGCCGTAGATGAGTATGTTTAGGGACAGCATTATGGCGGTGCTACCTCGGGCCCAGCCAAACTCGTCCAGAATGGAGGGAAAGAAGACCGAGAAAGAATGCCTGATGCCGTAGATTAGAGTCAGGCCAGCGACAGTGATGGCGACGATAACCCAGCCGTAAAAAGGATGTGATCGTGTGACGATAAACAAACCTTTGTGCTTAGTTTTGGCCAATGGAGGATACCTTGGTTGGCATTTGAAGCTGAGTCTATTCGACGAGTCTGCTTCTGTCAAGGGTTATGGCAATAGCATAGCGTGACGCAGGTCTTGGCAAAGGCGAAGGTCAAAACACCGAGCCGACCAAGTGACATTAGAAACGCAGGCAAGCCATCATGCCTGGGCAACAAGACAAACAAAGACTATGGTGGGCCTCAGTGGACGGAACAAAGAACTTTCACTCTGGCTTTTAGTCTAGTCTCGCATTAATGCTATAAATTCTTCTCTTGATATGCTGGCATCTCTAATTAAAGCTCTCAATAAACCTTGGCTTAATTCCTTATGCCTTGGCACGGAAAGCCTACCCTTTGACGAGTGTAGCAAAATCATGTGACTTCCTTCAGTATGGTCCCAAACGTACCCAACCTTGCGCATGGCTTTGACGAAATCATCTCCTGATACTACCGGGAGGCGAGCCACTTAGACCGCTACCTCCACCTCTTCCACCTCGGCGATAGAAGGAATTGGCTCCCCGTGCTTGCGCATGCTGGCTATGTATCCCTGAATAGCCTCCCTAATATTGCCAATAGCCTCTTCTTTAGTCCTCCCCTGCGAATGGCATCCAGGTAAAGCCGGGCAACTGACTATGACATATGCATCCTCGTCCTGCTCAAAAGTGATAGCAAACTTCATAAATCTCCTCCCCGCAACTGTAGCATTCTGCAAAAGTTCAACCGGATTATCATAGCAGAAATTAACCAGAGGGTGTCAGTAATAGGACACAGAACTTTTAATCTCGTTTTCAGCCTTACTTCTTAGCTGTGCTTTCTGGCCAATATCGAGGGGTAAGCGCACGATGAACATGAGTTAGACTCCACCGCATGTCTTGGCGGCTGGTACTTGATTTGCCACCGCTGCTTAAAGTAAGCGTGAGTGAGTTAGCGTAAAAAGCAGCGCCATCAAATGATATAGGAAACATGACACTCTTAGCGAGGTCGGCAGGGTTGTCGTCTTTTCTAGGGTCAATTATAGCGAAATGAGCAGCCACCTTGTGACGCCAGAGATATACCTGGGGCAAGACTCCTTCCATATATCCTCTGGCCTTGGTTGAATCACTACCATAAACCAGCCAGCCAACCATCTTAACATAGTTGCAAATCGTTACTGCATACCAGTGGAAAGCACACGCCACTAGGCCTTGGGGAATTCCTTGGAGTTGGGGAGCATTGCCGTAAATAAGAGCCTGTTTGTCATTTCCTACTCTCTTAGCCACTTCAGCTTCCAGGTTTTGGGCTTGGTCATATAGGAAGTTAAGACCTTTGGCAAGATAGCCTAATGAGTGAAGCTCGTTGTAATGCTTTTGCGCTTCATTATCTGACAGTACAAGATTGTCGATATAGTCGATAACCATATTTGTGGGAACTCCCAACGTTTCTGGCTGCTCTAGGGGGTCAGTAGCCAGCTAACTTTTGCTAAACTTTTGCAAGCAGTGGGCAGTACTGGACTTGAACCAGTGACCTCTTGCGTGTGAAGCAGTTTTTAGCTTTAGAATTCACAATTCCCAGTGAACTAATCCTCTCCGCTAACTCTGGGTTACAGTTCCTCTTACCTGACAAAATCATACTTAGATAAGACTTACTGACACCTAACTTCTTTGCTATTTCCGCTTGTTTCATCTTCTTTTACCTCCTCTATCTTTTTGATTGCTTAATGTAATTGTCAATCAACTAATGCCTAGTTCCATCCTGCCCAATTCCTTCTTTGCTGCCCTTGAAATTACAGCATTCAATGAATGAACATTTCCATACCGCCAATGAGGGTATTTTTCATTCCATTCTCTTAGCCGTGCGTCACCCCTAAGCTCTGAGTTCTCAAGAGTGAAGTCTAAAAGTGTTTGAACCCTCAAAGATGCCTGCCTCGGGCGAGCCGTTTTCCCTTTAATCCCTCTAATCTCTCTGATAACTCCACTTCTTACCTTAGAATATAATCTGGCTAAGGCGTCAGGCTTCATGTTTGGTCTAACCTTTATTGTTATCTCTTTTCCTTGCTTGTAAATTCTAGGTACAGACTCTCTCCCTAGTGGCGTTATGTTACAAAAAAGAAAGGCTAATACCTCTGCCGGGTGCCACTCCAGGCTATTCACTAAGGTATCTACCATCACGCACACTTTTTTAAGAAGCTGGGCATCTCTAGGACAGTAGAGAATCCCCACATCAATATACCCTAAATATACTGGACACCGTGGGTAGAATATCCTATATCCTGAAGGAGGAGTTTCCTTAGCACCAAGCCCTACAAGGGCATCCTTTAATTCGTTTAATGCAACTGGCTTATGAAAGCCAAGTATCTCTCGATATTTCTCTGCCCAAGACTCTAACTTCTTGGCTCTAGAATCTTGGCCATACCAACCATGCTGCCACCCGAGCAGCCAATAATATAGCCAATAGAATAGCTCCAGTCTCCTAATCTTTTCCTGCTTCCCAGCCTTCTTTCCTTTTTTCCCCTTTGTTTTCACGGTGTCCAAAAACAAGGAAGTATATTTGCTTAATAAACCAAACGCTTCTAGCACATCATACTTACCATAAGGCTCGTGCTCCAGCGTTTCTATGACGAGTTTCCAACTATCGTCTGAAACCTTCTTCTTAAGCTTCTTCTCAACTGCCTCTCTAAATTCTTTTTCTGAATATTCAGTTAACACTAATTCCTCCTATTAGTGTTAATGATATATTAAGGCTAATAAAAAGTCAAGTTAAGGAGGGAAAGGATATGGCAAACAGAATTCGTGAAGCAAGGGAAGCTAAAGGTTGGAATCAGAGAAGGCTGGCTGAAGCTACCCACACCTGTCAGGCGATAATCTCTAACTTAGAGAGAGAAACTCGTAAGCCTTGGTTAAGCGTAGCTAAGAAGCTCTCCCGAGTGTTAAAAGTCCCTATTAAGGAGCTATTTCCAGATGATTTCAGGAAATAAGGCTGATTGTCCTCATTTCGACAATTGCGGTGCTCCCCTCTGCCCAATGGATAAGACCTCAATTGAGCACGGCATTTGGTATCCGGGAGTAGAGGAGATTTGCAAACGGAGGGACTTTCAAAGCCTAGATTGCATACGAAAACAGCGGGCTATAGTCAGGGCTAAAGCTCCTGCCGAGAAGTATTTTACTGTCCCAATGCTTCGAACCCTAAAGCAAGTCCGGAGAGGTATAGAAGGCATAAATGCAGACCAAGCATTGGAGAAGGCCAGAGAAGCAGAAAGAAAATGGATAGCAGAGAAAAAGAGCGGTCGAGTCATAGCTAAGCAAACTAGGAGAGGTCGCCGAGTTGTAGCTAAGAAAATAGATGACTTGACTCTTGCGACTTCTACATCACGTCAACAAAGAGGAGGTCAAAAATGACGTATAAAGAAGAAGCCCCTCGAAGGATTGCAGTCCTTCAAAAGGGGCTAAAAGAAGATGACCACTACATAGATAATAGCATACCTTCACACCATGCTGTCAATGTCCCAGTTAGAGCTCAGGGCAAGATTATCGGCTACCTTCGAGACCATGCCTTTATTAAGCGTGTCCAGGCTAGCAAACACATGCTCCGAAAGCCTCCCGGATGGTGCATTTCCAAAGAGGCGTTCTGCGAGCAAATCATGTCTGAGACCAAGAATATCATCGTTGAGGACACCGAGAGCGGGCTTGTCTATGAATGCCCAACGGAAGTCTTTGCCGAGCAAGCATTCGAGATTCAAAGAGGCAACTTTGAACCTCAGCTAGCGCTCGGTTTGAAAAGCTGGACGGTCAGAAACAACCACCATCACCAGCCTAATCTCTGGGGAGGTGACAGGATTGGGTAACGAAATGTTTAACGAATACCTAGGCAAATATCAACTCTGGGGTGTCTCTATCATTCCCGTTACCTACAAGCGTAAAACATCACTAGTCCCGTGGAAAGCATACCAAAAGCGCAAACCTGCGGCTGGAGAGCTAGCAGAGTGGTTTATTGATGATGACAAACCCAAGAACATTGGCATCGTCTGCGGTAAGGTGTCAGGCAATCTTGTGGTGCTAGACTTTGATAGGGAGGATAAATGGGCTGAATGGCTAAGAAACTGGGATGAGGACAGATGGGGAAGCAACCCCAGTAGTGAAAACGGCAAGGGGCTACCAGGTCTATCTACGAACCAGGCAAACTGTTAATAAGCAGAGGTTTGACGGTCTGGATATTCAAGGACAGGGAAGCTATGTAGTAGCTCCACCGTCAATACATCCCTCAGGCAAGCAATACCAGTTCATTAACCCCGATATTGACCAAATCCTCGAAATAGATGGCTTATCAGACGCAGGCATTGTGCTTAGGAACTCCCTGCCATCTTCTAACCCATCTGGATGGGTAAACGAGACACTGAGAGGAGTTCCCGAAGGTCAACGAGACGATACTTGCATCAGGCTTGCAGGGCAGTATAAGGCAAAGGGACTAGGATATGAGGAGACATTGACTCTTTGTCTCAGTTGGGCAAAGAAATGCCAGCCCCCATTCCCAGATAGAGAGGCTGAGAAATGCGTTAGAAGCGCCTACGGCTATCTGGAGAGGGAGGCCCGAAATCAAGCTGAGGCATTGGCACGAGCCAAACAAGTGGCTCTTAAATGGGTAAAGCTGGAGGATACCAACGTGATTGACGTCGCTCTAGCGACTATCGTTGCTAACAAGGCTGAAGGTGACCCTGTCTGGCTTCTTTTGGTAGGAGCACCAAGCACCGGTAAGAGCGAAATTCTACGAGGCTTGTTCAACTGCAATGGCATACACCCTCTAGGTGGCTTCACTGCAAACACCTTTGCTAGCGGGTTTGAGAAGGTCAAAGTGGGGTTGCTGGAAACACTGCCTAAGGAGGTAACTCTCGTTGTTAAAGACTTCGGCACACTTCTAAACATGCGCCACGAGGATAAAGCCATGATTCTGCAGCAGCTACGGGAAATCTACGATGGGGAATACAGAAAGGACTACGGGAACGGCAAAGTAGTCTCTTGGAAGGGGAGAATGGGGCTTCTTGGCGCTGTTACCACGGCAATAGAGAACTATCACTCAGTTATTGGGGAACTTGGAAATAGATACATCCTCTACCGGTGCGAATCAGACAATAACAGAGGCGATATAGCCAGTCTAGCTCTAAATGACGAAGGGGCCGAGCAAAGAATGAGAGAAGATATTGCTACGGCCTTCAAGCAGGCGGTAGATAGCGCCCCTCAGGCTAAACTCGTGACTATACCAGAAGAAATCAAAAGTAAGCTAGCTTCCCTTGCAGACCTAACTTCCAGGTTGAGGAGTCCGGTAAGTTGGAATCCCTACGACAAGACAATCAACTATGAGCCAGATATAGAGGGACCAGCCAGGTTAGCCAAAGCATTTAGCAAGTTGGCAAAGGGAGTCTCAGCGGCAAGGGGTAAGTTGGAGATGACTAACGATGAATACGAGTTGATTAGCAGAGTGGCAATGGACACCGTGCCGAAAAGACGTATAAGGATTCTCCGATACCTGCTAGATAATCAGTGGCATCGGACTAAGGATATTGCTAGCCATCTTGATATGCCCCAGATAACCGCAAACCGAGAGTTAGAGTCCCTGATGACAATTAAAGCCATAAAGCGAGAACCTGACCTGGAAGAGGGCCAAGAGCTAGGCCAGACCACACCTTATAAATGGCAGCTTAGGCAAGACATAACAGACCTGATAGAAAGAACAGGCTTGACTGGGCAGTTTAATGCTTTATCCTAAATATCGGAAATAGATATATTGACTATGATATAGGCAGTGTGGACTTCTAGGATAAAGCGAGCCTGGAGCCGGTATCCGAGTGCGTGAGGGCTGCTACCCCAGGAATATTAGCAGGAAAGCGATATCCTGGCCAGTTTTATAGCAGACAGGTGTATTGAGCATCCCTCAGCTACCGTTAAGGCATCAGAGCTGTATTCTGCCTATAAGGAATGGGCCGAAGGCAAGAGCATGGGGCAGCGCGAGGTATTGACCGCATCCACCTTCGGCCGCCGTATGCGGGAGAGATATGCCAGGGTCAGGGAACGGGAAGGCAAGCTTTACTCTGGCATTGGCCTGAAGTGTGTATAGTTTGGGCGTTTATATACAAAGTTAGCCAGTAATCAAATTGGCTCAACGTTTGACTTTATCAATAAATGCTTGGTCTATTTCATAACGCTCGTCAGCATATTTCCATAATTCTTGAGCGTAGGTACATTCTTTGGTTGCTGGTGAAATAGTGGGGCCGTGAAACAACCATACGCAAACGGATTCTTTCTTAGCAAATTCAACTGCTGGGCAATAATCACTATCTCCCGCAATTAAAGCTAAATGAGTTATATGCCCTTTGGTACTTTGTTCTGCAAAATCTAGACCTAATAGCAAATCAACCTTTTTCTGCAAGAAAATAGGTTGCCCTGATTTACTTGTTCCACGATAAGCAAGTACACCCTTTCTTATTTGAACTCTAGGCAATGTCTCTAAGTAATTGAAAAACCCTAATTTATCAGCGTACATCTGGCTTTCATTTGGTGTCGGAGTCTTACTTTGATATGGCAAGCAATCATAGAAGAAGGTACGTAACACTTCAATCTGCTCTGGAGTTTTTGCAGCTATGGCACTTGTAATCTCGTTAGTAAATTTAGGGAAATCTAGCCGAACCTTGTAATGTTTACCAGCCAGCGCATTGTAATAGCCGCCGTCTACGAAGATTGCAAGTCTAGCCATTTTAAGCTGTGCCCCTTGTTAAAAGATAAGAGGAGCTGGATACCCAACTCCTCTTATTTTCAGGATAAAACCTCAACGTACTTCCAAAAGAACGAACATTGAGGAGTATAAACACAAAATGTACCGCACTTATTAAGTGATATATTGAACTATAACGGGTTATATGAAGTTTGTCAAGTATGCAAATCCGATAGTTTTTATTGCCGGGGATGTCTTTCCGAGCCCACATTCTGCAATGGTGTTGCCAGAAGTATTTTAACCCTCATTTTCTAGCTGACAAAATCAAGAGCCTAGAAATATGCTTTTGAAATCCCCGTTAATTAGGTATAAAAATCAAACTGAAATCGAAATTTTGGGTGACAGTTGTGTGAGCGTTACTAGCAAATCAAGAGGGGCTACCCCCTTTGGGTTTGGCCGATGGACAGTGTGTTCCTCTATGTTTTTCTACGAGAAAATTATTCTTAGCTATGCTTTTAACGAATAAATAAGAGATTCTGGCTTCGGGAATTGCATTCTAAGAACGAAACAAAAGCTTTGAAAACCTACTGAAAAAGACTTAAGAAGCAAAATCAGGCAAAATCAAAATTTTAGGTTGCAGTTATGTGAGCGTTCCTAGGTAATTACAAGGTGGTATGCCCTTTTGGTTTGGGCGATGGACTGAACCTACATTGCCTCCTCATTGTATTCCCTTTGGGATTATACCTGAGTATAATTGCGCTAAAGAACTGGAAGGTAGGAGTTTGAGAAGTGAATGGTGCTACACATCCGTCTTCTGGTATGGGTAAGGTCACCAACGATTACATTGTTAATGCAATAGATGAGTTAATTACCATGCTGGGAGTCAAGGAAGATATTCCCATGGAGGTGATACGTAAACCTCTTGATAGGGGAAACATAGAAGCGAGCATAGAAAATATCGCAAGCTATTTGGGCTTACCGGTCGCAGTGAATCTGTCATATGTGTCCGGAACATATAGGAGAGGGAATTCTGGGGACAGCTTTGATACTGATGCTTTAGCAACCACTGATAGTGCTGGTCGAGGAAGAGAAGGCATAACTGCTCAGGTCTCTATTCCGGATTATCTTCCTCCATATGGCACATCAGGGTTAAGAGGCTTCCCAATAGCCGTAAAGATTAGTAAAAACTGTTCAAAACACCCAGAAACATTTTTAGCTATTATGGCACATGAACTTTCCCATATTCTTTTGCATTCCTTGAGGCATACAAAAGGAGACAACGAAATCTATACTGACCTTACAGCTATGATTTTGGGATTTTCAAATGTTATGAGAATTGGCCGCAAGGTTACTGAAACTAGAGATAATATAGTCTCAACCGAGATACTTACAACTACTTACGGATATTTGCCGGATGAGCAATTCAACTTTGCTTTTTCCAGAATAACGAATATTCTGAACAAAATTTTTCAGTCAAAAAAACTCCTTCTGCAGGGATTAACTACATACAAGAAACAACTATCCTCTTATAAAGCACAATTTTCTCGATTGAACAAGCTTGTTGAGTATCTTGATAGACGGCACGGTAGCAAATTTAACAGGGCAGATACCTCTCGAATTATCCAAGTCCATCAGCCAAGTTATATCGATGAATTAAGAACGGTCATAAGAAGCAATGAAAAAAGCTTGAAGGGAATTGACGATTGCCCTGTGGGGCTTATCCACTACACCCAGCAAGTGTCCAATTCATTGGCAGAGAGTAATGAAAGGTTAGAAAATCTAATTACAGACTTAATGACTCAATTAGATTTACTGAACAGCGACGTGAAAATTCTAAAAAAATACGTGGGTCTCCCGCATAAAATCAAGTGGGCGCTATTTGCTAGATAGGTATTTTAACTCACTTATCAGAATGGTCTCTACATATTTTTCTCTATTACCTTTTCCAAGGACAGGGTGCTCAAGACAAATAATATGCCACAGACAAAATCTATCGGCCGCCAAATCTCTTTCGTAAGATGTATCGGGAGAATTGGGTTAAGCAAGATAGCGACAAAGCCGAAAACCCATGTACCCCATACCCTTTCCCACTTGTAAGCCATATAGGCTACGTAGACCGAGACCCCGCAGACTACCCATCTGAGTAGCTCATAATGGCCATAAGGGAGCTCAGCTATGGCCACGAATAACATTACGGCTGTAACTAGGGCTGGTATTAGATGTGGCCTTCTATCCATCTTTTGTCCTCTGCAACCTTAACAATGTAGTCTACGATTCATCCACATTTAGTCCCGAACTGTGCCCAATTCCCTTATGCCTAGCTCTTTTCTGAAGGACGCAAATCCAGGTGATTCCATAAAATGAGCTGTGGCTGAAGAAATCCGTCGTTCCCCAGTATGCCCCTCTTTTGTCTCCCGAATTGCTTTTGTGATAGTTGGCATCTTCTCGGAACAAGCGGTCGTTATGGCAGTCCTGTCGAACCGAGGGTTGTCTACTTCAAATATTTTCTCTTCAAGCGAGACTATGAAGTCAGTGAGTGGGTCTGGTCCTGCCTCGTCTGCGAAAGACGCAAGATACTGCGCGGAAGTCGTCCTACCTTTCTTGAGGTCTTCATGCCTTTTCGCAAACCGCACATGCCTTACCGTTACTGCAACGAAATCACCACCTGACGTGGCGTCTCTTGCCTTACGAATGATTTCCGAGACACTAATCTGAGGGTTTCTTGCAAATACGTACCACTGTGCGTCTAACACACCAGCAGTCGCCAGCAAGCTGATTTCACTGCCAAATCTGTCGTTGTATTTCCTAGTGAGCTCAAGGTACAACTTAGTGGTGGTCTCTGCAATACAAGTGAAATTGCTCTTGAACGGATTAAAAAACGCATTTTATCCTCCTTCAGCTTAACCCAGTTCTCCCAGTCCATATTACCTCCCTAATGGAGATAATGCAGGCAATTACCAGCGAAGCCCATAACAAGACTCTCATACTTCCAGTTTATCACCGCCTAGATTGTTGTCAATACTTAGTCTGCCTATATGCAAGGTCTTCTATCTGAGGTTGGATGGGAGTATAATGGAGTAACCAAGGGGAGGTCGGTGCTGATGCAGTCAGAGGAGACCAATCTACACCAGTACCTGTACGAGATTATCGGAGTTCCCCATGCTGCAACTCAAAAAGAGATTAGAGCATCATATCTTCGCTTATGTAAGCAATGTCACCCTGACTTAAATCCTTCCCCCGATGCCACCGTTTGGATGGAGCAGCTAAACGCTGCATACGAAGTCCTTGGGAATCCAGCAAGCAGAGCTGCCTACGATGCAAGTCTCTTTGAAAAAGGGGTATATCGTGAAGAAGAGGAAACGTGCCAAGCAGAACCGGAGGCGCCGTTTTCCTATGCCAAGCCGGAATACCATGCCCTCTCTCTAAAGAGCTATGTGCTAGCCCTCATCCTTGGCGGGATTGCAACCGTTGTAGCTGGGTACATTTGGTATGGCATTACTTTGGCCTTAGATGCTAAGTGGGCGGTTATTGCCCTTCTTGTAGGAGCGATACCCGGCGCCGCTGTTTACTTTGCTGCTGGTCGGCGGAAGAAAATGCTCAGATTTGGTGCTATGGGCGCTGTGGTAGCTGGGCTGGGATTGTTATTGGGTGACTATTTAATTTACAAGGAAGTCCTCAGCGAGATAGCCTATCAGCAGGGAGTAAGTTTGGAGTTTGCTATGTCACTCGTATCCTTTAGCGAATACCTTCACGAAACTACTGGCGTGTTGGATGTGGTTTTCTACATCCTTGCTGTAATGGAAGGCTTTGGCATTGGTGGTGGTTTCGTGGACTAGAAAGAGGAATGAATCAACTGCGATGTCACCCAGCCTGCGATGAAGCCTCACACTATACTCAAATAGAGAAAAATAGAGAAAGAAATAACAAAGGGAGACTGAGATGAAGATAGGCGTGCTGCTATTTATCTTATAACGCAAACCTCAGTTATGATAACATCTGCTTGGGTTGTTCGAAGAAAGGGGCGTAGCTTGTGGCGGTTATTGTCGGTGGCCTTCCTTGCCATCATACCCATTCTTTTACTTAAGAGCAAAAATGAAAAAGCTTTTTAACCTTTATACAATTGGTGGTTGGGCTGGTATAGTTGCCACAATTTATCTCGTCTACTTCTGGTTTGACACTGGTATTAGAATCTTTGTATGGCTTGCAATTCCAGTTCTCATTATCAGCAGTCTGTGGATATGGCTGGGCTGTAAGAAAAGCTCCTAGTCAAGCTTTGTACGCAACCTCAAGCTTCTGATATAGCTTCAAGCTATCCTCAAACTTCACTGATTCTGATTTTTGTCTGGCAGCTGTGTGAGCGACACTATCTGAATCAGATGAGGGGTGGCTTTGCGTTTAGCCGATGGACTCGCTCTAATCGTTGTTGACGTTCCGGTAGAGCTTCAGGCTGTCCTCAAACTCGACTGCCATTGACGTGTTTGTAAAGTTGAAGCGCATCGTCAAAGCTTAGTGACTTGGAATAGTGTTCCACCATAGCCAACGTATCCCAACCGCCTAGAGCCTGGACAACACGGGTAGACAGTCCACTCTTGACTTGCTGTACGCAGAACCCTCGTCTAAATGAGTGTGGGTTGCATTTGATGCCTGTCTCTTTGGCTAAGCGCTTCAGCATTGTCTGCATACCAGCGGCAGTTACCTCGAAGTCTTCGTGAGTAGCAAAGTAGCTTCTCACTTCACCATTGCCAGCTAAACATTTTCGATACTTATTGCCCTTACCAAGGACAATTGCCGTCCCTTCATTCCAGCTAAAGTCTGAAGCTTTCACATTGGCTAGTTCACTTAAGCGCATACCCGAATGCCAAAGCAAGTTAAGGACTGCCTTGTCTCTCTCACAGTGGCAGTGTGACAGTAACACTTTCAATTGCTCATGGCTAATGGCTGGCAGCAACTTCTTTTGTCTTCTCGGTGGTAATACCTTTGGCATTGGGTTTGTACCCAGGTAGTCATTCCTGTGAAGCCAATTACACAGTGTCTTGATACACCGGTAATAGTTATGCTTGGCATTTCCACAGGTCAAGCTGTTGAGATAGCTGTTAATCCCCGCTGCGGTCAGTGGCTGACCAACAAGCCTGTCCAGAGCATAATGATAGAGGGTGATGGTCTTTGGGCTCGTTCCCGATGCCCGGGAGGCAAGGAACTCGCTAAGTAGTGCCGTTGTGAACTCTTGTGAACTTTTGGCTTTATCGTATGGTGGGCAGTACTGGACTTGAACCAGTGACCTCTTGCGTGTGAAGCAAGCGCTCTCACCACTGAGCTAACCGCCCCTCAATTGCATTTATTTTAGCCCTAGGGATAAGCTTTGTAAAGTGATTGTAATCGTTCATATAACTAGCGAGGTCTTGCTTGGCACGGGCCAATCAAAGCGAGCCGGCCTTCCCTTTCCGTCAAGGGCGAGGATTGAGCTGCGGGTGACAAACATAAGTGCTTGATAACAGTGGTAGATATAGCTATAGTAATGGTGTGAACCACCACAACATGGAGCCTTCTGTTCCCCGGCATGTTGCCATCATCATGGATGGCAATGGGCGGTGGGCCAAGCAGCGTGGCTTGCCTCGCCTGGCTGGTCACCGGGAGGGGATAGCTAACGCTCACCGCATAGTCGAAATTCTTTTCGACTACGGAATCAAGTATGTCACCTTGTATGTCTTTTCCACCGAGAATTGGAAGCGACCGAAAGAAGAGGTGGATGGGATTTTCCAGATTCTAGTGGATATGGCTGATGAGGAAATTGAGTTTGCCCAAAGAAAAGGAATAAGAGTTTGTCATCTGGGGCAACTTGACAGACTTCCGTCAGGCTTAAGAAGCAAGATACAGCAAGCGGTGGACTTGACCAAGGGCAATGAAGCTATGACCGTTAGCCTTGCCTTGAACTATGGTGGTAGAAGCGAAATAGTAGAAGCGATACGTCAGCTTAGGCAAGCTGGCATCTCCGCTGAGGATATAGATGAGACCCTTCTTAGTCGCTACCTTTATGCCGCAGATATCCCTGATCCCGACCTTGTTATTCGCCCGGGCGGAGAAATAAGGCTGAGCAATTTTCTGTTGTGGCAAATAGCGTATGCTGAGTTTTATTTCACCCCAGTCTTATGGCCTGATTTCGGCCGCGATGAGGTTGACAATGCTCTCATGGCTTACAAAGAGCGCCAGCGCCGCTTTGGCTCTTTGGCACCGTCTGATTAGGGGGCTTGATTTACGTTTTGTCGCCAAAAGCTGTTAGAATTGGTTAATAAAGGGGGAGACAGAAGAATGGGTGACATTTTAGAGGAGGCTGGGGCGGTTGTCAGTTGCAGGCAGTGTCCCTGGTATAAGAACTGCTTAACCCCAATGCATGTCAGCGCTGAAGATATTACGCAGTTCAGATTGATGATGCAGGGGTCAAATCTTCCCGATTCAGCCAGAAGCCAGATGGAGGATGTTCTAGAAAACATAGCATCTATGAGCCAGAACATGATTTTGCAAAGCTGCCCAATTTTTACACAGCGTCTTAAGGACGACCCCAGGATTGCCCAGCGAATCAAACAGATGATGCAAGACTGGAGGAAGGAAGAAGAATCAGGCGAATAGAAATGACAGAGCAACTGGGCAAAATCGAGAAACCATTTGCCGAACCTTTCAAGCGGGGTAAGAAGGTTTACCTTGTCCCTCTTATATACGTAAATGAGGATTCTCCACTGGAATATAAGGAGAGGTGTGACTGCTACTGGCAGCAGGTAGGAGAGCATCTAGGTAATTTGGAAGCAAAGATTGGGAAGGTGAGTCGGATCTACCATGAGTCAGTATCTCAGTCGGGTGAGGATGGTGCGAAGGTTCTGGCGAGGGCAAATCTAGGCAGCCATCAGATTGTCAAGAACAAGTGTGACGGCGGAGCTGTCCTTGAGGCGCTTGAGGAAAAGGAATTACTTGAGGAGGTGATGGATTGGGAGAGGTGTCTCTTGTTCGGCTTTGTTAGTCAGAAGGTGGCAAGCAAGGTTTCTGAATTTTACCTTGAGGCGGGAAAGAAGAGATATGAGTTCATGGCCAAGAGGATAAGTGAGACGCTCAAGGATGATGAGGCTGGGCTTTTATTTATTAGGGAAGGGCACGAGTTGCAATTTCCCGGTGATATAGAGGTATTCAGTGTGTTCCCGCCGGCGCTGGACGAGATTCACCGCTGGTTGCGTGATCAGGCAAGGGCGAAGCGAGAAGAGGCAGAGGAGAAACCGGAGAAAGCTGAGGAGAAGGAAGGGGGAGCTGGAGAGGAGCGGGAAGAGGCCGAGAAGAAGGGCAAAGGGACTAGGAAGAAGCGAGAACAGGTGGAGGATTGATCTCATGAAGGCGAGAAGGCCTGCTGTCTCCGGCATGTTTTATGCCGGCACCTCTGGAGAGCTTAAACAGCAAATGGCATGGTGCTATAGACATGAGCTTGGTCCTGGGGTTGTGCCAGTGGCGAATGATAACGGCCCGAGAGAAATCGTTGCTCTTGTCGTCCCCCACGCTGGTTATGTTTACTCTGGACCGGTGGCAGCTCATGCCTATAAGGAGCTGGCCAATGATGGGGTATTCGATACAGCGGTGATACTCGGTCCTAATCATACTGGCTATGGCTCTCCAGTTTCTTTGTGGGCGGACGAAGATTGGGAGACGCCCTTAGGAAAGGTGAGGGTGGATAGAGAGCTTGCTCACGACCTGTTAGCAGGAGTGATTGAAGTGGATGAGACAGCTCATATATATGAGCATAGTATAGAGGTGCAATTGCCCTGGCTGCAGTATCTCTATGGGGAAGTGAAAATTGTGCCCATAGCCATGATGGCCCAGGATTTGGAAACGGCTCGGGAAGTGGGCAAGGCCATTTCCGGGTGTGGCAATAATATCATAATCATAGCTAGCACTGATTTCACTCACTATGAGCCTCACCCTGTAGCCACAGAGAAGGACCACTCTATGATAGCGGCCATCGTTAATCTTGATGAGGAAGAGCTCTATAGACAGCGCGAGTTTCTCAACTGCACCATGTGCGGCTATGGGCCGGTAGCTTCAGCGATTGTGGCAGCCAAAGCAATGGGGGCTGAGAGAGCGAGTCTACTGAAATATGCTACCAGTGGAGACATCACCGGTGATTTCTCCAGAGTGGTTGGCTATGGCTCTATCGTGATAAGGCGGTGGGGCAAGTAGACCTATAAGCCGAGTTATGTGTCCTGTCGGCATGGTGCTTGCCATTTTAGGAGGTTTAGTGGCTGACTGGAGAATCATCGGGGTAAGTGTAAAATGTGGGGGTTGTGGTTGTCAAGGGGTATTTGTGGTAGACTGTGCGCCGTGAGGCCAGACATACTCTTTTGTTTCATTGTTGTGATAGTGTGGGCGGTTTATGCGTGGAGGCACCCTGATATTGATGATTGGAGGGGTCATTGAGAATACAGCTTCGCTTCCTATGCTTCGCTTCGCTTTTGGCGCTTTTAATTGCGGTGCTTGTAATATGCCTCGGTGGGGGCGGGCATATCGGCCTTGCCGACGCAGCCGCCCTTGGCGGGATGCCCGCCCCCACCGAGGAGGAAGCTTGCAAAGCGCCTTTGGCGCTCGGACTAGCTTCTGGAACCTCCAACCAGGGTGAGATCTGCGCCGAAAGCGGGAGCTCAAAACCTCCGACCCCGGATGGATCCGGCGAAGAAACGGCATGCTCATACCTCCGTGATTCAGCGACAGCGACGATCACGATCACCTTCACGCCTGTTAGGAAATAAGAAGGGGGCGAAGCCGTTTCGGACTCCGCCCTGCAGTGGTAACTGCCCTTTGAAGTGAGGACAGGGCTTGCCCTGCCAGGCAATGTATTTCTCGATCGGGGCTTGAAACCTGGTATCGTTCCGGGGTAAAAGAGCACAGAAGTTGTCGCCTCTTTTGAACTTGCATACTTGACAGGTGTGAAGTATCGTCATCGCTTCTTCCCGCTGGCGAAGGCTACCAGGTGGCGATACTCCTTGGCATCGAGGGTTACCTGGCTGGCCTGGTTTGCCTTGGTTTGGACAATCTGGATTAGCCTGTGGCCTTTACCGGTGCTGACGATTCGGGCCATTGTCACTGCTCCGTCTGGCTGCCGCTCGCTATGTAGGATTGCTTCTCTAACTCTCATTGTTGCTGCTCCTTTAACCTCTGGATTTCTTAACATTCCTCATATATAATAAAGTATAAAGTTATTATTTATACTTTACAGTTGGGCCTGCAATCGTATGTGGACAATGCGCCCATATAGATTCCGAAGTATGGAATAGTCATGAAGGCTATACTCGTTTGGGTTGACTCTCTCGATCCTTTTCTCCAAGAGCATTAGCTCCTCATTTGTTAAGACCAGGCGGTGTTTCTTTGCTTCTTTACTAGTTCTCATCTCTCCTCTCCTTTCTCTTTCTCACTTTCATCTCCCTTTCCTTCTCCCTTCTTCGTGGGGAAGGGGCTCATCGCCCCTCCCCGTTCTTGGGTGGCCAGTGCCACTTGCCGCACTGTTGGCATTTCCAAGCCTTGCGGTGCTTGCCGGTCTTCTTGTCTGCGAACTCGATCATCTCCATGAACTCGTCGGTGCCGCAGTCCTGACAAAGCGGTATCTGGTCGGCAGGCTTGCCCGCAGGCGGCTGCTTGGTGTTTACCTGGCTGGCCTTAGGCGGCTGCTGGACGTTTAGCTGGGCGGCCCTGCGCTCGGCGTTGATAATGTCTCGCAGTGCCGGGTTCTTCCAGTCGGGTGGAAACTGGCTGGCGATGGTCCCGATGTCCTGGAAGATCTCGGCCAGGGTGTCGGCAAAGCAGTTTATCCTGGCCTCGTGGTCCTCGATGGTGAGCTTGATCTCGGCGTGGTATCTCGTGTTTCCGTTCATTGGAAACCTCCCTTGATTTGTTTGGCGGGCCTCTCATCCCGCCTTGTCCTCACTGTTTACGCACCCCCCCTAGTGTAAGTAGTGTATTTCTTGGTGATCAGGACGCCTGGAATTTCCTTAACTCCTGATTTTGCTCGGGCTCGAATCCGCGACAGATTCGGGTCGCAAAGCTCACGTGGGACCAGCAAGGGGTTAACGACGATGACGTCAATGTCCTCGTGGTAGGTGACGGTGCCCAGGTGTGCTCTGCTGGTTTTGGTCGGCGCCTCGGGCATAACGGTGGCGGGCGGGAGTTCGACTACCTCTCCCGTCTCCTGGGCTTCGGCAAGCTTGGCCGCTTGCTCGGCAAGCAGGGCCATGCGCTCCTCCTCGGCTATCCTCGCCTGCTCGGCGTGGTAGCCTTGTAAGGCGCGGTTAACGGCTGAGATAGCCATGTTTAACCGCTCGGTTAGGGGCTTAAAGAGCTCGTTTATCCTGTCCCTCGTCTCATTCACGGGTTCGAGTAGCTCCTTCCGCTTCGCCTCAACGTTTCTCAACGCCTGCCTGGCGTGAATCAGCGTGTCCTCTGCGTTCTTCTGTTCGACCAATGATGTGATAACCTCTGACTTCGCCATCCACTGGAGGAGCGACGTTTGGCTCTGTTCGAGCGCTTCGACTACGGTTTCTGTTCTGCCTAGTCCTACTTGCATTGTTCCTCTCCTGTTATCTTATTTGGCGGTTCGACTGGCTCGATCGCCTTGAGCCTGTGGCTTACTTTTCGGGCATGCGGTAGTTCGATTGAACTCCGTGAATCATGCCCAGCAGGTAAAACCGCATGTAGGCATCGCTTGGAACTGAAGGGCGATTGGCTCTCCAGATGCGCTTTAGCTCGCTGAGTGTAAGCTGGCGTTTTACTGCCTCCATTACTCACCTCCTAAAAGCATCTATCCATTTGAAAGGATTGAGCACGTCACCCCAACGCTGAGAGCTCGACCAATTCTCTCTGCGCTGGTAGTAAGCTGCCTGTCTGGCACAGGTGCGATTCAACATGTCCTGTGCCTCAAGACGCACTCTCTCCCTCTGTCTGAGATACTCGTCCAACACGGTGCGCTTAAGCCTAGAAGGACCGGCCACCAACAGCTTTACCTCTCTGCCTGCTGGCAATGCCTTTACCTGCTCCAGGTGATACGCCTTCAACTTCACTGTCTCGGCAAACAAACGGCCATTCTCCCGCTTAAGCTGGTGCTGAAACCCCTTGAAGGATCCTGCTGCCCGTATCACGTTAGCCTCGATGTCCTTACCCTGGGCCCTGGCTGCCCGCCTGGCTGCCTGTTGATGCAGACCGACCGACAACCTGGCCCACAGCCTGTCGTAATACTGCTGTGATACGTGATGCTGATCTTGCCAATCTGTAAACACTGCCTGTCTCTCCATCTTCACACCTCGCCCTGAATATTTTGCCAACCCGTAGTAGCCCCTTTATTTTTCCCCGCTTGTTCCGCACCTTCAGGCCGTAGCGACGCGAAGGAATTTCCAGGCTGGAGGCCATGGAAATTTGCGGAACCGAAAGCGGGAAATAGAAAAATGTCCTCAGGGTTGGCAAAAAAGCATATCGAGCCGAGACGGATGGAGATGGTGGCTCTGCTGTTGTGAGTCTGGCTGGTGCTGGAATGGTGATCTAATAATTTGCTGCCTACCTTATAGAAGCAAAATGCCGCCTACCTTAATTTGAAGTATAGATGCGGCTACCCTAATAGAAACTGTAAAGTATAAATAATAACTTTATACTTTATTATATATACAGAATGCAGCTACCTTAAGTTGTTGCTATTGTGAGTGAGCAGAGCATCACGAACGGAGCGGGCCAGCGACCGCTCGGCTGGCACGGTGTGTCAATAGCTCAGTGCCTTCAATACGACCAGGAAGTGCCAGCCCGTCTCCGAGCGGAGCGACCGGAGCGCTTTCGGAGAGAGCGGCAGCGGGGCGACGAAGGCGACGTTCACGTTAGGTGGGGTGGGGTTAATGATCGCCACAGGCAGCCCAGGCCGTGAGGCTGAGCTCTAGCTTGCGACGTCGAAGCCGAGGGGCCATGGGCTGCCATACGAGAGGGGTGTGGAATGGTTGGGTGGGGTGCTGTCCCAGCGGGCACGGAATACTTCATTATACGCGTAGGGCAGTCCCTGCCGCTGGGCTAGGCAGGGGCTCTAGGGCACAGGTGGAGCCAGTAGGCTTGGCTGGGAGAGGGGATGTGGGGTGGGTGCCCGCAATCCGCGGAGCCTGCCTTTCAGGCACGGGAGCGAAGCCAAGGATTAATACTGGTATCCTGGCTGAGCGACCTTTGCCGTGAAACCGTGTGGGTGGTGGGGGGTAAGCTTGCCCCCAGCGCCTTCGGCAGTGCTGGGTCGGCAAGCGGGTGGTGGGAACCCGAAGCGGCGTTAGCCCGCGAAGCCTTGATAACGGACAGGGTAGGAGAGGCAGAGATGGACGGAGGTATTGACGACCAGGGTCGAGGGAGGCCGCAAAGAAACGGCTGGTGAGGCGGCCGAGCGATGACCGAGGGGCGGATCGAGCCCGACGGAGAGGGGAAGTGTGGTGTTCAGAAGCAGGTGGAGCGGCGGGCTGGCCGCCCCGAGAGCCGAACCAGCCACTGGCCGAGGTGGCCCGGCGAAAGTGGTGAGGGGGCCCACGGCCCTGAGGCCGACGGTAGGAGTGCCGAAGGGTGAGCCGAGCGAGGAAACGAGCGTGACACCGAGGCCAGGCAAAGCGAACCGACATTCAGTAGGAGCTACGGCTCAGCTGTGGCAACGCGCCCTGGGTTGGCTGTGGATGGGTAGATGGGGGTGGGGTTCTTCCGGCATCGATGCCAGCGTCGGCTGTTCAGAGCAACGGTGGTCGAACAACCTTCGCCGTTATCGCCTTGTTGGCCTCGTGAACGAGTCGTTTCGTCGATTCGGACTTCTTGGCCATGGCCTGAGCTTCTTCCAGCGTGTAAGTAATGGCGTCGGGAGGAATACCTTCCCTGAACGATTCATGTTTAATGAACCATACCTCGGTGCCTAGATAGGTTGCCTTAAAGCAGTTAGGGTTCGTCATGGTCTAAGCCCCTCGTCATCGGTCGGCCGTGTGGGTTGGGTTCGGTGGGGTGGGGTTCTTCTCCACCGGCTAAATCCTGTCCTTTGGCTCTTGGTATGGTATGCCTAGCGCCTGGTATACGGACTCCTCGGTGTCTCCTGCTATGCGGTTGCCGGTCTCGTCGAGTAGCCCTTCACCATTAGCTTTGAGGTGCCATCCCCTCCTCCTGGCCAGGCTGCATAGCCAGATGTTATTCTCCTTGCTGCCTGTCCTTATGAGTAGCAGCGTCCCCCATGTCGTCGCCGTTGCGACGTAGATGTCAATGGTGATGTTGGTCTTGGCGTAGCGGAGCCTCTTTATCTTGCTGCCGTTGAGCTCGAGCTTACCTATAGTGGCTATTAGGCTATTCATCCTGTTCATGACCAGTGCTGCCTCTGCCTTCTCTATGAGGACTATGTCTACGTCATGGACTGTTGGCTTGCCTCTCCTTATACTTCCTGCTATCTCTATCCTGTCACAGTATGGCGTTAGTGAATCCTTAACTCTCTCTGCTATTGCTCTTGCCTCTTGTAGTCTCATTGTTGCTCCTTCAGGGTTGTTGTTGTTGTTATCGTTGTTGTTGTTGTTGTTATCGTTATCATCTCGTTATCGTCGTTATCATGGTGTCCGTTTGACTCCCCCTGTTTCCTTTAGGTACTTCCTTATGGTTGGCGGTGGTACTACTAAGCCCAGGGGCTGTCAGATTTCGGGCGTGAATTGGCGGCAGTGGAGGCAGATCGTGCCGACTCGCTTCCACCGGCCTTTGATTCGGACGTAGCAGACCTTGACGTCGCCCATGCGGATGCGGGGAACGCCCTTGTGACGTTTGCCTTTGACGCCCTGGGGGCAGAAATAGTGCTTCTGGACCTTCATTTAAGGTATACGATAAAGCTGGGGCGGTTTCGGCGTCAAGCTTTTTTTCGGAAAACAATTAAGGCGCTCCTAATTCGAATCGCTGCTGGTACTTCCCCTGCGTGCGGTCATAGTCGGTCTCGATGGCCTGGATGCGATAGTTCTCCTCAGAGATGCCGCAGCGCTCATCGGTGACACTGACCACATCGAGGAGGTCCTGTGCGCAGTTGGTGGGGACTAAGAGGCTGCCCCGCTGCGCCTGCAGCGACGCCGTTCGGAGAATGGCGTTGGCACGCTCCT
>Ga0315533_1000104_pt1 | contig 79068 bp, 77 predicted proteins | sample SalMarSW160130MG_FD_203081 | JGI IMG/M metagenome (GOLD analysis project Ga0315533, IMG submission 203081) | Salt marsh sediment microbial communities from the Plum Island Ecosystem LTER, Massachusetts, United States - Salt Marsh Sediment SW1601-30 ...
CTACCAAAAGGATGGCCTTCTCTTTGAGCCGGGCTTTGTTCTCCTTCTCCCGAGATATAGCAGGGGTGAACATACCCACACAATAATATAACACATTCCGGTTTGTCAAGCATTTTCAATATTTATTCTAAAAAATTAAAGATGGAATCCCTGCTATTGCTTCTTCAATAAGTATTTCCTTGCGAATGACAACCAGGGATTGCTGGACAGTGTATCACATAACCAAAGTCCTCGCCTTTTTCAATAATAACTCTATAGACCATCGTTATCACCTCCTAATTTCAACTATATCAAATTGTTACAATCTATTCAATCATAAAACCACCATTTTTAAAGTTAACCAAGCACACCGACTGTATCAATCGTTTTTTGATATTCTTAACGGAACTTATTCATCCCAGTCAACAGCGTCTCTCTTTAACTAAACCGGATGTTTCTTAGGGCTTTTTTAGGTATCGCGGGAATTGGGTTATTTTAATACATAGGGTAATCCCAAAATATGCATAAACCGCGGATGGACGCAGATTTTCACAGATTACATAAGAATCATCAAGAAGATGGGCTTTTACCTTTCAGGTAAAAGAGAGGTTTAATCTCAATTCTTGTGACAATCTGGTGAAATCTTGCGGTTTTCTAATGCATAATCCGGGTAATATGTCACAGCAAAAAAGGCTCAAGTTTCTTCCCAATCTGCCGATATAGAAATATAGAGGGGAAAAATCATCAACCCAAAAAGGAGGTTGTGATGAGGAAACTTACCGCCCTTTTCATTATCCTGCTGATCTTCGGCCTCTACAATTTCACTGGGGCCGGCAATAAGGAACTCTCCCAGCCATACATGGTCACTGCGGGAGATTGGCTTGCCTATCGGCTCTCCGAGTTTATCCGCACCTATTCGGATAAGCTATCAGCTCCCACTATGCTCAGTTACGACCAAAAGAGAGGAGTAATTCTTGTGGAGATATTTGGCGCTTGTAAATCCGTGGAGGAAGCAAAGGAAGATCTTCTGAAATGGTGTGATTTTATTCGGAATATCTACATCCCCTATGCAAAGAAAAGCTATGGGCTTGCCCTTTCTATGTCCGATTATGTTGTGGTGTACTATAATCGGGAGGCCAGTGGGTGGCCAGAAATGATTCGTATGGAGGGTGGGAGGTTGCTTTTGCCACAGAAATGATACCAAGGTCTAAGTAAACCCCTGATTTTCATAGGAGATAGGAAAGTTTTTAAGAAATTGTTTTTTCAAGAGCGAGGTGGTAGAATCACTGTTCTGCTCCAGTCAGATCAGGGGATCTTACCGCTCAGCTTCTGTGAAATCTCGTGGTTCTTTGGCGTATAATGCTATGAATAGTGTAGAAACCAAATTGTCCGATTTAGCACTCGAGCGGGATAGCCTATCCCCGGCCAAAAATTTGTTGCTGCTTACGGCAAAAACCTTGAAGTCCATCAAGGTGTATCCCGTAAACAGTCCGGTGATTAAAGGTCAGAAGGAGCTTCTTAACAAGGAATTCCAATCCTATCTGGCCACGAATGATGTCCTCACCATAAAGATTGCAGAATCTGCCCTGAAGGTTGATGACCAGGTTATCTACGAGGGGGGAAACAGAAGTAATAATTTGGCCTTTCTCCTTTACCGGGATGGTTTAAGGGAGATCTCCTTTTATGAAGGGCTCACCCCAGAGGAGCTGAATGGGTTCTTAGGAGCTCTGGCTGAGAATTGGCAGGGGTCTGAGGAGACGGATGTGGTCAGCTCCCTTTGGGAGAGGGATTTCCACCACATAAGCTATGTGGCCATAGATGAGTTATTTGCTGATCTGTTGGAACCTGGGGAGGTAGATTCTGAGACCCCTTTCAAGCCATCCCCTGAGGTGGCCTCCCCAGTCTCCTCTGGAAGGATCGCCCTGCAAGAGGAAGATGTGAAGCAGAGCTCTGGTCTGCCCCGGTGGGCAGGGGAAGGGATGGATACATCCTTGGAGATGGGTTCCCCTTTGTTGCTTGACGATAAAGATCTAAGGAAGATTAAGGAAATCGTTGAGGAGGATGGGAGAAATTTCAATCCCCCACGCGAGTTTGCCCAAGCCCTTTTTGACCTGCTTGTTCTCGAAGACGAACCAGAGAAATACACCTCCATTCTTCAGGTTTTGGAGAGGTTCCTCTCCGAACTGATCTCTAATGCTGAGTTTGGCACAGCCTGTCAGATTTTCTTTGCCCTCAATGAAATCCAAGACTCTTCCTCTCTGCAGCCAGCGAAATACAGGATTTTGGTGGAAACCGTCCTGAAGATGGCCCGCAGTCCGGAATCGATCGAAAAAATCAGGCGGCTACTCCGCAGAGGAGCCATTGGATCCGGGGATGATCTTCTGAAATACACCTCCTTCTTAGGGGCAAGTTCTACCCCTATCCTCATTGATCTCCTTATGCGGAGGGAAAATCAAGAAATGCCCCCGAAGGTGTGCGATCTTCTCGTGGAATTTGGACGGGAAAGCGTTGATTATTTAGGGGAATGGGTTTCTGACAGCCGAACCCAGCTTGTAAAGCAAATCGTGTCCATTTTGGGGCAGGTTGGGGGGAAAGCAATCCCATATCTGGAGCGGTGCCTTCATCATCCGGATACAGATGTGCGCCGGGAGACGGTGCGGGCCCTATCCCAGATTGGAGAAATAGCTGTAAATCCGCTCTTATCTAAATTCCTCCTTGACCCCAACCCCGCTGTTCGTATTCTCACGGCAAAGGGTTTTGGCGATCCAGACCCGGAAGCTGTTGAGTTTGTCTGCAGGTTAATCCACCAGAAGGAGTTTAGGAAAAGGGGTATCAGGGAAAGGAAGGCCTTGGTAGATATCCTGCGGAAGGCCGGTTCGGAAAACGCCGTCGCTACACTGGGGAATTCGCTTCACCAAAGAAGCTGGTTTAGAAGGGGAGACAGTAACGAGTTCAAGGCATATGTGGTCCTGGCCTTGGCCAGCATAGCAACGGAGTCTGCCAGGAAAACCCTGGTAGAGGGGACACGGATGAGAAATAGAAAGGTGCGGAATGCGTGCAAAACTGCCCTTCAGAGGGTCGGGGAAACGAATCCAGAAGGGGAGAAAGGGAAGGAACTATGAATCCGGATGCCGCCCCGGATAGGCCTGATCGGTTACCTACAATTGAGTTCTCCGCCGATAGGAAGGCCATTGAGATGGGGAAAAAGTTCTTGAACACATTCATCTCCTCCCTGAAGACCGCTCAAATTTATGATCTCAACAATGATGTGTTCTTAGAGCATGCCCAGGCCTTGGATGACACCCTCAGGGAAATATTCCGCATGGAGGGTGAAGCCGCGGTGGAGGTAGCGGCCAATCATCTCTTTTTTAATGGCCTCAGGCTCCCCATGGACTTTGCTTCCTACCCCGCCTATCGCTTCTTGATGGATGGGTTCATCAAATCCGAAGTGGGTAAGGTTTGGTTTGAGGGCAATTTTCAAGAGGACGAATTCAAAGGTTTTCTGGCCGTCTTTGCAAAATCGTTGGGTGATCCATCGAAAAAGCTTAGTGATATAGAGAATGAGTTGAAAGCCCAAGGTGTCGTTAAAATTCATCTACAAGAACCACAAAGGGAAAGGGAAGATTTTCGGAAAATCTCCACCCTTCGGAATGTTGGTAAGCAGATGTACTCGAAGAGCATTATGTTTTTAAAAGATATGATGAGTGACACCCAGCTACCACAGAGGGGGCAAGCCAAAGTTGTGCGCAGACTGGTCCAGACCATAGTCGATTCGGTGATTGACGATGAGGCGTATATGTTGGCGCTAACGAATATAAAAGACCATTATGATTACACCCTTAATCACTCTGTAAACGTCTGTGTCCTCTCTACTGCACTTGGCTATAGGATGGGGATGGAAAGGAAGAGATTAGCAGACCTTGGTATTGCTGCCCTCTTTCACGATATCGGCAAAGTGAACGTGCCTAAGGAGATCCTCACAAAACCTGATAGGCTCTCTGCGGAGGAATATGAGGTGCTCAGGAGGCACCCTTATCAAGGGGCTGAAATGCTCACCCGCATCAAGGGGTTTAGTAAACTCCCCATTAGGGCCATTATTGTCGCCTTGGAGCATCATATGGGGGCAAACCTCTCCGGTTATCCGAAAATATCAATCAAGAGGCGGATAAATCTGTTCAGTGAGATCATTGCCATTGCCGATGTCTTTGATGCTATGACTACATCGAGGGTTTATCGGAGGAAACCTTACAGAAGGAATGAGGTGTTGGGAGAGATGATGAAGGAATCCGGCAAGAAATTTGATCCATTATTGCTGAAGGCGTTTATCAGTATGCTTGGGCTCTATCCCATTGGAACCCTCCTCCTTTTGAATACCGGGGAATTGGCAATAGTGCTGGAGACAAATCAGGACCCAGCCCATCTGGACTCCCCTAAGGTAAAGTTGATTACGAAAAAGTCCGGGGAGAAGATAGATGGCCTTATTATAGATCTAGCTTCGCCTGCTGGAGAACCTGATGGTTTGAAAAGAACTATCGTTAAATCCCTGGATGCGGATAAATATGGGATTGATGTTACTGCCTATTTTTAAGAGAGGTGTATGAGCTACTTTTGCCGAGGTAAAGGAGTTAAGGTGTTTTCGAAATAAATTTGGCGTATATTTTTTAAGGATCAAAACTTGATCTTGTATAGGGAATATTTCTAAACTTTTGCCACTTTTATTATTTACTAAATCATCGAGAATGCCCCGCAGCTTGCTGCGGGGATGAATCGTGGGGTGGAGGGGTAAGCAGCGTCTTTAGACGCTGCAAAGCAAATTCGAGCGACAAAGGTGCGAGAATTTGCGTCACAGATACCCCGCAGCTCTGCTGCGGGGAGATTCATTTTCAGCTCATGAATGATTTGGGCTAGTAACCTCCCGCAGATTCGAAATCTGCGGGAGGTTTAAAATTTGGCACAGGAGATTTGTGCTATTCGTCAATTTGTGGGATTCCTGTTCCAGGATTTGTTTTAGCAAAAACAGTGGGGGATAGCAGAAGAGGAGCGGCAGGGATGCTCTTCCATTTTTTTTGAAAAATGATTTGATTTTGGAGGGGAGAATTGGTATAGTAAGGGAGATGGATGAGCCTTTGAAGATAGCTGTCCTGGCCTCAGGAGAGGGAACAAACCTGCAGGCCATAATTGATGCCATTAAGGAAGGTAAGCTTAAGGCCGAAATTAGGGCAGTAATTAGCAACAACACTGGCTCTGGGGCTTTGCGGAGGGCAAGAAAGGAAGGTCTCTTTGGTCTCCATCTGAGCCATAGGCAATTTGCCTCCCCGGAGGAGTTCGAGGGGAAACTTCTTCAGGTCCTGCAAGAGAGGGAAGTGAAGTTAGTTTGCTTAGCCGGGTATATGAAGATACTTAGCCCAAAGGTGATCGGTGCTTATAGGAATAGAATCTTGAATATTCATCCTGCCCTTCTTCCCTCATTTGGGGGGAAAGGGATGTATGGTCAAAGGGTGCACCAGGCGGTGATTGAATATGGGGTGAAGCTCACCGGCGTGACCGTGCATATAGTTGATGAGCAGTATGATCATGGGCCCATCGTTCTGCAGAGGGCAGTGCCTGTATTGGAGAATGACGATGCCGAGAGCCTCTCCCAGAGAGTCTTAGAGGTTGAGCACAAGCTTTACCCGGAAGCCATCGAGCTCTTTGCTCAGGGAAGAATAAAAGTAGAGGGAAGGAGGGTAAGAATTGGAGGAAGGCCTAACCCAGGTTAAGATCCCTGGGCTGAGGAGTTTCACTAAGGGGAAGGTGAGGGAGGTCTTTGACCTTGGTTCCAGGTTATTGATTGTAGCCACAGACAGGGTCTCGGCCTTTGACTCCATCCTTCCCACCCCCATACCAGGGAGGGGGAAGATCCTTACCAAGTTTTCCCTTTTCTGGTTTAAACGCTTAAAGAATATTGTTAAAAATCATCTCCTAACCTCTGATATTAAACAATATCCAGATCGTTTGAAAGGATATGGGGAGATCCTTTCCCAAAGGTCGATGCTGGTGGCCAAGGCGGAAAGGATTGATGTCGAGTGCATCATGCGGGGTTGGCTGGCCGGATCTGGTTGGAGGGAATATCAGAAGAGGGGAGAGGTCTGTGGGGTAAAGCTTCCTCCCCACCTGCGGGAGGCGGAGCGGCTTTCCCAGCCGATCTTTACTCCGACAACTAAGGCAGCCAGAGGGCATGACCTGAACATTAGCTTCTCCCAATTGGTAGAGCTAATTGGGGAGGAGAGGGCGGTGATGCTCAGGCAGACAAGCCTAAGGCTCTACAGGGAGGCACTATCCTATTCGCTCTCCAAGGGGTTGATCTTGGCCGACACTAAATTTGAGTTTGGCATCCTCGACGGGGAACTTCTCTGGATAGATGAGGCCCTTTCCCCGGACTCTTCCCGCTATTGGCTTGAGGAGAAATACCAACCAGGGAAGCCTCAGAAGGGTTTTGACAAACAGTACCTGAGGGACTATCTTTCTTCCGTAGGTTGGCAGGGTGAAGGCCCGGCCCCAGAACTTCCCCCTCAGGTGGGGGAGGAGCTTATCAGGAGGTATGCCGAGGCATTGAAGAGGCTAATTTCAGAGTAGAAAAATTTCCATTTTGGACGGGGTTGACAGGATAATCAGGATAAATAAACACCGAAAGTCATCGAATTTAAGTGAAATTCTAAGATGAATGATAATCCCAGATTATGCATTAGGAAACCACGAGATTTCACAGGATTATCACCAGATATTCAAAATAGAGAGCTTTTAAAAATTTAGTTTAGCCTCTATTTTCACCTAAAAGATGAAAGCCTATATTCATGAAGATTCTTATATAATCTGTGAAAATCTGTGTTCATCTGTGGTTCCTGCATATTTTGGGATAGTTTTACGGTTGGTTCGGTGTCATTTGGTGTTTTCCTACAGGGGATCTGGGATAAAAATCCAGTAAATCCTGTTTATCCCGGCAAAAAAGAGCCGCCGCAGGCAGCTAAACCAAGGAGGAGGGATTGATTAAAAGGGCATTTATAACCACTTATGACAAAAGCGGTCTGGGCGAGTTTGCCCAGGGGCTCAAGGAACTGGGGGTGGAGATAATCTCCACCGGGGGGACCGCGAATTTCCTTCGGGGAAAGGGAATCGAGACCAAGGACTTGGAGGAGCTTACCGGTTGGCCCTCTATTTTAGGAGGGAGGGTGAAGAGTTTGCACCCCCTTGTCCATGCGGGGATATTGGCTGACAGATCAGATCCCGGGCACCTCAAGGAGCTTGCCGAGAGGGGGATAAAACCAATAGATATGGTTGTCTGTAACTTTTATCCTTTTAAGGAAATAAGCAGAAAATATCAAGCTCAACCTGATAAGATTTTGGAGAGTATTGATATTGGTGGTCCATCTGCGGTAAGGGCCGCAGCCAAGAACTACCTGGGGGTGGTTGTGCTCACCAGTCCTGACCAGTATGGGGAGGTCCTCTCTGAGATTAAGGCTATGGATGGAGAGCTCTCCTTGGAGACTAGGCGCAAGTTGGCTCAAGAGGCCTTTCGTCTAACTCAGGAATATGACCAGTTGATCTATGGTTGGCTTTTGGGGGATTCATCCCCTACCTTAGACCTTTATTTCCAGAAGATCGAGGAGCTCAGGTATGGGGAGAACCCCCATCAGAGGGCCAGCCTCTACCGGGATCCCACCTTCACCGGGACAAGTGTGGCCTCCGCGGAGAAGCTCTCTGGCAAACCCCTTTCCTTCAACAACCTGAGGGACTTAGATGCTGCCTTGGGAATGATTCTCGACTTTGAGGAGCCTTTTGTGGCCATCTTTAAACACGCCAGCCCCTGTGGAGCCGCTGCCGCACCAAGCTTGGCCCAGGCCTACCAGGGTGCCTTAGATGGTGACCCCCTATCAGCCTATGGTTCCGTGATCGGTTTAAATCGTCAGGTCGACCTGCAGACTGCCCGTTTAATTGACCAAACCGGGTTTGTGGAGTGTTGCTTAGCTCCTGATTATGAACCTGCAGCCCTTAACCTCTTAAGGCAGAAGAAGAACCGCAGGTTTTTGCGCTGTGGAGGGTTAAAGAAGGGGCAGGGGGAGGAGCTAAGATTTATCAGGGGAGGGGCTCTCCTTCAGGATGAGGATTTAAGAGCGGTCTCCCCAAACGATCTGCGGGTGGTGACCAAGAAGGAACCCACCCCAAGGGAGGTAGATTCGCTCCTTTTTGCCTTTCAGGTGGTCAAGCACATCAAATCGAATGCTATAGTCCTGGTTCAGGATAAGAGGACGGTGGGCATAGGGGCTGGTCAGCCCAGCCGGGTGGATGCGGTGATTATCGCAGCGCACAAAGCAGGGGAGAGGGCCAAAGGGGCTGTTTTGGCCTCTGATGCCTTCTTTCCGATGAGAGATGGGATCGATGAGGCGGCTAAGGCGGGGGTAAAAGCCATAATCCAGCCTGGAGGCTCCAAGAGGGATGACGAGGCGATAGCTGCCGCCGATGAACAGGATTTGGCTATGGTCTTTACCGGGGTGCGGCATTTTAGGCATTGAGCAAGGTCAAGTTGCTGATTACGGGCCCGCCTGGATGTGGCAAGACCACCTTGATTAAGGAGTTTATCGCGGAAACGAAACTGAGAGCCGGTGGCTTCTATACCCAGGAGATAAGGGAAAGAAGAAGGGAGGGGTTTAAACTCATCACCCTTGATGGAAGGGAGGGAGTTTTAGCCCATTTAGGGATAGATTATGGGCCCAAGGTGGGGAGATACGGGGTGAACCTGAGGGATCTGAACTCCATTGGGGTGGGTAGCTTAGAGGAAGCTTTGGTGCGAGCCGATCTCTTGGTTGTCGATGAGATAGGGAAGATGGAGCTTTTATCCCCCCAATTCAGGGAGGTGGTGGTTAAATGTCTGAACTCCCCAAAGCCCCTTTTGGGGACGATCTACAGGGGAGCTCACCCCTTTGTGGAGAGGGTGAGGACCCGTCCTGAAGTGGAGATCTTGCAGATGAGAAAGGGGGAGGGGAATAAGGTTCTGGAATATATAAGAGGAAGATTTTCCACGAAAGGTTAGCGAAGCTTTGCTTCAAACCGAGGAGCGTGAAGCGAGTAAGGAAACTCTAAATCCGAATGTCGAAATCCGAAACAAATCCCAATGGTCAAATTCCAAATTATCTAAACTGAAGATTTTTGTGTAATCTATGCCACAAACTTGCAAGATATCGTTTTTCGAGCAAAGTTTTCCAGGTGGGCTTAAGCAGCCCACTCCTACCGCACTTTAGTGCGGGTTCAGGGCCTTTAGGCCTCCTTGTCGGGACAGGGCTTTAGCCCTGTCCGAAAGGGACGGACAGACCTGAAGGTCTGTCCCTACGGAGGAATAGGGGCACCTTTAAATAACGAATTCATCATCAGTTTATGAATAATTCGGATCTGCAACATCTAATGGGCAATGGTCAATTAGCAATTAACAACTTAAAATTAACCGAAGATGAATCCCCTACAAGACAAGCGCATAATAGTAGGCATCACAGGCAGCATAGCAGCCTATAAGGGGGGTGAGCTGGTGCGGGAACTAAGAAGGGAAGGAGCCGAGGTGAAGGTGGTGATGACCGCGGCTGCCCAGGAGTTTGTCACCCCTCTCACCTTTCAGACCCTCTCTGGTCACCCTGTTTACGCTGATCTCTTTAGCCTAAACCAACAATGGGTGCCTGAGCACATAAGCTTAGCCCAATGGGGGGATCTGGTCCTCATTGGTCCAGCCACGGCAGATAGCATCTCCAGGTTAGCCTCAGGCCTGGCCGATGATCTGCTTACCAGCGTCTGTCTGGCCTCTCAGGTCCCCAAGGTTATTTCCCCAGCGATGGACTCTGGTATGTGGGAAAACCCCCTTCTGCAATCCAATGTCACGAAGCTTAAGGAATTTGGATTTCACTTCAGTGGACCAGGCTTTGGTGGGTTGGCTTCAGGAAAGATAGGGAGAGGTAGATTTATAGAAATTGGGGAGATATTGGGGAAAATTAAAGAAATCCTTTATCCAAAAAAGGACCTTTTGGGCAAGAAGGTGCTCGTTACTGCGGGGAGGACGGAGGAGGATTTGGACCCGGTGCGGGTCTTGACCAACCGTTCCTCGGGAAGAATGGGCTACAGCCTGGCCCAGGTGGCCAGGTGGCGGGGTGGGGAGGTCACCTTAGTTAGCGGCCCTTCAATTCTCCCTCCGCCTTTTGAGGTAAACCTGCAGATGGTGCGCACCACCCAGGAGATGAGGGAGAGGGTAAGGGAAAGTTTCCCGATGGCGGATATCCTGGCGATGGCTGCCGCGGTAGCCGATTTTAAACCCCAGAGTGTGCCTCAAAAGAAGCTGAGTAGGGGAGAGCTAAGCTTAAAACTCGAGCCCACTCCTGATATACTTAAAGAGGTAGCTGAAGAAAAGGGGGATAAGTTTTTGGTGGGGTTTGCCTTAGAGACCGGGGACGGTCTGAATAGGGCTAGAAGAAAGCTGCAGGAGAAGAACCTTGATCTCATCGTGTTCAACGATCTTACTCAGGAGGGGGCAGGCTTTGAGGTGGAGACAAATGTGGTCACCCTTATCTGGAAGGATGGGAGGACAGAGCCTTTGCCTAAACTGCCCAAATTGGAGGTGGCGGAAAGGATATGGGATCGGATAACCGAGATCCTTCATTAGACCAAGAAGCCCTTCACCTTCTCCGCAACTATATAACCCAGCAGATAGAATTGGGCTATAAGGAGGTGTATCTCTCCCCATCCCCTTCCCCCCGGAGGGTTGAAGGTTCCCCTCAGGCCAAGCTGGAAGGGCTTTATGAGCGGATAAAGGATTGTCAGAGGTGTCAGTTGGGTAAGGCTAGGAAAAACTTGGTCTTTGGGGAGGGGAATCCTCAGGCAGAACTTCTCTTTGTAGGGGAGGCGCCGGGAGCAGATGAGGACAGGTTGGGCCGGCCATTTGTAGGCAAGGCAGGACAGCTCCTCACTAAGATGCTGGAATCCATTGACTTGGCCAGGTCAGATATTTACATAGCGAACATCCTCAAGTGTCGCCCACCGGGGAACAGGGACCCGCTTCCCTCTGAGGTAGTTCTCTGTCGCCCCTATTTGGATGAACAGATAGAGATCATTAATCCTCAGGTCATTTGCGCCCTGGGCAGGATCGCTGCTCAGACCCTTTTAGATACCAAGCGAAGCTTGGGAGAGCTGCGGGGATTCTTTCACCCATTCCAGGGGAGGAGGCTTTTGGTCACTTACCACCCTGCTGCCCTTTTGCGTAATCCCCACTTTAAGAGACCAGCTTGGGAGGATCTGAAGCTTCTGCGGGCCCAATTGGAGAGGGGGTAATTGGATGATTGAGCCAAGTGGAGAGAGGTTGCCTCCCCAGGCGGTGGAGGCGGAACAGTCGGTGTTGGGGTCTATGCTTTTGAGCAAGGAGGCCATAGGGAAGGCGGTGGAGCTGCTCGACGAGAGCTGCTTTTATCGAGTGGAACATCAGCAGATATTCCAGGCCATAGTGGGCCTCTATGATGCGAACAAGCCTGTGGATCTGATCACCCTCACTCAGGAGTTGAAGAAGAGAAGGAAGTTGAAAGAAATAGGGGGGAGGGTCTACCTGATGGGCCTCTTAGAATCCACCCCTACTGCGGCCAACTTAGAATACTATGCCCGCATCGTTTTGGAGAAGGCTACATTAAGGAAGCTGGCTGATGTTTCCACGGGGATAGTAACCGAGTGCTACCAACCTCAGGTGGAGGCTGATAGCCTCTTAGACAAGGCCGAACAGCAGATATTCAACCTCTCGGAAAGCCGGATGAGGGGAGGATTTGTGCATATAGGAGAGATTCTTCCCCATACCTTTGAGGCTATAGAGGAGTTTCATAAGAGGGAGGGATTTGTCACCGGCATCCCTTCTGGCTTCAAGGAATTGGATTCCCTGACCTCGGGCTTCCAGAAATCAGACTTGGTGATCATCGCCGGCCGTCCCTCAATGGGCAAGACGGCCCTTTCCCTCTCCATAGCCCAATATGTGGCCATCAAGGAGAAGCTTCCGGTGGCCATATTCAGCCTGGAGATGTCTAAGAGCCAGTTGGTGCAGAGGATGCTCTGTTCGGAGGCCAGGGTGGACTCCCACCTGTTGCGCACCGGAAGGTTGCCCAACAGGGATTGGCCCAGGCTCTCCATAGCTGTGGGACCCCTCTCCGAGGCCCCCCTGTTTATTGACGATACCCCGGCTATTGGGGTGTTGGAGATGCGGGCTAAGGCCAGGAGGCTGAAGTCCTCTCAGAACATCGGGATGGTGATCTTGGACTATCTGCAACTTATGCAAGGGCCCAAGGGAGCGGAGAACCGCCAGCAAGAGATATCGACTATCTGTCGTTCCCTCAAGGGGCTGGCCAAGGAGTTGGATGTGCCTGTTGTGGCCCTTTCCCAGCTCTCCCGCCAGGTGGAGGTCAGGGGGAAAGAACACCGACCCCAATTGTCCGATCTCAGGGAATCTGGGGCCATTGAACAGGATGCTGATCTGGTTCTCTTCATCTACAGGCCTGAGGTTTATGGCATCCTCCAGGATAGGAAGGGAAATCCCTTACAGGGGATAGCGGAGATAATAATCGGCAAACAACGGAATGGGCCTACGGGAAGCGTCAAGCTGGCTTTCATCGACGAATATGCTAAATTTGAGAATCCAGCCTTTGTGGAGGAGGAATCAACCGTAGAGGAGGAAGGAAGTTTACCTTGATGGGGTAAAAATCTCCTTTTTGAAACCTGAAGCTTCGTTGGAATATAGACCCTCTGTCTGGCATCGTTGACATCTCTCAGGGGGCAGTTGTTTATGTGGGAATAGGATTTGCTGATGGATATGGACAGGAAGATAAGACTTCTCCCCCCCGATTTGGTGCAGAAGATCGCCGCTGGGGAGGTGATCGAACGCCCGGCCTCCGTGGTTAAGGAGTTGGTGGATAACTCCATAGATGCGGGAGCCAGGGGAATAGAGGTGGAGATAAAGGGTGGAGGGAGAGAGTTGATTAAGGTGCGCGATGATGGGGTGGGAATGGAGGGAGAGGATGCCCCTTTGGCCTTCCACAGGTATGCCACATCCAAGATCTCCTCCTCTGACGACCTCTGGTCCATCTCCACCTTGGGCTTTCGGGGGGAGGCACTCCCCAGCATAGCCTCTGTCTCCCAGGTGATCCTGGTGACCAAGCCCCACAAGGGAGTCTCGGGAACATTGGTAGAGGTGGTGGGGGGGGAGGTCCAAGGGGTGCAGGAGGTGGGCGCCCCTGAGGGGACCTCCGTAACGGTGCGGAACCTTTTCTTCAATATACCTGCCCGCAGGAAATTCCTGAGCAGCATTAGCTCAGAATATAGACAGATTGCCGATCTGCTTCATAACTTCCTCCTTGCCTATCCGCAATTATCCTTTAGGTTTGTGCAAGATGGAAGGGAGGTCTTCAACTATCCCTCGGCTAAGGGGAAAAGGGAGAGGGTAGAGGGAATATGGGGGGCAAGGTATGGAGGGGATATGTTGACCATCGTTTATCAGGAAGAGGATCTCAAAATAGAGGGTTTTATCTCCCTGCCCAAGGCCTCCCGCACATCAGGGAGGCATCAGAGGTTCTTTGTTAACGGAAGATCAATTGTCAGCAAGCTACTCAGCCATTCCCTGCTGCAGGGTTATGGGGATCTCCTTCTCCCCGGCAGTTATCCCCTGGCCGTTATCTTCTTGGAGGTTGACCCTAAGTTGGTGGATGTCAATGTCCATCCCACAAAGAAGGAGGTTAAATTCTCCAATAGCAGTTGGGTCCATGACACCTTGGCGCGGGCGGTAAAGGCTTCCCTGGGAAAGGGCTCATTTACCCCTTCCCTCCCCAGAGGGAGGCGGGTTGAGGAGGCCATGGCTGATTACCTTGAGCGCCGCTCTACCCAGGAGACCCTGAAGCTGCCCTCTGGGGATGGAGGGTTTGCCCCACCAAGGGAGGAGGCCCGCAGAGGGCCGCTCATCAACTTCTGGCAAGTTCACAACCTCTATATCATCACCGAGATCAAAGGGGGGCTGCTCATTATGGACCAGCATGCCGCTCACGAGAGGGTGCTCTATGAGAAAGCCCTGCGGAATTTAGAGCAAGGGAGGGCTATTGGTCAGAGGCTCCTCTTCCCGCAAAATATAGAGCTAACTCAGGTGGAATACTCCCTCTGGGAGGAACATCAGGAGGATTTCCGTAAGCTGGGCTTTGAGCTGAGGCCCTTTGGTGGTCGGTCCCTGCTTATCGAGGCCGTTCCGGCCGGGGCCAAGAACCGGGGTGGGGGAGAATTGGTTAAGGGGATCTTGGATCAGTTGCGGGAAGAGGGTAAGGCAAGGGGGAAGGATGAATTTGCCAAATCATATGCCTGTCATGGGGCGATTAAAGCCGGGGATAAACTTACTCCGGAGGAGATGAGCAACCTCTTCGACAGTCTCTTCGCCACCCAGACCCCCTATTTCTGTCCACATGGCAGGCCCACCCTGATTAAGCTTACCCTCCAGGAGTTGGGGAGAAGGTTCGGGAGGTGAATGGGGTTGTCCCCCTAATCCTGGGCCCCACGGCCAGCGGGAAGAGCGAACTGGGATATAGGATAGCCTTAATCTTGGGTGGGGAGATCGTCTCTGCAGACTCCCGCCAGATCTACAGGTTGATGGATATAGGGACGGCAAAACCCTCCCAGGAATATAGAAAGGCTGTCCCCCATCACCTCCTGGACATCCTGGCCCCTGATCAGCCATTTAACGCCTTCCTTTACGCCCAGTTAGCCAGGGAGGTTATAGATTCCATTCTCCGCAGGGGAAGGGTTCCCGTGGTTGTGGGGGGATGTGGATTTTACATTAGGGCTCTGCTCGAGGGGCTGGTGGCTGGCCTACCCGCTTCCCCTTGGATAAGGGAGAGGTTGATCAGGTTTGCGGAGAGAAAGGGGAGGGAGGCCTTACACAAAATTCTCCTTAGGGTTGATCCTCCAGGGGCCGCGAGGATCTCCCCGCGGGATTTGGTGAGGACGGTGCGGGCTTTGGAGGTCTGGCTGAGCACCCACCGTCCCCTCTCGCGGCTGCAAGCGGAGGGGGCATATAGCAGGGCTAAATTTATCCCCTTGAAGATCGGCCTGGAGATGGAGAGAAGGAGGCTCTATGGGCTCATTGATCAGAGGGTGGAGGAGATGGTTGCCCAGGGTTTAGTGGAGGAGGTGAAGGATTTGCTGAATAGGGGTTACTCCCCGCAGCTTAATCCCCTGCGCTCCCCTGGCTATCAGGAGATAATCTCCTACCTGAGGAGGGAGATGACCCTGCAGAAGGCCAAGGAGCTTATCAAACAGAGGACCCGCAGGTATGCCAAACAGCAGCTTACCTGGTTTAGAGGGGAAGAGGGAATCCATTGGCTAAATGTGGCAGGGGGGATGGAGGAGGCTGAAAGAGCGATTGTTGCCCTTTATCGGGAGGCTAGAGAAATCTGTTGACAAGCGATAAAATTAGGTTTATATTGCTTTCAAACCTTATAAAATAAGGAGCTGATCCATTTGGTTCAAGTTAAAGTTAGGGATAATGAGCCCTTTGAAAGGGCCTTGCGGAGGTTTCGCCACCTTTGTCAGAGGGAGGGGATACTGCGGGGGCTGAAGGAGAGGAGATTTTACCAGAAGCCAAGTGAGGAGAGGAGGAGGAGGATGATGGATGCCAGGAGGAGGCTGAAGAGGAACCAGGCTTAGCCCTTTCAGGGTCCAAATCAGCTTTGGAAAAAAAACCTTGCCTAACTTGGCAATATTTAGTATATTCCTCTCTAAGGAGTGGGTGGATGCCCACTTTTTTGGTATGGAGGTCTGATGAACTTGGGGGAGAGGGTGAGGGGGTTGGTTAGCTCCCGGGTGGAGAGCCTGGGTTTTCAGGCGGTGGAGGTTAAGCTCTGGGGCGTGGGGAGAAAATTCTTAAAGGTGCTTATCCACAAGCCAGGGGGGGTCAGCCTGGCCGATTGTGTTCGGGTGAGCAGGAGCCTCTCCGATCTTTTGGACACTGAGGATCCCCTGCCCGGATCATATATTTTGGAGATCTCCTCTCCCGGATTGGATCGTCCTCTCACCAAGCCAGCTGATTTTGAGAGAAATATCGGGGAAGAGGTGCAGGTGAGCCTACATCGACCCTACGAGGGAAGGCAGGTCTGGCGGGGAAGGATTGCCGCTACGTTCCCTGCAGGACTTCTCCTCATTGTGGAGGATAAGGATAAACTCTTGCCCTGGGAGGAGATAGCCAGGGCTAAGTTAGAGGTGAAGATTTAAATGTCCAACCTAAAGATAGCGGATGCCCTGGGGCAGATAACCAGGGAGAAGAGTATAGATATGGGCCTGGTCTTGGAGACCCTGAAGGCCGGTCTCCTTTTGGCAGCCAAGAAGACATATGGTAGCTCGGAGAACATCGAGGTAAATGTCAACCAGAACAATGGCCAGATAGAGATCTTTGCCCTCAAAAAGGTGGTAGAGGCGGTGCAAAAGCCCAACCTGCAGTTATCCCTGCCGGAGGCCAAGGAGATAGATCCACAGGCCGAGTTGGGAGGGGAGGTGAGGGTGGAACTCTCCCTTTCCGATTTTGGGAGAAATGCCATTTTGGCGGCCAAGCAGGCGCTTATGCAACGGATCAGGGAGGCAGAGAGGGACAAGGTTTTTGAGGACTACCAGTCTAAGGTGGGGGAGATAGTCACGGGAACCGTGCAGCAGTTGGATAGGGGGACGATAGTTGTCAACTTGGGGCGCAGCGAGGGAATAATTCCTCCTTCCGAGCAGATAAAGAAGGAGAGGTATAGACAGGGGAATACTATCCGCAGCTATGTGCTGGATGTGCAAAAATCCTCCAGGGGACCCCAGATAAAGCTTTCCCGGACCGCCCCGGGATTTTTAGTGAAACTCTTCGAATTAGAGGTTCCGGAGATCTATGAGAAGATCGTGGAGATAAAGGCAGTGGCCAGGGAGCCCGGCAGCCGCTCAAAGATAGCTGTGGTTTCTGCCGATAGCAGGATCGACCCTGTGGGGGCCTGTGTGGGGGTAAAGGGTTCCCGGGTGCAAAATGTGGTCAGGGAGTTGGAAAATGAAAGGATCGACATCGTCCATTGGAGCTCTGATCCGGCTATCTTCGTGAGCAACAGCTTGAGCCCGGCAAAGATCAGGCATGCCGATGTCTATTCAGGGGAGAACAAGGTGAGGGCGGTGGTTGATGATGATCAACTCTCCTTGGCCATAGGCAAGTCCGGCCAGAACGCGCGGTTGGCGGCTAAGCTCACCGGATGGAAGATAGATATCCTCAGCAACACCCGCTACCGACAGCTCATAGAGAAGGAACGGCTCTCCGCTATGGGGGTTGGGCAACTTCCTGGGTTAGGGCCTAAGCTTGTGGAGAAGCTAAGTTCAAAAGGAATAGAGAGCTTGTTCGACCTACGCAGCAGAAAGCCCGAGGAACTGACCGCTATTCCGGGGATTGGCCCTAAGCGGGCAGGGACGATTCTGGCTCGGGTGGCGGAATTAGCTAAGGAATAGGGAAAAGGAGGCAGGGCAAATTGGCGCAGGATAAAAGGGTATATGAGATTGCCAGAAAGTATGATGTCTCCAGTGAAGCCCTTCTCAACATCCTTCATGAGCTGGATTTTAGGGTAAAGAGCCCAATGAGCTTAGTCAGTGAGGATATGCTGGAAGCGGTAGAGAGGAGGTTTAGCGAGGAGAAAGAGGCAGTTAAGAAGGAATACAAGCGGAAGAGGAAACTGATAGAAGCCCGCAAGAGCAAGGAGGAGTCTAAAAAGGCGGTAAAGAAGAAGGGGAAGGGAAAACCAGTCTTTCGGGCTGGTCCGCGGCGGGGCAGGAAAGTAGTCAGAAAGAGAAAGGTGGACCAAAAGATAGTTGCCGAGAATGTAAAGAGGACGTTGACCGAGATGACCTCCAAACTCCCCAAGAGGAAGAGGAGACACCACGAGGCTGCGGCGGCCACCGGAGAGAAGCTTAAGGAAGTGAGGGTCTCAGAGTTTATCTCCGTGGCCGAGTTGGCCGCCCAGATGGAGGTTAAATCTACTGATGTGATCAGCAAATGTATGGAGATGGGCCTTCTGGTCACCATCAATGAGCGGTTGGATATAGAGACCATTGAGATGATGGCCGATGAATTCGGCTTTCAGGTGAGGCAGATGGCCGAGTATGGGTTAGATCTTCTGGAGGAGGGGGAGGAGGCTCCTTCCGGTGAGGAGGAGCCGCGGGCCCCGGTGGTGACCATTATGGGCCATGTGGACCATGGAAAGACCTCTCTCTTGGATTATATCAGGGAGAGCAATATCATTGCCGGGGAGTCAGGGGGAATAACCCAGCACATTGGGGCCTATGAGGTGGAACTGCCCAAGGGGAAGATAGTCTTCCTGGATACGCCGGGGCATGAGGCCTTCACCGCAATGCGGGCCCGCGGGACTCAGATAACCGACCTCGTGGTCTTGGTGGTGGCTGCCGATGATGGGGTTAAGCCCCAAACTGTGGAGGCCATTGACCATGCCCAGGCCGCGGGGGTTCCTATAGTGGTGGCCATTAACAAGATGGACCTACCCCGGGCTAGTGCGGATAGGGTGAAGAGACAGCTCTCCGAGCTTGGTCTGATAGTTGAGGAGTGGGGGGGGAGGGCTGTAGCGGTGGAGATCTCAGCCAAGACCGGGCAGGGGGTGGACAAGCTTTTGGAGATGCTCCTGCTGCAAGCTGATCTAATGGAGCTGAAGGCCGATCCCCACCTACGGGCCACAGGGGTGGTGGTGGAGTCCAGGTTGGACTTGGGAAGAGGGCCAGTGGCCACCGTCCTGGTGCAGAACGGGACCTTACACTTGGGCGACTCCTTTATCTGTGGAATGATCTGGGGGAAGGTGAGGGCGCTGATCGATGGCCGGGGAGAGAGGCCTAAGGAGGTGCCCCCGGCCACTCCCGTAAAGGTCCTGGGCTTGGAGGGCCTGCCCCAGGCCGGTGATTCCTTTCATGTGGTCCTCGATGAGAGGAAAGCCAAGGAGATCAGCCTAAAGAGGCAACAGCTCCACCGGGAGGAGGCTTATAGGAGGACGCGGAAGGTGGGCTTAACCGATGTTTACGATTACATCAAGACCGGGCAGATAAAGGAACTGAGGATAATCATTAAAGGGGATGTGGATGGCTCGGTGGGGGCCTTAAGCGATGTCTTGGAGAGGCTCTCCACCCCAGAGGTTAAGGTGGGGGTGATCCACCGGGGGGTGGGGACGATTAGTACCTCCGATATCCTCCTGGCTGCGGCCTCAGAGGCCGTGGTCATTGGCTTTCATGTGCACGCTGACCTGCGGGCTGTGGAACTAGCGGCCAAGGAAGGGGTGGATGTGAGATATTACGATGTCATCTATGAAGCGGAGGAGGATGTCAAAGCGGCCCTGGAGGGACTGTTAGAGCCGGAGAAGATCGAGATCCCCATTGGCTTAGCAGAAGTGCGGGTGATTTTTCACTCCTCCAAGTTGGGAACCGTTGCCGGCTCATGGGTGAAGGAGGGGGCGGTGAAAAGGGGCTGTAAGGTGCGGGTGAAAAGGGGTGGGGAGTTAGTCTTTGACGGGGAGATCTCCTCTTTGCATAGGTTTAAGGAGGATGTCAAGGAGGTGAGCTCCGGCTTTGAATGTGGCATCAAGGTCGAGGGCCTCAACGACATCAGGGCAGGGGACCTCTTAGAGGCCTACGAGGAGAGGGAGGCCAAGAGGAAGCTTTGAGAGATGGTTGTGGGGGTATTGAGACTGGATATCTACATTCCCCAAAGTCAGTCCCTAAAGGCCAAGAGGCAGGTAATTAAGGGATTAAAGGATAAGCTAAGGAGAAGGTTTAATGTCTCCATCTGTGAACTGGATGACCACAATCTTTGGCAGAGGGCTACTTTGGGGATAGCCTTTCTTTCCACCCAAGCTAATTGGGTCTACCCCATCCTCTCGCGGGTGGAGAGTTCCTTAGAGGAAGAGGGGAGGATCCAGATCTTACGCTCCACAATCGAACTGCGATAGATGTCAAGTAGACGATGTCAAAGGGTAGAAAATCTCCTCAAGGAGGAGATCAGCGATATAATCGAAAACGGGCTTAAGGATCGCTCCATTGGCCTGGTCACCCTGACCGAGGTCAAGGTTACCCCTGACCTCAGATATGCAAAGGTCTATTTCAGCGTCCTGGGCGATGCGGCCCAACATCGGGCGGCCATTAAGGGGTTGCAGCGGGCAAGGAGTTGGGTGCAAGCTCAGTTGGGAAGAAGGATTAAGCTGAAATATACCCCACAAATCAGTTTTGTCTTTGACGATTCCATAGAGTATGGAACACACATTTTGGACCTCTTGCACCAGGTAGAGGGAGGGGGTTGAGGCCGCAAGCTGGCCTGCTTAATGTGGATAAGCCCAGGGGTTGGACCTCCTATGATGTCTGTGCCTATATGAAGCCTCTTCTGGGTACCACCAAGGTGGGTCATGCCGGAACCCTGGACCCCTTTGCTCAAGGGGTTTTGCTCGTGTTTTTTGGTCAGGCCACCAAGCTTTTTCCCTACCTGCAGGGGGAAAAGGAGTATGAGGCCCTTCTTAAACTGGGTCAGAGCACGGAGACCGGTGATCTTACAGGAAGGATAATCGCCGAGGCTCCATTTGCTGATCTCAGAAGGAAGAGGGTGGAGGAGGTTGTTGCTGGATTTGTGGGGGAAGTATGGCAGAGGCCACCCCGATTTTCTGCCCTGAGGCAGGGGGGGAAGAGGCTCTATGATTTAGCCCGAAGGGGGGTGGAAGTTAATCCAAAACCCAGAAGAGTGTGGATAAGGGAGATTAACTTGCGCAGGTTTGCTCCTCCCTTTGTCGGGATAAAGGTAACCTGTTCCTCTGGCACCTATATCAGATCTCTAGCCTCTGATATTGGTGAACGGTTGGGGTGTGGTGCGCATTTGGTGCAACTGGTGCGCACCAGGGTTGAGAACTTTTTGCTGGAGGACTCCCTTCCCCCGGAGAGGATAAAGGGGTTGGCCCAGAGGGAGAGGTGGGAGGATTTCGTCATCCCTCTGGGGGATGCCCTTCCTGAGTGGAAGCTGGTGCAGATAGGCAATTCCTCTCGGCCTCGGCTGAGGGCGGGCCTCCCCCTGCGTCCTGAGGATGTCTTGTCCCTCTCTCCAGGGATAAGAAAGGGGGAGAGGATAAAGGTCTTAGATGAAGGAGGAGACCTGGTAGCCCTCCTTATGGCCACTGCTGACATAGATGAGAAAGTGAGTTTCCAGGCCTCCTATCTGAGGGTTTTCCCCTAAATGGAAGTATATAACTATCCAGGCAACAGGCCCCAAATCGCGGGCCCGGTGGTCACGGTAGGGACATTTGATGGCCTCCACCTGGGACATCAAAGGGTTATCGGTGAGCTATTAAGTAGGGCCAGCCTGCAACACCGTCCTGCCGTAGTGGTCACCTTTCACCCCCATCCCCAATGGGTGGTGAACCCAGCTACCGCTCCCCTTATCCTCACCACCAAGCGGGAGAAGCTGCGGTTACTGGAGCAATTGGGGGTGGACCTCTGTTTGGTCGTGGACTTTACCCCGGAGTTCGGCCGCTGGGGGCCAGATGGTTTTGTGGAAAAGTTCCTGGTTGGTTTCCTCCAGGCGAAGGAGGTGGTAGTTGGCCCCAGCCATGCTTTTGGTCAGGGGAGGAAGGGGAAGATCGACTACCTGCAGGAGATGGGGAAGAGGTATGGATTTGGGGTGAAGGTGGTGGGGAAATCGCATTATGCCGGTTCCCCGATAAGCAGCACCAGGATCCGCCACACGATAGTCCAGGAGGGGGATTTTGCCGGTGCCCTGGATATGTTGGGCCATCCTTATCCTCTGAGTGGCCAGGTAGTGGAAGGGGACGGAAGGGGGAGGAAGCTCTTTTACCCAACGGCTAACCTCTCTCCCTATTTCAGGAAGCTGCTCCCCCCGGACGGGGTCTATATAGTTAAGGCACTTTTTCAGGGAGGGGAGAGGATAGGTTTGATGAATGTGGGTTATCGGCCTACCTTTGGGGAAGGGGAGAGGAGGTTGGAGGCATATCTCATAGGTGAGGAGGAGAACCTCTATGGGTTGGAGTTGGAGCTGATGGTCTATCGCCGGATTAGGGAGGAGAGGACCTTTCCTCACCCCAGGGACCTACTGGCCCAGCTAGCCAAGGATGAGGAGGAAGCCCTGGTCTATTTTCAGGAGCCAACAGATAAGAAGAAAAAGGAGGTTGAAATTGCCCTTGGAGAAGGAACAGAAAGTTAAGCTGGTCAAGCAATTCGGCTTACATGCTACAGATACGGGGTCAGCCGAGGTTCAGGTCGCCCTTCTGACCAATAGGATAAATGGCCTGATTAAGCACTTTAAGCTTCACAAGAAGGATCATCACTCCCGTAGAGGACTGCTGCAGATGGTGGGAAGAAGAAAGAGGTTGCTTGCCTATTTAGAGAGGGAAAACCCGGAGCGCTACTCTGACCTAGTTAAGAGGTTGAAGCTTCGGAGATAACTGGAGGTTTTGTAATGGCTTATATAGTTGAAAGGGAGTTAGGTGGGAGAAAGTTGATCATTGAATCAGGCCAAGTGGCCAAACAGGCCAATGGCGCAGTGACAGTTAAATATGGGGATACAGTGATCTTGGCCACAGTTGTGGTTGCCCAGGAGCCGGACTATGAGCGGGGGTTTCTCCCCCTCTTTGTTGATTATCGGGAGAAGGCCTATGCTGCCGGCAAGATCCCTGGCGGATTCTTCAAAAGGGAGGGGAGACCCAGGGAAAAGGAGACCCTATCTGCCAGGCTGATCGATCGCCCCCTGCGACCTCTTTTCCCTGCGGACTTTCCCTATGAGATCCAGGTGATGGTCACTGTGCTCTCTGCTGATCAGGAGAACGATGCGGACACATTAGGGATGATCGGCGGCTCGGCGGCAGTTTCCCTTTCCGGTATTCCCTTCCGCGGCCCGGTGGGTGCGGTGCGGGTGGGCCGAGTAGGGGGGGAATATCTCCTCAACCCGACATTTTCCCAATTGGATTCATCCGAGCTCGATTTAGTAATTGCGGGAACCAAGGGGAATGTTATTATGGTGGAGGGATCTGCCCGGGAGGTCTCCGAAAAGGTCCTCTTAGAGGGGATGGACTTCTCCCGGGAGGCCATTTCGCAGATCATAGAGATGCAAGATGAGCTTGTCCAGCAGTGCGGTCAGCCCCAGAGGGAGTATACCCCCCCTCAGGTGGATAAGGAGCTCTGGGAGGCCGTGGAGGAATTGGCCGCGGAGAGGGTAAACCAGGCAAACACCATCCCGGGGAAGTTGGAGAGGGAGGAGGTGTTGCGCCGGATAATCAAGGAGACCGTGGAGAAATTGGGGAAGAGGTTTCCTGATGAGGAGAGGGCGATAACCGCGGTCATCTCTGAGCTGGAGAAGAGGGATATGAGGGGGAGGGTCTTGGGGAAGGGATTGCGCATTGATGGGCGAGGCCCAGATGATCTGCGTCCTATAAGCTGTGAGGTGGGGATCCTCCCGCGCACCCATGGTTCAGCGCTCTTTACCAGGGGTGAGACCCAGAGTCTGGTGGTAACCACTTTAGGGTCAAAGATGGATGAACAGAAGATCGACGATTTAGAGGGTGAATCCTGGAAGAGCTATATGCTACACTATAATTTCCCCCCCTTCAGCGTCGGGGAGGTGAAGCCCATCAGGGGCCCAGGGAGGAGGGAGATTGGCCATGGCGCCCTGGCAGAGCGGTCCATTCAGCCGGTCATCCCCACAGATGAGGTTTTTCCTTACACCGTAAGGATTGTTTCGGATATCTTGGAGTCCAATGGCTCATCCTCAATGGCTACGGTTTGTGGAAGCAGCCTCTCCCTGATGGATGCCGGTGTCCCCATCAAAACCGGTGTCTCCGGGGTGGCTATGGGGTTGATCAAGGAGGGGGAGGATTGGGTTGTGCTTACCGATATCTTGGGAGCAGAGGACCATTATGGGGATATGGACTTCAAGGTGGCGGGGACGATGGAGGGGATAACTGGGTTCCAGATGGACCTAAAGGTGGAGGGAATCAATTCCCAAATCCTCGGGGAGGTTCTGGAGAAGTCGCAGGTCGCCCGATTGAGGATCCTGGAGATTATGGATCATACCATCTCCCAGCCGCGTTCCCAGCTTTCCTCCTATGCTCCCCGCATCACAAGCTTTAAGGTTCCTCAGGACAAGATAGGGGAAATCATCGGTCCCGGGGGAAAGATGATTCGGAAGATAATAGAGGAAACTCAAGCCAAGATTGATATAGACGATGATGGCACGGTGACCATTGCCGCCACCGATCAATCATCGGGGTTGCAGGCCAAGGAGTTGATAGATCACATTATCGAGGAGCCCGAACTCGGTCGATCTTATGAAGGAACGGTGAAGAGGGTGGTGGATTTTGGGGCCTTTGTGGCGATATTACCTCAACATGAGGGGCTCCTGCATATCTCAGAGATCGATCACAAACGGATTGGAAAGGTGGGAGATGTCTTGCAGGTGGGGGATAAGGTCCAGGTAAAGGTGATTGGGATAGATCCGCAAGGTAAGATCAGGTTGAGCAGGAAGGCCCTTCTTCCCCGGGAGAGGAGAAGGTAGGATGCGCAAGTCCCTCCTTCCCAACGGAATCAAGGTGCTCAGCCAGAGGGTCCCCTGGGTGCGATCTATCTCCTTGGGGGTCTGGTTGGATGTTGGCTCCCGGGATGATCCTCCTGGGCAGTCGGGCATCTCCCATTTCATCGAGCATATGCTCTTCAAGGGGACGAAGAACAGGTCTGATGAGGAGATTGCCAAATCCCTGGAGTCCGTGGGAGGACAGCTAAACGCCTTCACCAGTCGGGAGAATACCTGCTATTTGGCCCGGGTTTTGGATGAAGACCTTGCTTTGGCCTTGGATGTTCTCTCCGACCTCATTCAGAACTCCGTATTTGCCCCGGAGCAGATAGAAAGGGAGAGGAAAGTTGTCTTAGAGGAGATTAAAGATATGGAGGATTCCCCCAGTGAATTGGTGATGGACAACTTCATCAAGCTTCTCTGGGAGGGGCATCCTATGGGGAGGTTTATCCTGGGGAGCAGCGAGATGGTCTCCTCCCTAACCAGAGAGAATTTAATGGGTTTTTTCGAGAGGAACTATGTCCCGGGAAAGATGGTGGTGGCCGCTGCCGGGAACCTTAGCCATAAGGAACTGCTATCTTTGGTGGAGAAGTCATTTCACCTCTTCCCCTCTTCCCTCGTGCCCCGAGGAGACCCTCCTACTTCCTCACCCAAAAGGTTGCAGGTAACTGAGAAGGACACCTCCCTGACCCATATGGTATTGGGGATCCCCGCCTATTCCTTCTCTGACCGACGCCGCTATCCCCTTCTCTTTCTGAATAACATCTTAGGTGATGGGATGGGCTCTCGTCTCTTCCAAACCGTAAGGCAGAGGAATGGTCTGGCCTATAACATCTATTCCTTTTTGGACTTCTTCCGGGATGCTGGTGTCTTTGGCATATATTTGGGGGCCAACCATCAGAAGGCCAGGGAGGCCTTGCAGCTTGTCCTCTCCGAACTGGAGAGACTTACCTCTCAGGGAATAACCGACCAGGAGCTGGCCTATGCCAAGTCGCGGTTAAAGGGTGCTCTGGTTCTCTCTCAGGAGAGCACCACCGCCCGGATGGAGAGATTGGCCCAGTTAGAGTTTTTCTTAGGGAAGTATCTCTCCCTGAGCAGAACCCTGAAGGAGGTCGATGCGGTGGATAAAGAGGCGGTAACCCGGGTGGCCAAGGAGTGTTTCTCTTCTCCAGGTTTTTTTCTCTCTGTTTTAGGCCCCAATGGGGAGGATTGGGAGAAGGATCTTGTATGAAGGAGCGGGAATTAGAAAACGGGACCTCAGATGTTGAGGTTCATTACCAAAGGGGCAAGAAACTGTTTCAAGAGGGCAAGTATGCGCAGGCCATAGCCGAATACAAGAAGGTTTTGGCCTTTGCTCCCCAGCATATCAAGGCCAGAAACAACCTGGGGATAGTCTACGACCGGGAAGGAAACTTTGAGAAGGCGGTGGAGGAGTTCAAGCTTGTTATCCAGCTTGCCCCTGGTTGTGTGGAGGCTTACTGTAACTTGGGGGCCACCTACGCGGAGAAGGGTTTCTTCGATGAGGCCATTGCCGATCTGAAAAGGGCGATGAAGATCGAGCCGAAGAACGGAGAGCTACATTTCAATTTAGGGGCAGTCTACTTCAAAAAGGGCCTGTATTCCCAGGCCGTTCCCGAGTTGGAGAAGGCCATCTTCTTCTCCCCTGACCATTCTGAGAGCCAATTTTATTTGGCCAAAGCCTATTATATGGCCGATATGCAGGAAAAGGCCATTGCAGCCTATGAAAAACTCTTAAGGGACTACCCGAATTATCGGAAGGCATACTGGTATTTGGGCATCCTCTATAGCAAGGCAAATATGGGGGAGAAGTCCAGGGAGATGTTCAAAAAGGCCAACCAAGAGGAAAGAGGAGGCTAATATATGGGGGATATTGATCTGTTGTTGGAGGCCCACAGGAGTTTGGCCTCCAAATTGGAGAAGAGCTCTTTCTTAGAGGTGGTGGCCTCGCTGAAGGGGAAGGATAAGGCACTGCAAAGGAGAGGGGAGAACCTGAAGAAGAGGTTTATCTCCCTCACCGATGCTATAAAGGAGAAACAGAGAAAGGGATCAACGAGGTTCAAGCGGGAGCTCTCCCGGATGACCAAATTTGAGGTCGACTGTGACGAATTCCTTGCCCAGGCTAACCAGTTCTTGCGGAATTTCCGCCGGGGATAGTCTATTCTTTGCCTGATGGTCGGCGGATGAACCGTCGGCCATCTATTTTTATGGGAAAGCTCAAGCGGGATTTTTACTCTGCTCCTACCTTAACCCTGGCCAGGGAGATCTTAGGCAAGCACCTCATCCATCGCACGAAGGATGGGATCCTCTCCGGCCGCATCGTGGAGACGGAGGCCTATTTTGGTTTAGACGATCAGGCCTCCCATGCCAGATTCGGCTATACCCCTCGTAGTAGGTTGATGTTCGGCCCACCCGGTTACGCTTACATCTACTTCATCTATGGAATGTATCACTGTCTCAATGTGGTCACTGAGCAGCCAGGGATGCCTGCTGCCGTGCTCATCCGGGCACTGGAGCCTGTGGATGGTTTAGAGATTATGATGAGGAGAAGGGGCCGTCGCAGCGATTTGACCAATGGCCCGGGAAGGCTCTGTAGAGCCTTGGGAATCGATGGTTCCCTAAACGGGATAGATCTCTGTGGGGACCAGCTCTATATCGAAGATAGGGGAGAGAAGGTAAGGGAGATTGCTTCCTCCCCCCGGGTAGGGATATCTGGTGGAAAGGAGAAAAATTGGAGGTTCTACATAAAGGGGAACAAGTATGTATCCCGAAGGTAAAGCCTACAAATAGATGCTACTTACATCTTGAATATCTATCAAATCAACTGTTTATGTATCGACTTTGGCCATTTCCCCAAATCGATTCTGGCAATGAATAAGGCTTTAAAAACAAGGACTTACAAATAGATTAGCTTATTACTTTGGGTTGGCTTTAGCTATTTCCCAACTGCTTCTGCTACTATAATAATGTCATTCCTGCGAAAGCAGGGATCTATATACAACAGAACCTGGTTCTAACTCCCCGATTAGAATTGAGGACAAGCTTCCAGGAAATGACCGAGTAAAAAAATGGCAAAGTCGAGTTCAAGACAAGCCACACATTTATTGAAAAAGCTAGTTGGTAAAAAGATACTTGTTTTAAAGGGTGAAAGAAAAGGTGCATATTATGAACAAAAGCATAAATAATATGAACATGTTCATAAAGTATAAAAACATTGTTTATATATTTGACCAGAAATAATTATTCATGAGGGAGGGGTCATATCTTTACTTTTGACTTTTCGATGTCTTAGGTTGTTAATATGAGCATTAACCAGCCTTTCACTCGCAAAAATCAAGAATAAAGATGTGACCCCCTCCACATGTGCTAACCGTAATGTTGCTATTTTGAGGGGATGTATCCAAACTCATCCTCCGGGTAAGGCGGCCAGTGGAGTATACAAACACGGGGGACTTTCAATACTGGAGATGTTAGTACCCTGGATTATTTTAGAATAGGAAAAGACATGAATACAATCAGTATTAAGCGACTACTCCGGCAACCTGAAGGTCAGTTTCTTGAACGGAAAAGCTGTTATGAATACATTGGGCGGTGGAAACTCCGAAAGGCGAGGGATGTTGCCAGAGATGTTGCTGAGACATTATCAGCCTTTGCCAATGCTGACGGGGGTACTCTTTTGCTGGGGGTGGACGATGATGGAAATGTCTCAGGGGTTGATTTTCCAAAAGATAGGCTCAGAGTCATCCAGTATGCTCCCAAGAACCTGATAAAGCCCCCCTTGCGGGCTAATATCAATGAAATATCCTTCCAGGGAAAGCGACTCTTCCTTTTCACTGTCAATTGGATGCCCGATGTATATCAACTGACCGATGGTCGCTATCTTCTGCGCATTGGTGATTCAAATACGCCTTTTCCTGCAGATCAGATTGAACTGCTTAAGTCTGGAAAAAGAAAGGCTATTTTTGAAAGTCGTATTGAACCATCTGCCTCCTGGAATGATATTTCTAAAGAACTTGTCGTAGACTTTGGCAAAAGAATAGGAATAGACAAAAGCCCTGAAGAAATATCATTTGAGTATCGCTTAATAGATTACGATAATGGAAATCCCAAGTTTAAGTTGGCCACCCTTCTGCTCTTCGGGAAAGATCCTCTCCGCTGGCACCCCAGATGTGGTGTTGATTTCATCAAATATGAAGGCACAGAAAGAAAGGTGGGCAGAGAATTAAACATCATCAAAAGAGCAAGGATAGAATCGCCTTTGGTAAAGCTGGTTGAAGAAACATACAAAACAATTTTTGCCCAGATCAAAGAACGGCAATATCTTCACGACCTGTTCTTTGTCGAAAAGTTTGAATATCCTACTTTTGCCTGGCAAGAGGCAATTGTAAATGCTGTTGCTCACCGAGATTACAGTATTCAGGGATTGTCCATTGAGGTATGGATGTTTGATGATCGAATAGAGATTCGGAGTCCTGGTCTGCCTCCTGAGCCGGTCACCCTGGAAAGAATTCTTAGAAGGGAACGAGTTCATGCCAGCAGAAATCCACTCATTGTCCGTGTACTGACTGATTTGGGATATATGCGAGAAACTGGTGAAGGTATTCCGAGGATGTTTGAAGAAATGGAAAAGAACGGACTGTATCCTCCGAAGATTGAGATCGTGGCGGATTCTTTATTTTCTGTCATCTTAAAAAACCAGCCCATGTACTCAATCGATGATCTGGAATGGCTTGAGCAATTTAAGGGAGCAAACCTTAATCCTAATCAAAAACGAATGTTACTTTTTGCTCGTGCGCATGAAAATTCCTTCACAAGCAGGAATTACCAGAGAGTATGCGGTGTAGATATTTATGGTGCATCTAAAGAAATCAAAGAGATGGTAAAAAAGGGTATAGTAGAGTTACCTAAGAAAAGAGGTAGAATTTATAAAATCTTATCGCAAAAAGAGAAAAATTTAAATAAGCTTCCTGACGAATACAGAGTTCTTATGGGTACATTAAGAGAAAAAGGATTTATCAAAAACGAAGATATCCAGAAGCTTTTATCAATTCCAAGACACAAAGCTAAAAGAGTTACTCAACGACTTGTAGCCTTAGGGATTTTCAAGAAAGAAGGAAAAACTAGAGGCACTAAATATAAAATGAAACAATCTTAGCGGATTTATGGAACACTTTGATTTGGGCATTGGTAAGTTTTAGACTGCCCCATAAACTGTGAAACTGTCCCATAATCAGAAACTGAAATGAAACACTCTGGGATGTTACTTTTTCAGTTTTAAACCGCTCTATTTCTGATTTAGATTGCTACATTTCAAGAGGAGAAGATAGTGTGGAACTCAACGCAAGGCTCTGTTAAATATGCAATTGAAGACTCTTTTCCCATCGCGGAAATAAATCGGCTGGCGATTCCCGAGAGGAACACCTTTAAACCCATCTATCAGATGCACAAGTGGTTTGCTCGCCGGGCCTCCTGTTTTTTCCGGGCAATTCTTCTTGGCTGTATGAAATCCCTTCCCCTCGATGAGAGAGGAAAGATAAAATGAAATTGACATTAAAGGAGAAAAAAGTAATTGAGGAATTTGAAGAAAGAGTAAAGGATGAATTTGCTGATGAAATCGTAAAGATAGTAGTGTATGGTTCAAAGGCAAGAGGAGATGCTAAAAAAAATTCCGATATCGACATTTTGGTTATTACTTCTTCCGATGATTGGAGGAAGGGTGATGAAATCAGAGAAATTGGATATGATTTAGATGAGCATATAGATTATCGGTTATCCATACAGGTTATTTCAGAATCCCATATGAATTACCTCCGGAATAATAGCTTTCAGTTTATAAAAAATATTGAATCGGAGGGAGTAGTAATATGAAACCGTTAAATAAAGAAGAGATAGAGAAGGAAATATCAAGAAGCCAGAAGTCATTGAAATCTGCAAAAAGACTGTTTGAGGAAGGTCTTTTTGAAGACGCCATTTCTCGTTCATATTATGCAGTCTTACATGCGGCAAAGGCAGTTTTGCTCAGTGAAAGTGTGACGGTTAGTTCGCATGAAGCAGTCAAAAGACTGTTCGGTTTGCATCTGATAAAAACAGGTAAGATTGAGCCAAAGTATTCGAAAATACTAAGTGAGGAACAAGACGAGCGTTACTTAGCCGATTATGATGTTGCTTTTTCTCCCGAGCAAGAACGGGTAGAGAAAAGAATAAATGATGCGGAAGATTTTTATGATACTATGATTAGATATCTTAAAAAACTCGGTATTGAGTTGATTTAAAGAATGAGAAAGAGTCATATCTTTACTTTTGACTTTCGATGTCTTAAGTTATTTATATAAGCATTAACCAGCTTTTCACTCGCAAAATTAAGAACAAAGATGTGACCCTCTCCATGGGCAATTTACAGAAGAACTCTCAGAAGGATACGGGAAATTTAAAGATGCCCAGAAAAAGGTAAAGAAATCGCTTGAATTGGACTATCCCCGCCCAAAGTGCGGGGCATTTCGCCCAATTCATGGTTCCGCCACCGCGATTTCTTGGGCCCGGCACCACCCACGCATTCATCCCCGTCCAAAGGACGGGGCATTCTGCGGGTTCTCGTAAAAGCACTTGATAAAGAAATAACTGAGATTGACCTTGCCATAGGCAGATTAGTCTATGATCTTTATGAACTCACCGAAGATGAAATCAAAACCGTAAAACAATCCGTCTGGAGAGAGAAATTTGAAGAGATGTATGGAAAGTTACCAGGTAGAGATAAAGCTATTAACATAGCTAAGTTTTGCGCCAAGAAGAGTTAGAATGATCACAAGAAAAGAACTTAACGAAATAGAAAGGATACTAAAAGAGAACAAACCTCTCTTAAAGGAGAGGTTTAAGGTAAAAGAAATTGGTATCTTTGGCTCGAGGGTGAGAGGAGAAGAGAGAAAAAGAAGTGATGTGGATATACTGGTTGAGTTTTATGAAGTAGTAAGTCTTTTGGATTTTGTAGCATTAGAAAGAGAGCTATCTGAACTTATAGGAGAAAAAGTTGATTTGGTTATGAAAAGTGCCTTAAAGCCAAGAATAGGCAAACACATCTTAAGAGAGGTGGTGTATATATGAAAAAGCGAGAATTCGGGGATTACATACAAGACATACTTGATTCTGTAAATGCTATTGAAGAATTTGTAAAAGAGTCAGAATTTAAAGATTTCGCAGAAGACAGAAAGACAATCTTTGCAGTGATAAGGGCAATTGAGATTATTGGTGAGGCTACAAAACATATCCCAAAATCGATCATAGATAAATATCCAGAGGTTCCTTGGAAGGATATGGCTGGAATGAGGGATAAAGTTATTCACGAGTATTTCGGTGTTGATTTGAAGGTAGTATGGAAGACCGTCACCCAACATATTCCAGAAATTAAGCCTCTGATTCAAAAGGTTTTGGAGAATATAGAAGAAAAATAGGGCAGGAGAAGAGTGATGCATAGAAAAGAAGAATTGAGAAAAGTTGCGGAGAGATGTGTCCAGGTCCTAAAAGATAAATACAAAGTGAAGAGAGTATTCCTTATCGGATCCTTAGTCAAGGGAGTCGTTCATGAGAGATCGGATATTGACTTGGTTGTGGAGGGTTTATCTCCAGACCTTTATATCAAAGCCCTAACCGAATTGTGGGACCTTCTACCAATTGGGATAGAGTTAAATCTCGTTCCATTTGAAGATGCTTTTGGAAGTTTAAAAAAGAAAACCCTCAAAGAAGGAGAACTCATATATGGATGAACTTAGCTCCCTTGCGGTCGCTAACTTCTCCAGAGGGTCTCACCGACCCTATGGCGCTCCACAATCCTACGCTCGCTCGGATTGCTCCGCTGTCACCCTTGAAGGGGGCCTACCCCCTTCAAACATCCCCCGACGTTTCGGAATTTCTTAGAAATTCCGAAACGTAAAGTTAGTCTGAGGGAAGAGATAGAAACGGAAATAGAGGATCTGGCAAGATTGGTCAAAGAAATGAAGGAAATAACTGACAAATCCGTCAATGAATTAAGCTTTATAGAAACAAAGGCTACTGGAAGTATCCTTTATGATTTCCCCCTGATCTATTCTACTAATGACTAATAAGTCAAAATCAATATATGTCTGCCAGAGCTGTGGCTTCAAGTCCCCGAAGTGGTTGGGCAGATGTCCCGACTGTGGGGGATGGAACACCTTTGCTGAGGAGAAATCGGTTTCTCCCCAAAGGGTAAAAAGGTCCAGTAACCTGGAGCCGAAATCTCTCTCCCAGATTGAGGTGAGGGAGGAGGAGAGGTTGAGGAGCGGCTTGGGGGAGTTTGATCGGGTGTTGGGAGGAGGAGTGGTCCAGGGATCCTTAATTTTGGTGGCTGGTGATCCCGGGATTGGCAAATCCACCCTTATGCTTCAGGTGGCTGAAAGGCTGAGTAAAAGCTATGGCAGGGTGCTTTATCTCAGTGGGGAGGAATCCCTATATCAGCTTAAGCTGAGGGCAGATAGGTTAAAGGTGGGTTCCCCTTCCCTCTATCTCCTGGCCGAATCAGATTTAGAGGCCGTTCTGGATAGCCTCAAGGAGCCCTATCCAGTCCTTTTAGTGGTGGACTCCATCCAGGCCATAGCCTCTCACTCCCTGGGGAGCCTGCCCGGAACGGTTGGTCAGGTGAGGGAGTGTGCCTCCCTGCTTATTTCCTTTGCCAAGGGGAGAGAGGTGCCGGTTTTTCTTATTGGCCATGTGACCAAGCAGGGGGCCATAGCCGGCCCTAAAATTTTGGAGCATATGGTGGACACGGTCCTCTATTTTGAGGGGGAGAGGCATCACTCCTTTCGTATCCTGCGAGCGGTGAAGAACCGCTTTGGCTCCACCAATGAGGTGGGGGTATTTCAGATGGCTGAGGAGGGGTTAGAGGAAGTTTCCAATCCTTCCCAGCTTTTCCTCACCCACCGCAGAGAGGGGGTGTCTGGGGTTGCTGTGGTCTCCAGTATGGAGGGGACAAGGCCCCTTTTGGTGGAGATGCAGGCCCTGGTGAGCCCGGCCTATTATGGCCTTCCCCAGAGGGTAGCTACGGGATTTGACCACAAGAGGCTTTCCCTGCTTCTAGCCATTTTGGAGAAGAGGGAGGGGATGAAGCTGGGGACCAAGGATATCTTCCTCAATGTGGTTGGTGGGGTTAAGCTAAATGAGCCAGCGGCAGATCTGGGAGCCGCAATCTGCGTGGCCTCAAGCTATCGGGATACCTCTTTAATTTCTGATACCGTGATGGTGGGGGAGGTTGGCTTGGGTGGAGAGGTGAGAGGGGTTGGTTATGTGGAGAAGAGGATTAAGGAGGCACAAAAGCTTGGCTTCCGCAGATGCGTCGTCCCTCAAGCTAACTTAAAGGACTCCAGGAAAATCCCGGGGATAGAGGTTATGGGGGTCGACAGGCTGAGAGAGGCATTGGATCTGCTTTTGAAATAAGAATTTCCATTTTTAGACAGGATGGTCATGACAAACAGAAAAAAATCGGTGGCGTATCAAAAATTGTTGCTAATGGGACCTCTGGCTGAGTCTGACCCAGTTGATATCTTGGCTATCTACCTTAGCTAGCTGAAATAGACTTTTGCCGTTCTCGTAGTTGTTTACCTTGCGACAGTTTATAAACTTTTTGAATCAATACCACATGATTAACATCTTCAAAGTTGCAAATGGATATCCTTACGCTTGTAGCTATCTGCTTGAATGATATTTTGTTAACTAATGGTTCCAAAGAGTAAAAGTTTGCTGACAATCGTAACGGTAGTTGCATCTGCGGCTCATAGTTCCTTGATTTACAGAGAAAGAACCATAGCGTTTAGTATGGAGTCCATGGCAATATGGGCACCGTACCCGTCTCTTTGCTTTACTCATTTTGGCCTCCTGTGGCAAGTGATAAGACCTTATCCCCGCCACTATACCGCAGAAAGCCTTGATTTACTTAAAGATCCTAGTTTTCAAAGATCTGCTTAGCAACAATTTTTGATACGCCACCAAAAAATCCACATTATTTATGGCTTAAACACCGAAAATCACTGAAACAATAAGAGCGAGGGATTGATGAAGCCAATGTCTGTGGATACCTCACCTGTGGTCGAGCAAATCTGGATCGAAGGGATCCGGCAGCGGACTCCAGGGCAAAGGTTGGAAATGGCACTTGACCTTGGGGCGATGGCGCGGCGTTTTGCCTGGCAAGGGCTCTGTCGGCGCTTCCCGGATGACACTGAACGGGAACGGCGTAGACGTTTTCTGGCGCTTATGTATGGCTCTAAATTGGCAAATGAGGTTAACCAATGGGTAAATTTCCGTGATCGCTGATGATGTGTTTTTGGCGATTAAACCTCTACTTGCAGCTCTGGATGCCCTTGGAGTGGACTACCTGATCGGGGGATCACTGGCCAGTGCCGTTTGGGGGGTTCCCCGTTCCACCTTAGATGTGGACCTGGTGACGAACCTTGGTGAGTCACAGACCGGTGCATTTGTTCGCCTGCTGGGCAATGCCTACTACGCAGATGAAGAGACTATTCGGAGAGCTGTGAAGCAGCAAACTTCTTTTAATATTATTCACTTGGAAACTATGTTCAAAGTGGATATTTTCCTCTTGAAAGATACCGCTTACGCTCAGGAGGAGTTTGCCCGGCGCAGGCTGATTCCTCTCGGTATCGAACCCGAACAAAAGGCATATTTCTGTTCGCCAGAGGACACCGTGCTCAGTAAGCTCAAGTGGTATAAACTTGGCGGAGGCATCTCTGACCGACAGTGGTACGACATCGTGGGAATACTCAAGGTTCAGACTAATAAGCTTGACTGTAAATACATGGATCTTTGGGCAAGAAAACTGGGGCTTTCTGACCTTCTGAGCCAAGCCTGGGATGAGGCTGGTGAGGATATCGATGGGTCTGACAATTAGACCAAAATGTTCAAATATGAGGCTAAAGGTGATCATACCTTTCCTCCTTTTTGCTCTCCTAATGGTGAAATCAAGTTTCGCCTGGTTTGCAAATTTTTGCCAATTTGATAGAATTACCTGGTCACCGGACGGTCAAAAAATTGCCTTTGAAAGCCGTTATATACCTACGGGAACGGTTTACACCTACCTTGACACCCTAATTGTTGACCTCTCCACTGGTAAACTGACCTGCGTAACACCTGAAATGCACCAGTTTATCTTGTCTATAGACCGCAAGAGGATTCTCTTCTCCAGCACCTACGGGCTTTATATAATGGATCTGAAACCGATAAGTGAACCAGAACAAGTTTTTTTATGGACCCTACGAACTCGGGAATCCAGCTAACCCAACTTTACCATTAAGTATAGATAAATTAAATGAAAACAACACCTTAGATTTTTGTATGGTCACTACAGATTTTAAATCTTGGTGCGTTTTGCTTTAAGCGGGGTAAGTTTTAACCTCAGCGCCTTGTAAATTGCTCTATGAAATGGCTCTGGCTCTGAGCAATTTCTAATATAGATTCGCTTGCCCTCCTTGTTTGTCATCGCTGTTGTTATTCTTACATGACTGGACAATAATTCTCGTATGTGCCACCACCGCATACAGATGCTATGTCTTTGTAACCCTGTCTGGATACTAATCAATAAATGATATGCCAGAACAGTAGTAAATAGATGTGCATCTACCCGAGGCTCTTTTTGGTGGCACACCGGCTGCAAATCAAGGTCACTCTTTAAACAACGAAACGCATCTTCTACATTGGTAAGCATCACATATAAAGACCATATCTCCTTCTCTTTCAGATCAGTTCTGCTGGTGCGTAAAAAATAGCTGCCTGAAAAACGTTGCTCCGCTTCTTCCTTTTTCTCAAACTCCCAATTCACAGTAGTTGCTATACCATCTTTCTGCTTGACCTCTACCTTGTAGTATTGCGCTATGGAAGCATACCTCTCCTTTAGCCTGCCGATTCGCTCCAAAACCTTCTCATACCTTTTGGTGCCACCTTTCTTGGTCAGCGCTGCTGCTACCCCCTGCAAGCCTTCCTCAAATCTCTCCTGAAACTGTGTCTTCATCGCTTGTTCTTTCTTGCCCTTCAGAAAGCTTTTACAATAGAGGATACTCTCTCCACCCTCCTTTATCAATGTCGCTTCCACTTTGTTCTTTTCGTCTTTCTTAATCGTGAGCAGATCATCACCGTTGATCTGAGAGGGATCGATCGGTTTATTACGGGCCACGCAGATATAATCATAACCCTCATGCTTAAGAAGCCTGAGGTTATCTTCTTTGGCAATCCCCGCATCCAAAATGACAGTAATATCCTTCTTGGCTTTTATCGCTGATTCATTGGGTTGGTTTATCTTCTCACCCTGAAGCATCTCCAGCATTTCCAATAAGGTGTCGCCTTCGCTAATGTTGCCTTTAAAGATCTTGCTCGCTTTGGGAAATCCCATCTCATCTATCACCAGCCCCAGGGTGACCAGAGGACGATCATTACGCTTCTCTTTGGAGCGTCCCCGTTTTGCTTTCTTATTAGCTTTGGCCTCACCCGCAAAATAGGTGTTGGTTAAATCATAGAGGATGATTTTCTCCTTTAAAGAGAATATATCTCTCTCCCGCAACTTGAGGTGCTCCTCTATCTCCTCTTTATGGGAGAGGAGTAAATCTAAAGTGCGATAGAGCGCATTATTGGATAGATGGGTAAAGTCTGTGCCTAATAACTCATCCAGACCACTTAAATTCTGGGCCCACTCCCTGGTTCTGCGCTCACTAGCCGGATGGACCAGTCTGCCCACAATGGATAAGGTGGCAAGATCCATCTGGCTTTTGCTGTATCCCAGTTGTGAAAAGAGCGTATCAAGTCCTAACTTTCTCAAGGTGGCAACTCCAACATATTCTGCCCCTATGGTTCTGCTTTTGGAGTTAGATACAGATTTGATATCTACTGTTTCATACTCGGGCTCCTCTATTTCCTTAACCTCGGTGGTAGCAACGGTTAACCGTTTATGAACAATCAGCTTAGCATAATGAGTGGCCAAACTTTCAATATGTTCATCCACTGGCCACAGAGGTTGTTGACCGGTGAGTTTGGCTTCAATCCGGTCAGCCAGCAGTTTCCACTGCTCTTTGGGCAGGTCTACCCTCCCCAGGTTGAGGATGGTTCGTTGTCTGGAGCCTCTCTCTGTCCTGTAAGACTCCATGAGTCGCTGATAGGTAAATACCTTGTCGTAGCCCTTGTTCTTCTTTTTGATCTCTTTGATAAACACAAGGCAATATAATAAGTCTTTGGGGCAATGTCAAGGATAAAATATCTATATGGGGCACTACAATCACATTTCAAAGAACTCAATTCAATATTTACAATAAGTTACAAACCCCACTTCCCTAAAAAAGCCCTATTTTTTGTGTTTTGGGCGGAGAAATGGTAAAGGTGGGCTAAGAGACCTCGCATTTTCCAGGGATGATGGGAGAATCTTATACTTGTTTGACAACATATATTCAGGCATCAAGCAGATATGGGGCTTAGAATTAGCGACTCTGAACGATACTCTTCTAAGCGAAAATACCAAGAAGGAGTCCATAAGGAAGAGTTGGAAGAAGCTGGCAAGGGGCTTAAAACCAGAAATGGCCAAAGAGCTTAAGGGGGATAGATCATTCGCAAACAGAAAAGAGGAGAGGGCCTTTCATTTCGTAAAAGCTCAATCCCAAAGAGGATTTCAAGATCTGCAATTGGAGGATGGCAAAAGAGAGACCACCGCCAAGCTTTTGAGGAGATGCAAACTGAGATTATTCAGTTGGTCACCAGATAGCACAAGGGCGGTCTTTTCCGTATGGATGGATGACCATGGAAATGGTCGGGGTGACCAGATAAAAACTTATGTGGTAGATGAGAATGGGACAAATATGCGGGAAATCATGGCAGGGGAATTCTCTTCCCTGGTTTGGCTGTCCTCTGAAGAATTCCTGGAGAAGGTCAATGACAACTTGTGGAAATTTAATTTGAAAGAGGGGAAGCGGGAAAGAACACTCATGACATTTACCCCTGAGTGGTGTAGGAAACTTAACCCGGCAAGTAAGCTATACACAATTCAAATTAAAGAAAAAAGCGGTTGTGATACTGCCAAGAGTCTGGATTATCCAGCGTATATAACGAGAGGTGGCGGAGCCTATCCAGTTGGGATTGGTGGGTATGGTGGTTCTATCGAAGCTGTGAAAACTGCAGAAAACATAAGGCGGCAGCTAAAGCTGGATTACAGAATCAAGAAGGTTGAGGCCAACTCAATTGATCTACCAGTTGAATTTGGATGTGTTGCATCCCCACAGGGCCACAAAGTTGCTTTCATCAGAAATGATGGTTACAGTGTATATTGGTATTCTGAACTATGGATAATGAACCCTGATAGGACTGACGAAACCAGGATCGTCTCCTATATGGCAAATTTCGACGAACGCTCCTATCGCCCTCACCAAAGACACTAAGGCAGCAAAAAATATAAAGAGCAGCTCGGTTTGTAAACTGAGCCCAGATTATGCGTTAGGAAACCACGAGATTTCACGAGATTATCATAAGATATTCAAAATAAAGAGTTTTTAAAAATGAACTTAGCCGTAAGCGGCGGAACTTTTTTGACAGGATAACAGGATTTACCGGATTTTTATTTATCCCCTCTATTATTGTAAGAGCTGTCAGCCCCGTTCCGACGGGATTCCTGGCGGAAGAGGTAACTCCTGACAGCACACTTTTGATCGACATCAGGAGATGCCTCCTACCCACTAACTCGCTTAGATGTAACATTGGTGGACGAGTTATATTTATCCTGATCATCCTGTCAATCCTGTCTAAAAAATATATTCCCTATACTATCGAGTTTAACCCCCTTTTTCACCTAAAGGGTGAAAGCCTATGTTCTTGAAGATTCTCAAATAATCTGTGTTCACCCCGTTAAATAATTTAGAAATAGAGATCATCACATTCTCAAGCTTGCTTTTATTTAACGGGGTTCACCCTGTGAAATACGAAAGTATATTTGACGGGGTTCATCTGTAGTTTCTATAATATTTTGGGCTGAGTTGCTCTGTATCAGTCAAATAAAGCGAGTTCCAATTTAGGGCTTGACAAGTTGAAACTTAAGCCCTATTTTCATTTCTGTAAATCACCGAAAAAGATGACTTAGAGAAATGAAGTACTTAGAGTTCAAAGAGGTTTTTGGAGAATTTCCCCTTATCTCCTCGAGTCACCTCTTTAATGTCACCTCAAAGCCGCGCTCCTTAAGGAATCGGTTGACTGCTTGGCAGAGGAAAGGTCTAGTTGTTAAGCTACGGAGGGGGTTGTATATCCTTAATGAGAGGGAAAGGAAGGTTAACCCATCAAGGATTTTCATTGCTAACGCGCTTTATTCTCCCTCTTATGTGAGCAGCGAATATGCCCTCGGTTATTACGATTTAATCCCCGAAAGGGTAAGGGATGTTACCTCTGTTACCACGAAAAAGACTACCAAGTTTGAGAACCCATTGGGCACATTCAGGTATCAACACTTGAAACCTGAGCTGTTCTTTGGTTTTATCCAAACCCAAGATGAAAATGGGTTGCCCTTGCTGGTAGCTGAACCTGAAAAGGCTATACTTGACTTCATTTACCTGAACCTCCAAGATTTTAGAGATAAGGAAAGGGATGTTTTTACCGTCTCCTATCGGTTTCAAAATCTGGAAAACTTAAGGAGGGCAAGGTTAGAGTTATTTGGAAAGAGATATAGGAATAAGGTGTTTCTCTCTGTGATGGGGAATCTACTGGCTTTCATAGCAAGAGAGGGCAGCTAATGATCAACCTAATCAAGGAGGCTATTTCCAAGGTTCCCAGCCGAGAGGAGAAGGTTCACACGGCAAGGGAGTTCCTGCAGGTGCTTATCCTAAAGACCTTATATGATAGGAATTATTTTAAGAATTTTGCCTTTGTAGGCGGGACAGCATTGAGACTTCTCTACGGTCTAAGAAGGTTCCCAGAGGACCTTGATTTCTCCCTCATCAACAAGGAAAACTGGGATTTTGATGGCTTTCTAAAGGGGATTGTTTATGATTTAAAGAAAAATGGGTTTTCTTTGGATGTCAGAGAGACAAGGAAGAGCTTAGTTCAATCGGCGATGCTCAAATTCAAGGATCTCCTGTCGGACTTGGGGTTGTCCAGTCAAAAGGGCCAAAAGCTCTCAGTTAAACTGGAATTGGATACGAACCCACCGTCGGGTTGGCATACAGAGATTAGCTTAGTGAACAGGTATTTTGTCTTTACTGTAACCCATTTTGATCTTTCCTCTCTTTACGCTCTGAAACTCCATTCCTGCTTTTATAGAAAGTATACCAAAGGAAGGGATTATTATGATCTCCTTTGGTATCTGGGAAAAAAGTTGCTCCCCAATTTCAGGCTTCTTAATAATGCTATAGAACAGACAGAAAACAGGAGATTAAATATAAATGAAGTGAATTTCAAGAATTTCTTACGAGAGAAGCTAAGGATGGTAGATTTTGCCAAGATAAGGAAAGATGCGGATAGATTTATAGAAGACAAGAATGAGCTCAAGTTGCTGGATAGTAATTTAATCTTCAAGCTGATTTAAACAGAGGTAGCTTGGGGGATTTTTCCTTTGAAATTGTTGCCGAGGACGACCCCACCCAGGCCAGGGCGGGGAGGCTGAGAACCCCTCATGGAACCGTAGAGACCCCTGTCTTTATGCCTGTAGGCACCCAGGGGACGGTGAAGACCCTCTCCCCGCGGGATCTTAAGGAGTGTGGGGTGCAAGTTATCCTCTCTAATACCTACCATCTTTACCTCAGGCCTGGGCCAGAACTTGTGCAGAGGGCTGGCGGCTTGCATCGGTTTGCTGGCTGGGATGGGCCCATCTTAACCGATTCTGGTGGGTATCAGGTCTTTAGCCTGGCCGATCTGAGCAAGGTAACCGAGGAAGGGGTTACCTTTCAATCCCACTTAGATGGCTCCTTTCATCTTTTTACCCCGGAGAAGGTTATCCAGGTGGAAAAGATGTTGGGGGGGGATATAATAATGCCCTTGGATCATCCCCTTTCCTATCCCGCATCCTACGAGGAGGCCAAACTGGCCAACGAGCTCACCATTAGGTGGGCCCAAAGGTCTCTGAAGGAGATGGGCCAGGAGAACGGCCAGGCCCTTTTCGGCATAGTGCAGGGGAGCACCTATAAGGGGTTGAGGGAGGATGGCAGCCGGCGGCTGGTGGAGACGGACTTCCCCGGTTATGCCATTGGGGGGCTCTCGTTGGGCGAGCCGAAGTCGGCGATGTATGAGATGCTCCAGGTTGTCCTTCCTCTTTTGCCCAAGCAAAAGCCCAGATATCTGATGGGGGTGGGGATGCCCGAGGATCTGGTGGGTTGTGTGGCCCAGGGGGTGGATATGTTCGACTGCGTCATCCCGACCAGGAATGGCAGGAACGGCACCCTTTTCACCTGGAGGGGGAAGTTGGTGGTGAAGAACGCTGCGTATGCCAGCCAGTTTATCCCTCCAGATGCGGACTGTGACTGTTATACCTGTCGGAACTTCTCCCGGGCCTACCTGCGGCACCTCTTCCAGGCCGGTGAGCTCCTGGGGCCGAGGTTGGCCACCCTGCACAACATCCACTTTTTCACCCAGCTTATGTCCCGGATGCGGATGGCAATAAAGGAGGGAAAGTTTTCAGATTGGAGGGAGAGTTTTCTCTCTGTGTATAAAGAGGATAGGCCAAAATAGCTGGCTGGGGAACCTTGAGCCCCCCGTCCCACACCGGAACGGATCGGGAAAGGCAGGTAGAACAAGATTGCTTCGGCCAGTTCCCTCGCTTGCGCTCGGGACAAGCCTCGCAATGACGGAGCCCTTTGCTGTCATTGATTGAGAGGTCAGTTTCTACCGCACTTTAGTGCGGGTTCAGGGCCTTTAGGCCCTTGTATGGAGTGTGGTAATTCCCGTCGACGTGGGCTGTGACAGGAGTCACAGCACTCCAAATGGATTAAACCGGGTAGAAGAACTGAAAACAATGGGAGGGTGGCAGAATCGGGGTTCTGCCACCTCGGTGATTCTTATTCGTGAAGATTCGTTTATTTGTGTCATTCGTGTTCAATAGATTCTGTGAAATCCGTGAAATCTGTGGCCATTGTTTGGCCGCGGTCCTGCTGTAAATAATTTGGGTAAGAAACAAAAACAGGGAGGTGTAAATTGTTCGCAATAGCCTATGCTATGGGAACCCAAGGGGGGAAAGGTAGTGGAGGGGGATTAACGGCCATTCTGCCCTTCATCCTCATCATCCTTATCTTCTATCTTTTCCTGATACTTCCCCAGCAGAAGAAACAGAGGAAACATCAGGAGATGCTGGGGAGCATAAGGAAGGGGGACAAGGTCCTAACATCAGGGGGGATACAAGGAGTGGTAGTAGGGATCAATGACAAGAAGAATATAGTGGTCTTAAAGGTGGCTGAGAATGTGAAGATAGAGTTCCAAAAAAGTGCCATTGCTGCCAATTTAGGGGGGGGGACAAAGGATTGAGGGTACTCTTTATGGGCAGTGCGCAGTTCTCCGTGCCCAGCCTGGATCTACTCCTCCAAAGCAGCCATCAGGTTGTGGGGGTGGTGACCCGCCCGGATAGGCCCAGGGGGAGGGGGAAGAGGTTGATGCCTGGGCCGGTAAAGGAGTATGCCCTGCAGCAGGGAATTCCCCTCCTGCAGCCGGAGGACCTTAAATCCCCCGATTTTCTTGGGAGGTTAAGGGGGTTTAGGCCCGATCTGGGGGTGGTGGTGGCCTTTCGCATCCTTCCCCCGGAGGTTTTTACCACCCCCTCTCAGGGGACCATAAATCTTCATGCTTCTCTCCTTCCCCGTTACCGGGGGGCAGCTCCGATCAACTGGGCGATCATAAGGGGGGAAAAGGTTACCGGGGTGACCACCTTTTTCATCGATGAGGGAGTGGATACCGGAAGGGTAATCCTCCAGCGGTCTGCCCAGATTGGTGACCAGGAGACGGCGGGGGAGTTGGCGGAAAGGCTGGCCAGGTGGGGGGCGGAGGTCCTCCTGGAGACTGTGGAGCTTATCGCTCAGGGAAAGGCAAGGCCCCAGGGACAGTTGCCGGGGGAGGCCACCCCTGCTCGGAGGCTAAAGAAGGCAGATGGGCTAATTAATTGGGGGGGAAGCGCGGAAGGTATAAGGAACCTGGTGCGGGGCCTCAATCCAGCGCCGGGGGCCTTTACCTACTTCCGGGGAAAGGTCCTCAAGATCCACAGGGTGAGCCGTTTCCATGCGGATTTACCCCCAGGAGAACCTGGGGGGGTTATCCTCACCGATAAAAGTTTTGTGGTCTCCGCTGGAAATGGGCTCCTCTCCTTGGATGAGGTACAGCCCCAGGACAAGAGGAGAATGAAGGGGGAGGAATTCCTCCGCGGGTACAGGCCCGCGCACGGGGAGCTCTTGGGATAGTGGCCGTGAGGATTGGGGAAAAGCGGATTTTTTTTGGCCTATCCTTTTTAAGTATTTTGGCCTTGGCCCTGGCCGTGGGACTCCTCTTTTGGCTTGTCTCCCCTAGGCTGAAGCAGATCCACCCCTGGCTTCCCATTTTGGTCGGCTTGGGGTTAGGTTTTTTTGTTTCCGTAGTGGTGGGGGGGTTGCTCCTCATCTTTCTCTCTGCCATTACCGAGAAGGATTTTCTCTTCCCTCATGGTAAAAAGCAGGTTACGGTAAGGGTTCTCTTTCCCATAGTCACCGGGTTGGGTCCCCTTTTGGGGATATCAAGGGAAAAGGTGAGAAACTCCTTTGTGGCGGTGAACAATTCCCTGGTGAAGGCTACCAGGGCAAGGCTTTTGGTGAAGAGGATCCTGCTCCTCCTTCCCCATTGTCTGCAGAACTTTGACTGTCCCTACCGGGTTACCTCCACATTTGCCAACTGTCGCCGGTGTGGGAAGTGCCCCATAGGTAACCTGATCGGTTTGGCGGAAAAATATGGGGCAGACATTGCCATTGCTACCGGGGGAACCTTGGCCCGGAAGGTTGTCCTAGAGAAGAGGCCCTCAGTAATCGTTGCTGTGGCCTGTGAGCGGGATATGGTCTCCGGCATCCAAGAGACCTACCCCATCCCCGTCTTTGGGGTGTTGAATCAGAGGCCAAATGGGCCCTGCTTTAATACCTTAGTTGACCTCAATGAGGTGGAGGGGGCTTTGAGATTTTTAAGGAGAGAGAATGAAAACAGAGATAGTCATTAATGTGGGTTCAAATGAATCCAGGATAGCCATCTTAGAGGAGGGTAAGTTAGCCGAGCTCTTTGTGGAGAGACCGGAGGAGGAGAGGATGGTGGGGATGATCTACCAGGGAAAGGTCACCTCCGTCCTTCCCGGAATGCAAGCCGCCTTTGTGGATATTGGCATCCCCAAAAGGGGATTTCTTCCTCTATCCGACCTCACGGATAGGTCTTATAGCCCATTTTTGGGCGAGTTTGAGGCAAGGGAATTGGAGGGGAAAGGCCAACGGCGAGGGAAGAAAATGCTCAAAGCAGGGGATGTAATTCTGGTGCAAATTTCCAAGGAACCCATTGGAAGCAAGGGCCCAAAGCTCACCACCCAGTTGGCCATTCCGGGACGCTTCACCGTCCTCCTCCCCGGGGAGGATCACTTAGGTATCTCTAGGAAGATTGCTAATTGGAAGGAGAAGAGGAGGTTAAAGGAGTTGGTGGCTCCTCTTAAGCCAGAGGGGATGGGGCTAATTGTGCGCACTGAGGGGGAGGGGAAGGGGGAGAAGGAGTTCCGAGCAGATATCAACAGGCTGTTGAAGAGCTGGAAGAAGATAACCAAGAGGGCTGGGAAGGAGAAAGGGCCAGCCCTCCTGCACCGGGATATGGGAATTACTTCCAGCGTGGTCAGGGACCTCTTCTCCTCTGAGGTGGAGAGAATGGTGGTGGATTCCAGGAGGGAATATAGGCGAATCCTCTCCTACCTAAAGTTGGTCTCCTCCCAATTGAAGCCTAATGTGGAGTATTACAAGGGTGAGGAACCGATATTCGACTTCTATGGTATCGAGAAAGAGATAGAGAGGATGTTTGACCGTAAGGTCTGGTTGAAGCGGGGTAGCTATATCGTCATTGATCATACAGAGGCCCTGGTGACAGTTGATGTGAACAGCGGCCGCTATGTAGGAAGGGATAATTTAGAGGAGACAGCCCTGCGCACCAATCTGGAGGCAGTAAGGGAGATCGCCCGGCAGATTAGGCTGCGGGATATAGGGGGGATCATAGTTGTTGACTTCATCGATATGGAAGGGAGGAGGAATCGAGAAAAGGTTTACCAGGAGTTTAGGGGGGCCTTTAAGAGGGACAGGGCCAATGTAAGCATTCTTCCCATCAGTGATTTTGGACTGGTGGAGTTGACCAGGGGAAGGATAAAGCCCAGCCTTCTCTATACCTTTTCCGAGGCCTGTCCCGTCTGCAATGGAACTGGGCGGGTTCTCTCCCGGGTGACGATGATGGCCAAGATCGAGAGGTGGCTGCAACGAGCCAAGGGGGGCCTCAAGGAGAAGAGGCTTAGGCTTAAGGTGCATCCCACCGTGTCAGACTATCTCTTGGAGTCTAAGAGGCAAAGATTGAAGAAGTTGTGCAAGGAGTCAAGGCGGAAATTGGAAGTGGATGCCGATCCCTCCCAAAAGATCGACAGCTACAGGTTCCTTTTGGCCAAGGATGAGTTGGATGTTACTGAGGAATTTATGCCTTGACACCCTATAATTCAGCCTTTATATTTGGGGACAAAAAGGGGGAAGGATGTATGCCATTGTTGAGGCTTCGGGCCAACAGTTAAAGGTGAGGGAGGGGGAAAGGGTAAGGGTTCCTAAGCTAAATGTTCCTCCAGGGAAGGAGTATACATTGGATAAGGTTCTTCTTCTCTCCACCTCTCAGGGGATTGTGGTGGGCTCGCCCTATCTAAAGGAGGCTCTGGTCTCCGCCGAGGTCCTCTCCCATGGGCGGGGGGAGAAGGTAACCGTGTTTAAGTTTAAACGGAGGAAAAAGTATCGCCGTAAACTTGGCCATCGCCAGGAATATACCCAACTTTTGGTGAAGAAGATCAAATCACCAAAGAAAAACAAATGAGAGGGGGGATCTGTCTTGTTGGTTTAACCCTTATCCTCTTCTCCTTCTCCGCTCAGGCGCAGCCTCTTAGCTTACAGGAGATCAAGGTGAAGGGGAACCTCACTGCGGATCGGGCCTTGATCCTCTCCACATTTGGCTTGAAGATTGGTGATGTGGTGGGTGCAGATGAGATCAGGGAGGGGATCAGGAGATTGTATGGACTGGGCCTCTTCAGTGATGTGCGGGTGGAGGGAGAGGAGAGCTCTCAGGGGATTGTGCTGCTCCTTAAGCTGAAAGAGTACCCCAAGTTGGAGAGGGTAGAGTTTTCCGGCAACGAAAAATTCGACTCCGCCAAGTTGAAGGAGACCATCTCCTCCCTGGAGGGAGGGTTGATTAAGCCTGGGGAGGTCAAGGGGGATGTGGAAAGGATAGAGTCCCTCTACCGAAAGGAGGGCTATTACCTGGCCGAGGTTAAGCCCCAGGTTCTTCCCACCAAGGGGGGAGCAATCCTCAAGTTCGCGATTACCGAAGGCAAAAGGGTAAGAGTGAAGAGGATAGAGATAGTGGGAAACAAATTTTTGCCCGCGGGGATGATAAAAGGCCAGATGGAGACTAAGGAAAAGAGGTGGTGGAGGGGAGGGGAGTTTGATGAGGAGAAGTTCCGGAAAGACAAGGAAAAAGTCGTAGAGCTTTATAGGAAAAAGGGCTATATAGATGCCAAGGTGCTCTCCGACTCCATCTGGTTTGCCCCAGGTAAGAGGGATATGTTTATCAAGTTGCAGGTGGAGGAGGGACCCCGGTGGCTTTTTGGCCAGGTCTCCTTTGAGGGTGCCCAGCTATTCTCTGAGCAGGAGTTGCGGAAACAGTTAAAGTTTGAGCCTGGCCAGGTATTTAATCAGGAGAGGTATGAGAAGTCCTTGGGCAACCTCTATACGCTGTACCAGGATAAGGGCTATATCTACGCCCAGATTCAAGATCAAACCAAAAGAGTTGGCCACAAGCTAAATGTCCTCTATAAAATTGAGGGGGGAGAACCGGCTAAGGTAGAGAAGATAATCATAGAGGGGAACACCAAGACCTGGGAGAAGGTGATTAGGAGGGAGCTGGTCATCAAACCAGGGCAGATATTTAGCCGGGCAGCCCTGATGAGAAGCTTGCGAAACGTTACCTATCTCAACTACTTCGATAATGTGACCCCAGATTTTGAAACCCTACCAGATGGGAATATCAACCTCATCCTCAGGGTAAAGGAGAAATTTAGCGGACAGGTCTCGGCGGGCTTTGGCTATTCGGAGACGGACAAATTGGTGGGCACGGCCAGCTTCAGTATGCCCAACTTCCTGGGCCGCGGGGAGAGGTTGGACCTAAGCTCCGACTTCGGCAAGCGCACCCGAAACTTCAACTTCGGCTACACCATCCCCTGGTTCAGGGATACCCCGACCACAGTAGGATTGGACCTCTATCAGAACACCCGCATATGGACGAGCTACTACACAGAGGAAAGAAAGGGGGGCGCAGTGCGGTTTGGCCGCCGGCTGCAGTTCCCCGACAATTACTTCCGGCTTTACCTTAAGTACAAGGTTGAATCGATCAGATTCTATGATTTCTCGGATATTTATAAGGCCATCCAGAACCCGGAGTATGATCTGAGCAAGCAGAGCTGGCCAAAGATAACCTCCTCGACAACTATCACCTTGGAGAGGGACAGCAGGGATCTGTCCCAGTTTGCCACCAAGGGCACCTATCATTCCCTGAGCAGCGAGCTGGCCGGAGGCCTCTGGGGGGGGGATGTGAGCTATTACAAGGAGATATTTGAGGCCCAATGGCACTTTCCCATCCTATGGAAATGGGTCCTCTCCCTGAGGGGGAAAATTGGAGTGGTTGATGGGTACAATTCGCCATCCACGGTGCCCTTTTCGGAGAGGTTCTTCCCCGGGGGGACAAGCTTTGACGGAATGATTAGGGGATATGATGATCGGTCCATCGGCCCCCGCCAGGATGGGGTGGAGATTGGAGGAAGGAGCGTTTTGGTCTTTAATTTAGAATACAGGTTCCCCCTGGCCGAGCAACAGCTCTACCTTTTGCTCTTTGCCGATGCCGGCAACAGTTGGTTATCCGGAAGGGAGATTACTCCCTTTCAGCTCTACAAATCAGTGGGAGCTGGGGTAAGGTTTGTCATGCCTATGTTGGGGGTGATTGGGTTTGACTTTGGCTATGGTTTGGACAGGGATCTAGGAGGTTGGCATCCCCACTTCCAGGTGGGGAGAGCCTTTTAAACCGACTTGAAAGTATTGGAATTTCCATTTTGAACACAGATTTTGCTTGTCATTGCGAGCCCTGTTAGATATCAATGACGTTTCGCTGGATTCCGAGATTGGCAGAAATTATCTAACGGGGCGAGCGCAGCGAAGCAAGCCAAAACGTTAAATGGGGGCTTAGGCTATGAGATTGCTTCGTCGCGGAGCCTGTGCTGAGCAATAGCGAAGTGCTCCTCGCAATGACACTTGAGCTACCAATGTGTAAACTATAGTGTGACCTGAGTAATCCTAAGGCTCTGCGTTAATCTGAGTCCCATAGAACCTGCCCGAAGGGCGTCAAGTCTTGGGATTTGAAATTTTATGGATAATTCAGTCTCCGAGGCTGAGCCTCGGCTATCTGAGATGATACAATAATTCAGGCTAAACCAAAAAGGAGGGGAAATGTTCTTTTACCGCCGGGCATGGGTGAGGAAGGCTTTGGTCCTGGTTGTTGGCCTATTGCTCCTTAGCTGGGGAGCCACTGGCTTGGCCCAGAACCTTAAGCTTGGTTATATAGATTCGATAAGGATTAGGCAGGAGTTTAAGGGCTTTACAGATGCTCAGGCCAAATATGACAAGGAAGTGGGGGAGTGGCAGAAGCAGGCCGATCAGCTCTCCAAGGAGGTCAGTGACCTACAGAATGAGCTGGAGAGCCAGAAATTACTCCTCAGTGATGAGAAGAGGAAGGAGAAAGAGGATCAACTTCAGAAGAAGAGGGACGAATATCAACAGTATGTAAACCAGATATTTGGCCCAGGGGGAAAGGCAGAGCAGAGAAATACTGAGTTGACCAAACCCCTTTTGGATAAGATAAACGCGGTTTTGGAGAAGATAGCCAATGAGGGGGGATACGACTATATCTTCGATGCGGCCAATGGGAATATTGCCTTTGCCAAGAAGGAGTTCGATCTGACCGATACCGTTTTGGGGGAACTGGAGAAGGAGTCAGAATAACCTTTTAGAGATGAAACTTTCCCTGATTGCCCAGCGCATTGGCGGCCAGATAATCGGCGACTCCGATGTGGAGATCACCGGAGTAAAGGAGATAGGCCAGGCCCAGAAGGGGGATCTGGCCTTTCTGCTTCACTCCAGATATCTTCCCTACCTGAAAACTGCCCGGGCCTCTGCCCTAATTGTGGGGGCCGATTTCCCCGGAGGTTTTCCTACCATAGTTAAGGTGGCCAACCCTTATCAGGCCCTTGCCCAGGTGATTGGGATGTTTCTCCCCCCCAGGACCAGCTTCCCACTGGGGATCCATCCCACCTCCATTTTGGGCCCGGGGGCGATTATCTCTCCGCAAGCTTCCCTTGGCCCCTTCAGCTTTGTGGGGGAGGATACATCCATCGGTCCCGGGAGTCAGGTTTACCCCTTCGTTTACATAGGAAGGAACTGTAAGATTGGTAGGGAAACCACGATATTCCCCCAGGTATTTATCGGCGATGGATGTGGGGTGGGGGATAGGGTAATCATCCACTCCGGGGCCGTCTTAGGCAGTGATGGCTTTGGTTTCGTGCAGGAGGGGGATGCCTATCGGAAGATACCTCAAATTGGCAGGGTGGTGGTGGCTGATGATGTGGAGATAGGGGCAAATGTGGCCATCGATCGGGCCACTTTGGGAGCCACCAGGATTGGGAGGGGGACAAAGCTGGATAACCTGGTGCATATAGGCCATAACGTCCAGGTAGGGGAGAACACGGCCATCGTTGCCCAGGTGGGTATATCTGGGTCGACTACAATTGGCCGCGGGGTGAAGATTGCCGGTCAAGCCGGGTTTGTGGGACATGTTCAGATAGGGGACAACTCCACCATAGCCGCTCAGGCCGGGGTAACTAAGTCTGTGCCTGCGGGGGGTTTTGTCTCCGGTTATCCAGCCAGACCTCACCAATTAGCTAAGAAAATCGTCGCCTGCGAGGCTCGACTTCCCCATCTCTTTAAAAGGGTTAAGGATTTAGAGGATGCCCTCAGGAAATTGGAGGAGAAGATAGATGAACAAACTACAGAGGACGGTTAAGGTCCCCATATCATATGAGGGTATTGGGCTACACACGGGAAATACTACGAAGATAACCTTCCACCCTGCTCCTATAGACTCCGGGATTAGGTTTGTGCGGAAGGATCTTCCTGACCATCCTCAGATTCCCGCCCTGATTGACTATGTCTCGGACAGTAGGCGGGGGACGACTCTGAAATTGAATGGGGCCAGCGTGCACACGGTTGAACATGTTTTGGCCGCCCTGGCTGGTTTACAGATAGATAATGTCACCGTAGAGCTCTCTTCAAATGAACCCCCAGTGGGGGATGGATCTGCCAAGCCATTTGTGGATGCCATCCTCAAGGTGGGGATAGAGGAGCAGGATGCACCAAAGGATTATCTGGTAATCGAGGGTCCCATCTTTTACTCCGAGCTCAAGGAGAAGGAGGGGGTGGAGCTGGTAGCCATCCCCTCAGCGGATTTTTCCCTTACCCTGATGATCGATTACAAAAATCCTGCTTTGGGGGCCCAGTATACCGCCTTCTTCTCTTTAGAGGACGATTTCATCAAAGGATATGCCCCGGCCCGCACCTTCTGTTTTCTGCATGAGGTGGAGGAGCTTAAAAGGCAGGGTTTAATCAAAGGGGGCAGCCTACAAAATGCCATCGTCATCTGTGACCAACCTCTGAAGGAGAAGGAGCTCGCCGATTTGAAAGGGCTTTTTGGCCTGAAGGGAAAGGTATTTATTGGAAAGAGCGGCATCCTGAATGACATCCCCCTCCGCTATCCCAATGAGCCCTGTAGGCACAAGGCCCTCGACCTCTTGGGCGACCTCTGTCTTTTGGGGCGACCCCTCAAGGCTCATGTCTTAGCGGCCCGTTCTGGCCATCGAGCCAATGTGGCCTTTGTCAAGAAGATAAGTGAGAAATATATAAAGAAGGTTAAGAGAAGGCCTGCTCCCCGGCCTATCTCTGCCACCTCTTATAGTATGGATATAAACGCCATTCACTCCATAATGCCCCATAGGTACCCCTTCCTCTTGGTGGATAGGGTGCTCAGTTTGGAGGAGGGAAAGAAGGTGGTGGCCATCAAGAATGTGACCATCAACGAGCCCTTCTTCAATGGTCACTTCCCCGACCATCCCATAATGCCAGGGGTGCTTATCGTGGAGGCTATGGCCCAGTCTGGAGGGCTTCTCCTCTTAAACTCGGTGGAGAACCCCGAGAAGAAGCTGCTCTACTTTATGGGGATCGACAAGGTGAGGTTCCGGAAGCCAGTTCTTCCCGGTGATCAGCTTAGGTTTGAAGTGGAGATGCTCCAGTTTAGGAGGGGAACTTGCAAGATGGCGGGCAAGGCCTATGTGGATGGGGACCTGGTCACCGAGGCTGAGCTTATGGCCACAATTGTGGAGAGATAGGGTTGATCAAAACAGATCCAACTGCTCTGGTGGATAAGGGGGCGGAGTTAGGGAGTGAGGTGGAGGTTGGCCCCTATTCGTTGATCGAGAAGGGGGCGAAGGTAGGCAAGGGGACGAAGATCGCTTCCCATTGCCTGATCGCCTTTGGGACGGAGATCGGCGAGGGATGTAAGATCCACCATGGAGCCGTGTTGGGCACGATACCGCAGGATCTCAAGTTTCGCGGGGAGGATACTAAGTTGCGGTTGGGAAAGGGAAACATCATCAGGGAGTATGCCACCCTGAACCGAGGCACCCAGCAGAGGGGGGAGACCAGGGTGGGGGATAACAACCTCTTTATGGCCTACTCCCATGTGGCCCATGACTGCTTGATTGGAAACAATGTGGTCCTGGCGAATGCGGTGAACTTGGGAGGTCATGTGGAGATTGGAGACTATGCCATCATCGGGGGGATGGTGCCGATCCATCAGTTTGTCAAGGTGGGAGCTCATGTTATGGTGGGAGGGGGATTCAGGGTAAGCAAGGATATCTGCCCCTTTGTCACTGTGGCTGGCTATCCGCTGAAGGTGGTGGGGTTAAATCTGATAGGTTTGAGGAGGAGAGGATTCTCTTCCCAGACAATTGCCATCCTGAAGAGGGTTTACCAGATCCTCTTCCGCTCGCAGTTTAATGTCTCCCAGGCCCTGCGAGTCATTCAGGAGGAGGTGGAGCCCATCCCTGAGGTAAGGATCATAGCCCAATTTATCGCGGGAAGTGAGCGGGGGATAATCCTCTGATGAGGTGGAGCCAGACCTACATTCCTACCCTTAAGGAGCTCCCCGCGGAGGCGGAGATCACCAGCCATAAGCTTATGCTCCGCGCCGGGCTGATGAGGAAACTTACCTCTGGTGTCTACACCTACCTTCCCTTGGGGATAAGGGCGATAAAGAAGGTGGAGGCTATCGTGCGGGAGGAGATGGATAGAGCAGGGGGGAGTGAGGTTCTCCTTCCGGTGCTCCATCCCGCCGAGCTCTGGGAGGAGAGCGGGAGATGGAATCATTATGGGGTGGAGCTGATGAGGATAAGGGATAGACACGGAAGGGATTTTGCCCTGGGTCCCACCCACGAGGAGGTGATCACCGCTCTTCTGCGGGGTGAGGTGCGCTCCTATAGGGATCTGCCCATAGTCCTCTATCAGATTCAAACCAAGTTTCGGGATGAGATCAGGCCCAGGTTTGGGGTGATCAGGGCCAGGGAGTTTCTGATGAAGGATGCCTACAGCTTCCATCAGGATGATGAATCCCTTAACCAGACCTATCAAAGGATGTTTGCTGCCTACTCGAGGATATTCTCCCGCTGTGGCCTTTCCTACCGCTCTGTGGAGGCTGACTCTGGAGCCATCGGGGGGGATATTACCCATGAGTTTATGGTCTTGGCCCAAAACGGGGAGTCAGAGATCTTGTCCTGTCCAAGCTGTGGCTATGCAGCCACTCAGGAGAGGGCAGAGGCCAGGACGGCAAAGCTTCCTGATGAACCCCCCCTCGCTAAGGAGCTGGTTCATACCCCGGGATTGAAGACAGTGGAGGAGGTAAGCCGCTTCTTGGGGGTGGAGTCCCAGAGGCTGGTGAAGACCATCCTCTACCGCACCAGCCACGGATTGGTGGCTGCCCTGATCAGGGGGGATAGGGAAATAAACGAGCCCAAGTTACAGAGGGCCTTGGGGGTGGATAGCCTGGAGATGGCCACCTCAGATGAGATCTGGAAGCTTACCGGAGCTCCCTTAGGATTTTCCGGGCCGGTGGGCCTGGAAGGGGTGAGGATTTTGGCCGATTACTCCTTACAGGGTGGAGGAAACTTTGTAGTGGGGGCAAACCAGGAAGATCATCACCTGATAAATGTGAACTATGGTCGAGACTTTCAGGTTGCTGGTTTCTATGACCTCCTCTGGGCCCAGGGAGGGGATTACTGTGCCCGCTGCGGTCAGCCCTTCTCCTCGGGGCGGGGGATAGAGGTGGGGCAGATCTTTAAGCTGGGAACGAAGTATAGTAGTGCCATGAAGGCTTATTTTTTGGATAAGGAGGGCAAGGAGAGGCCATTTGTGATGGGCTGCTATGGAATTGGCATAACCAGAACGGTTGCCGCGGTAATTGAGCAACGCCATGACAAGGATGGGATAATCTGGCCTCTCTCAGTGGCTCCCTATCAGGTGCTCATCCTCTCCTTGAACATCAGCCATTCCCAAACTAAGGAGACCGCAGAAAGGCTTTACAGCCAATTGGGGGACCTGGAGGTGCTCCTCGACGACCGAGAGGAGAGGGCCGGCACTAAGTTCAAGGATGCAGATCTGGTAGGCATTCCCTTAAGGGTCACCATTGGGGAGAGAAGCCTCCAGGAGGGCAAGGTCGAGATAAAGCCAAGAGGTGAGCCTGCTGCTCTGCGCGTTTCCATAGAGGAAGCCCCCCAAAAGGTGAGGACGATTTTAGAGGAGCTAAGGGAAAGAGGATCGAACTGAACCTACAACAGGGTGATACCATCCCGAGATAAAAGGTATATCAGACATTGTCACAAATACCTCCATTTTGAGAGTATATCGAATAGACCGATATAAACGAGATAGGCGAAATTTTCATATACTCAGTAAGGGAGAATAATGAAGATTTTAGGGATAGTTGGTTCTCCAAGAAGAAGAGGCAATACTTACCAAATGATAAAGTGGATAATCGATTATATAAATGAAAAAGATGTAAATACAGAAATTATTGCTTTAACTGATTTTGATATAAGATATTGCTTAGGATGTAGTGATTGTATGATAAAGGGGAGATGTCCACAAAAAGACGATGTTGAGAGAATACATAAGAGGATGATTGAGTCCAATGGGATAATCTTCGGTGCTCCTTCTTATGTTATTGATGTTCCTGCTCAAACTAAGGTTTTCTTTGATAGGTCGGCTTTTATATGCCATAGACCCCAGCTTATTGGGAAACTTTGCATAGCAGTTTCGCCCTCTGCTGGAAGTGGTGAAAATAGGGTAGCTGATTATATAAACGGTGTTTTGGCTACTATGGGGGTCACCCCAATAGGAGAACTTGCTACCATTGCCTATGGGAATCACATATTTCCTGAAGAAGAAAAAGTAAAGACAAAGGCAAAAGAGTTAGCGGAAGAGCTTGTGAATTCGATAAGGGAGGAATTAAGAACCCACAAAATATCTAAATCGTATAAGCCGCGTCCAGAAATAAAGCAAATAATGCGGGTAGCAGGAAGATATCTTAAAGCTGATTACGAATTCTGGAAAGAAAAAGGTTGGCTTAAAGAAATCGAGGCCAAAGAAAAGGAAGAAGCTCCAGCTATTCCTGAAAGTTGCGAGGAGTTAATAAAAAGCATGCCACAAGCTTTTAATCCAGAGGTTGCAAGGGATATGGATGCTGCGATACAATTTATTGTAACTGGTAAGGAGAACTTTAAGAGTTACCTTAGAATAAAAGACCAAAGATGTACTCATCATGAGGGTGAGGCTCAAATACCCACTTTAATAATAACAACTCCTGCTGATATTTGGTTGAAAATTGTAAAAGGGGAAATTAGCGGTACAAGAGCATACTTCACAAGAAGATATAAAGTTAAAGGCGATTGGAAGACACTTACAAGATTCGATAAATTATTTGGAAAATGAGAGAAACTTATCCTATCACGGTGTTTGTGGGAAACTTGGGCTGGCCCAAATTGCCCTGTCGGGTAGCTTCGTTAGCACTGAAATCGACAGGCTAATTGGCCTTGGCTACGCCACGAAGCCGAGGTGTAACCAAATTTAGGAGTTTATATAAGCCACCAGTCTATATAGGGGCGACATTTAGCCTAACGGGGTGGCGGGTAAGCGGCTCCGCTTCGCTCCGCCCAAATTCGCTCATCCATTGCCCCGTTGGATGAAATTGCGAAATAGATTCTTATGAAGATTGATGGGATCAGGAAGAAAAAGCCTATACGCCTTTCTGGACATGCCCGTTTGCAATTGCCTTTTCGAGGAGCCACAGAAGAGGAAATTATTCAAGCAATACGTTCAGAGAACTGGTCTCCAGCTGAATTAGGGCGACTTGAATGTCGCAAGGACTTTCCTTTTGGTAAGGAGTGGAATGAAAAAAAATATGCAACAAAGCAGGTACGCCCAATTTTTGTCGAAGAAGATACAGAAATTGTGGTTGTTACAGTGTATACATATTATTTTTGAAAAGGAGAATAGATTATGAAAATCACCTATGATCCTGAGGTAGATGCCCTCTATATTCGTTTCCGTGAGGCAACAGTCACAACCAAGCATCTTGGCGAGGGGATAGCTGCGGACTACGATGCCGATGGGCATCTAGCAGGTATTGAAATCTTAGATGCGATTAAACGTTTGGGTGACAAGAACGTCTTCAAACAGGTAGTTCTGGAAGATGTTGCTTTGACTCACTCTTGAACATCTCAATATTGACCTGGGAAAGGATCATATTCCCGCAGATTCAGCCGATCCAGTTGTAATTACCAAGGCGCAGGAACTTGATTCCATTCCGATTTCTTTGAACAGGGGTTTTGCTTAGATAGTGTCTGTCCGAATTTGTCATTCCCGCCCACCGTTAGCGGGAATCCATTGCTGATTTGTAGTGAGCCGTCAGATGCCCCCATCTGACGGCAAGGGTGGCAGAATCGGGGTTCTGCCACCCCGGTAAAGATTGCCGAAATGACAAGAAATATGGATATTTCCGGCTCCAGACTATAATTGTGTTATTGCCCTGTAAGTTAGAGATCATCCCAATAAGGGCAAATTGCCTTTGGTGGAAATTCATAGAATCAAGGTGCGGGAATAACCAATCTGCAATGTATCTATTGCGAGAACGATTCATTTCCTTTACTTATGCATTATCCTTTCCCGCGGGGCCTGGGGATTTAGCTCCTTTTTCATTCTTATTGGCTTAAGCCCCTACTAAATATTATTCAGGCCACTAAGTAGATTGCATGTCCTTGCGAGCCCCGTTAGATAATAATCTCTCTCAATGTCAGATTCTCCTGAGATCTCTAAGATCTCATCGATATCTAACGGGGCGAGCGGAGCGAAGCAATCTCAAAACACCGAATACCTGTTTAGACTATGAGATTGCTTCGGCCAGTTTCCTCGCTTACGCTCGGGACAGGCCTCGCAATGACCAATGAGATAATAGCAATATGCAAACTATAATGTGACCTGAGTAATAATAAGACTGGATGATGGGAAGGATTGGGATGTATAAAAAGGTTGGTTTGTTAGGGATAATGTTTGTTATTGTTCTTGTGTCAGGGTGCGGAAAAGAGAAGCCTGCAAATTATGGTAAGCCAGTTGGTTTCACCGGGAGTTGGCTGGGATGTTGGGGATGGGCGAGGGCAGAATCTGATACCATCCCCCTGGGGAGGGTTTGGGCAGATTTGGTCGGTCAAGGGAAAACAATCTCCGGCACGGCGACTCTCTTCTACTTCGGGTTATTTGATACTCCACATTACCAGGTTGGTCAGGTTTCGGGTAGTTCAGAGAATGGAGTAGATTTCACTATGGTAATCATTCAAGAAGATGAAGATACCCTCACCTGTGTGGGAACCCTGTCCGGTGATAAGATTCAAGGGACTTATTCCTATGGTTCAGGCGGGGGTAATTATACTTTGAAGAAGGGCATAAGGAGGATATGGCAGGGAAAGGCAGATGGGCAGATGGTCTATGATAGCCTGAATATTGTGGATACCACCTATATGAGAGATGCTTCACTATCCATTGCATTTACAGAAACGGGATGGGGAGACCCAGTTCTAATGGGCGGTAATGCATCCTTTTGGGGCAAAAAGGATACCTTTGCTCTAAGTATGCCTGCGGAGGGGAAAATCGTTTCCACGGATTCCATTAGCTTTTACTTTCCGGGAACGTTAAGGGACAGCTTTGGCCATAGTGAATATTCGCTTTTCTTATTTTCCGGGCATCTGCCGGCCAGCTCTGATTCTGTTGTAGGTGAATGGTATACAAGACGAATTGGACCCACTACTCCATTCGGTTTATGGGCTAATGGTGTTTGGAAGGGAAAGAGGAACCCTTAGTATCTGGAAAGCAGAGGAAATTCCTTTTTTGGACGCAGATAAACGCAGGTTGTCAAGATTTTAACTTTCTGCGGGTATCGGCGAAAATCTGCGTCCTAATTAAAAAGCATTGGGATTCCCATTTTTAGACAGGATTGACAGGATGATCGGGACAAATGAGACTCTCTTCCTCTGCTCCTTGTGGATGCTATCATTCACAGCAAACTAGATGTTGTAAGCAACTCGTGATGTCGATCAAAAATGTGCTGTCAGGAGTTACCTCTTCCGCCAGGAATCCCGTCGGAACGGGGCTGACAGCTCTTACAATAATAGACAGGATGAATAAAAATCCAGTAAATCCTGTTATCCTGTCAAAAAGGCCCGTCGCAGGGAGCTAAGTTCATTATGGATATCTTAACTTACAGATTTGGAGGTAATTTGGTGAGGAACTACTTAATAGCTCTGGCAGTTTTTGGGGCGGCCATTGGTGTTATCAAGCTCTTTAAGCAACTGATAATCGCCAGGCTGAGAAAAATAGCCACCAAAACGAAAACTGATTTTGATGACCTGGTAATAAAGATAGTTGCCGGAGTAGGATGGCCGTTTTACCTGATTTTGTCCTTATGGCTTGCCCTGCAGTTTATCCACCCCATAGATTTAATCCAAAAGGTTCTCCGTTGGGGGGTTGTTATCATTGTTACCTACTATGCGGTGAGGGCTATTCAAAGGATAATCGATTATACCACCCGCAAAGTAATAGAGAAGAGGCAGAAAGAAGAGAAAGTAAGCGATACCACAGTCATTGATCTTTTGGGCAAGATTTTGAAGGCCTCCCTTTGGGTTATAGCCATAATTCTTATTTTATCAAATTTGGGGTACAATATCTCCACTTTGATCGCTGGGTTAGGGATAGGAGGAGTAGCCATCGCCTTTGCCTTACAGAACATCCTCGTGGACATCTTTGCCGCCTTTTCCATCTATTTTGATAAACCCTTCCAGATTGGGGACTTCATCATTGTAGGAGGTGATCTGGGGGTGGTGAAGAAGATCGGCATAAAGACCACCAGGATCCAGACCCTACAGGGAGAAGAATTGGTTGTATCTAACAGGGAATTGACGGAGACAAGGGTGCATAACTACAAGAAAATGGAAAAGAGAAGGATAGCCTTCGGTTTTGGGGTTAAATACGAGACCCCCACGGAGAAGCTGAAGGGGATACCACAAATTGTCAGAGACATAATAGCCAAGGTTGAACTGGCAGATATTGATAGGGTTCATTTCAAGAAATTTGGTGACTTCAGCCTGGACTTCGAGGTGGTTTATTACCTAAGATCAAGCGATTACAACAAATATATGGATACCCAACAGGAGATAAATCTGGCCATCAAGGAGAAGTTTGAAAAGGAAGGGGTCGAAATGGCCTATCCCACTCAAACACTCTATCTCAACAAAGGGGAATGAACTCTTGGAGCAAGGAATCTCATATATAGGCATTGGACTCCCATAAAAAAGTTGTTGACATCTGGGGGAAATTTGTTAAAATTAAGGATCAGGCGGGCGTAATTCAGCGGTAGAATGCCAGCTTCCCAAGCTGGACGTCGAGGGTTCAATTCCCTTCGCCCGCTCTTTTGTATGGAGAAGGGGACAGGGAATCTGTCTCCTTTTTCCTTGAAGGTTAGAGGGAAAGAGATGGAGATGCTTACCATTAAGGGGGGAGGGGAGAGGTGGGGGATAGGATCCGGGGATCAACTGCTGGAGGTGAATGGACAACCAGTGGGGGATATCATAGATTGGATTTTCTATTCTGATTCTGAAAGGATAACTTTAAAAATCAAGGATAAATCTAAGAAAATCAAGGAGATAATCATTGATAATTTGCCCAATAAGGAAATAGGTCTTCAATTTGAGCCGATGCCCTATCGCTCTTGCCCAAATCACTGCCTCTTCTGTTTTGTGGACCAGCTCCCTCCAGGATTGAGAAAAAGCCTCTATTTCAAAGATGAGGATTATCGGCTCTCCTTTCTATTTGGGAATTATATCACTTTGACCAATCTCTCCGAGAATGATCTGAAAAGAATTATCGGCCAGAGGTTGAGCCCCCTTTATATCTCCGTCCACACTACTGATGATTCCCTGCGAAGGAGGATGCTGGGAAATCCAAAGGCCCCCCCACTTCTCCCCCTGATAAAGAGACTAACCAGAGGGGGGATAGAACTCCATGCCCAGATAGTCCTCTGTCCGGGGATAAACGATGGACCTTATTTAAGGAAAGCTGTTTGGGATTTGTTCTCTTTTTACCCAAAGGTAAGATCGGTAGCTGTTGTTCCAGTGGGATTAACCAAATGGAGAGAGGGTCTTTATCCTCTCCACCCAATGGGGAAAGGGGACTGTTTTAATCTCATCAAGGAGGTGGGGGACTGGAGGAAGCAATTTCAGAAGGAGGCCGGCTCTGGTTTTGTCTGGTTGGCGGACGAGATCTACCTGAAAGCAGGGAGGGGGGTTCCTCCCTCGAACTATTATGAAGATTTCCCCCAGTTGGAGGATGGGGTAGGGATGTGGAGAAAATTTAAGGATAGATGGAGGGGACTGCGCACCAAGTTAAAGAGAGATGGAAAGGGTAATTTGCGGTTAACTCTGGTTACCGGCAAGCTGGCCCAGGGGCTTATGAAGGGGATCAGGGATGATCTTAATTTACTCCCTAACGTCGAGGCCAGGCTTTTGTCCATATCAAATCGTTTTTTGGGAGAGGAGGTCACTGTATCGGGTCTTTTGAGTGGGGCGGATATACTGGAGAGGGTAAGTAAATCCGCATCCTGTGGCGATGCTCTCTTTCTGCCTCCCAATTGTTTGAATGAGGATAGGCGGTTCTTGGATGACCTCTCCCCTGCAGAGATGGAGAAGAGGTCGCATTGTCGAATCTTCTTTGATTGGGAAGAGGGGCTAAAAGCCCTTTCCCTCCTGCCTTCCGGAGATTTTAAATAATGCTTCAAATTTACAAAGTAAGTAATTATGGAACAAGAAATTAAACTCCCTACGGTGACCATAGTGGGAAGGCCCAATGTGGGCAAGTCTACCCTCTTTAATCGGATTTTACGCAGGAGGTTGGCCATTACCAGCCCGGACTCGGGGATAACCAGGGACCGGAACTATTCCCTGACCAGTTGGGAGGGGAGGGATTTCCTTTTAGTGGATACGGGGGGAATGGTTCCTCATACGCAGGATCAAATAGGGAGCTCAGTGAGAACCCAGGTTCAGTTTGCTATTGAGGAGTCTGAAGTGGTGATCTTCCTGGTGGATAACCAAACGGGCCCTGTAGATCTGGATGTGCAGATTGCCAAGCTCTTGTTCAAAAAAGGAGAAAAGGTTATTCTAACCGTTAATAAGGTCGATAACCCAGGCCAGGAGCCCGCAAGCTTTCAGTTTATGAAATTGGGATTGGGGGAACCTCTTCCCCTCTCGGCTACTGCTGGTCGGAATATAGGAACGCTCCTGGACAGGGTAATAGAAAAGATTCCTCCCACAGAAAAGGGGGAGATAAAAGGAGAACAGCTAAGGATTGCGGTTTTAGGCCGCCCCAATGTAGGCAAGTCATCTTTGGTAAACGCCATCTACGGTCGGGAGAGGGTGATAGTTGATTCCCGGCCGGGTACTACCAGGGATTCCATAGATACTGTCTTTCACCGAGATGGCCAAAGCTTCATTTTGGTAGATACAGCGGGTTTGCGGAGGAGATGGAAGGTAACCACAGGGATAGAATATTACAGCACCTTGCGGGCATTTCGTTCTCTCCAGAGGGCACAAGTGGCCTTGGTCCTCGTTGATGCCTATAAGGGGATAACTAACCAGGATCTGAAAATACTCTCTCTGGTAGAATCCTCCTCCAAGGGATTGGTAGTTGTCGCCAATAAATGGGATCTGGTAGTGGGAAAGGAGAAGAGTGATTTTGAGCTTTATCTCCAGGAGAGAGCCCCTCGTTTCTTCTTTGCTCCCTTAGTATTTACCTCGGCCATAAAGGGAATAGGGGTTACCGAATGTCTGGACTGGGCCAAGAGGGTGCAGGAGAACAGGAAAAGGAAGCTGGCTACCAGGGTGTTGAATAAAAGGCTCCAGGAGTGGATTAAGGCAAACCCTCCCTTCTCCCGTCGCGGAAAGGAGATCAAACTCCTTTACTTCGTGCAAACGGACCAAGAACCCCCCACTTTCACCTTTTTTAGTAATTACCCCCAGGATGTAAGCAAAAACTACATCGCCTATTTGAACAACCAGATGAGGAGGGACTTCGACCTGCGGGGAACTCCCATAAAGCTGAAGTTCCGTCATAAGTAAGATGATCAATCTTTTCTTTGCCTTGGTGTTAAGCTATCTGGTTGGTTCGGTCCCCACCAGCGTATGGCTGGGCAAGTTGGCCAAAGGGGTCGATCTGAGAAGATATGGCAGTGGCAATGCCGGGTTTACCAATGCATATAGGGTCTTAGGCCTAAAGTATGCCCTGATAGTTTTAATTGTTGATGTCTGCAAAGGGGTGGTTCCTGTCCTCTGGCTATGGAAACTTCCTCATTATTCTGGAGTTATAGCGCCACAAATTCTTCCCATATTAGCTGGTCTCTCTGCCATATTAGGTCACATATTTCCTCTTTTTGCTGGTTTTAGGGGAGGGAAAGGGGTAAACACCACATTAGGGGTCTTCTTGGGTCTTGCCCCTTTGCCCACCCTTTTTGCCCTTTTAATTTTTCTTGGTCTCCTTTACTTTACCAGGTATGTCTCCCTAAGTTCGCTCTCTGCCACCTTCTCCCTCCCTTTAATTTTAGCTGGAGAAGATTTCATATTTGGCTTGAAAATCAATCCATATCTTTTTATATTTTCACTAATTGTTTCCCTCGTTGTTTTGATAACCCACAGATCTAACATTCGCCGGTTGTTGGCCGGGGAGGAGAGGAAAATAGGAGAAAAGGTGAAGCTATGAATGGGGTGGGCATCTTGGGGGCAGGAAGCTGGGGCTTAGCCCTCTCCCTGCTTTTAAGCCGGAAAGGCTTAAAGGTTACGGTTTGGGAATCCGATCCGCAAGCCTCTGCCCTTCTCGACAGGAAGAGGGCGAGGTCAGAGAAGCTCCCTGGGGTGAAGATACCTTCTCAAGTGGAGATAAGTTCCTCTTTAAGTGAGGTTGTAAGTGGAAGAGAATTTATACTCTTAACCCTTCCCTCACATTGTCTGCGAGATGTTGCTCAGAAGTTAAATGATCTTCCCCTCTCCGGGCCCATACTGGTCAGCGGGACCAAGGGGATAGAGAATGAGAGCCTGCTGACTATGTCGCAGATTTTGCAGGAGGAGCTGGGAATTCCCCCAGGGAGGATAGCCGTTATCTCCGGCCCCAGCCATGCGGAGGAGGTGGCCCGCGGTATACCTACCACGGTGGTTTCCGCCTCCCAAAGTTTGACCACGGCTCGCCGGGTGCAAGAGCTCTTCTTCTCTTCCGATTTCCGGGTCTATACCAACCCAGATGTTTTGGGGGTGGAGTTGGGGGGGGCATTGAAGAATGTAATCGCCATTGCCGCAGGCATCTGTGATGGCCTAAAGTTGGGGGACAACACAAAGGGGGCGCTTTTGACCAGGGGCCTGGCGGAGATGGTCCGCTTAGGAAAGAAGATGGGCGCCAATCCGATTACCTTCTCTGGCCTCTCTGGTATTGGGGATCTGATCACTACCTGCACCAGCAAGTTCAGCCGCAACAGATTTGTGGGGGAGAAGATCGGGGAAGGAAAGAAGTTAGCCACTATTTTAGAGGAAATGACTATGGTAGCCGAGGGGGTGAAGACCACCCATTCAGCCTATAATCTGAGCCAAAAATATGGAGTGGAAATGCCCATCACCAAGCAAATGTATGGGGTTCTTTTTGAGGGCAAAAACCCTAAAGCCGCTTTACTTGAGCTAATGACCAGGGAACCTAAAGCAGAGGTTTGGGATTAAGAAAGGAGGCAAATTGCCCAAAGTAAGAAAGCTATATCACTCCATCAAGGAGGCAAGCAGGCTCGTCGGAGTGGAGCAGTATGTCCTCCGCTACTGGGAGGGCGAATTCCCCCAGCTTAAACCCAAGAGGAGCAGAGGAGGGACCAGGGCTTATACCTCCAAAGATATAAAGCTCCTCCTCTTAATCAAGAGGCTACTGTATGAGGATGGCTATACAATTGAAGGAGCCAGGAAAAAGCTGCGCAGCCTCAAGCCCACGACCCAGATAGAGATCGATTTTAATGGTTTAAAGGCCAGAAATTTGCTTGGCGAGGTGAAGAAAGATTTAGAGGATATTGTGAAGCTGTTGGAGGGTGAGGCAGAATCAGGCGAACAGTGAGTTCTATTGCAGGAAATATTACTGCTACCCTTACACCCCTTTAGGCTAACCCCTATGTGTATTTGAGTTGGATTAAGTTTCCTTTATTTCAGCCTAAAACGCACCGGATAACTAATCCAGACCTTTACCGGCTTATCCCTTTGCATTGCGGGTTTGAACTTACACTGCAAGGCGGCAACAATTCAGGCGGCTCGGCTAACTTGAAAGCATAGGAATTTTCATTTTTAGACAGGATTGGCAGGATGATCAGGATAGACGACCTGATTCATTAAACACTGAAAACTACTGAGACAACAGTAAATCCTGAGGAAGAATGTGGGTTATAATTTTTCGGTGGCTTCGGTGTCATTCGGTGTTTTCCTAGAGACAGTGGGATAAAAAATCCTGTAAATCCTGTTATCCCGTCAAAAAAGCCCCGCCGCAGGCGGCTAAGTTCTTGATACTCAGAACAATCCATTGACCTGCTGCAGTTTAGACCTCATTTAAGAGGTTAGTTTTCTTACATTTTCTTCGATTTATTTATATCTGATTCGATCCTCTGTCGACTGCACTTTCCCTTGACAGGGAAAATCCAATTTGCTATTATGGGAATGCAGAGGAGAGAAGAACAACAATCACAAGGGGGCACACGTAAGAAGAAAGCATACAGCAGTAGTCAGCGGTGTCAGATGAGGAGAAGATCAGAGGTGATCTTATAATTTGGAAACAACGATTTAAAAGAGAAGAGAAAAGGCCACCGACTCAAGAAGAAATAGAGACTAAGAAGCGGGAGCTTATATCAGATCTACAAAACACAGAGAAGAAACTTTTTGGTGATGTGGTAGAATAACTAAAACCTTAGGGAGCGATTATGGGGTTGGATATTTTTTCGGCAATTATCACGGTGGGATCTTTGGTCTATGCCGTGATGACCAATCGAGAGAAGAGGAAATTGGAAAAGCTTGTCAAATCGATGCTTGCAGGTATCGCAGGTAACATCCGAGGAATCAGAGAAAATCCAGCTTGGGCTGATCAGCAATTTAGAAATATACGGGAACGTGCGCTGGAGCTGGAACGCAATGATGACGTAAAGGCAATCTTGCAACACGCCCACGACGGGGCGCGCGATGTTACTGCGGCAGAGCGCATGCTCGGGAATCTGCTTGGTGAGGTTCTCTGGCTCCAAAAGGGTCTGTTTGGTACAGAACTTATTTATCACCCTAATCGAAAGGATGAACACTCAAACGGTCTGCAGTCCGACGAAAAACAGCCTAGAGAGGTCCTCAGAAGAGAGGAAAAGGGGTAAGGCGATAAAACTTTATACTCGAAAGGAAGAAAAACCCCCACAGAGGGCAAATCTGGGCCAGTATAAAGGTATCAAACATCAACCCACCGAGAAAAAACGATTACAGGGCAAAATATCGCAATGCATAGCACTAGACCAAGAAAGATCACTTAAATGCTTGACTGGATCGCGAGGAACAAAGAGTGGCTATTCTCAGGAGCAGGCATACTCGTGCTGTTGGGCGTAATTAAGTTCATTCGCGATGTCATTCGCAGTCACCGTGCTCCAAGCGAGCCGAAGACTGTCGATGCGATGTTAGACATCTCACCACCTCCAATTCAATTCTCTGCGAATGTGATCTCTCCAGAGACCCTAACGTGTAAGAGCATTATGGATTCCATTGAAAATGCACCTCTGCTGCAGCAACCCGATGTTGCAAAGCATTACATTGGTCTGAAAATTTCTTGGGAAGGTTACTTAGTCGGTGCCTCGCGTACTGAGAGAGGTTTAGTTAGGCTCACGATCCAACCTAAAGACATCACCGTTGGGTCCATCATCCTTTTCGATGTTGATCCCTCAAGATACCCCGGTATCGGTTTACTGAAGCAAGGTGACACCATACGTGTTGAAGGTACCATCGCCGCCATACATGACGTGTTCATTGAGCTGGATAATGCACGGATAATAAGCCCAAGCGAAAGTGGCACTTAACAACAAACTCAAAGAGAGCACAGCGCGCAAAGTAGGAGGGATTCTACTCTAACTCTAAAGTTCTGGAAACTGAGAAAGATGATAACTAAAGAGATGGCTGAAAAACGTCTTGAGCAGCTATATGGTGCAATTGGTCGAGAGAGAGCTAGAACATCGGATAGGCGTAATTGGTGTATTACCGTATTATTGGCATGCTTAGCCGCTTCAGCCTCTGGTAAGATAGAAGTCACATCATTACAAGCAATCGCCTTGCCCATAATGCCCATCGTACTTTTCTGGTTGTTAGATGGCTTCTATTGCTCTTTTATCCTTCGTCACCAGAGTAGGGCAGCAGATATTGAACGAGCGATAACCAACGAAACCTATAATTCCATAGACCCTACCGAGTGCTTTTGGATATCCGGATATGATAAGATCGGATTTAAAGAGAAAGTCGGATATTTATTAGCGGCGCTTTTTGTGCACGAAAGTGTAAGTGTGTTTTACCTGGTCTTGTTAGTTGGGACCATTGTATTTCGTGTGGTGCTTCGATAGGGCATTTTACAAAATAGCGACCTTTTAAAGTTGTTCTTTAGCAGCCTCGGTTTTGTTCTTTTCAACTCAGGCATTCCTATACTGAAAGGTTAACCCCTAACAGCCTCAATTCTTTTGTCCTTTCAACTTAGGATCTCGATTTTTCTTTCGCTCTTTTCAATTCAGCCTCTTTGCTCATTTAAGGCCCTTAGGCAGGCCAGAGACAAAGAACCAACACCAAACCAAACCCAAGGCATTCCTTTCCCCCGGCTTGCACCCACAAGGTTAATGTCAGGGCAAAGCTGGCCTAAGCAGACTTCGGTATAACAACCACCTAAGTTGAGGCTGATTAGAGGTTGACTCTATTGGGAAGGATAAAAGCCTTGGGTTTTTGGGTTGAGTAAATCTTATACCCCATAAAACCTTGATCCTCTTTTTTCCGCCAATAAAATTTATACTCGCGTAGGTGGTTATCTTGCCTTCTTGGATAGAAATTTTTTTCATTGTTAGCATTGTAATTCTGTATTTTCTGCCAAAGAAGTCGGACAAATGGAAGTGGTTACGCTACATTTCATTGTGCGCCTTTGTAGTTAATCTCGGAATCCGACTATACCTTATCAACCGCGGCCATGAACATGTCAAGGAGATAGAACATCTGAGGACATTAGATCTTAAATACAGTGGGGAGATGGATAGTCTGGCAACCGAGATAACTGAACTCGGGCGCAGAGCAAATATTATTCAATCCATCGAACTCCACATTTCAATAGACGCAGTGACTACCGTACGTCCAACTACTGCAAAGTCAACGTCAGTGGGAGTGCAAAGTGCCGTGGCACTTTTTTCTGAAGATAATACGCGATATCGGTTTGTTACTGACTATCAATGGTCGATTCAGCAGGTATCACCTACTTTGAGGAGGATTTCATTCGTCTACAAACCGGAAGAGCCATCCCAATTACTAGGTCATCAGATAGAATTTCTTGAGCAGATGGAGCTATTTGTTTGCAACTATTCCGGTTTTTTTAAACAACGTGTCTCTGATGACACTGGTTCTGAAGGCACTTACATGAATCTTACCATTCTGTTGAACGGACTCGATGTCATTACGCTTCGTAAAAGGTATGCGGCCCCAGGGGTGCTCTTTTCGGGTCAAGCCAAAATGGATATGAGCAAGGAATTTGCCAACATATCCGAACGCTACGCTTTGCGATTAAGAGCTAAAAGCGGAAACTAGTAAACTTTGTAATTTCCCAACCGCTTTTTAGAATTTAATTGTCAGGGGGATCCTTTGGATCCCAACCAAGCCCCACCCTTGACCAACATAAAGCAGTTTAATGTTAAGGATGGGGGATTTTTACATCCTCTTGACTGTTTCAATTTGACTTGCTACACCGAAGGTATGGAAATTACCAAAGAACAATTTAGTAAATTGGCTACTAAAGATGGCGTTGGAGAAATCATCAGAGAAGAAACGGGGGATTTAAGAGAGGATGTAAGCACTCTTAAAAGTCCTGTGAGTACCCTAAAAGAAGATGTAAGTATTTTAAAGCAAGGACAAAGAGAGCTAAGAGATGAAATTCAACCACTTAGGAAAGAACTGACCACATTCAAAGACGAGATTTTAAATGGACAAGATAAAATCATTGGAGAGTTGAAAACAATTAGGCAGGGACATGTAGCTTTCACTGGAGGTCAAAAGCGACAGGACGATAAGCTTGAGGAACATGACAAACGCTTAGAGCAGGTGGAGACAAAAGTGGGTATTGAACCAACCATACCCTACTGATCTATTAGTAAAAAATTCCCTACAGACCCAAAAAGGCAGGGGGAAAATCCCTTGCCTTTTGTATTATGTGTACTTATAATTAAACTTCAAAAAGTTTCCGTTAGTCTATTCATAAAAAGGAGGAATGGTATGGATCGAAAAACGGAATTGTACTTCGAAAGATCAGTCATTAAGTACAGTAAGGGAGATGTTGAAGCTCTTCTTGAGTCTAAATTGCCTTGCGCTGGGCCTCTGCTAGTCACAACTTTGAATGGGATAGATAACCTGGGAGGCATGTGTTACGGTTTTGGGAGCGGCAATGTGGGGGAGCGATCAAAACAATTCCTGCACGAAAAAATGGGTCTGTCAAAGGGTTTGGCAGCATTTTTGTACGAGTCTGTTCGGTGCGGTATCGTTCATCAGGGTATGCCTAAGATGGGAATTGAGTTCTTTGTTCAATATGAAGGTTCATATGGAGGTGAGATATTTTACGAACAATCCGACAAGTATATTAGTTTAGACGTTACAGACCTTGCACACCGTTATCTCGAAGCCATAGGAAAAATTGCTGCGGAACCGGAAAAACACATCAATTACCATCCTCAATACACGGAGATAAAGAAAAGCGAATTCAAGAACCTCTTTCGTGATGCAAAGAAAGACATTGCAAGTGGCACACGGACTTATACACGTCGACAATATGAGGTTAATGAAGCTGCTAGACTTGCCGCCGGTCAGAGCTCAGCCGCTTATACGGGAGAGATGCAATACTACATTGATTTGCCACCAGACGAGGATCCATAAAACTATGTAAATTACTTTGGTTCTAATGTCTCTATGAAACTTCCCACTTTAGGTAATGTGGGAAGTTTTTTTATTAACAGATCCCTCTCACAAAAACACCCCAAATTTTTACTGTAATCTGCAATTAACTCTTGATCCCATCCAAGCAATCCTAAAAATACCCTGACACAAAGAGATTAAAGGTGCAATCCAATTGCCGAAAATGGGTAAAGGAATAAAGTCAAGCCTTCATTAGCAACTATTTCCGCTAAGAAATCTATTCTTTCACAATATCATCCACAATTTTTTGAACGAGGCACTCTACTTAAAGAGGTATAACTTCAGCCCTGAGAATTAGGCATATTAAGCGACTACACTCTATTCTTCGTCCAATACAACCCCCAGTTGCCTGAAAGTTTCTCGAATTTTGTCCTCATAATCTTGTTCAGAGATCGCTCCGCCCTTGGCGGCAAGTTCTATCTCCAAGGTATCAAATTTGCTCTGCAATAGATTCATCATCCCCATAATATTGGCTACTTTCCCCTTGGGCACTTGGAATTTAAGCTGGATGCTCTCCCTCATTTTTCCCACAGGACGGGTGGGTTCTACCTTTTCTCCACTTCCCTCATGTGCCCTTGAGCTACCGGTTCCGGTGGGTTGTGGATAGGTTTCCACTTTTAGCTCTTTCTCCCTCTGCTCACAGCACACCTTTTCGCCAATGAGAACTTCATTCCCAGAGAATGCGATATTTGGTTGTTCCTTGAAATACCGACAGATTAGTTTGTTGGCTTCCAGTTCACCTACCCCGAAGAGCCCCATCCGTACACCTTCAGCAATCCCCTGTTCCAGAACCTCTTTGTTTAGCAGCCTTGTCTCCCCAGGTGTCTTTAAGGATGACTGATAAAGTTGCTCTGTGATGACATACTCTCTCTTAGAGAGATACTTCTCCTTGAGGACTATTGGGGCGATGTTTTCCAGTATCTCCCCAGCAGACCTCATGTTTTCATAAACCTCCCGATCAAGCCCCTTCTCCTCTCCGTAGGTGGGAACTCCTAAATCGGCATTCTTAAATCCTTCTTTGTCCGGAATCGCAATTATCCGATAAAGTTTGCGGATGGACTCTCTCAAATCCACCTCTGCCTTCTTCAATTCTTTCTTGATTTCCTTTCGCTGTTCATCAGAAAGACTGAGCGTTTTATCCTGCTCAATATATTCGTAGGCGATTTTGCGTTTCATCGTATTCATAAAGCCTGGTCTCTCAGATTCCATAGGATAGAGGAAAAACAGCGTATTCCGGTAAACCCGCGGTGTTTGCCCTTTAGTTTTTAGGATATTGCTTATTACCTCTGGGTTCTCTCTCTTCAGGATCACGAGTTTGAGTTCTTCGGAATCAGGGATATTAGATCCGTTTTCCTCCCAGACAAAGACCTTTAACTTCCCGCCCTTTATATTCTCCTTTAAAAGCTCCCCTTCCATTTCCACAAGCTCGCTTCCTTTGATGTTCTCCATATTGGTCAAAAGAATTCGATTTAGGTTGGGCTGGTTGCTAAAGAAGTATTTCTCACCAATGTTTTGCTGGTAAAAAAGTTTACCCTTTAACTGCTCAGCGGCTTCTGCGACAACACTTGCTGGGTTCTCAATGGTAGTGGCAGAACGTTTTAGTTCACCTAATGTCGTGCCACGTTCGTGCCCACCGGAGAAGGAGTAGAGAAAAATGGTTGTCGCCGTGCGCGTGCCCAGGTTCAACCCCTGGTAGGATCTACCCAGGGATGCATCTACTTTTTTGGACCCAGCCTCTACAGCAGTGATATCAGCCGCTATGACACTGTTGTATTCTGCTCCAATGTGTTTTAAAAGCTCCTGGCGGATTTCCTGATTGGCCAGGTCAAAATCTGCCAGGCTGATGTAAGGTTTGTTTGTTCCCTTTAACGAATGCACTACCAAGGAAAGAAGCCTGAGCACGCCCCGGGTTCTCTGGAATGTGGGGAAACTTCCCCAGCGATGATAGAGAACATCTACCACTTCAGGCATAAATGGATATGAATCGAGGAACCTATCTCTATATTGGCTCGGCTGTAACCCTGCAGGGAGTATCCCTTCTTTCTCCGCGTATTCCATAAATTCCAGAACGATTTCCTTCGCTTCATCCTGCTTAAAATTGCTGAAAATCCTTCTTCTGATAATACTTGCAATTTCACTTTCCTGAACCGGTGTGTAGATCTTCTCCACTCTACCGGCCACCTTCTGTAATTGCTGGAAAAGTTTTTCTGCTCCTTCACCGTAATGTTCAATATCACTTGACGGCAGAGTTATCACCAGGCAGACTTTCTCTAAGGTGGCTACCGTCTCGGTGAGCTCTTGCATAAAGGCAATGGTCTGGGCAGCTAAAGTGCTTTCCATGACCTGAACGGCTGCTGCTTTGGTCGCATATTCTAAAACTTCATCCATCAATATCAGAACCGGCTGATGTTTATCAAGCAAATTTCTTATCGCCTCTTTGCCTGGAGCTACCTGTCCGAGGAATTTTGCAATTTTACCAGTCAACTGTTTTTCTAAAAGTCCCCAAAGCGTGGTTTCTTTTGCATTTAGAGCAGTGCCGACCACCGCTACCTTCTTTGTCCCCCATTCAGCGGCCTTATGATACATAGCAATCAAGGCGTGGGTCTTTCCGCCACCGAAGGGTGTTTGAATCTGGATAACAGAGTCACCCCCTTTTCCCTGTAGGCGTTTTTCTACAACACCAAGAAGGTTTTCAAGCCCCTGGGTTGGATAGGTCTTCCTGAAGAAGGTCTCTGCGTCCTTATATTCGTCTGGCCCTCGTTGCTGGCTGACCTCCCACAGGTCTGCCGCAAATATGTCCATAGTGAGACGGCCTTCTAAGATGTCACGGTGGGGGATCGCAATCGTATGGAATGCTTTCATATCACCTATCTCCCTTCATTTGCCTTCTTTTCTATGTTCTGTCAACCTCCCGCAGGTTGCCAACCTGGGGAAGGTTGATCGTCCAGTGAATAATAGGGGTTAAAGCAACCTTTCCTGCACGGCCTCAGCCTCTTTTACTTTTACTTGTTCTTTTAGTCGTTCCCTGCCCGCCAAGAATCCATCCAAGAGCTTTTTCTCCTTGTCTTCGATGGGCAGGGACTCGGATATCGCTTGGGCCACTCGATAAAATGCTTCGCCCCTGCCGTAACCAGATTCCTGAAGCAAGCCTACAATATCGTTTCGTCTCCCTTTCTCCCAGAGCAAGAGAACGGCGTGAAGGACATCTATTAGTTGTGATGGATTCTTAAGGTCTTCAAGCTTTCTATCCTGTGGCCCTAAAACCCTGATAAATTCCTTCTCCTTCTTGATAAATCCCGGCCTATTCCACTCGTTGGATAGGTCAATGTTGCAGCTCTGAGCCAGTTTGCGTGCCTCGTCGAAGTGCACTCTCACTCCACCGTAGTTCCAACGATAAAGGACATAAAAACGGGTCAAATCGGAAATCTCCCCCTCAAATCCGTTCCGTAATATCTGATGAACGGCATAATCCGTGGCGATCTTTCGCACATCTGCAAGCAGGCGGTCGGCGCGGACGATGTGGCCTTCATAGTCCATCACCTGCTCGTATTTCCCAAAGACCTCAATTGCCGAGCCAATGGCGGCGATGAAGAAGTCCGCTCCACCGATGCCCTCTGCCCAGAGACGCTCGAGTTTTGCATTCAGGTGCTTTTTCAATTCTTCCTTTACCTCATTATAGAAGCCGGTAGGCTGGCGCTCCATCTTGCGGGCGACGATGTAGATGGAGGAGGCGAGGGCGGCGGTCTCATTAGCATTCAGTCGTGTACTCATTTCTGTGCGTATAGGCCAGGCGCCGGTCACAATCAGGCCTGAATCCAGTAATGAGTTGATGAGCGTCTCCCAGCCTTCTGTGGATTTATGGGCATAAACTATAGCTGTAATGCCATCTTCTTTTAAGACACGATGGATTTCCTGAAAGGATTTTTTGAGATTGAACTCAAAAAATTCCCTTGCTTTTTCCTGACCCCCTTGTCTAATCGGGTTCGCCACAATTTCGTTCGATTTAGGAACTAACGGTGTGGAAAAGAGTTCTACATACAAATTCCCAACAGTTCTTTTCAACCATACATAGAAAAAATCAGATAGCTCCGCGTAGTTAATACTGTCGTAATAAGGGGGATCTGTAAAAACCGCGTCAAAAAAACCGCTAGGATATGAGAGAGATGTTGAAGAGTTCTGCGTAATAGTTGCTGAAACTGTCGAATCAAACACGTTTTCTAACGACTCTCTGACTGTCTCTATTGAATTAGACCAGCTTGTGCTTATGGTACCGACTGTGTTTATCTCAAAATAATTGAAAACCATCGGTAGAGCATTTCGCCCGCTATATGCTGGAATATTCTGTTCTGTTCCGCTTTTCCATCTACACAATGTCGTAGAGAATGACGTAAGCCTATCCACCCCCAACGCCAAATAACTCACCACCGCTTTTGCATACTCCTCCTCATAGCCTTCTTCCAGTATTTTCCCATGCACTTCTCGCACCTTTTCCACAAAGGTAATCATCGCCAGCTTCTGCCTTGAATTGAACATATCGCCCCATTTCTTCATTCCATAAAGCCACATAGTTCGAGGTTTTACAGAATTTGGGTCAATATTTTCATCAGGCACCGGCTCCATCCCCCATTCCAACATCAGTTTTTCCCGTTTCTCCTTGAGATATTCCTTCGCCTCCCTGAAAATCTCCATATCCTTCTCTGTGGCAATCCTGTATCTCTTGCCGCTCGCGCCGGGCTTGTGCAAAACCACCGCCACCATCCGCTGTCCGGCTCTTCCTTCCTGAAAAAGCCTCCTTGTAGTCTTGGCGTCCACCACAGCGCCGCAGACCGGGCAAGTAGCCACCGCCCTTGAAATGGTGCCATTGGTGGGGTCAAAGTCTGTGGGCATCTGCTCATATCCTTTACCCACGATCTTGAACTTGACCTCCCGACCATCAATGTGTAGATAAAGCGTCACCCTTTTCTTGGGCTTCTTTGCCAGCCACCAATTTGCAGTTAAGGGTATATCAGCACCACAGGAAGGATTTTGGCAAGGGATCGTTCGCATCCAATAATATCCCACAGGAATGGAGCCATCTTCTTCAACCGGGTAAAATCTCCCAATCTCCTTTTTCGCTTCTTCTAAGACCCAGTGGCCCCAGCGCTTCACATCCTCCAGCAGTCTGTTCTCCACCTTCACCTTTTCCTTACGCCTGACTCCAAAGGATTCAACCTCTCTTTCAATCTCTCCGGGTTTGCCATACTTCTGGGGATACTCCAGGGTACATTTCTGGATGAGAACCGCAACAGGGTTGTAATCGTTAGAATAGGTCTCACAGCCCAGCCTCAGGGCTTCTAAGGGAATAGCCCCGCCTCCTCCAAAGGGGTCCAGGACTTTGGGCGGCTTTCCGCCATTGGCCTTGAGAATATCCTCTTTCGCTCGTGCGATCGTTCCTCGATCTAAGGAATTCTCCCATTTGGAGAAGTTGATGATGAAATCCCTTTTCCTTTGCCATTCGTCGGGGTTGTCCTTTGGGGAGATCGCTGGGATGAGGGCCGCATAGTTTGTCGCCCGCGATGAAGCGAGAGGCTTACGTGCCCACCAGATATGCAAGGTGGATATGTGCCCGTGGCGGATATTCTTCTCCCTGGCAGACTCGATGCTGACTTCCTTGACTGGAAAGGTTTCCTCAATAAAGCGCTTCATTGCATTATCCCTCTCCGGATTTTTCTCTCCACAGCCGAACGGTAAATGAATATTCATCCTCGATTAGATCGGGTTCTGTGCCGTTATGTTTAACCATGCCAGGGATTACCTTGCTATTTATTCCCATACCCCGGTATTCCACATAGCCGTAATCTCTCATAATATACACAAGAATCTGATTCCTGGCATAGCGCTGTCCCCGTTTGATTCCCTCGATGGTCACCGTATTTGGCAGACGGCCCGGGCTGGTTATTTCGAGTCTATCGCTGTATATGGCCAACATAATATCTGTTCCGGCTATTGTATAGTCACGATGGACAAGGGCATTGACGATGATCTCTCTGACAACATCCAGTGGATAATCGCGTTTTTCTACCCGGCGCCCCAGATCCAGATAGGCTTTCACGCCGATATTCCGACGTGTAAAGTCTTCGGCCTGTTCTACAAGCCCGCGTTCCACAAGCCCCTCCCTATTCTTCTCCAGCAGTGGAAGCATAGGTCCCATGAGGATTTCATCGTCTATTACTGCATAATCTTTCTCCTTTCCAGGATATGCCACCGCGCGTATGCCAGCCTGAGGCAGGAAACGCTTTACATGCTTTCCAAAGAGGAGCATTCCGGCAACCGTCGGAATAGACATGCCATTTGCCTGTGTCATGAGATCAACTGTCTCAAGCAGATGACATAATTCATCATCTTGTTTGGGCATCATCTGTTCAAGGATATCTTCAAAATATTGCCTCAAACGCCTCGGATCAAGGTCGGCAAGGGTCGCCCCGGGAACTGGCTGAAGATCAACGGTTACCCTTCCAGAAGCCTGGAACAGACGAAGCAGTTCCTCTCTTCCGGCTTCGCGGACCGTGCTTCCTGCCCGTATATAATAATATCGGTGCCCGTGGTGGAGCATAGCGTAAGGTTTGGCAGGACCAGAGCTTATCCTGACTATCGCAACCTTTTTGCCATTCCCAATAACCACAGCTTCGTAATAGGGAATGATCTCAGGCTCCACCTTGGTTCTACAAGCTTCCATGATCCATTCCTCAATGTTTTGACGCTGAATGCCTGAGATCTCCCCGTTGTCTTCAACCCCAAGAAGTATCATACCACCTTGATAATTGGCAAATGCCACAATCTCTCGTGCAAGATCCTGAATTGGAATATCATCACGCTTGAATTCGACCCCAGAGCTCTCGCCACTTCCAATAATCTCCAATAATTCCGCTTTATTCATAACTCTTCTATCTCCTGCAAATATTCGGGAAAACCGCTTCGCCGAAGCTTTTGTTATAGATCCTCATTTTGGCTCTCTTTGCGAAACCATCCTTTCAAAATAGTTCTAAACTTTTCAAATGATGCTTCAACACACCCGATAAAGCTCACCTGATCAGCAATTGCCTTGTAGATAGATGATGAACGTGGAATTCCCTTAGACCTTAACGCCAATTCAAAAGCTTCTTTAGGTCTTTGTGGTTTAGGAGTATCCCTCTGCCAAAGTCCTTGTTGAACGAGGTAGTCTTTTAGTTGTGGATAATTACTCCATCCCAGTGTCTGTGCCATCTGGGCTGAATCCACCCATGCCCAAATCTCAAGTTCCGGGTCGAATACAATCACCTCTGCTCTTTCGGACCATCCGTTTCTTTCAAGCTGCTTCCTTAAATCATGGCTGATCTGAGATGCCGTGTTTCTTTCCTGTCCGCTGCCTTCTCTATCCAGAAAAACCAGGGCGTATTTATACTGATTCAAATAAGGCCGCAAAAACGCAACCGCATTTTTATAAACCCCCGGATCGTGCAAGGGGTGAACGAAAATATCATATTCAATCCTTTGGGTATGGAACGCATCATGGCGCCCCAGAATCCCTTCTAATGCAAATTGGGTATCTTTATCCGGCACCAATACGATGAGATCTTTCATCATTGCAATACCCCTGCGGCGTGTAACGTAGCCAAGTCAACCTCTTTTTTCCAGTCTTTTAATCTGGGATGTTTTTCCCCCTGCACAATGTCAACTGCTCCTGAATCCGTTTTCGAGAAACAGAGTATGTTTTTGGGCTCCGCCAATCTAAGGAGGGCGGGAGAATGGGTTGCTAAGAGCATTTGATTTTGATACACAGACGTGAGGGATTGAAATACGCTCTCAATAGTCAGCGGATGCAATCCGTTCTCCGGTTCTTCTATGATGTAAATCTGATCTCTTACAGGTAGATAGGCTATTAACGTTTGAGCGAGCAGCCGCAAGGTGCCATCGGATAATAGCCAGGAGGGTATTTTAAAACCTCCTTTATGTTTTGCATAGACATAAAGATAGCGGTCTTCCGGCTTTTCCCGTATTCCGATATCTTCAATCTCAGGCAGAGCAGACCTTACGTGTTTTACCCATCGTTCAAAAGAATCTGTATTATTTTCCTGTAAATACTTAACAACTTTTGGAAGATTAGAGCCATTCATCTGGAAAGTAATAGGTGTATCTGGTCTGCAGGGCCAACGCATTGCCACGCTGTTCAATTGCAAGAAATTAATCCCCTCCGTTAAAACCTTTTTCACCCAAAGGGCGATGGGGAAACGTATTTGATCTTCGGGTATTCGGGCAAGTGATACCTTGGTTGGCCCGAATCGATAGGTTATATTCCAATCAGTAGTTTCTGAGTGAAAATAGTCGTTACCCTGAGGGCTTTTAGAGATAATCTTACGCCAACCCTGAGGGGTTCCTTTACGAGGAGGAGACACAATATACGCAGGCGGTTTAGATTCCATCGGGAAAAGTGTTCTCTGTTGAGGAACATCTCCTTGACCTTTGTTTGTTTCTGCCCCCTCTTTTATTAGAAACAGATTTTCATTTTTGATCACAATACCTTCTTTTTTATCCTCAGCCAAGGAAATTTCATAACGCGCTAAATGAAATTTCTTGTTTTTATCTTCTGGGATTAAAAATTCTAAGGCAATTTCAAAGCTATTCCCTGTTTGATTCCATACCAATTCTTTGAAGTGAGAACTTCTCCGTTCAATCGCATATACAGGACTTTCCGTCAGAACATCATGGAGTATGGTGAAAATATCCAAGAAAGTGCTTTTGCCACTGGCGTTTGGGCCAACCAAGATAATAAATGGTTTCAGATCAATATCAATGGATTTTAATCCTTTATAGTATAAAGCTTGAACCCTATTTATCATCTGTTTTCACTCCAATGTTTTAAACTTAAGGATTTATCATTTGTTTTGTAGTCTGTCCGCCACCTTGGAACTCCTCTAAATTTGAAGAGAACAATGCCGAGGAATATAATGACAATCAACCAGATACATCAATCCCTCCATTTTGAGGCCATCTTCTGGAGTTCAAGCGCGGTGTATTGGCCTCTGTATCTCTTTAAGCCTCCTATCCAGTCAAGCTTCGGCCTTTTTTTCTTTTTAGAGGCTGTTTAAAAATAGAATTTTCCTCCTGGGATTAGAGGTACCCATTTGGCATTCAGGCCTTTTTTGAAAAAAATCAAGACCCTGGAATTGCCGCTCTTTGACATATGTAAGCAGTAAAGTGC